>Ga0307509_10006683_pt1 | contig 15388 bp, 20 predicted proteins | sample 10_EM_MG_FD_202245 | JGI IMG/M metagenome (GOLD analysis project Ga0307509, IMG submission 202245) | Populus trichocarpa ectomycorrhiza microbial communities from riparian zone in the Pacific Northwest, United States - 10_EM | ecosystem: Host-associated > Plants > Roots > Unclassified | place...
TTCGCGCGCATAGCAGCTTGGACCGAAGCCCAGCCGCCAACGCAACGCATGTAAGACCTAAAACCTCGTGGTCAAGATCAGAACATGATCCGAGTCAAGTGGTGCATGGCAAACAAGCCATACAGCGATTGAACGGAATATCTGGAAACAGTAGGAATGAGACAGGGTACAAGGTTTAAGGAAACGGATACTCACAGGCACCCGGATTCCCCAGGAGACCTAACGGTGCAACCCATTTAGTAGGAAGAGTACCCCTAATAAGAAATGAGTATAAGACATGGTGATAGACAGGATAATATACAAACCATCGGGACCCAACACCTCGTAGATTGGGGGAAGCAAAGTGACAATATTTGCCCTCGTTGCAACCCAAGGAGAGAAGCAAGAAAGGGTGAAGTATATAAAGCCCTGCAAGTTTAGGGCAGGCAGCTGGGCTACGTATTATCGGATCACGTTCCAAGGCTTGACATGCTCTGATGTCGAATCCAAAGCTTTCCTACACTACAGGAGACCTTTTTGCTGCTCCAGCAAATTCAATTCTTGTCCATGCCTGCAATACCAAGGGATCATGGGGCGCAGGAATTGCACTCTCATTCAAGGCGAGATATCCAGCCCAGTTCGAACACTATCGAGCGCATTGTCGCGAATATGGGGACAACCTCGTGGGATCATGCCTGCTAATACCAGGAGACACACATGATATTGCGTGCCTCTTTACATCAAAAGCTTACGGTAGACGTAAAGACAGCCCGTTGGAAATACTTTCTGCGACGCGAACCAGTGTGGAGGATCTGATAAGCAAAAACGTCGCGCGGAAGCCACTGCATGCATGGTGTGTTCCTCAGAGCCATCACTGTGATCTCCTCTAATCGCCTGTTGACGCAGCCGCTTCAACTCTGGAAAGTTTGCTGTTCCGTGGGCGGACACGGAGGCCATTTTGAAAGAGCTTGAGGTGTCCATGGTGATCTATGTCCCAGAGGATGCATGATTAGCGCCTGTTCCACTTCTATGCCACTACCGACAGACATTATACCACGGGGATCAATCATTAATGATACACCAGTCATGACCCTGTAGCCGTTTGCATACATATTTTGCCTTGTACGCCAAGAATGTGATGATAACGTAGGTCAAACGGGTTGATGCGGCGAATATGCTAGTTATCATGTTGGAAAAGTCCAATTCCTGGCATGGGACAATCGAGTTTTGAGGATAGAATCTTATATTGAGGCATTTGAGATACTTGGCATGAGACAGATATTCTTGAATCCATTCCGTAAGTTCATCGATCATCTAGCCAAAATGAATTAATGAAAGACGGCGATAGCGAGGTGGACAAATCACGTACGTCCTCGTCATCGGGTTTCACGTTGTTTGCGTCGATAGATAAATAGACCAAGTTTGGAGTAGATTCCGAGAGATGTCCAAATTCCAAGGATTGAAGATAACCAAAGTTGAGCATTAACCGTTGCACAGGCACTGTTGTCCTAGATAGCGAGGATATCGAAGCTTTAATGTCAGCGAGGCCGAACGCGGTGATATCACGAATGGGGCGGCCAGGTGCAAGGACTTCTACGACGGACATTGGGGCATATATGGAAACTAGATTAGGAATAAGCTGGGGTGAGATGGAGTGAAGGAGGGGAGGGGAGGTGGATCCTGGAAGGGCCAGATGCTTCAAGTCGTGCTGGAATGCCAGGAAAGAAAGCATGGTGGTGTCCCAAAAAAATCCAGAGGCCAAAGATGTTAGTTGAAATGGGCAGGCGTCCTTTTGGGGAAGAATCCAAGAGCTCATGTGGCCAATAAAAAGAACGAGAGTGTGGAGGCGGGGGAGGCAAAGCAGGGCATCGGAAATGGCGCCGAGATACATGTCGACATTGGGATTGCAGAGGACGAACGAGCGGACACGACGTGCGAGAGTGGGGTCGTTTGAGAGTTTGAGGCAGAGGGGGAGCACATTTCGCTGAGTAGGGCGAAGGTCGCGGTAGAGAGCGTCGAATGCAATGGGATATACTGCGTGGTTGACTCGACAGCACTTTGCCAGTTCGTGTGGGCCGAGATACGTCAAGATGACTTGGAGCACATCCAAAGGAAGCATCGTATTTGTCGCAACCAAACACACCCATGGCCAGCTTTGCCCAGCTTCAACAGGAGGGCCTCTGTCTCCGCTTCCCCGAGAATATCACTCCCCAGCGCGAGGTCACCTATGAAAGCGCTGTCCACATGCTCCTTCGCGGAGCCGCAATGGCCCCAACCGTCCCTTTCTCCTGGAGTTTTATTGACAAGCCCTCAGGTCTGTTCCACATAGTTCTTTTTTTCTGTTTTGATTGATCATGTACATAGAGGGCACATTAATTCTCTTGTTCTTGTCCCCAAACAGTCCATTTCCAAGTGACGGCATCCGCTACCAGGAACCTGAAGCCAAATACACCATTCCTGCTGGTGCCCGTGTAAAATTGCCCTCCTGTCAGCTATTCAATATAACTCAACTTGATACCACCAGGAACTCGAAGTGCAAGAGGTCAAGTTTGGCTTTATACCCAATTCTCAAGACAGCACTGCGTCGCGTGTCCGAAGGCGCTACCGACTCCACAAGGGCGGAAACCCCCAACTCGTCCTCGTTCACTATTCACGAGGGCCTCAGACACGTGAGTTTCATGCCATATAAGCCCTTCCATTCTTTAAAAATAACCATTAAACAGACATCCAACCAAACCTGATGAATCAACCTGTCCGTGCGTATCCTCTGCGTACCGTCAACGAGCCTGGCGTTTTCGTCGCAGGAGAGAAGTCTGGACAGAAATCCTATCCACCAGGAGGTCCAATGCAGATGCACGGAAGCTCAGGACCGTCAACCATGCCCACCGCGCCGATTGGAATGGCCATGAACTTTAGCCAACAACAAGCAATGCTCGCACAACAGAACAGCAACATGGAGGCGTTGGAGAGGAGAAGAGAGCACGAACGTGCTGCTATCGCTCAACGCAGTGATCCAGCGGCTAGGGTAAGTTTTTCGCGTGTAACCCTTGGTCATGCTGATCTCTTGCAATGCATCAGCGTGCAGTACCGCCACGCGGGGCAGATGATGATGATTCAGGAGGCAAGTCACTTCCCTCGAGTCCTCTCGGACCTGTACATTGAACAGCGTAAACTGCACAGACGAAATTGATCAAATTTCAACACGAACCCTCGCAATTGCTCGATATAAACGCAACCACGACTGGATGAACGAAGTCTTCCACCAAGCAGCTTTCGGTGCGTTTTCATTCTAGTGGTACTTTGCCGCTGGGCCGATTTGTTCCACCAGGTCAAAAGGCCTCACCTACAAAGCCTCGCGGTGCTTATTCTGTTTTTAACATCCCCGACCTCGAGTCAAAGACCGTAAGTTAAAACCCAACATCTTCCAGTACCATATTAAATTTCAACAGAATACCCTACAAGCGGAGGTCGAGGCCCTCCAAGCAAAGGCTGCACAGCGTCGGGCTGATAAAATCCGGGAATCACAGAGTGTCCAGGATCCAGGTGATGTGTCAATGGGGGGTATTGGAGAGTCTATCACAGTTTGATGCTCTCTAGAGATCATAAAAGCATAGTGATAATCATATTGTGTACCAATGCTCATTTAATGAGACATGGGATTATAATTGTACAGAAGAATGGATTATGTCAGGGCACGAGCTGAAGAACGAAGAATGCACGACGTAGATAGGATCATGGAGTACTGTACAAGTATGTTACAAGAGAAAAGGGCGGAATGATAAATAGATCATCGAACGTTAGTGGACATCAAATAAATACTGATGTGATGGAAGGGCTTGACAAAATAAAAAGGGTGAAAAGATGCGTGGCATAACAAACGCGGACATGATGGAAGTAAACGTACCAAAACGAAAGGCCGAAGCCCTAAACATCCGAGTAAAGCGGAGTAAATAGAACGAAATACAATTGTTCATGGCACACGGCGCAAAGACCTAATGGGCGTCAGCACTGCGGCTTCGAGCGATCAAGGCAGCAGTAGATGACGAGGCGTTAGAATTCAAGGAAGCGACGAGATGACTGGCTGGGGTAGTGAGATGAAGACGTGGCACCATAGGAGGCGAGCTATTCGGTCTTTGTCGTCGACAATTACTGGTCTCTGTCAACGAAAGCGTCAGCGGCAGGATTTCTGCCGAGTGGGCCGGAATCTGGTTCGAATCGTCTGTATCATCCATCCCAATCTCCGGTATGGAGTGAGCAACCCAATCATTCATCTCCCCTCCGTACATGCGAACCCTCTGTTTGCCTTCACTATCCAATGGGCGAAGACTCGAACGACCCCTCGAGAATTCGGCGTCCAGATGCAGATCCTCTGGTTGTTCCAAAAAGTCTGTTGGAGAGGCCACCATAGGCCCATCAACGGGTGTGGCAGGTACAACGCTCGGGCTAGGTGACCTCGACGGTGGGTGATCCCGTTTCTTCGGGCGACGACCTCTGCTCATGGAGGATACTGAAGATAATGGAGAAAGGACGAGAGCCGATTCATCAAAGGATGAGCCATACGATCCTGACTCCGAGGAAGGGGCAGTTGGAACAGCGTTGAGCGTAGAAAAACCTGCCCGAGTTGCAGAAGACGGGGAAGGGTGCCGAGAGTGTCTTGACATACTTCTTGAAGACGTCGTGCGACCAGAGTAGATTGGGGCTCTTGAATGCGAGCGCTGGGAACGAGACAAGGATCGACGAGAAGCAGCATCCATTGCCAGTCGTGAACGATGGTCTTCTCCTTGCCAGTCAACCGCAGGCGAAATGGCCGTGTCAGGTGGGGATTGAGAGTGTGCCCGAGATTGACACCGAGAAGCAGAGGTAGAATACGAGTGTTCAGGTTCTTCGTCACTCGGTGCAGCTTCGTCCCCTTCGGCACCCCAACCAACACCCCATGCAACCTCATCTACCATGGCGATATTCCAACGGTTAGCAACAGAACGCTCCAAACATCCTCCTAAAATTCTTTCTGCTCCTCTGCCAATGTCCTGTGGAACATCGTATGTTCCTGGTACAAAGTGAGAAAAAGTTATGGAACAATAAATAACCAAGACGTACCGTTTAAAATCTTCATTTGCAGTCGCGGTTCGAAAGCATCTGAAAAAGGAAGGCGCCCAGTGAGAAGGGTGTATAGCATGACGCCGAGCGCCCAAATGTCTTGACTAGGATGCGGACGGAGAAGCCCAGATGTTTGAGGCAGCAGCAGTTCTGGGGCGGCATATGGAAGGGAACCGGGTTGGAATGATTGAGTAGGCTCGATGGTGGAAGTAGAGTTTCGGTGCCGTGAAATATTGTGGTTGATGGTGTGATTGAGTTGACGGTGGTTGGGAATTTGTTTCCTAGATGAGGGGACCATCAAGGAGACAGCGCGATTGATGGAGGGGTTTCCAGTAGCAAGGTAATTAGGATGAAGCTCCATTGGCTCTTCGTTATCTTCGATATCGTCACCGAGAGAGCCAATTTTTCGGCTCATGCCAAAATCGGCAATTCTGCAAACGCCCATCTCGTCTACAAGAACATTCTCCAGCTTGAGGTCCCTATGGACTAATCTTGCGCTCTCGTGAAGATAGCGGATACCTCTAACGACTTGCCTCAGCATCATGCCGACGTCGTCTTGGAGCAGTGCTGGCCTCCCATCCCGTTTTAGGATGTCGAATAAGGAGCCAGCTGGGCAATAGAGAGTGAAGAAGTAGTCGGCGTAGTGTGTGTGAGCCACAGAGAATAAAGGTAAGATGTGTTCGTGGCTGAGAGAACCCCAAACAGAGGCTTCATGCTGGAGGCGCTTCCAGGCTTGGGGGCCATTTCCGGTCTTGGCTAGGTCAGAACGACGGACAATTTTGACGGCGGCTATGGTACCAGAAGAGGAACTTGCCCGCCTGATGATAGAGGAAGAACCATATCCGACAATGGGCCCCAATGTGTAGCCTGAAATAATCTGACCCTCGTCGTCAGGCTTGCGGGCCTCTGAAGTGGGGCTACTGAACATTGAAAGGAAACTGGCCGCTGGGGAGGCGGATTTGTTGCGATGACATGAAGATGGTGCAGGAAGGGAACGGGGGTGGGGACTTGCGAGATCCAACCTTTGGTTATCATTCGAAGAGACAATGTTGTAACCGGGTTCTTGATCTTCTTCGTCCTCAGCCAGCGCCTGTATTACTTGGCGGTTCGACGGCGGGCTTGTATCGTTCCAATAAGCATTAAACGCGAGGTACTGGTTGAACGAGGATTGGTCTGCGCTGAACGAGTTTCCAGAGGACATGAAAGAGAAAGACAAAGGAAAAAAACGGACTCGTTTTCCTGTGACCCACACTGTGATCCGTGTGACTCACACAGGTGACCACAATCTCGAAATAGAAATGGTCGATCTTCGTTTCTAGAGACACTCAATGTCCATTCGGTTCGGCCGACCTCCTAGTATCTGCATCTGCTACTTACCAGTGAATACGACGATATCCAACTTGATAATAACCCTAAAGGTTTTTTACTCAAAAGGCCAAGTACTTCTTTAGATACTAGAAACAATACAGTAGGACATGAAGGAAATGCTAGCACACTGATTTAGATTCAATGGAGACTTCTTTCTCCACTTGGATTAATTCTTATCAAGTCATATTTGGTTTTCGAGTGCAGTGCACTTCTTCTCAAGCTTGATCCGTTATCTCCGCCTACTATTACGATATCGTATTCACGAGTTTATTTGTTTTTTGCGGCGAGATGGCCGAAAAAATTCGTTTAATATAATTTATGAATAAGAAAAAGGTGGTTTTTATTCCAGGTCGCAATATTATGTAATACTCATTATTATTACGCCATCTGAAATGGTGGGAAAATGATCCTCTATTGAGCAGATGAACACGTCACATCAACCGATCACTTTATTAACGGACGCGACAAGATCTCCTCCAGCCATGTCATTTATCAGGTAATTCTTCTCAATTTCCTGATATACCCACTCTCATTGTGCTCTAGGTTGCTCATATGTGTCACCGGGGTTTATTCTATGTTTTTGGCAAGTACTTACATCCGCTATACACCACTGCACACGAATTAATCAGTGCCACAGCTATGGGCTATTGCACAAGAACGACGTGCGTGTCTTTTACTCGATTCTCACCGCCTTTTAACATGTATCTCATTTAGTGTCTGTCCCATTCAAGTCAATAGACGGCAAGACCTCTGAAAAGTTCAAGTCTCCCTTGTTCATGGGCACGTGTCAGAGCGCGTTGAGTTCTTTATCCGCCCTGATATATATCCTGCTGCGAAGAAAATCCACCAATACCCTTGCTCGGAGTCTTGGTCTCGAGCTTGTCGAGCTACCCACATCCAATGGTGTTGCTACTAATGGCAATGCCCAGAACGGCAAAGTACACCACCATGAAAAGCATCACGACAAACCATCGACTCGATACTCCCGCAAAGTCCTGCTTCTTCGATATCTTCAGTGCTCTGTGTTCATCACTTCTGCAGCACCCTTTGGCTTTGCGGCTCTTTCCTATATTTCATACCCAGCCATGGTTCTCGGCAAGTCGTGCAAGCTCGTTCCAGTAATGATCATGAATGTCTTCCTCTACCGCCGCAAATTCGCTCCACACAAATATCTTGTAGTGTTCATGGTCACTGCAGGTATCACCATCTTCATGGCTATGGGTGATGATAAGAAAAAGACCAAGTCACACGGAAACGGAAACGGGCAGGCCCAAAATCCTTACGCCAATCTCATTGGCATATCATACCTCCTTATTAACCTCGCACTAGACGGCGCCACCAACTCTACCCAGGACGAAATATTTACAAGACATAAAGTAACTGGACAACAGATGATGTTTTGGATAAACATTTTCTGCACTCTTTTGACCTCAATTCTCTCCGTTCTCCCTTTACCTTATATCCCAGTCATACACCCTTCAAACGGCGGCCAGTCAGAGCTCGCTGGTGCACTCAGTTTTCTCAGTACCCACCCCTCGATTATCCCCCCGCTACTTCAATTCGCGATCACTGGTGCCCTTGGCCAATTATTCATCTTTGAAACCCTCCAACATTTCGGATCCCTAACCTTAGTGTGAGTATTGGACCCTCTATGAAGGAAATGGCATCTCACTCTTCATTACTAGTACCATAACTTTAACCCGTAAATTATTCACGATGCTCCTTTCCGTGGTCATATACAACCATAAACTCACTGGTGGTCAGTGGCTCGGTGCTGCCGTCGTTTTCTGCGGTATTTCTGTCGAGGCGTTCGTAAAACGCAAAGGTGCATCCAGATTCCTCAACCCAAAAAAGCTTCTTTTATTTATTTATCTTCAGATGTCCATGCCAAGCGTGTCATCCAGGAAAAAGAGAAAGCGAAAATCAAATCTTTGTAATATTAGAGCGTATATATTTAGACTCCATACTAGACCTATCAATGCAAAGAGGAGAACGGTGATCCACAACATGACATCAGACTATAACGATAATGAAACAAGGGGAGCGAGGAGAGCTGAAGGAATAGCTTCATGTCTGCATCGCGTCCTCGTCTTCTCGCGAGTCGCTCTGCACCAGCGGCCGTTTCCGATCATCCATTCTAATAATGCGGATCAGCAAACTCTCACCTAAAAAAAAAAGGTGCTAACCGTTCCTCGTCCTCGTCATCATCGTCGGATCGCTTTCGGCGAGGGGCCATTCGGTGGGGAGGAGGGAATGCGGCATGGGCAACATTAGCCTTGTAGATGGCCTCGTATTCCTGCAAGATCCACCATTGGTCAAGTCTTATTTTTCATTTGTGGGCGAAGAACGGACCTTGATTTGGGTTAAAAAACCGCCGTTCGGCGATATACAATATCGTCGGTTTTGCACCAAGTGGAGTGCGTCTTCCCAGGATAGCTGGTAGTGCTGCATAACGAACATCACCACAAAGGCGGGTGATAGACTGATGCCACCTATAAATATGGATAGACTGGATTGGTTGGATGAGAGAAGTACTTCACACAAGTCAGCGTACCATTGCAATGAACAAGCACAATACCACCTGATCGAATCGCATCGTCGATGAACTTTTTGGCTCTGTGGTTGTACCCGTCAATGTGATACAATGAAGACAGGGAAAGTAACACACGAAGGGAAGAGGCGGATCAGATTCTGCTCTTCGTTATCTTCGACATCAAGCACCATATATTGGAAATTCTCGGGAAAGCGCGGTCGTACAGAGAATGCCTCTTTGGCGTCGCGAATGCAGACACTGAAAGGGAGCATGAGTCCCACGCGCGTTAGGCGAGAGATATGATGTACATATGTGTTACACCCAAACTGAGGAGCGTTTCCAAGGACTTGGAGGCGACAAATGGACCGAGAAGAAGGCCTGGCAGAATCTCCTGGCATTCCCTGCGCATCTCATATCTACAGAAAAGACAAATGTTTCGTGATCAACCAATTTGAGCACGACTCCGCGTGCCGAAGAAAGGGGTGTATTACTGACCTCCACTCGACATCAATCGGACCTTGTATCACGGTTCTGAGTTGCTCTTCAGACATTGTAACGGACATTTTAGAGTATTAAAAGATAGCAAGTCGAAAAAAAGGAGTAACGCTTTGGTTGTGGTAGAAAGAGAATGCCCGGCAGTGCTTATTACAACAGTGCTCCTGATTAAGGTCACGTGGTTTTGAGGCTGAATTTGTATAGAGTGAGTTTACTGTTTCTTGTCAATTATAATTATCCTTCCCAGAGATAGCAGAAACCTCATCAACCAACTAACACTTAACGTCCCCATGTCATTCGGCGATTCCGATGAAGAGCCACCGTGAGCGTCCAGAACTGAAGCAACCCAAGTTTCTCACCCTTCTAGATCGCTCCTCGATGCCTCTGTGGATATAAATTCCCAATCTACATTACTAGGCCCGACCCGCGTACCCCTGACCATAATTTGTGGATTTTTGGGAGCGGGAAAGTCAACTTTGCTCAAGTGCGTCCCGGTAATCGGCAGTGCAAAGTCCCGCTTGCTGACTGACGCAAAGGCGGATCTTGACAGAAAAGCATGGGTATAGGATAGCTGTCATTATGAATGAGTTTGGAGACACTGCAGTAATTTTTTTCTTGGAAGCGTCAGTGCACCATCCTTACTGAAGTTATTGTGGATAGGATATCGAAGGTCCGTCTCAACAATTCATTGTAGATCGGAGCAAAACGTTTATATCGGGACTCCAATAATCAGCCAAAGCCATTAATGTTTCCTCCACGGACGACCCAACAGCGGAAAAGAGCGAAGAATTCCTCGAGCTTGCCAACGGGTGCCTATGCTGTAGCATCAAAGATACAGGTGTAGCCGCTATCGAGCGGTTGATGCAGAAGCGAGGCGCATTTGATTACATTCTTCTTGAAACCACTGGTTTGGCTGACCCAGGTCTGTCGAGTATTCTCTTTTTAGCAAGGGATAAAATTAAGATTGTACGACTTGATCAGGTCCTATCGCCTCGATGTTCTGGGTAAACGAGGAATACGCGACTGGACTTGCCGATATCGTTCTAGATGGAGTTGTTTGTGTCGTAGACGCCGTATTCGGACAGCAGGTTTGTCCGAGTAATTCCCCTCCCTTCCCCGTCGTTTATGTGATTGTCTAGCAAATGGAAGAAGATCATGCAACGGACGGTTTGAACATCGGAGAAAGCATTCGGTATATATCTTTTTTCTCCAATTTAATTTCAGAAGCCTCTAACCTCTAGCAGGCAAATCGCTAGCTCCGACGTAATATTAATCAACAAAGTTGATTTGGTAGAGGCGAACACCCTCAAAGAAATAGAAACTACGATCAAACGCATCAATCCCGCTGCTCCAATACACAAAACTATCAAGGGCGAGATCGATCTAAGCCATATCATCGGTATATCAGCATTCAGACTACCTCCAGGTGAACTGATGGGCGAGGAGCACATCCACTCGGCCGAATGTGATCATTCAAATGACCCACCCCAAAGCCATTACGAGATCCGTGGTATCTCCAGCCTCCAGGTTTCATGCGGTATTCTGGATCAGCCACAGCTCGATAGACTAGACGAGTGGATCCGGACTGCACTCTGGGAAAATCTAATTTCAGATGCCCCGTCATCCAAGATTCAAGTTCTGCGATGCAAAGGCGCGTTCACATCCAACAAGGGAGTACACTATGTATTACAAGGTGTGCGGAGTATGTATGAAATTTCGGAAGTGGGAGTTGCGGAGGGCATGGGTATACCCGATATCGGCAAGATTGTGCTCATAGGGAAAGGACTGGACAACGTTGTGAGAAAAAGTTTGGAGCATGTCCTTGCCTATTAATAAGTAAACAAAAAAGAAGATAAATAAACTCAGATGCAAGCTCGCATGGAGATTTCACGGTAATGCCATCGGGTCGAGAACTGCAGCAGGATCTATCTTCACAGGCTCGGATTTGACTATCTCCACTTTGATGATCTCAGCCTTCAACCGATCCTTTGGAGTGCCGGCTGAGCGAGGTGCAAGAGAAACAACTGCATAGGTCCCTTTGCTGAGGAAAGACGGATTGATCGCTGTTGTCGAGTGAACAACCTAGAGGAATTTCAGGATTGATGATATTCACCAAGCCCATTTGACACACCTTTGAAAACTGCTTCAATCGGCTTGGGACAATCAGCACGTCAGGTGCGTAATCAAGATCGCCCTCATCCACCAATCGCACGCCATCGAAATGGCTTATGTCTAGATTGATTTCATGGGACAAGTCCAATGGCGGAGGGAATATTGGATAAAAGCTAATGCCAAAAAATACATGAATAATTCATTATCATGAACAAGGAAGAGTACATTGTACCTTCGCTGGAGAAGCAGATGTCTACACAGATTGGCCATTGTGTCAGTCGGTAAGTCATCGGGACCTACTGGTAGAGGCTCAACTTCGATGCCTCGTTTGAAGTACTCCTCTTTCCGAAGGTGAAACAAGGAGTCAACGCTTGTGGCAGCAAATGCAATGTCATTAATGGTGAATCTGGCAGGGTTTGGGAGGAGATGGATATGCTTTGAATTGAAGGGAATGTCAGAGTTATTACTGAAGTGTTGCTGAAGGATGTGATTTACTGGATGGAAGTTGAATATCTCTCCGTCAAGTTCAGGTTGCGGGAATGCTGAATGACAGCTTGCGAGGTCACGGACACCAGGCAATAAAAGGACAATACTACCAGGTGATACTGTTAGGAATGCCTTTAATGGGTCCACAAAATGTGCTCGGAAGAGATTAGTTGGAGAGACATCCAGATCTCCTGCTTTGATTTTGGGGTGTGCTGCATCCACAAAGGGACCAACCTATGTAACAAAATGAAACTGAAATACGAAGTGAGGCACGGAAGAAAAATACACACAAGCATGAGAACGTCTGGCTTTTCAACTTTTATTTGTTGAAGTAGCGCACGCCACGGTCGGTATGAAATGTCGGAGTCTAGTGAAAATGGACCACAAGCGACGACCATCGAGGCAGAATGTTGGAACGTCGTTGGATGGAGCTTGGGGTCGATGATTCCATGAGCTGCAGGCGATGGCTTGAGTGGCGGGATCTAGCCAAATATGAGGAAGGAAGGAAAAGATATTAAAATTCCGACTCACACCGAGGACTTCAGTTGCGAGGAAATATCCTCCGCCCCCATTTTTCCCTTTCAATGCCACGATTGCCCCAGGGTAAATGCCCACTCCACCAATACCTTTCACAGAACCCTTGATCTTGATGGTGGGATCGAGGACCAAAGGCACACGCGATCCCAACGAAAGTGCGCGGGACGATTCGATTGTGATGGCTCCTTCTGCGAGTTTGGACATAGCCGCAGACTCTGCATCATGGGTAATACGTCCAACAATAACAATCTCCTCCTGTACTTTATTCAGCAGGCGTCCAGAGGAAGAGCAATATGCGACGCACATCGGTGGTGGCTGAAGGGTCACCGAACTCCGGGATCTCGTAGTGTGCACGAATAAGGTCAGCGAAGTCGTCAATGATGAGATCAAGGTCTACAAAAGAAGTTAGTCAGAGGAAAACTGCCACAAGAATTATGTATACTTTCACTTCTTTCCGAGATTTTCTCGAACATATATCGGTCTGTTATTGAACGTGAGGCCAGGTATCTCAGTTGGACTATCACTCACAAGCTCTTTTCTTCTTCGCTTCAGAATCGGCTGGAGGGCCTACAAATGCGACATTCGAAATTGTGTTGTTACCTGGAGCAGTCAACCCCAACGGTTCTCCGGAGTGTTCCTGCTTCACTAATGTTGTCATGTGCGTATTGGGCTTTACCACGTTTCGACTCATATGAGAGGGTATCTTGGATCGATCTATTTGGGCTGTGGCAATTCCTCTTGTTTTTGTTTGAACTTTTCTCGCATTTTCTTTTGTAAGCCCTTGCTGAATCTGCGTCTTGATGGCGATTAAGGAATCCATCGTAATTGGCCTGATCTTCGACATTGTCGCTGATGACGTGTAATTAAGGGCCTCAAGCTTGAATCGAAGAGTCTCTGGATCCAAAACAAATGTTTGGCAGAGAGAGACGCCTAAAGATTTGCTCTAAGGTGAGCCCAAATCCAGTGAAAAACTTAAGAACATACATTCTGAGAGCAATTTATCGTCCAAGGGAGTACCCGCTTCGTAGAACACCGTCTCTAGTTTCTGGCGCAGTGAATTATCCATTGACGCTGGGAGAAGGAAAGTTGGGAATTCACGCGACGCGTCGAGAGCTGTCACATTCACGTTCACGCGACTGCTTGGCACAAATAGGAGACAATAGAAGACGTAGTTAACTCATTAATTATATTAACTCCTGCTTTGTTGGCATATCTTCGTCATTCGTTGCCACACATTCCACTACAATGCACTATTGATAATAAGCTGCAGGTCGAACAGGACGATATTGGTGGTAGTACAACACAAATTCCAAAAGATGTCGGGATGTTATAGTAGATATGTCTCGGGGGGTGGTCATGGAATATGCGTGACAAAGAGCAATAAAACACCAGTAGCATTTTCTATCTCTTATTTCTGATGGCGAGGTGGGACGGCCACGTCTCATTCCAAACTGATGTGTTCACGTTCAGGACTTGGGTAAGAGAACCTTCCAGATTGATAAGCATCCGAATGATTATAGTGTTGTCTGGTTGGGCTCATCAGCGGTGGTCCTGACTTCGACAGCGTCAGTAGATTCCTTTGTAATCTTCTCCGTTTCGGTTGCGGAATCAGCCTGAATCTGGTCATCTTGAGGAACACTGGTATTCTCGTCGTGTGCGAGTCCGCTCTCCTTGTTCACGGGGCTTGTTGAATTGGTGGGTGAAATGGAGAGACTTTGGTGGCCATGTTGTCCGTTATTGCTGGGGTTCGAAGCATGAGGAATGCTGAAAAATATGTTTGCTCAACAACTGTCATCGTAATAGATGGGGTAAATGAACATACTTCTCGGGGTTAGGGATTGCTGTGCCAACCGTGTTTTGGGGCGCAACTCCGGCCTTGGACAGTGCATAGTCACCCGAGTCAAAATATTTGCGATCCTAGTCAGAAATGGTCAGGCATATGGATGCACAAGCGGTACTGCAGAAAATTCTGAAAACCTTTTGCATCTTCATAAGCACGCTCTTGTGCGTTGGAAGCTTGCCATACTTAGCAAAAAGCTGCTGTTCCTGAGGGTTCAGCTTCTACGAAATAGAACGGTTTCAGCAGTGATAATATTACCATGACCATCGTCGAATCAATATAGTAAACTTACGCTGAGATCGATTTTGTTACGCTGGAAGGGAAGCATCTCAATCGATAGCTGGGGCAAGCAGAGGAAGTGAAAACGACAGCAGAATGCTGGTGTTCAAAATATGGGACAATCCTCGAATGGCGCTGATGATGTTGGTGATGACCTGCAATTGCGAGCGGATGCAAACCGTTATATTTCGTCAATTGCCATTTGCTTGGTTCTCCGCAGTTACTCCGAAGCGGAGTTGGTAGGTACCGGCTCCTGCCGTCTATCGGCTTCGCTTTTGCCGAAACACGCTGGGACCACTTCTGCCAAGATCCGGTAGCCTGGAAGTGCACTTCGAAATCAATCATGCAAGTACTACAAAATCCTACATACTCTTACAGAAAATTCAGTCAAAATCAACAGCAAGAAAATCGTGAACATTTCCCCCTTCCAGCTCGAGCATCCCAATGGCCTCAATGTCCAGAACCATTCCAGACAGTGAGGCTGAAGGCTGCCCCAATTCGGAGCGTGTTGGGGAATCAAACCAAGATTTGGAACGCATGCTTCCTGAATTGAGGGGCCCGGGAAGCTCCAAGTCCACGGTCCCATGATCATCAGTCGCAGAGGCAGGAACAAATATTGGCTCAGGTCTGTGCCAAAGTTGGACAGCCGAATCGCTGCGTGC
>Ga0307509_10006684_pt1 | contig 15387 bp, 11 predicted proteins | sample 10_EM_MG_FD_202245 | JGI IMG/M metagenome (GOLD analysis project Ga0307509, IMG submission 202245) | Populus trichocarpa ectomycorrhiza microbial communities from riparian zone in the Pacific Northwest, United States - 10_EM | ecosystem: Host-associated > Plants > Roots > Unclassified | place...
TACCCTACTGAGGAACCCAAGTTACCCTACCTTCACCGGCAAAGTCATCCTAGAACTTAGAGGTCGATTGCCTCACATTCTATGGGCTCTTAGATGTTCTTGGGCGCACACGCATCTGTGCGGGGAGACCCCACGCCTGTGTAAGGGTGGCCCGGACATACTATTGAACTTGGGCGGGTTTTGCTAACACCCCCCTCTGGCCCCAGCGTTGGGATGGTGCGTCATAGGCAGACGGCTGTGTAGTTGCTCGTTTGCTAGCTAAAAGAGGTCATTGAAGCAGCTGCCGTAACACCGTATAGGTCGTCGCCGTCCGTCCGACTGAATGTCGTTCGCAGGATATATAAGGGGAGTATGGGTAACCGCCAAAATGGGGGTCATCTATATATGGTCTCTCGGGCATCTAGGAGTCTATTCTAGCCTACGGGTTGTATGGTAGTCTGCCTAGTGGGACTCAGGTAGTCTCAGAAGGCCAGGGTGCTTTCGAGACAAATACCACAGTAACCAGCCCGGACCTTCTCCCCTTGATTTGTAGCATTACTATGCGTTGTCATTGGACTTTAGAGGTATGAGTCTTATCACGGTAGAGTATGTCCCGAGAGGATGGCTATGGGTAGCGCCCACTTAGCCAACCATCGGCTACATCTCACCGGGGGAGCTTGCATGTCAATTTACCACATTGGATAGTCACGTAGATTTAATGATAGACTGCATAGCTTGTATAGACGAAACTGCCACTGGGCCAGTGAGTCCACTACCTAGGTATTGACTCCGGTTGTTGTCATAATAGCTAGCCACTGGTATGACTTCAATAGGAAGAGTTTTTTCACCTGCGGTTGTATTGGAGATGCATTGCAGAAACTCATATCCTATCGACGGAGTTAAGTGTACCTGAGTTGGTCCGACACTTCCGGAAGGATAAATCCTGATTGAGGGTAGACCTCGGATAGACCCTGAGCCGGACAGGGTGCTCGCACAAGGTCGGAAGTAGTGGTGAATGTCAAAGGCTTAAATCTGATATCTACTTAAGTTTAAGCGTTTGGCATTCTACTTCGACAACCAACCTTTCCTCGAGAGAACTAAATTGAGTGAAGCTTCAAGCTTAACTATATTAAGTTTTACCGTTGATTCTTCTGAATTATTTTACCTCATCTTTATCTTCTACTTTGAGTGTTTGGTGCGGTCGCAACCTTAGAGTTCACCTCTCTACAGGGTGCCCCCGTTACAGTAAGTGATCCAGCAATTAAATATGGTCCCGTCAATTCTGAATAGACAATCTCTAGCCGGCCTAGATTTAACCGTGCATGTCGTCTTTGAGAGATTTTGAGCTCAAAAGGCAATAGGAAGGTCCGAGTACATACCCATGATTTACATGGATCCTGGGTCTGGGCAAATCTGTATCCTAACATAAAGCCCTTTCATCTCGAATTGGACTCTCGGAGTTTATTTATCCTTTTGAAGAGCTTTCACCTATACATACTATTTCTCATACCCACTACCGACACTTGATATTAACACACAACCATGGCCGGAAATACCTGTACAGGTGGGTCAAACCTTTGGAAAGCCAAGACAAGCTTCCTGAAGCCCTAAATACAACATTCTTAACCACAGTAGCAGCAGACTCCCGAGCTCAGGCATTATCATTAAGATCTTCTGTATCCTTGGTAGAGGTTAGAATGCCTGTACCAGAAACACAATAACAAGTTCATTCATTTATTGAGGAAGAGGAACTTAGGGAAGTTGACAATAAGGATATTCCCAGACGTCCTCAATGGGCCAGAAAAGGTTCTTCGCAATTCATTTTTCAGGAAGAGGTACCCGGAGTCAGGAGCCAGTTGAGATTTTTAAGTCAATCTAGCAATTTCAAAATGAGATGCTTATAAGGAAGACAAGAGAGGACTCTCCATCACGGGCTCTGAATTGACCTTCCAAGGGATATTGGTCTCAAGAGCCAGCAGTACAATTACATTCAGGCCATCTTAGAGTCAATTCATCACACCTTGCAGTCAATCTTCTGGAAGAGGACTGAACATTGCAGTCCGACTCTGGACATAATATAGTTAATCTGGACCTTTTGTCGGCCGATATTGGCGTCCCGGTCACATCGCTGTCCACCAAAAGCAATTCCTAATATAGTGACAAAAGGATACTCTTTGACAATGCCTCAAATATAATCCGGTATCACATATGGTTTGCTAATCCCTTTGTGAAGCCTGCCGAAAATGATATACTTCTGGAGAGCGATTGGATAAAGGTAGCTACGAAGTTAGTTTGGAGAAATATAAAGATGAGAAAGGCGGCAATGACCTTTGTAAGTCTTCTAATTAACAAATAACGTCTTGTTTGAGACTTAGCACAGCTAACTTGATTTAGCTAACTTGATTTATTTAGTTGAAAGCCCGGCAGTCTAGTGCCAGGTCACACCTGGCTTCTGATACCAGGAGCACAATTCGGGATTTGTATGACTTAGCTCATGAATCACCAACTGATGTAAAGGTGCAAATTACCTATTTCCTGGAAAATGATCAGTTTAGGTGCCATCCAATTAAACCAGGGGTTAGTTTAATACTGATATTGTCCCTCACGAGACTGCAAATGACTTATCCGCATAGGAATGCAGGTTCTGATTTGATGCCCCAGAGATAGCAAAACTCTTGTACCATAAGGGGTTCAGGTGAGGGAAAATATGGGGAAGGATGGATAAAACATGCCTTAATTGTTTTAACGACATCCTGATATGCCTTACTACGGCCTGTATATATCATGCTTTCAAGGCTTGGAGTTTGGGATCATATATCCACCCTTCAGATTTCTCAGTTCAAACAGTCCAAAGGTAGTGATTTCCAGGGGCCCAGATGCGTTATTCCAAAGACTATCATACCAATTGGCAAATTTAGATGTTTATCTTCGGCAGTGTGCAACTTGGAAAGGACTACCTCCCCAGATGAGAACTAAGCTGATTGATGACAGGAAAAAACACATTAACCAAATGTTGCAGGAGAGTACATTGGTTCAGGATCAGGAGTCTCGCCCTGCACTGAAGGAGAAAGAAGCTGCAGGATATGTGGATCTGGAGGTTTCAGGGGATGAGGAGAGCAAGGTGGAGGATATTTATTCAGATCCTAAAGTGGGGGAAAGCAGTTGAGGCACTTGAAGCAGGGTGGGCATCAGCAACAAAAATAGCATATGTCCAATGCATCCTGTGGGTCTGACCCACCTGTCCCAAAGAATATCAATTGCGAATCCAGATACTACATCGATCTCACGTTGCGTCCTGATTTGCCTTTGTCCATGCTCTGAATCCTGACGGCACCCGGAGACAGACCCCTTCGTCCCGTGTGTCTTCACTGCATCTGGTGCCCTGCTACTGCATCGTGACTGCCTCTGATGCTTAGGGCTGTCGTCCTGGTAACCAATGATGACCCATAAGTAATTCCCACGTTGTCTGATGCTGTCCTGTTGCATCTTCACACTGGATATCTCTCCCCCATAGTCAGGGCCTCTTCCATCTGGCCACTTCCCATCCAGGTATATCTGCTCTGTGGGTCTGGGTCAGGATCTCACGATCCTGCTCTACCATCTTCAGATGCGTGATTACTTCTTCCTGATTTTACTCCAAATATGATGCTTCCCCTAATTCTTACATGGCATCTTCAGACTCTGTGGTGATATCCTGACTCTCGTATGATGTGTATGATCGCCTCTGGCGCTCGATAAACTACTTCTGATGATATCGCAAAATCTCCTGGAAGGTATTTTGTTTCGCATCTTACACCTTGGCGATGAGCTCTACTATTTCCACTTGTGGTTCTCTCTTCTTAAGAATATGCAATAATTATTACTATATCTTACTCTACAAACACACCATTTCCGATGTACCCTCTCGTACCCTCACCCCATTTCCCTCCTCCTCCCCCCGCTGGTCACTAAGAACTGTCTCCTCAAGTTCTGGTTCCATGATCACAAGGCTCATACATAGCTGACACGATGGAGTTGGGCTCACTGCGGCAGCCAACGTTAGCCCCACTGTCTCCTCCGGTGAAGACTCTGGACTCAAAGGATCCGAATCTAGATATCTGAGAGGGCGCGCTGCTGACCCGGCACCGAAATTGAAAGACGCTTTAGCCCTCTGGGAACTGTCTTAGCTCTCTGGCAGACCTAGATGCAGGTTATTGGGAGTTTGACTCTGTGGTGCTGTCTATTGCTGAGAGTTGGTCGAACTTTGACCCTCTTGTTCTGTAGCCTTAGCAGCCCAATCATCCATGAAGCCCTCCCGGCGATCTTGTTGGACACCCTGCTCCCGCTACATCTTTGCACGGATTATCCCACCTATTGTGTCCAGCATCAGAGGTTGAACCGAGTCGGGGCATGATCTCTTGCACGTAAAACAATCTCTTATGGTTGCCATTAGATTAGTCTTCTGGGGAAGCAGAAAGGTCAGGGTTCTGGCTCACCTCTGGTGGCCTCAGGCTTGAAGTTGCCCTAGTCCTTATATACTCCTTTCTGCCATGCTTACAGTCTATGGCAGATTATGGCATACGTTAAGCAAACAATGGTACCGTTGATGCACCCAAGAAATCCCTGATCAACAATCCCACACATTTTCCTACCCTTGCAGTACTTTCCCCATATGGCCTTGGGAATCTGAGGCGCCAGGAATCAATTCGTTATTTTCTGCCTCAAGTTTACTCTGAATAGTTGCAAGAGAATGGGTTCCATCGTTAATTAGCGCAAAAACGCACCTCCTATCTATTCGGGGAGCACATCAATCTATCCTTTTCCAGCAGGTATTCCACCCGGCACGTAATTGCCTTTCGGTCTTCCACGACAACGTACAATTTTACCATCTTATGGTTTATGTGGTAGACAAACTGCGATCTTACCTCTGAGTGTTTTTGGCGTATTTGGAAAGGTTAGTACCTGTCCCGATGTCTAAAAGATTCTTCTAAAATTGGTTGATGTCTACTTGCCAATTTTACACTTTCCTTAGATGCTTCTATATTCCGTGCATTGGATATTTGATTGAGCGACTGAAGCCAAACACTGTGCACCTGAGTCATGAATGCAACTGAACCCAGGAGTGGTTTACCAACAAGGATGTACTAGCCGTTTTCAAAAGTATCCGGACACCTTGGCGCCAAGACACATACAAATCTGTGCCAAGGTGTCCGAATATTAAAAAAATCAGCTAGTATAGGAGAATATGTCCTCTGGCCTGGGCTACGATGACTGCCTCTGCTCCGATTGGTGTATTGCACAGCAAGTTAGTATCGGGTCCTATGTGCTTGGGTTGTGGCGTGCTATGCTCGTCCTGAGGACTTGTGTGTTAAACTGCTGACGTTCTGGCTCTATGTGTTGCCAATGGTAATGAACAACGCGATATACTGGATATCGAGATGGTCTGCGCAGTGTAAGCACTACTTCGTATTATACGCATTGGTGCAGCAGGTGTAGGCCTAACAAGTTTGGCTTGCTGCCATCTGGAGGTGGTTGCAATTCGGACAGCCGACACCTGGTTGCGGGTTCATTTCTCCCCAGCTCATGGTTGATGATGTGGCACTGTGGCAGTACCACCTGCTCTATTATTCTCATCTGTGTCTGTCTCTGTGTCCAATTCGGTTTCATCAGATAAGTGGGAGTTTTGGTACTTATCGCAGCTGTCATCGCTCAGAGGAACAGTTTCTATTCTTTGTTGTCCATCCTTATCCAGATTAGCCTTGTCTTCAAAATACTCTACTATGTGTAATATGTCGCTTTGGAGGCGTTTTGCTGGTCGTACCAGAAGACGTCTTACATTCTGAGGTAGGGAAGATATCTGAGCGGCTGAATGTGCACTCTGAGCGCTACCTGATTGGATTGGCTGCATTCCTGATCTGGGTGCCTTATCCACTAGTACGACATCGCACCTATGTCTATTCTGATTGGCTACCTATGTGGTGGGTTGGCTGGATGAATAAGCTTGTGGTTGTCTATGCATGTTGGAATACCAGAAGTTTGAGAAAGGTATAGGATAGGAATTAGGACATAGGAAAAATGATATAATGTGTGGTGAAGATGAAGAGTTTGTGGTTAGGTTGAGTAGGACCTGTCTGGTCTTATATGCTAGGACTTAGGGGGCGGGCGGGGGGGGTTGAGGATCATATACAATCACTCGTTAATGAAACAGTCTAGTTGGCTGCAAAAAGGGGTTTTTCAGCTTGTTTATCATTAGGTTAATACTCTAGACGAGCTCATGTACGATGTTCATCTAGACTCTGGTATGATCCGGTTCGAAGGAATGTAGGCATTGCTAATATAGAAGGCATCATTGATGTCTGAGCCAAGGCAAAAACTAGCCACAATGAGTATCGGTTAGCGACACCCATTCTAGCAAGACACCAGCCATGTTAAAAGCAGTTTAGATTTATCGATGCTAATTTCCAGATGTTGATTCAACACCAATGACCTACACGATATCACTGTTCATGTCATGCATCCTGGCTGATTGTGTAGTTCTATAGGCTATGGCCTGTCTCGTTATGGACAGAAACTACTTGGTGTGCCCAATCCAGAAAAACCTATTAGACATTAGTTTAAGAGGAAGTAATGTTAAGAAGCTGATGCAAGGGTGTGCCTAGGTATGATTAATTGTGTTCTATCCGATATGAGCTACGAAAAAGAAGCAGAAAAGAATTTCAATGACACCAATGGGAAAACAACATCTAGTAAATAGTAAGGTTGTTTGGGTAAAAATGAAAAAGAATTACACAAAAAAAGGAGTAAATCTCGTTTTCTTTGCTGCCCATGCTGCAGCTTGCTGAACGGCGCACCTGAGGTGTAATTAGGATGTTGTTTGGGGCTGGCAGAGAACTAGGGTTTTGAGATCCGAGTCCTTGGTGTGTCACTAGAGCTTGTAGCTGGCTCAGGGACAGATCAATTGTGGCTGGCAGGTGTTCAGGTGGGGGAGAGGGATGTTCTATCAGCCTCTCCAAAGTTGGCAGATCGAGCCCAGTGTGTGAAGCTGTGGGAGGTCCTTGCGGAAGTTCGTCGCAAATCATAAATAGACTGGCAGGAGGTGTAGCCTGAGCGCCATCGTGCCCTTGAGGCCTCACAGATACAACCCCTGAGTTTGCCAGCCAATCTAGCATCCACAGGGGCTTCTTAGTCATTTCGCGATATAATGGGGGCACCCTGTAGAGAGGTGAACTCTAAGGTTGTAATGGTACCAAACACTCAAAGTAGAAGATAAAGATGAGGTAAAATAATTCAGAAGAATTGACGGTAAAACTTAATATAGTTAAGCTCGAAGCTTCACTCAATTTAGTTCTCTCGAGGAAAAGTTGGTTGTCGAAGTAGAATGCCAAACGCTTAAACTTAGGTATATATCAGATTTAAGCCTTTGACATTCACCACTACTCCGACCTTGTGCGAGTACCCTGTCCTGCTCAGGGCTGTCCGGGGTGTACCCTCAATCAGGAATTATCCTGCCGGAAGTACTGGACCAACTCGGGTACACTTAACCCCGTCCATAGGATATGAGTTTCTGCAATGCATCTCCAATACAACTGCAGGTGGAAAAACTCTTCCTATCGAAGTCATACCAGTGGCTAACTGTTATGACAACAACCGGAGTCAATACCTAGGTGGTGGACTCACTGGCCCAGTGGTAGTTTCGTCTATACAAGCTATGCAGTTTATCATTAAATCTACTCCCCTATCCAATGTGATAAATTGACATGCAAGCTCCCCTGGTGAGATGTAGCCAATGGTTGGCTAAGTGGGCGCTACCCATAGCTAGCCTCTTGGGACATACTCTACCGTGATAAGACTCATACCTCTAGAGTCCAATAACAAGCCATAGTAATGCTACAAATCAAGGGGAGAAGGTCCTGGCTGGTTACTGTGGTATTTGTCCCGAAAGCTCTCTGCCCTTCTTGGACTACCTAAGTACCACTAGGAAGACTACCCTACTACCCGTAGGCTAAGATAGACACCTAGGTGCCGGAAAGACCATTTATGCATAACCCCCATTTTGGTGGTTATCCATACTCTCCTTATATATCCTGCGAACGACATTATCTCGGACGGACGGCAAAGACTTATACGGTGTAACGGCAGCTGCTCCAATGACCTCTTTTAACCAGCAAACGAGCAACTACACAGCTGTCTGCCTATGACGCACCGTCCCAACGCTGGGGCCAGAGGGGGGTGTTAGCTAAACCCGCCCCAGTTCAATAGTATGTTTGGGCCACTCTTACACAGGTGTGAGGCCTCCCCCTGCAGATGCATGTGCGCCCAAGAACATCTCAGGGCCAACAGAATTCGAGGCTATCGACCTCTAAGTTCTAGGATGACTTTGCCGGTGAAGGTAGGGTAACTTGGTTTCCTCAGTAGGGTAACTGGGACCCAAGGGAATAATAGCCAAATTTCCAAGATAGGGTAACTTTGCCCTCTTATACCTTTGACCGCTCAGGAAGTCCTCTCGTCGACCACAGAAGTCATCTCGGAGATCCGTGTAATATTCCCCTAATTCTCTTGATCTTATGCGAATGTTCTCCCAAAAGGTTACCCTGCCTAATAGAGTGCCTAAGGCCACTCTACTTTTTCCTAGGCCTTGTTCTTACGTGAACCAGCATTCTTGTATACTAAGTATACTTGACCATACCACCTTTGACTACCTCTTGGTATACCATTTGGGCTAAGGTGGTAGTTATTGTAGCTACCTATCGTAGGGTCGCTATACGCGAAGCCCTCATAGTTTCTCCAACTAGGATGGCCCAGAAGGGTATGACAAGTGCAACCCTGATACTACCGCAATTAGATTAGAGCTTGCCGGTACTTCGATTTGCGATAGAATATTCCACTGGTGTGTTGCAGGACCCTGATCTCTATGTTCTTACAGATCCTTCAGTCATTAGCTATTTCATTTTAATGTGAAGGATAATGATAGATGTATAATGCTTCCGATTAGATACTTACATCACCGTCATCCATATTGATCACCCAAGCACCATGAGGTGCGCTAGTTACCCCCTTTGGCTCAGCCTCTAGCCATTCCTCCTCGTCAACTGACGTGTCACCCCGCATTTCCCTCACAAAGCCTTCTTCTCCAGCCAACTCGTCCCAGACTTCACGGTCAATACAGGGCTACCTCCTATTCGGAGACTTGGGGGTTTCATCCGAGTCTTCTCCATCTTCGTCACGTGACTCAAGAACCATTGCGCCCAGGCGATTGTGGCCTTTGTTAGCGAGCAACCACACATGAATGTCGTCATTTTTATTGAGAACTATGAGCTGGGATAGCTGGAGTGGATCATCCGGCGTCTGATATAGTATGACAGCACCTTCTCCTATTGCACCAATTAGATAGTAGGAGCATTGAATTTCCTCCTCCACGTCTAGCCCTCTTACTACCTAGAGCAAATCCATGATACTCGGTATAGTCAGAACCACCCTGGCGATTGTCCTCTTAGAGTCTTTTATAAACTAAGAGTAGCTGAGGAACTGATGTACTATAGGCAGCACACCTGTCCTTTGAATTATATGCATTCTCAAAGCAGGCAGGAAAATAGGGAGTACCAATCTGAGTATAACGACCCTACGATAGGTAGCTACAATAACTACCACCTTAGCCCAAATGGTATGCCAAGTGGTAACCAGAGGTGGTATGGTCTCATATACAAATAGCTGGTTAACCTAGGACTAAGTCTAGGGAATGGTTGAGTAGCCTTGGGTACTCTATTAGGCAGGGTAACCTTTCGGGAGAACATTCACATAAGGTCAAGAGAATTATGGTAATGTTACACAGACCTCGGAAACGACTTTTGTGGTCAACTGGAGGACTTCCGGAGTGGTTAATGGCACAAGAGGGCAAAGTTACCCTACCTTGGGAATTTGGTCCTTATGCCCATGGACCCCAGTTACACTTCTGAGGAGTCCAAGTTACCCTACCTTCACCAGCAAAGTCATCCTAGAACTTGGAGGTCGATTGCCTCACATTCTATAGGCTCTTAGATGCTCTTGGGCATACACACAGCTGTGCAGAGAGGCCACACACCTGTGTAAGGGTGGTCCGATGATACTATTGAACTTGGGTGGGTTTAGCTAACACCCCCCTCTGGCCCCAGCGTTGGGACGGCGCGTCATAGGCAGATGGCTGCATAGTTGCTCGTTTGCTAGTAAAAGAGGTCATTGGAGCGGCTGCCATAACACCGTATATGTAGTCGCTGTCTGTCTGACTGAATGTCGTTTGAAGGATATATAAGGGGAGTATGGGTCACCGCCAAAATGGAGGTTGCCCATATATGGTCTCTCCAGCATCTAGGAGTCTATCTTAGCCTACGGGTAGTAGGGTAGTCTTCCTAGTGGTCTTAGGTAGTCCAAGGAGGCCAGGGTGGTTTCGGGACAAATACCTCAGGAACCAGCCGGGACCTTCTCCCCTTGATTTGTAGCATTAGTATGGGTTGTGATTGGACTCTAGAGGTATGAGTCTTATCACAGTAGAGTATGTCCCGAGAGGCTGGCTATGGGTAGCGCCCACTTAGCCAACCATTGGCTACATCTCACCGGGGGAGCTTGCATGTCAATTTATCACATTGGATAGTCGAGTAGATTAAATGATGGACTGCATAGCTTGTATAGACGAAACTACCACTGGGCCAGTGAGTCCACCACCTAGGTATTGACTCCGGTTATTGTCATAACAGTTAGCCACTGGTATGACTTCAATAGGAAGAGTTTTTCCACCTGCGGTTGTATTGGAGATGTATTGCAGAAACTCATATCCGATTGACGGAGTTAAGTATACCTGAGTTGGTCCAATACTTCCGACAGGATAACTCCTGATGGAGGGTAGACCTCGGACAGACCCTGAGACAGGGTACTCGCACAAAGGTCCCAAGGAGTGGTGAATGTCAAAGGCTTAAATCTGATATCTACTTAAGTTTAAGTGTTTGGCATTCTACTTCTACATCCAACTTTTCCTCGAGAGAACTAAATTAAGTGAAGCTTTGAGCTTAACTATATTAAGATATACCGTTGATTCGCTTGAATTATTTTACCTCCTCTTTATCTTCTACTTTGAGTGTTTGGTGCGGTCGCAACCTTAGAGGTCACCTCTCTACCGGGTGCCCCCGGTACCCTGAGTAAGGTACTAGGATCTGCTCTCAGTCAAGAGCTAACAGAATAAAGATTGATAATACTTACCTGGAGGTTCAGCAACGTCACCACAAACATCCGCCCAGCCTTTTGGCCCTCATTTAATGTCTGAAGTTACTTGGCCAAATCTTTGACCAGAATTTTCAGATGACGGATGAGCTCTCCCATATCATCCAGATGGTGCTGGCTTTTGGTAGGCTCAATATGCTTCTTCACTCATGAAAGGCTGTAAGCAAAACGAAACAATTGTGTCTACTTGTGATTCAGTTAGGCAACCAGGGTCAAGGCTGTGTGCTATAATAGAGGCCTTGATTTGCTCATGCCATGTAGCATAGATGGCAGATGTGCCACCTGGACACTTCAATTCATACCACAATTTTGTATATATAATGTCGCCATATACAGTCCAGGTGTGAGTTAGACTGTCAGTATAACTGAAATAGATTACTTGATACTTTGGTTAGAAATACCCGGAATCCCCGACGGCTGGCTGTGTTAGAAATTAGTTAATCCTGTTCGTCATGCCTTTTAGTTTCTTTGTCATATGCAAGGCAGAAGCACGGGAAATATGTTTTTGTTGTTGGATGAGAAAGATCATACACGGTCAAAGAAAAAGCACGATGATGAAAGGAGATGAAGGAAGAACAAGAGCTAAGGTATTAGATCAAAGGTGGAGGAGAAAGGAAGTCTTTGAGATAGATTTCTTTTCTTCACAGATTACGCAGAATGTTTCTTTCTTTTATCTTGAAGAAAGGAGGAGAGAAAGTAGAGATATGTGGTGATTGGTAGAAGGATCAGACAATGGTTTATGAATTTTTTGATATATACTTCTTTCCTTACCACTTGTTTAGCAAGAAACGACGACGAGAAGACTTTTGTGCGCTTTCTATTTCATCCCAGTGTTATTCAGTGACGTATATTTGACCTATTTCAATTAGGCTTGACGTGTTAGCGCTTAACAGGCTCCAGTTTGCTGTTCATTTGAAGAAAAGAAAATTGTCTGTTCGCTATTTTATTCAGGTATAGTAGGGCGGGGAACAATGATTGCTCACAATACGTCTTCCGTGGGGTGACAGCCTGCAGAATGTCTGAGAGTTCTTCTTGGTATTCTGCTTTGAACTTCTCACATACACGGCTGAACTGTGGGACGTCTGAGAAGCAGATAATTAACGTTGATCTCAAAAGTTAGATGTGGAAGTTTGTTTACTTTCCCTTGTGTAATTGACATCTCACTGTGCCTGGGGGCACCATTTGTGCATGGATGAAACAATTGGATCAAACCGTCAGGGCAGACAAAATGGGTGGCTGACTAAGGCTTTTGATACGACCTCAAGTAAGGCTTAGAGGGTATTGATTGTGGTTGAGGTAAATATCTCTCACGACCAAGGCCATCTGGGGGCTTTTGAAAAGTGCAATGGTAAGTGTCGTGTGTCTGCAGATAACAGGAAGATATGCATCAAGGGTGCATGAGAGGACCTCTCATAGGTGTTGAGAGCAAGATTGTTGGATCTGCTCTTGCTCTTGCTTGTTTTTCAGCCTTAGGGTCCGGTATGTAGTGTTGGTGCCAGGGGTAGAGTAGGGTGTAGAAGACACTTTCATCGTAAGGTATCGCAAGTGTGACAAACAATGATCGTCAATAGAAGGACCAATTGCAAAAGGAGTATATGCCAAATGTAGACAATTGATCGCTGGCTTAGCCTCCCATCGCATGTTGTCAAACATCTTTTTCAGCCTTATCTGAGTGTGATGCCATGAGATGTCATGTACTGCAATGCATCTTGATATCTCTTGGTATCCACAAAGGGCTAAGGCTAAGAATAAGACGTCAACCCAACCCTGCTTCACATCACATACTGAACACATAACCAGGGCATCATTACTTTCTGCTAATGAAGGTGAGCACCTCCAACTTGATTTACCAGCTATGAGAAATTGAATCTGTTCTAGTCTCAGTATGATACTCTATTAAATCTATCAATATCAAATAGTAATACACTTGGCGTCTCTGTAGACACAGATTAAACTCTTTGGGACAAACTCCAACCTAGTCTTTTAACCTGAGGCTCGTCCTGACTATCGTCTTTGAAAACCATTGGGCACTTCTCAAGTTGGTCACCTTTCAAAACTTCTTTAGAAGAACCTCCAAGATAGTGCTTTTTGCTCTTGCGCGTGTTCTAAGTATCCACATCATACTGCGCCTTACGCTTCTGTGCCTTGTCGTCATGCTTTGGACTCTATAGCTGTTTTATAATGTGATGTGTATTCAGCATTCTCTGAAGTTTAATTGAGAGAGGTATCCAACCTCCTGTGGAATCGCTGCCCTCCTCAACAGGAGATGTCACACTGACAATCCTACTGTGGTGTGAATTACAGTTATCCGAAACATCAGATGATGAGATGGACCATCCTGGAAGAAGAAGGGGAGAGCCTTGTGGGTTTCATGATCCACTAGTCTTAGCACTATGCATGGGAATCACTTTTGCCTTCAGTTGAGCTGCCTGATGGACATTATGTCTGGCTCTGGCGTTTGCCCAATTGGAGATAGAATTTGGTGCGAGGTATCTGTGTCTCAGCTCCAGTGGTGTAGCTGGTCTAGCTGTCCTCATTAGGTTTATTCGACAAGAGCCAGGTACGTACATCCTCATGAATATGGATGAAAATAGAATTTGTATAATGTAATGCACATGTAGAGTCTTCACAAATCTTGTGCCTTTGGCCGTGGTGCCAAATATATAGCAAATGCTGTCCAAGTGTACATATCTTAAAATTGTGAATGACAACCCCCCAATCTCATATGAATTTAACTCTCCAAAATTCATACCATTGATATGAGAAGAGCGCCAATAGAGGATGCGATAATTGGGTTATGGGAAGTTGCTATCAACCAGATGTCATTGCCAAACAATATGGAGAGCCTGTGGATGACCAAGTACAGTGCTCCAGTCTCTATCTCATGTGTCTGTAAGTTACCACTGAAATGATATAGATAGTTTCAAAAAACACTTGCTTGTTTACCTTACATGAAATACATCAGGCGTGTTTTGCCACAAAGTAGACTGATCTAGCGCATGGCGAAATATCAGGGCCTGATAAGTGGATGGCACATGTGTATGAGAAATAATTATACCGGCTGCCAGTTGGATTGACGGAGGAATATTCCCCAGGGGACCACCTTTGTTGTGGATTTTCACACATGACAAACACAACCTTAATATCACAGGAGGAAGCACCAGGAGAGGTATATTTTGCACTGTACTTCCTGACGGACCAGAATTTGCAGACACTGTCAAGGGAGGTTGGTTTGCCCCTTGGACATTTAGCGCGGAGTCTGGATTTGGTTTGCAGATGGACCAAGTTTTGCAGACACTGTCAAGGGAGGTTGATTTGGCCCTTGGGGATTCTGTGGCGCAGTCTGGATTTGGTTTGCTGAGAGACCACCATTTGCAGAAGCTGTCAAGGGAGAGTGATTTAGCCCTTGAGGATTTGGCGGAGGAGCCTGGATTTGGCTTGTACCAACAGCTATCTGAGGAAGATTGTTTAATGGCGGGTTATTCACCATGACCTGAGGAAAGATATGTTTTGGGTTATTTGCCGGAGCCGTACCTGATATTTTAAGTGTGCTAGAAGATGACCGCAACCAGAATTTAAGAGGGCGCATCGTGGGGGGAGGCATATTCTGGCATGTGCTGTAACAATCCTACCCTGAAGTGGTTATTTATGCAACAGGTAACGAATTACTTGTGTGGATTTAGAATATCCTTATAGTCTTTGATCGTTCTTGAATATCCTAGAGAGTGTTCTTCTTTCCGAGATTAACTTATAATCTCTTCTTCGTTGGTAGACTATCTTATAGTCTTCGTATTTCACACCAATATCTTATTGGGGAGAGATGGTGAGGGAACTTCTTCGTATCTCAATCTCTTCTCACGTGAGAGAGATGTGAGACTGTCCTTGTCTTAACAAGGTCGTGGTTGCTCTGACGCTAAGAGCTGAATCGCTTGCATATAATTGAGAGGTAAAGAGTAAAGATATATTGTAGAAAAGTGCTTAGATGGTTGCGTGAAGAGCTCTAACTACTGTGACTTTTTTTTTTTTTTTTTTTTCTTTTTTTTTTTTTTTTTAAATCATATGCATTTGTTTAAGGTACAAAGACAGCCATCCTCCGTCTCCTCTACACACCCGGCGATTGAAATCTCAACACCACGAGATTATCACCACTTTTCTTTTCTCCACCCCCCGCCATGAGCTCGC
>Ga0307509_10006685_pt1 | contig 15383 bp, 14 predicted proteins | sample 10_EM_MG_FD_202245 | JGI IMG/M metagenome (GOLD analysis project Ga0307509, IMG submission 202245) | Populus trichocarpa ectomycorrhiza microbial communities from riparian zone in the Pacific Northwest, United States - 10_EM | ecosystem: Host-associated > Plants > Roots > Unclassified | place...
CGTCTCCAGATGGAGCTTGAGGATTCGTCCTCGGATGAGGAGGGGCCGGAGGAATTAGGGGGTGTGACACCAACTAAAGAATCGGTGAGCGAGGAGCAATTCGTACCTGCCCCTTCATCGTCCTCAACTGCTGCCTCTCCTCCCCCGCCTCCGCCTCCGCCTCCTCCACCACCCCCACCAGCTCCTTCCCTTACCCCAATTATCAAGGCACCTTCGCCGCCTGCTACTGCTGTTCCTTCAGTTGTTTCTCCAGCCTCGGTTGGCGCTGACACCAATAACCCAAGTAATAATCCATTCCTCAAGCATCTTGGAGCGAATGGCGATGCACCTGCCTTATCTCCCGCAATCTCCGCTAGTGCAGTTAGCACTACTCCCTCTGCCCCATCTAGTTCTAGTGCTGTTCCTAGCAAGAACCCATTCTATAAGTTGAACCCCGATCAAACTGCCGAGCCTTCCCCAAGGACGTTTTCACGTCGCCAACCTGAGGAGGATGATTGGAGTGTTGTGGGTGAAGATGAGAATTCAAGTGACGACGACGACGATCCTCCGAACCGCCAGGACACAAGAGCTCTAGCTGAGATGCTCTTCTCCACCATGGCTCCTCCTAGGCCTTTGTCTAGCATGGGCAACAAGGAGACCGAACAGCCAATCAGCCCTTCAGCAGGAGCACCACCTCCACCACCTCCGCCGCCTCCACCGCCGCCTCCGCCCCCACCGCCAATGCCGTCCGGGTCTTCCGCCACGCCAGTAGCTGCGCCACCAATTAGCGTGAATGTTAATTCCTTATTGAGCGAGATTTCGTTGGGTAGGACTCTGAGGAAGACTGAGACAAAGGACCGAAGTGCTCCGGCCTCGGGCGGAAAAGTTCTTACTTAATACATGAGAGAAACAGTTCAGTCCGTTGTGGGTTTCGCTTAATATTCATGCTATAGAGCTAGGGGGGGTATATCATTAAAAGGTTGACTGGCCTTCTGGAAAAACATTCTTATGCTCCGCATTCGTACTTGGCATTCTGTTTCTTCCCTTTTCTCGTTCTTTTTTGTGTTTGTGCTGGTAACTAGCTGTTAACGGATGGATATAAATGATTCGGCTTCTTGTGGGTTTCGTATAGCTTGCACTTTGGCCTCTATAATCACAATTATCTGCTCTTCATGAGTGCCAACTTTCGTGTCCCTAAAGCTGAAGTGCGATTGTGCTTTTGATAGAGAGAATATCTGGGTGTTTTGTAAACAGACTGCCCTGCTGTGGTTTTAGTGGTTTGGTTACGCGCTATGCCCTACCGCCAGAAGCGGCTTGAGTGGTGGATATTGCAACGCGGATAGGGCACGCAGTGAAAAGGAGGGTCTGATAAATTTCACACCCCGTATGAAGGGTCATTTCTCACGCCGTGGGGAAAATTGAATACAGTATATGGGACTAATTTTTGTCATATCATGTGATATGTATCAATTAAGTCAATATCGGGGAAGAAAGATAAAACTAAAAACTCTGGCTCCCCACAACAGTTATGGCATCATACCACCCATTATCGTACACCCCTCCCCCTCCCCCATTCTCCTCCATCCAATTCAGCTCACCGCTCCTTCAGCGCCCTATTCCTCCTCTCCCTGCGCCTAATCCTCTCAACCCGTTTAGCGTGCATCTTCTCCGCGAGTCGTTGGTAGCGTTCCTTCTCCACCTTCGCCTCCCTGCGCTCCTTGAGAACCCGGTTACGCTCCTGCCTTGCGGCCTCCTTCTCCTCCTTCATCTCCTTTTCTCGCAACTTTATCGCGGCTAACGCCTTACGCTGCTCCAACCGGGCTTCCCAGGACAGGCTCGCGCCCGCTTTTGGGCGAAAGGCAGTTTTGGTGGGCTTCCAAGGTTTGCCTGATCACAAATTTTGTCAATTAGTTAGTTTTTGTTAGGGAGGGTGGAGAAGGGTATTTACCGTTTTTGCGGATGCCAGAAATGGCCGTGGTAGTGGTAGCAGTAGCAGTGGTCATGATTGATTGGAAGGGAGCAGAGTTATTTGCGTTGTGTGGGGAAGATATTTTAGATTTTAGATTTTCCCTCCTCTGCACTCTTGAGGTTTAGAACGGTTTATCTGATCTGATCTGATCTGATGAGATTACATATATCTTATCAATTATCTTTAGAAGAAGAAAAGAAAAAAGAAAAGAAACGAAAAACGTTTTATCCGACGCTGCAGGAGTTGGGGCGGTCTAGGCCAGGTTAGGATGTTGGACTGCATTGGGTGTACCAGTAGCCAAAGCGGTGGCCAGCAAGGAGGATCACAAAACTTTTTTTTTTTCTCTCTCTCATGGATGACTCTGGTGCTGGGCACTTGAAATCGGCGAGAAACAGGATAATGATTTTCGAAAATTTCCAACCACAACCATATCCCCAGGGAGATATAGCCTCATAGAGGTTTTCAGAGGACACCCCTCTCTAGTTCTATGCTTTCTAATTTTCCGATAAGAGGGGTATTCGTTAAGGGACATGAAAATTTGAATTTTTCCATTATTCCATGTGCGTTATGCAAGCTAATGAATGGATTACTGTACCGTACTAGTATCATACCGTACTCGAGTGCACTGAAATCGACCTTCCCAGGAGAGAAAGAAATTCAATGACCAACGTTACGCAGCAACAAAGTTTTCTTGGGCAAACAAACTTGATATACCCGTAACTGCTCAGAATCAACTCCACTTCAATTCCACGGACACTGGTCCTTGCTGGGTGAAAAGGGTAGGGTTAGCATTTTCATAGAGGGGAACATAATTACAGTGTGTGAGAATTTATGCCGTGGCACTGATACATGTATCCCTGTATGTAGTGGAACAAACGGGGCCTGTTTTAGGTGTCGGGCACAAGACAGAACTGTACTCGAGTAGACATGGTGCACGAGTACCGTAAGCGGCCTGACACACAATACCGTAACTCGTACCTAATAAAAAAGAAAAAATGAGACAAACAATGGAGTTTTATTATATCATACTCGTGCCATAATACAAGTATTATCCTTGTTCCTTTTTTTCCTTCTTTTCTTCCTCTTCTTTCCCCCTCTTCCCCCTTGAATACCATCCCTAACCAAAACCATCTTGCTCTTTGCTCTGTTCTCCCCTCTTCTTTATACACATCGTTCATCGCCCCTTCGAGGACTTTGGCTGTTTGGAGTCCTGTCTGTCATCAGAGGTGCATGCACATAGGTGGTGCGCGTTGAGCTGAGTCGATTGCCCTGCATCTAATACTTGAGTACTCCTCCCAGCAGCAGCAGCTCAGAGGAGCGTGCGGCGAAAACGGGGATACAGTATAAGACCAGGGCTTTCCCCTCTACTTGCCCCATCATCTCTCCCTTCGAACTCAACCCGCATACCGGCAGTTTGGTTTAAGATGTCATTGTTTGGCTAGCAGGCTTTTTTCTTTCTTTTTTTCTCTTGGATTTTTTTGATACGAAAGGCTCAAGGACTCTTTCCCCACCTCCCCGGATATACCGGCCCGGGAGTTTTACCTACCACCATTAATCATGTCACAGGAGTTTGCTATGGGAGCTGGAGCTGTCGCCACTGCTGCTAGAAGCGGGGAGGAGGCGGCGGGGCTTTCGGCTGTTAAGGATATTGTGTTTGGTTCTGTGAGCCGCAATTTATTGCTACGGCACCCCCATGGAAGTTAACGGAGGGCTAATGGTAGACAGTCCGCAGGAATAATTGGAAAAATTATAGAACACCCTTTTGATACCGTTAAGGTGAGACTACAATCCCAACCGGACGATCAACCACTGCGCTACCGCGGACCTCTGGATTGCTTCAAACAGAGCTTGAAGCAGGACGGTATTCGGGGGCTATATCGCGGCATCTCACCGCCCCTCGTGGGTGCTGCGGCGGAGAATTCGGCTCTGTTTTTTAGTGTTCGTTTATCCCCCACTACTACTATTCTCCTTGGTGACTGATGTGTGTTTGTGTGTGCGTGCTGAATATGGAGACCGGGGAGGGAGGAATAGTACAACATTGCCCAAAACCTCGTGCGGAAATCCTTCTACCCATCCCTTGATAAAGGCGATCTCCCCATCGGTGCATTAGTATTCTGCGGTGCGGCTAGTGGCGCCTTCACCTCCTTCATACTCACTCCCGTCGAACTCATAAAGTGCAAGATGCAAGTGCAAACTGTCGGCATCCCACGTCCGGCAATTCCCATCGCATTCCCTTCTTCTTCAGCCTCATCCTCCCCGCCATTATATACAGGCACTTCAACAGCAGGCATACACACGATATCACCGGCAAGGTTAGCTGGACCCATAACCCTCCTCGGCGAGGTTTATAGGGTCTACGGCTTAAAGGGACTCTATCACGGCCAGGTCGGGACCTTCCTTCGAGAAACTGGCGGTTCAGCAGCATGGTTCGGATCATACGAGTACGTCTCCAAAATGTTCAGGAACTGGCGGGGTAGAAGTAGTAATACTGCTGGGGAAATGATGGCTGCCGGAGCTGCTGGTTTGTCCTTCCCTACCCCCGGTCTCCTCCGGAGAATATAAACTGATAGAAAGAGACAGCCGGCGTAAGCTACAATTTCATACTCTTCCCCGCAGACTCCGTCAAGTCCCGGATGCAAACTGAAGCTATCGGAATGCATAGTGACAAGAAGGGGTTTGTACAAGTGGCTACGGGAATGTACCGTGCTAGTGGGATCAGAGGGTTGTATCGTGGGTGTGGGTTGACGTGCATGAGGAGTGCGCCCTCATCAGCGGTGATTTTTTTGGTATACGAGAGTATGAAGAAGTATCTTGGGTAGTTTCACACATCGTGGGTGCCTGGAGTGGGGTGACACGTGGATGGGTGGTTGATTGTTATTAGATGGGCGTTCAATATTATTTCTTTGCTTTGCCGCATTTCTTCATATTATTATGTTTTGTGGGTATGGCTCTCGGGTGGGCTTTGTTTTTGTTTGGCTAGATAAATTTTAGATTCCATTGTTACCTCGTTTCGCTGGGATGGAGGGAGAGAGTGAGGGGTTATGATCTGCTTTTTACCACTGTCGGCTACCCGCAAGCTTAGGAGTGAGGCATAGTGTGTATCGAGCGATTGTGCAGTTTGGGTAAGTAGGCAGGACAGACAGTAACAAAGATGCCACACATCACGGGCGGCCACCGCTTTTGTCGTCCGATATGGGGGTTCTGGGGGAGATGCCTATTAGATTGAGAGGTTTGTGCTCTGGGAAGCGTGACGATTCTACAAAAAGTGCAACAAACTGGGTTTCCCCAGACTCCGAGGTGCACCCACGGTGCCATGCTTGAGTCACTCTGGCCTTTCACTTCATCTATCATACCACGCTATTGAAATATTATACTTCTGCAAAAGAAAAAATGCACTGTGCTATACCTTCACAACATAATCGATACTAGTCGACCCCGCACCGACACAGTGCCACCCCAAAACCCCGACCTCAAGTCATCCCATCTCACCACAGCCGTATTACAACACTACGCAGTATTACACCACCACCGACTAGACTTACCATCGTATCCCCACCACCACCATCCACCTAACCAAACCTCACGCTTAAACCGGACCATGAGCAGTATGAGAGTAGAAGTCTGAATGCACGCTCCCCGAATGGATAAGTAAACAGGAAGCCAACTCCCGCCGTTTCTCTACATCCAACGGCGAGAAAGTGACAGGAGAAGGGGAGGAGGAGGAGGAGGAGGATAAATAGCTTGGTGTTGTATAGACTATTGGATTGGTAGTTTAATGCTTCTACGTTGCCTTGTGCACTGTGCCGCCTATGATTATGATGAAGGAGGACTGCACGAAGGGTGGGGTATTGTTGTGTGATCATTTGTGTTCCCCCCACCCTACCCCGGGCGTCCTCCCTTCTGGGAGAAAATATGTTGCGAGTGATAGTTTGTGAGTATGTGTGATGCAGTAAGTTCGGGGGAGGTACTGACTTCAGGGGCCTAGTGGGAGGGGGGGGGGGTTGGAGATTTATGTCGGGTGTGGGCGTGTGTTTGTATTTTGTGGACGGGTGAGGAGCCTACGGGGAGGGTATTGGATTGGGGGGTGGGGTAGGTATCATGCGGACTGGGCTTTAGGCGTAAGTTTAAGATATAAGGCATTGGATCGATTGGTTAGTTAGTTGGCTGATACGAGTATCGGCTGCCCACAATAGAGCACCAATCAATCTACCAGAGAGAAGACAATAATAAAGGAAGAAGAAAAATAATAATAATCCAGTACCAACTACTCCCGTATCTCATTATGGATATACATCCCTCCTCACCCCAACCCCAGCCTACTATTGCCCCTCCTTCTTCTTCCTCTTCTCCTCAACAACCTCCATATTCCCACCGGGCACCTCCTCAAACCTCTCCTCAATCCATTCACGAATCTCCTCCCCCAAATCCCCCTGAACCACAATCTCATCCCCACCACCGCCAACGCCCTTCGTCACGCTAGCTCCACAGGCGAACTTCTTCCCTATCTCCTTCGCCACCTTCTTCAAGTCGAGCCCGAAGGCCTCCAACCCCGAGATGACGATGACGTGCTTGCGCTTGGTACGCTCCACACGCTTGAGTATGACGGGGGAGGAGAGTTTTTTCGCCAATTCCCGTTCTTGCTTCGCTTCGTCCTTGAGCGCTTTCTTGGCCATTGCGGCTTCGGCCTTTTGCGCCTTCTCTTGGGCGGCGGTGGAGAGGTTTTGCATGGCGGATTCTATGGCTTCTGTTGTACTATGTAAGCAACTAGGATGGGGGGGAGGAGGAGGAGGAGGAGGAGGAGGAGGAGGAACCAGTGTTGTAGATTACGGGCACCAACTCCGAATGATTCATTTCCAACCATTCACGGCATTTCTTGGAGGTTGTGCCGAATTCGCAGTACTTATCCATTCGTTCATTCATTCATCCGTTGTTCCGCTGTCAGCCTGCGTTCATGCATCGTCATCATGCACCTTGCGGAGTATTATAGAGCGTTACCTCTGGTGGGAGAGTGCAAACTATCATACCCTCCCTTCCATATTAGCAAATTATCTAACCCTCCTCTCTCCCATGAAGGAAGGGAGGGAGGGAGGGAGGGAGGGAGGCAGGAAGGAAGGAAGGGAAGATACTCACTAGCACAATAAAGTACCCTCCTAGCCTGCGGTTCCTGCGGCAGGACCACCTCTTCTGTATCCGCCATTATGGTAGTTGTAGTTCGTAGTTGTAGTAATTGTAAAGTTATTGCCGTCACTGCTGCTGCTGCTGTTGTTGTCGTTGGCTACCACCGCGGCTCAAAACCGATAATTTCGGTGGTAAAGTGAGGGGTTAACTTAGCAGACCCGTCAACTTAGGGCTTGGTTGGTACTGTATTACATAGCTCGACGCAACCCCCCCCCCCCCCTCGATGGGATCTGCCCAGCCTATCATATCGTGGCTAACCTTACCCTCTCCCTTTCACAACGGAAATAATGTTTTTCCGATCAAGGAGGGGAGTGTTTCTAAGCTCACTTAAGTTATGATACTATGATACAGCAGTTAATATATGGGTGCATTTATGCGAAAAAGCCAACAATTGCCGACAACCACAAAACTGGCTGAATGGCCCTGAGTCTTTAGTATATGGTAGAGTATCCTCCTAGCTTCTTGAAATATATTTAATTTTAAAATTGGAGCAATTGGGGGTCATTAATGATTGTTTTTGCAGATGGGATAAAATTCTTTTTTTACATAGAAGGATAGCCTGCATCAAGATGTCCTTGTAAACAGGTTTTGAAATATTTTTAAGTGTAGAATCTTTAGTTATTATAAAATATATATAAATAGCTATGTATTTTAGATAGCTTAAGACGCCATAAACCTGCATTAAAATATCTGATAAAAGCAAACTTGAGATGAGACTACTAGTAAAAATACAAAACCATTTACATAGAATGATGCTGACAATAACCGGCATTATTTATCTTATATTTCTATACTATTTACTCTATTAGTTGTTGAGTTATTTCACTTTCTCTATTAAAAAACTCTTTTTCCTCTTTTCTGAAAAATGCCATGGTTGCTATGCAAACTAAAACCACACATAACTCAAAACAGGTAAAAAACAATTGTACTCCTTTTCCCATAACTGCACCCATATTATAATATTATTACCGTAAAAACTCAGTAAATCCGCCATCGGCGGTCAGGCCCCTAGCCCCACGGAATCTAAGATGAAACACCTTGGGAGGGAATGTATCTTCCAGACAGGGTATAGCCTATTTAAGATGAGCCCGCTGGATCTCATTAACTGGTATTCGCAATTTTGCTAACCGGCTTTGTTAAGCCTATTGCAGCTTAGTACCGCGATTGCCGATGGTGGATTTACTTAGTTTTTACGGTACTGGTATCATAAACCAGCACGCCGCAAGGAAGTATGATACCAGTATCATAATTGTCTCTCACAGGTCTTGCAGTTACCTAGATAAGAGGGGGTATTTTTTTCCTTCAAGTTTTTACATATTATAGGGCATCAGAACCATAGTGGAAAAATATGTTCAAATCTTCAGTAAGCCCCAGCACCGGGAAAACATGAAGGCATATCTTCCCCCGGTTGCATCACACCATCTTTCATCAGGTATTCTACAGTACAGTACGAGTACAGTACCCTACGTGCCAATGTTTTTTTTCCTTCCTTTGTGAACTGGTTACTTTCCTCAAGCTCTAGAACCCCCCTTCTCCAACACACCAAGGAGCTGTTCTACATAATATGGTAATGATATGGTACCATACTACCCCGGTATGCCGAGATTCAACAACGAACAGCGGTAGCGGGTAGTACTTGTAGTGGGAGTGTGGTTTATCCATCTAAGGATAACGCCTAGACTGGAGATTAGCTTATCATAGTCTACGCACGTACGGCACTGCGCATACAGGAGCCAATCAGGAGCCATATTCGTACCGCGATTACGGCTTTGGTTATCTTGCTCACCTGGCTTGTTGGTTGGTCGGTTGTTCGTCCGTTCGTTCGCTCCGCGGTGTCGGTAGTAGGCACAAGTACGGTATTATGGTCTTTCTAACTTATGTACCGGTATTATACGGCACCCACGCGGCCGAGTTGAAGCCGGACTCCTTAAGATGGCAATTCCCATGCAGAGTGTCCGGCTTCAACTCGGCCGCGTCGGTACAGTACAAGGTAGAGGAAAAAAAAATGGGGGGAAGGACACGGGCCGCTGTGTGTCCCGTGTTTTGGATCTAGGAATCATGGGATCCCGTGTATCATAGGTGCTAGTATATGGGCTCGAACATGGCTTTTTGGTAGTGCTATCGGCGGGCGAGTGAGTGATCACGAAAATTTATCACATTCAATAATTTCATGTGGTAGTATGTATTACATGCTGTAAAGGGTTAGGTAGTCTCGCTCTGTGGGATGGCGAGATTGCGGTGCTGTGTGATGTAAATTTAATACTAGATTGGCCCACGAGAATCATACAAAGTGCTCTCAGGCAGCGTTATCGCCAAATAACTCTGTTCTAACTTTGGGATAATACAGCGCGATCATAGCGTCCATATTCCTATTGCTATGGTATCCACAGTTCACTCTGTCCAATAATTTTATCCCCAAGGTACTTCATTGACGTACCCGTTGTCATCATCATTTCCTCCTTCCTCCTTCACCCAGACCCTCCCTTCCTCCATCAATTGGCTATAGTTCGATCGATATCGAGGCCCAACCTTTGATCTTCTACGTGTGGTACGGTAGAGAATACGGTACCAACTACCGGTATCGATCCGCAACCGGAAGGCCAGAACAAAACGCCACAATTGCAATAAAAGAGATAAAGATAAAGAAAAAACTAGCGTATGCATCTCGCAATCATCATTATCGTAAGAACATTAAAAATAGCTTCTTGCCCGCCTCCCTCCCTGATGATAACCTAGTGAATAGATCAGAGAAAAATAAAAACTAAAGGTTTAGCGTTATTGCGGTATTTTGATATCATCTCCTTTCTCGCCCGTTCACCCTGCCTTGGCATTCAGGTCAATTCAATCCGCCGATGGGCAACCGTGCTAGCCCTACGCCATGATACTCCTATCACGGGGTGGAGGGCAGGAAGTAGGAGGAGGAAGGGAGGTTGTGTCATGGACGAATGGAATGACAGAAATACCGTATTCATTCTGCATTCAGCCCTGTTGTCACGGAAGGGGCGGAGAAGGAGGGGTTTGATAAGGACCTGAACTGCAGAAAGGACCACACGGGAAGAGCTCTCTCCTTTTTTTTTTGCGAAGGGTGTGAGGGGGTTTGTAAGGGTGTGACGAACGTTGAGTGCTGTGGCTAGGCAACCAAGTCAATGAGTGTAATGTGGCGTGTAGATACCGTACCGGTGCTCGTACAGTGCCAGTAGGTCGCTTAAGCGGAGCCTGCATTGCGTGCAACGGTGTGTGCTTCCGTGCCTTTGTTCGTTTATCTGTCTGGGGATTGACGGATGGGGGTGATGAGGAAACGGAATTCCAACCTGAGCTAGCTTGACCTGAATTACCTATCTGCTGCGCAGTAGTAGCCACGGAACGCTTGCGTTTGGCCCATACCAGTGCGATAAACCCCCCAGGGGAGGGGGATAGGAGATAAAGAGCGAGGAGAGAGGAGAGGAGGAAGTTCGAGGTCCATACTCGAGGAGGGCTAATTCTACTCCACTTCACTCCGCTCTTCCCCAAGGACTGGCGAGCTTACCGGTATATTATAGTATCATATTCGAACTCCAGTTCCTGCCTTCCTTCCGTATGGGAGGTTGTAGGGTTATGGTTTTGTTGAACAAATTGTTGCTCCCAACAAAAAGTGACATTGCGATCGGTGGCTACTATTTCGGGTAATCCGACTACCTAATTAGTTCACCAAGAGACCCGCCCTTGTTTTCTTGGGCTTCCTTGCTATTCCGTGCAAAGCGCCTGCTACGCTTCTATCAGGTAGACAGGAACGGACGCTTCTCGTATCTTGCAGCAGCTCTATACCGTGCTTGTACGGATACAAGTGCCAAATAGAAAGTTAGTAAGCGGTTAATTTAGGTTAACCTACAAAATAATCTAGTCTTGTATAAAAGCATCTCCCAAGGCACTTGTATACTCGAGTACGGTAATGGAAAATGCCACAAGTGGGTAGTGATCACAGTGATCCTCGCGCATTTTTGTGCGCGTGTCTGTGGCGTCTAAGAACCATCGAAACTGTCTTCTCATCCTAGGTGTTCTCAAGTGCTCGAGTACGAGTATTGTACCGGTAAACAGAATTTGCGGGGGCTGAGACATTGGTGCAAATTTTCAACGGCAGGAAGGGAAGGATGTGGGAGAAGAAAGAAAGGAAAAAAAAAAAGGGAAATGAGAATAACGGTGAGAGAGTAAAGCACAAATAAATAATAATCCAGACAGTAGGATACTCGTGGCACAAGTACTACATTCCTACTGCACAGCGGATACTGTCTGTACTCGAGCATGGGTGCCGTATGCAGAGAACCGTGAATCTAACCTAGCCGCATTTAGCAAGTTCAAGACAGAGTTGGGATAGCCCTTCTAGTTAAGGCTGTCATTCTCGGTCTAAGAAGCTGGCTTACTGTAGATCGAAGTAAGTACCGATAGGTACCGTACTGTACTTTGTATATCCAGGTTACGGAGGTCCCATCCATCAATTCATCCCAGAGCCTAATCAGATCCATGCATTGGACAGCCCGCAGGTTACAGGTATGTTTCCTGCTGGGAGCTACTGTGCTAGCACTCACAACCAACCAGGTCATGATACTTGCGCCTCCAAATTGAGAGCTTGCGTTCCAAGCATCGCCTCAAGTATGCAATTTTCGGAAAATTCGTGGAGAGGGGTGTGTGGAGGAATGCATCTGGCGAGTGGCATTCTGATTGGATGAATGAAGGGGCCACCGTGCTCGTTGGCGGGGGCTCAAACTTGCCGGAACGGCCAGTACTCGAGTTGCTCGTAGGAGGTGGTGGAGGAAGGTATCATAGGTAAAAAGGCAAAGAAAAGCAGAAGAGAACGAAAAAAAAAAGCATAGAAGAAGGAAATGGAGGGAAAAGTAAAGAAAAAGAAAAAACAAAACAACGTTTCCATGATCCTTGCGGAAGCTTTTCCTGGCCGCCGAGATGTGATTGCCGAGATCGGTGGGGAATAACCGTTGTCACACGGATGGGTTAAAAACGTATGGAGAGTTAGCGGTCAGGAAATAGAGGCGGTTGTGATATTGTAGGTTACGAGATGCGATTTTAATTTTGATCCTCCTTATTGCTCGTGGTAGGTTTGAGCGAGCCCTGATTTCAATTCCTTTTGATAGAATCATTTCCCACCACTCTTCCCCATCCACCCATCCATCCATCCATTCCCTTCATAGGTCCTTCTTCTCCCCCACGCTGTTGCTGTTGCTGTGTTGGTTAGGGAAAAGAAAAAAGGGAATGTGGGGTGCTAGGATGAAGATTGTGGTGGTAAGAATTGCAGGAAAAAAAAGAGGTACATAGGTTGAGCCAGTGGCCGGCCCAGTTTTCATTCAAGTATGATAACTGGCCACCGTATCAGCATCCCTCTTAGTTTTTAGTTGTTTTTTTTGTTTTTTTTTTAATTCTGGGGAGCTTCATGCCGTGCATACCAAAGAACAAGGAAGAGGTGGCAGGGAATTCCTAGGACCATTGCCAAAGGTGGATAAATAGATAAATAAATAAAAAAGGTTCCTATCAGGGAAGGGACATTTTCGAAGGAGGAGAGGAGCTGAAGGGAACATGGGACTATTATCTTGAGCGTAATGCCTCGTGCTATCGGGGTAATGTGACGAGTATGGCGTAGATGATGGGCATAGTACGGTACAGTACAAGTACTACTCGTATGCTACACATGTGCAGTACCGGCGTTAGTTTCTATCGCCACGAGGTAACGGTAGTGTGGTGTGTCTAGCTTTTGCTTCTCATTGTTCGGGGCAGAGCATTACATGCCGTGAACGGGATCGAGCTGTACTCAAAAACGGCTTTCCTTTCTCCATGTCCTCTCCCTCCCCTTCTATTTTCTCCCATAATCCCGCTCCCCTCTGTCTGCCCTTCCAACCGTATTCGACCAATTTGGCCGATATCTGGGGAGCGGGGGAATGGAAGGTATGATACAAGTAGGATTTTGAGACTTCCGGGAAAGGGTAGACTGCGGGGGGGAATGATTTCGTTTTGGCCGGACTGGGGACATAGTTTAGGGTAAGGATGGGTGAGATGCCAGAAGGAGCAGAAGAGAACAGTATGATAGAGGCGATGTAGAGTTCCTAGCTTGACATGATAGCCTCCCCCTCCCCCTCCCTCTTAGCTGTGATACCTCCTATCCTTTCCCCCAAGTTTTTTTGATGATGGTTGTAGCGATTCCCAGGTGTCCTCCGAATTTAGTTTCTTAGGGAGAAGTGGCACCTGGTATGGTAGTCTACGAGTACAAGTACTCGTACAGCACTGCGCGAGCACCTTCTCCTGCCCTACCAGTAGCTGACTCACTGCAATAGCAATATCGATTGGGTATCTGCGGGTGGGGCAGTTTCATCCATCCATCCATCCTTTTTGTCACCCATTGACCGGTGCCTCAATCTCGCTCTCTTTCTTTCTTTCTTGGCGAACAAGGCCAGTTCTGTTCCCATTTAGCCCTGTCTGCCTGTCTGCAAATCTCCCTGCTCTCGCTTGGTGGATGATTGCTTTTTTTTTTTTTAAATTTTTTACCTCTCCTTGACTTTCCCTTCCATGTGGTTGGCTGGTTGTTGCCGTACAGTACGGTACCGGTACTGCGCTGCTCAATCCTAACTGTGTTCCACATCGTGCCCTACACCTCTCTCTCTGCATCTTTCTTCCCATACATACGGTACCCACTAACTTGCCCTCCACCACCACTACAATATTATTACCCTCCACCACACACCCTTCTTCCCACATAGAGGTTGCCTCTTCACTGAAGAAAAGGGTACTTGTATCATAGTAAACCTTCTGCTTTCCTTCCGGCCCTTTTTCTTCGGCTGCTCCCCCCTCGGAACTTTAACCTACCTTCCTCGGTGTTTATTCTTGATCCATCATCCTGTCTATCTGTCTGTACCCTCTCTCCTCTTCGCTATCCGTTTACCTCTAGTGTTTGCGTGTGTACGTAATGCCACGGCCGCTGCGTCTGCTATTTCACTGGTCTCCTTGCGTGCTCTGCGGTCTCGCCCATTAAACATCCCATCACCCCTTCGCCCTCCCTCCAGGAAACGCAACACACCCTTTTCTTTTTCCTTCGTCCGTCCGTCCGTCCGTCCGCCTCGAAACATTTGATAGGGTTTCCTGCGTTCTTAAACACCAGAGAGTTCGTCGCACAGATCAGTGTCTCCCTCTTCGCTGGTGCTACCGCTCTCGTCCTCGGATTGACAGCCTACTCCAACGCTCCTACTCGACTACTGCGCTGATAGCTCGCTCTGCTCTGCCTCACCTTTCACCTACCAGACGAACGGAATTGAGGGTGCATAGAAGATTATTTAGCTGCCGTCTGCCAACGGATTGTTTCTCGCCCACTTTATTCTCCATATATTTTTTCTCATTTCACTACGCTGGCTTTCGATTGCACGTGGCCATTGGGCAATACGCCTACCACTGCTCTCACCAAAATCTGCTAGTTGCTCAACTGGTTCCCTAGAGAAAAAAAGGATAATAATTATGGCTGAAGTTATGGCTGCTCCCGTCCACCTGGACATTTACTATCAACCTGGGTCGTCTCCGAGGTGTCGGTCACCTCAGTCTGCGTACGCCGGACCAAAAGGTTCGTATGTTGATTCGCTCTCAAACCCGGAGTATGACTCGTACGATGATCACAAGAATTCTCCTCCCCCTTCATCAGCCTCTTCGTCGCCACCTTTTTCGAGCACCGCGAGTCAATCCTCCGTTCCTTCTTCCGTTGCAAGCAGCGTCTGTCTTGATACCAACCCAACCGATAATGATGACCAATTCCTCTTTCCAGTATACGACCAGTCAACCGTCTCATATTGTCCGGACGAGTATGATTACGCTTCTGAGGATTATAATACGCCTGTTCCTGGTGCTTCGCCGCGGAGTCCATCACCACCGACAATTCCCGAGATACCCGAAATAATGTTTGTTCCGGCTGACGATAGCGTTGTGCGACACGAACCATCACGGCACGTGGATTACCTGTCGCACGATTGGAAGGAAGAGGATATTTGGGCGTCATGGCGATATATGGTTGGAAAGAGGAAAGTTTATAGTAATGCGGCTCGTTTGGAGAATGCTTCATGGCGGACATGGGCAAAGGCAAAGTTCAAGTTAAAAACGGTTTCACCAGAGACTTTGAATTGGTAACGACCAAATCATCACCTTGGCATGATTTTCTGCGGAATATTTGGCTAAACAAAATACAGGTTGAAAGATTGTGACGTAACATGGCTCTATGGCCCGCTGTCCACAAGTAATC
>Ga0307509_10006686_pt1 | contig 15382 bp, 19 predicted proteins | sample 10_EM_MG_FD_202245 | JGI IMG/M metagenome (GOLD analysis project Ga0307509, IMG submission 202245) | Populus trichocarpa ectomycorrhiza microbial communities from riparian zone in the Pacific Northwest, United States - 10_EM | ecosystem: Host-associated > Plants > Roots > Unclassified | place...
AATGTCGCCACGTCAATCACTCCTACTGCTCCCTGCCACTTAAAGCAGCAGGTTAGGGTTCTTGCGTGGGTCAGTTTTAAATGGAAATCACCGGGGTCAGTGGATCACTTCGAGATGGAAATCAACACCTTGCGCATCGAGTCGAGGGGTTGAGCTACAAAGAGATCGCAGATCGTCACCAAGTGAGCATCAGCACGATCGAGAAGCACGTGGCCAAGGCGTTGCTCCAGGTCACGGGCTGGATGGAAGGCTGGTAGCTGTGAACCGGCACGCGGACGCCGAGCAGCAAGCGTTTCTCGATTCGCCTGCGAGGCCGCCTAACTCGACCATAAGCGGGTATCCGAGAGCCGCTCGACGCAATAGCCCCTTGACGATTCGAGGCAGCGACCGGATCTCCTGTGCGCTCTGCCCGGCAATCGTCGCAGGGTGCAGATGGGGCCATAAACGGGGCCAGCCTGCATTGCTGCCGTTGGAGGGTCCTCGCCAGCGCTTCATTTCCGGCAGATTGGAAAGTGATGATCGAGCCGCTCGAACTGATTCGGCCGAAGCGGATGCGTTGTGCCACCAATGGGTCGTCCCGGGAAACGGTTGGAACGGGTTGAAAGGTTGCAGATTCATCCGACTCAAGACTGGCACCAGACTGGCACCAGCGTTCCCCAGAAAACAAAAAAGTCAGCAGGCGCAAACCTGCTGACTTCGGTGTTTTATGGCTCCCCGACCTGGGCTCGAACCAGGGACCTACGGATTAACAGCCGACCGCTCAAATCGGCCGCAAAGCCGTGCGAATCCTCGCTTTCAGCATTCGAAGCGTTCCGTATTTTCTCTCCGGGGGTGGCGCCCCGCGCCGGGCTACGGTCCGCCGAAACCACTGGATATGGAACGCCTTTCATAGGGTCAAACTCACGTTGTTGGGCTGCGCAGTTTCGCGCCAGCGGGCCTTGATGTAGATCTCGGTCACGGTCACGTTTGCGTGGCCGAGCAGCTGCTGAATCTGTTCGATCGGCACCTTGTCGATGAAGTACATGTCGGTGGCGCCTTTGCCCTTCAGGTCGCGGTACCCGAAGGACGCCATCGGCGCGATGCCGCGCGCCTTGCGACGCTCGTTGGCCACCTCGATCGACCGCTTCAGCATTGAGCTGAGCCCGTCGTACGAGTAGAAGCCGCCGTCCAGGCGCCGCACCAGCGGCTCGTTGAGCTTGACCACCTTGCCGGGCCGCGGGATGAGCTGCTCCAGGCTCTCGCTGAGCGCGATCCGATGCGGCCGGCCCGTCTTGTTCTGCCGAAACGTCAGCACGCGCTTGCCAGCCTCGACTGTGAGATTTGCAGTGGTCCACAGGATGATGTCGCTCTCGGGCCGTTGGAGCGTGCGGTAGGTGACCTCCATCAGCAGGCGCTCGGATCGCGTGGCCACGTCCCACACCTCGCGGTACTCGGCGTGCGTGATATAGCGCTCGCGCTTCGACTCGGCGTTGCGTACGACGCCGCTGCGCTGCATGCAGGGGTTCACGACGATCGGAGAGTCGTCGCGCCGCAGCAGCCACGACAGCATCGACGACAGACAGGCGCGCTCCCGATTGGCCTGCGTAGGGCGGCCGTCCGTGGCGCCCTTGTTGAGGTATGCCTGCACGTGCGCAGGCTTGATGTCCTCGGGCAGCATGGCGCCGAAGTAGATCATCAGCGGGCCGCCGTCTTCGGTGTAGCCGGTGTAGTCGTCAAGCGTGCGCTGGCTCAGCAGCTTGGCCTTGACGCGCTGCTCGCAGTCGACGATGAACATCCCCAGCCAATAGCGCACTGTGCCATAGACGCCGGCCGGATCGTTGTACAGCGCGGCGCGCTTCTTTGCCTGCGCGATGTCTGCGCCGACGCACTCGAAGCGATCCGTGCCGCGGTGGCGGTACCAGAACTTGCCGCGACGGTAGGCGAGACGCGTGCCGGCCAGGCCGAACTGGTCACCGTCCTTGCGATTTCTGCCCACTGACTTTCCTTTGCTTCGCCCACTGGTCCAGGCCGAGCACGTTGGGGCCTGTCTGCGCACCAGGGGCCGGTTGATCCGGGCGCCGCCCGACCAGCACGCGCTCGAGCTCGGCGCGCGCGACCAGGGCGCGGCCGTTGGGCTTGGCCTTGACGACCAGGCCGAGCGATGCGAGAAAGCGCCGCTGCGCCGCCGGCATGACCAGCGGCTCGCAGATGTCGGCGATCTCGGCGTCGGTGAGATAAGGCGTCAAAACTGCACTTTGTTCAGTGGTAACAATCCAACTTTGTCACTTCGAGATCACCATGGAGCAAGAAGCAATGGAATGGTTAACGCATTAAGTATTGCTCCTGCCTTAGAGATTGGCTGGGTGCGGTAGTTCGCGACGATTGGAATCGTGGAAATCAACGTGTGCGCTTCATCTGCGTAATATGGGCTGGCAGTATTACCTGTGGGCGCGGATGCTTTCCCGTTGGAAATGCTGACAGCTGGATTTCCGTAGTAGTTGATTCGCTTATTCGGACCCTCCATGTCGCATGACGGTGTATTTGCAATGAACGATACCATCAATGTGTTAGCACAGTAGTCCGCGGAAGTACCGTCAAAGAATTCAAAGCGATACCCATGTGAATTGGGATAGCCTGGGGTGCTATCAGGGTCGGACGCGTATTGATGATGCAGACCCATGAGGTGGCCGACCTCGTGCTGTAGTGACGTGGTCGTTACGAAGCAATCCGCTGCCACCATCGCGTAGGCCTTAAATGGGCCGGGCAGAAATCCATCCGCGTAGCCGCAGAGCACGGTGCCGAAACCGGCCGGAGGCCCCAGTACCACCACAACGGCTGCTCCCGCGGCATCTCGCTCGATCCCGATCGCCACATTGGCTTCAGCCGCGACGACAGAAGCCGCGGCCTGTTCGAGGGTGGTCATCGGATATTCTGTCGAAGTGGAAAACACCGCCGCCGAGACTACGGCAGCGTCGATCGCGCTATTTCTAAATGCTTGGTTCATATTGGCAATCTGTATCCCTACATAGGTACCTACCCCGGAGCCTCCACCGAGAGCTGCGCCAGCCGCAGGCGTGTATACGAAGAGGATATTTATTGTTGGCGTAGCCTGCGCGGTAAAGCAGATGAATAAGAGACTTAAGAGCAAGGACAGTTTTTTCATTTTCTTGTTCCCTTAGGTGTATCGTCCACCATGAGTTCTGCAGCCGCGCTATCGATTTCAACCAGATATTGATTCTTGGCATTGACGCTTGAGATGTTGAACCGCTTGCCTTGGTCGTCAGTCACAGACCCCGCAATGAATGCACCGTCGGCCGTCACGGAGAAGGTCGCAAAGCCTCCGTTGGCAGACTGCCCGGTCCACATGTAGTTCATGTCCTTTGGATTGGGCGGCCGGGCCTTGATGGAGTCGACATACTCTTCCCGGAGTTTGGTGAATCTGAGCACCTCGCCTGACGGTGTCGCGATGGTCAGGATGTTTCCCAGGAAAGCGTTTCGATCAATTGAGATAACCGACACGCTGCGCGCACCTCGCGACGATCTCGCGTCCGCGAGGCGCTTTAGCTCTTTCGCGTTGAAGGTCGCGGCCTCCTTGTCGGCTCCTACGTAAGACTTAATCAGTGGCGTCCCGTCAGCGCGGGCGGATGATCCTCCGAAGAGAACCCCCAAGCAGACAATCGTTGCGTGAAGTAGACTTTTCATGTTCGTTCCGATCGGGTGTTTCCGGCGCGCGCACCGCGTAGCCGGTTGGGGTTGTTTGGTCAGACGCCGACGGTGACGTATTCGATGTGGCAATACCCGCCGACCAGGTTGTAGTAAATCAAGACGCTGGTGCCGAGCGTCTTGGCCATCAGCAGAGTGGCGATAAGCCCCGAGTAGTTGGCGTCGGTGCTGTTCAGGTATGCGAACCCTCCGGTGCCCGTGGCACAGAATGACGTCACGCCAAAAACTCGGAAGCTATAGGAGGTGCTCGGCATCACGTCTGTCTGCGTGATCTTGGCATTCGCGCTGCCGTCGTAGGCCTCGGCAATCGGGGTGATCAGGACTGCACAGAATCCGATCAGGGCGGCGGCGATCAGTTTGCGAACATTCATGGTTTCTTCTCTCTCTTGGTTATTGGGCGAAATTGCCCGCGTGATAACTCGGTTTGGCGCGGTCGAGCGTAGCGAGCCTTGACCTGATTGGCCATCCCATACGCACGGTGAATCGGCTAGGTGATCGTTCTCATGCTGCGTCTCCCTGCGCGACACTGAGACCCACTGCTACCGGACGCACCCAGACAGGTGCCGCCGAAAGGGCGAAGGTCTCGCCCGACCACGCAAGCAGCAACGTGCGACCCATCTCGCTGGCGATGGCCTGTGCGGCCGAAGAGGGCACCGCATTGCCGATGCGCTCGCGCCACGCGCTGTCGCTGAGCCCGTCGAGCTCTAGCTGCTCCTCCGGGTCGACCAGCGATTGAAGCGCGGCCAGCTCGAGCGTGGTGAATGGCCGGTGCCATGTGCCATCGATCGCGCGGATCTGCGCGACCAGCTTCTCGTCGGCGGCCGGCATGCGCGGATCAGCGACAGACCAGCGTCCGTTGTCGTGGCATGCGGCCGCGCTGACGGCGCCGCTCGGCTGATCCCACGGCACCACACCGTAGTGGCCGCCGGTGAGGTAGGCCTCGCGGTCGCCGGCCATGCCGGTGCGCGGGTCCGCCACCGACATCCAGCCACCTTGCACGCCTTTGCCGCCTGCGATGACGGCCGCCGATGGCCGCTCCCAGTCCATCACCGCGAGGTTGTTGCCGTAGCGGTCCCACCCGGGCCGTGGATCGGCAACGCAGCCGGCGCCGCTGCCGACCTGCTGCGCGCCGGTGACGCATTGAGCTGCCTTGTCCCAGTGGACGACGCGGTAGAGATTGAAGTGCCGACTTGCGCTCGGCGACATGCGCGGATCGGCGATCGCGAAGGCGCCTTGACCGGAGATGCACTGACCGGTGACTGCGCCGGTCGGCGCCTCCCATCTACGGACACCGTAGGCCTGCCCGTCGGTCCACTTCGACGATTGTTCGAAGCGCGGATCCGCGACGCTGAACGCGCCATTGCTCGGCCGGCTCTCGCCTGCGACCACGCCGCACGGCGCGGTCCACTCGCGCACGCCGTAGCCGCCGCGGTGCATCTCCGGGACGATCAAGAAGTCGCGCAGGTTGCCGTCCTCGATGGCAAGCTTGTTCAGGCTGCGCCAGTCACTGCCGGCTTCGACGAACGCCAAGCGCACCCAGGTCTTCCACTGGAGTGACGGCACGCGGTGCATGGGGCCCGCGCGAAGGTCGCCGGGCAGCAGCATGCGGCCGAGCACGTCGCCGACCGCGCGCAGCGTCTTCTTCTCCGGCTCGTACAGCAGCGGCGGCACCTTCTGCATATGGCGCGCCACCAGCAGGAAGCGCTTGCGCGATTGCGCCAGGCCGCCGAGCTCGCCACAGTCGTGCGCGGTCTCGGCTGTCGCGTAGCCGTAGGCGCGCAGCATCGCGACGATGCGATCGAGCAGCGCGCGGCCGCGCGTGGCCAGGCGCGGCACGTTCTCGAACAGCACCAGCTCGGGCGGGTCGTCGGCCCAGGCCTCGAGCATCAGCCACACGCCGCGCAGCGTGAGCCGGTTGAGCGCCTGGTACTTGACCGTCTTGCTCTTCGCCTCGCTCAGCAGTCCGCTGAACCCCTTGCACGGTGCCGACAGGAAGACGATGTGCGGGCGCTCGCCGCCAGTTGCGCGTTGCAAATCCCGGGGCGTGGCCTCGCGCCAGCCAGGGCCCGGCTCGCGGCCGTGGAAGGCGATGTACTGCTCGCGGTCGAACATGTCGAGCACCGTGCCCGGCACACCGGCCAGGCGCGCGAAGTCGCGCATTGCGGCTGGGTCGTTGTCGATGCCGCCGATGCAACGGTACTTCGCGACCATATTGCCGACGCGTGCCTCACCGAGGTTGAAGCCGCGCGCGCCGCCGCCGAGGCCGGCGAATAGGTGGAAGTGGCGAATCTCGACGGGCGTCATGCAGCGACCGCCCGTGCAGTGATCTCGTGGAAACGGCGCAGGAACATTGCGCGCGCTTGCTCTGGGTAAAGCGCGACGATCCGCGTCGGCAGCGGCTTCGCACCTTCGATGCACTCCCACTGATCTCGGTGTGCCGGCATCAGGTCGCGCTTCTCAGTCGCGAGCAGCACCATGTCGGCGCGCTTCACCTCCGGCGGCAGCTCGGCCGGCAGCCCGAAGCGGCCGAACACGTCGGCCTCGATGCGGCGCTCGATGGCCTTGTACTCGGGCAGCAGGGCCTTCAGCGGACGCGACACGTCACCGATGAAGGCCTCGGCAGCGTCGTGCAGGAGTCCGGCGAGCGCATGCTCTGGCGGGACCACGTAGGAAACCATCACCGAGTGCTGCGCCACGCTGTAGAACTCGCGAACGTGCCCGGTGAAGCGGCAGATGTGCGACAGCGCGTGCGCGATGTCTTCGATGCCGAACTGACTGGTCTCAGGCGACAGGAAGTCGAAGTAGTGGCCCGAGGCCGTGAGGATGTCCGGCCGCATCACGCCACCTCCTTCTGCATGTCTTGAATCCCAAAGTACACAGCCATGCAGCCCTGCACATCGTTCATCGCGTTGTGGGACCAGCGCGGCCGCGAGCTGCACGATGTGCGGCTGGCAAGTGCGGTGTTCATCAAGCGGCTTCCTTGAGTTGGCCGACCACACCGTTTTCGATCCAGTGCGCGGCGATGGTTTCGGGGAGTTGAGAGGGGAGGGCTTTCAACGTGCCGAAGATCAGCGCGGTGTCGATCTCGCCGCCGTCGGCCAGGATGTCGAGCCACGCCAGCAGGTCAGTGCGGCCCTGCATGTCGAGCACGTCGAAGCGGTCGAGTACCAGCAGCTTCGTGCCCGACAGGTGCGACACGGCCTCGGCCACCATCGCGTCGGCGCGCCACTTCTCGGACTCGCTGAGCAGCGCGTAGGGACGCGTGCCGCACGCAATCGACATGTCGGCGTTGATGCCCACGCGCAGCCACTCGGCATCGTTCGCCGACTGCGCCAGGCGTTCGTTGATCGGGCCCAGTGCTTCAGCCAGCATCTCGCCGGGGATGCCGTCCGGCGCGAGCGCGTCGGCGATCAGATCCCACGCGATCACATCGGCGTGATGCGCGGTAGCCTCTTTCGTCTTCTTCTCGGCGGCGTCGGCCTGAGCCTTCAGCGCCTTCTGTGTGTCGAGCTTCTTCACCAGCTCGGCGCGCTCCACCTTGAGCGCATCGGCCTGCTTGCGAGCATCGAAGAGGGTACCTGCGTCGAATTCAGCCGCGAGGTCGGCGGCGATGGTCTTCATCTCTGCCGTTGCGCGCTCGGTTTCGGCCAGGTCGCGCTTGCCGTTCGCGACCGCACTGGCCATCAGCTTGTGGCTCTCGCGGTAGATGCTCAGGTTCACGTCGCTGGGTGCTGCGAACAAGTCGTCGGCCGGCTTGACGGTGTCCAGCTTCCACAGCACGCCATTGACCAGCGTCAGCTTCTCGGCGCAGCATGGGCAATGGAGCACGGCCGGCGCCGGCTGCGGGGTTTCCTTCTCGCCACCCTTCAGCTTTGCCGCCCAGTCGGCCAGTTCGGCTTCGTCGCGTACCAGCTTGGTCTTGATGCGCTCGACCTTGGCCGCGTGCTCCTGTAGAGCAGGCAGCTTCGCCTTGAGGCCCGCGCGGCGCTGTTCCTCGCCCTGCAGCTTGCCGATCGTCTGCTGCCACGATTCGAGTGCAGCATCGCAGTGCTTCAGCTCGGTCGCGAGCGTCGGCATATTGCTGTCGTCGTGCGCTGGCGTGGGCGCCGACCAGGTGCCGCCCTTCACAGACCCGTAGGTCTCGCCGGTGATCGCGCGCCATGCACCTTTCGCCTCGGTCGCCTTCGACTTGGCTTCCTTGCATGCGGCGTCGAAGCCGGCGCGCAGCAGCGGCGCGACTCGCTGCACCTTGTCTGTCGCGCAGCCGCGCTTCTTCAGCCGCTCCGATACGGTCTCGGGCGTGATCTTGACGCCCATGAGGCCGAACAGGAACGAGCGTCGGTCGTTCGCCTCCATGTGGCTGAAGCGCTGCGCGTCGAGCACGTGCGCCATGCCAGCCGGCGGCACATAGTCGGTGAGGGACGTTGACTTGCCCGAGGGGAGGGTGACGAAGCACGTCACGTCTTTGCCATTCGGCAGCTGCGAGACGCCGACCTCGATGTACCCATCACTTGCGCCATCGGTGACGAGCGCGCCATATTCCTTCTTCAGGTCCACGCGCACCGGCTCGCCGGTCAGCGCCATCCGAACGGCCTCTTGAATCGACGACTTGCCGGCGGCGTTGTGGCCCGCGAAGAGGGTGACGCGCTTCGCGAGCGCAACGCTTACGCGCCGCGCACCGAGGAAGTTCTCGATGTCGATGTGGGTGATCTTCACGCGTCGGCTCCCTCGGTGCTCTTGAGAACCTTGCGGGCGCCTTCGCTGTCCGGAGCGCTGACGATGCCTTCGGCCTGCATCTGCTCCGATGCCCGAGGCTCCTGTCGCCGGCGCAAGCGAAGCGCAGCTCGCGGCCGCGGAGGCAACCGCATCGATTCAGGCCGCTGCTTACCAGCGGTACCTCGAGCAGCGTGGCGCGCGCATTGCCGCGTATGACGAGCTGATCGCCGTCCATGTGGCAGCGCTACAGCGCTATGAGGCCGATCGCGCGAGCCATGCTGCTGACGTGGTCGCGGCTGAGGCGAAGTTCAAGGCCGAGGATCTGGCGCAGTACGAGGCTGACCGTGCGGCCTTCCGCGCTGCGCACGACATCGCGCGGAAGAACGTCGACCGCATGGCCTTTGCCGGCCAAGTGCCTGTCAACGTGCAAGGCGCGAAGCCGGGTGACTACATCGTGCCCGAGCAGGACGGCGACGGCATCAAGGGCGCGGCGGTGACGAAGCCGAGCTTCGAGCAGTACCAGGTCGCGGTGGGCCGCGTGATCGCGATCGAGGCCGACGGCCGCGCTCGGATCATTGTGAAGGTGGCATGACGATGGAGCCAACGACCATCGTCATCGCGGTCATCCAGTTACTGCTGACCCTCGTCGGCGTGCTGTTCGGGTGGCTCGTAAAGGGACTGTTCGATCGCATCAAGGCGATGGAGACGGCGGACAAAGAGCTGATCGCGCAGGTCTCGGCCTTGCGCGAGCTTCTCCCCCTGAACTATGTGCGCCGCGACGACTTCCAGAAGCTGGGCGACAGCATCTTCGACGCGCTGCGGCGCATCGAGGACAAGCTCGATAAGAAGGCCGACAAACCATGAACCTGCAAGCCCTCAAGGCCTACCTCGTCGCTCGTGGTCAGGAGGCCAGCACCTGGCGCGGCGTGATCCTCGTCGCGACCGGGTGCGGCGCGGCGATCAAGCCCGAGCTGCACGAAGCCATCGTCGCCATCGGCGTCATGGCTGCCGGCGCGATCGGCGCCGCATTCCCCGACTCCAAGAAGGACTGACCCATGTTCACCGCACTTTTCACCTTCCTCGGCAGCACCGTCATGCGCCTGGCGCTCGGGCACATCTTCGACTTCGTGACGAAGTGGCAAGACTCGAAGAACGAGCTCGCGCACATGCAGATGCAGGGCCAGCTCGATGCCGCGCAGCACGCCCGCAACCTCGAGGCGATCAAGGTCCAGGCCGACCTCGGCGTCAAGGTCATCGAAGCTCAGACCGAGTCTCACGTCACCAGCGCCGAGGCCGACGCCTTCGTGGAGGCGGTGAAGGCCACCGGCCAGAAGACCGGCATCGTCTGGGTCGACGTCTGGAACGGGATCATCAGGCCGTTGCTCGCCAGCGTCTGCATCGCGCTTTGGATCAGGGCGATGGGGCAGCAGGGCTGGGTGCTCACGGAGTGGGACAAGCAGCTCATGAGCATGGCGCTCGGCATCTTCGTAGGCGGCCGCATCCACGCGACGGGCCGCTGATTTCAGGCTTTCTCAACTCGCAGCGATTGAAGCTGCATCCACCACTGCAAGGAGCAGAACATGTCTTACTCATTCGGCGTCAAGGCCGCAAACAAAGCTGACGCCAAGGCGAAGATCGTCATCGAGTTCGACAAGGTCGTCGCGCAGCAGGGCGTGCACACCAAGGATCGCGACCAGGCCCAAGCCGCTGCCAACGCCTTCGTTGACTTGCTCGACGATGACGATACGAAGGACATCAACGTGTCGATGAGCGGATCTCTCTCGGGCAGCTGGTCCGGCAGCAATCTCACGTCCTTCACCGGCGCAAACGTATCGGTCAGTGCATACCTGGTCGACAAGGTAGCGGTCGTCGCGTGAGCATCACCGAGCTGGCGATCGGCGTCGCGGCCGCGCTGTGTCGGCGCTTCGAAGGCTGCCGGCTTCGGCCATACCTGTGCCCGGCCGGCGTGCCATCGATCGGCTACGGCAGCACGCGCTATCTCGACGGCCGCGCGGTGACTCTGGCCGACGCGCCTATCACAAAGATGCAGGCCGAGCGACTGCTGCTGGTGACGGTGCGGCGCACCTACCTGCCTGCGGTGCTGGCGCTCTGCCCCGGCGTGACGGACGCGAACCGGCTCGCGGCGCTGATCGACTTCACGTACAACCTCGGCGCTGGCAACCTGCGCTCGAGCACGCTGCGGCGCAAGGTGAACGCGAAGGACTGGGCCGCAGTGCCGGCCGAGCTGCGCAAGTGGATCAGGGGAGGCGGCAGGGTACTGCCCGGCCTCGTGGCGCGTCGAAGCGCCGAGGCTGCGTTGGTCTAGCGGCAGGTGATCGCTTCGATGACCGGAGCGACACAGGCATCCACGGTGAACTGGCGCCCCTCTGGCGACGCGTGCGTTCCATCGGTGAGGAAGCCCTCCCAGCCGGTGTGCGCGCGCCAGCAGGCGTCGGTGTCGATCAGTGGCACATGCAGCTCGGCCGCCACCTCACGCATGGCCTGCGTGTATGCAGGGATCGCGGCATCTCGACTCGGGTCGGTGTTCGGGTCCGGCGTCTCGAAGATCACGAACTGCGGAATCGAGGCGAAGGCGCGCAGGTTCGCCTTGTAGGTGTCGATCGGCGTCACCCCATAGGCCGGCGTACCGTCGTTGGTGCCGTGCTTGATCACGACCACCGCAGCGCCAACCGACTCCGGCCACGGCTTGTTCAGTCCGTCTGTGCCGGCCAGCAGCTGCACGCTGTTCGTGCCGCCCACAGCATTGCTGGTGACGCGTCCTGGCCACCTGGCCTGCCAGTAGGGCGCGGCGAGCATCTGGGTGCTGTCGCCGAAAAGCTGAATCGTCGAAGTAGAGGCGACGCATGTGCTTGGCGCCGGGTCTGAGCCGCCACCGCCGCACGCGACGAGAGAGACCGTCATCAAAGCACTGGATATGGAACGCGTTCCAAAAAACGTCCCATATTCGCGGTCGCTGCGGCCAAAGAAAAAGGCCTTGCATCGCTGCAAGGCCTTGATTCGTCTGGCTTTTTCTGGCTCCCCGACCTGGGCTCGAACCAGGGACCTACGGATTAACAGTCCGGCGCTCTACCAACTGAGCTATCGAGGAACAGCCTTCAATTATAGACAGCTTTTTGGGCTGTCCTAAATATCGACCTGAACCGACAGCCGAAACGTGCGTGGCGCGAGCGGATAAAGGTATGCATGGCTGAACTGATAGGGCGATTCGCGCCAGGCCCGCTTGTCGAACAGGTTGTCGATACCGGCACGCCATGCCCACCGCGCGTTGGCGATCTTGGTCTCGTAGCGCAGCGCTGTATCGATGACGGTGTACGAGGGGATGCTCGCGCTGTTGTCCGGCAGCACCATACGGCTGCTCTCATGCTGCAGCGTGGTTTGCAGGTTCAGCCCGGGCACGGTGGCCACGTCGTAGGCGGCTCGCAGCTTGAGCGTGCGGGCGGGGACGTTGGTTGGCTGCTTGCCGTCGATGGTCAGGACCTGGCTGTTCTCGACGCGTGCGTGCAGCCATTGCGCACCGCCGCCCAGCGTCCACGCGCCCTGCCGCCAGGCGGCGCTCGCTTCGATTCCGCGGTGGTGAGCGGTGCCGTCGAGTTGCGTCGTGCAGCTGCCATCGGCGTCGCAGAAGTCCTGGGTTCTCGGGCGCTGAATGTCGAACCACGCGAGATTCCACTCGAACGCATCAATGGCACCCTTCAACCCAACTTCGGCCTGCCGGCTCTTCGTCGTGAAGACCTCGCCGGGATTGGTGTAGCGAGGAAGGTTGGGGACGACGTTCGATTCAACGCCGCGCCCCCAACTGGCATAGACCAGTTGATCGCGTGCAAACCCATAACTCAACGCGACCGATGGCGTGGTGAACGATCGTGCATAGTCGCTCGGGCTCGAACCATCGGTCTGCACGCTCTCGCGCTGCAGCCGCGTGTGGCGCAGGCCGAGCCACGCGGTCAAACGCTCGGTCAGCGCGACGGCGTCGCGCAGATAGAGCTCGGTCGAGTGCTCGTCGCGGTTCGTGTTGGTGTAGAAGAGCGTCGGATCGGAGGGCGTGATCAACGTGCCCTCGATGTTGCCGGTGCCGACGGGGTTATAGGCCTGCCCCTGGAATCGGTTGCGTACGCGGCTTTGGAGCGCACCGACGGTCAGCGTGTGGTCGATCGCGCCGGTGTGCAGCTTGCCCTGCAGCGACAGATCGATCGCGTCGGTGCGACGGCGCTCGTTCTCGCTGCGGTAGTCATAGAGGTCGAACGTGCCGTTCGGGCAATAGCGGTCGGCGTAGTAGGTGCCGTCGGTGTCGGTGCACCCGAACGGGAACGCCAGCCGGTCATCGGTGCGCAACCGCTGCGTCGCTGCGTGCGCGACGAACTTCCAATCTGCACCCAGCTTCTGCTGCCAGCGCAGCGACGCGGTGGTCGCATCGAACACCACCGGCTGTGACCACGGCTGGTTGTTCAGGCTGATGCGCGGGTCGCCGGGCTGCGGCACCGTGTCGCCGAGCATGCTGAAGCCGGGCTGGCTCGGCTGCGATCGGTGGCTGGTCTCGATCTCGGCCTCGAGCAAGGTGTCGCGGGACACGCGCCAGTCGGCCGCGAGCGCGAACAGGTTGCGATGGCCTTCGCTGTTGCGCACCATCGGATCGAGGTGTGCGGCCGCGGCGTTGACGCGCACGCCGAAGGCCTGGTCTGCGCCGAAACGCTGGCTGATGTCGAGTGCGCCCGTCACCGTGCCGGGTTGGCGCCACTCCAGGCTCGCCGAGCGCAGCGGCGTGTCGAGCGGCCGCTTGACGACGAAGTTCACCAGCCCGCCGGGCGCGCTGGTGCCGGCCTGCATGCCGCTGGTGCCTTTGAGGATCTCGACGCGTGACTTGTTGTCGAGCGGGATCGAGGTCTCGGCGTTGATCGGTAGGCCGTCGCGGCGAAAGTTGAAGCGGTTGTCGAGCACGTAGCCGCGCACGGTCAGGAAGTCCCAGTAGCCTTCGGCGTTGTAGGCGTCGCTGACGGCCGGGTCGATGCCGACGAGGTCGGACAGGCGCTGCGCGCCGATGTCGCGCAGCTGCTCCGACGTGAACACGCTCGCTTGCAACGGTGTCTTCGACAACGGGATGTCGCCCCAGCCGCTCACCGTTGCAGCAGGTACCGCGCGACCGGTGACGGTGACCGCGTCCAGCTGCGTGGATGGCACGGGCGCGGATGCAGGCGCGGTCTGCCCCACGGCGTGCGCGGTCACCAGCAAACCTGCGGCGGCGGCGATCGACGAGCGCTTGAAGCCGGTGGAGCGTGGGGATGAATAGCGTGCCATCGTGGTTCCGTGAAACGACGGCAGGTCGGCTGGCCAACTGCGCCGCGAGGACCGCGGTTGCTGGCCGTGCTTCCCTGCGCGAGGATTACCTCAATCAGGTTCAAAGGGACTTTCTCAGTCGAAGCTCGCGCGGCTTTCATCAAGCCCGGCGAGGTTCAACACCCCTAGCGAATGCCATGCGCTCATGCCGCACAGCGAGGCAGATTATGACTCAGTCGATCAATCGGACTCAGTCGGTCGCGACGCCCAGCGCGCGATGCAGGCGCGGGCTGGTGGTCGTGTACTCCAGGTGCAAGGGCCGATCCGGGAACACGTGCGCGGCGGCGCCGAACGCCGCGAGCGCGGCTTCGTGAAAGCCGCACAAGATCAGCTTCTTCTTGCCCGGATAGGTGTTCACGTCGCCGACCGCGAAGATCCCCGGCGTGCTGGTCTGGAAGCTCGCCGTGTCGACGACCAGCTGCTTGCGCTCGAGCGCCAGACCCCAATCGGCGATCGGGCCGAGCTTGGGGCTCAGACCGGTGAGCACGAGCAGGGCATCGAGTGGCAGCGACACGCTGCTGCCCTCAGCCGTGGCGACCTGCAAGGCGGCCAGGCGGCCATCGTCGGTCTGCTGGATGCTGATGGGCTGCGCGGCGATGAAGTGCAGCCGCCCCGCCGCGCGCAATTGCCGTGCGCGCTCGATGGTGGCCGGCGCGGCCTTGAACTCGTCGCGCCGATGCATCAGCGTGACGTGGGCGTCTTGCTGCTGCGCGAGGCTGGCGGCGCATTCGAGCGCCGCATCGGCGTCGCCGATCACGACAACTCGTTGGTGAGCGAACGAGCTGCCGGCATCCGGCGCGCGGTAGAACAGCTGCGTGTCTTCGAAGGCCTGGATGCCGTCGATCTTCAGCCGCCGCGGCTGGAACGAGCCGACACCGCCGGCGATAATGATCGTCTTCGCGAGCAGCTGCGTCCCGCACGAGGTCTCGACACGAAAGCGTCCATCGTCTTGGCGCTCGACGACGTTCACTTGCTGGTCGAGATGAAAGACCGCCTTGAACGGTTCGATCTGCGCCATCAGCCGCGCGATCAGTTCGCGCCCGGTGCACACCTTGGTGGCAGGGATGTCGTAGATCGGCTTGTCGGCGTAGAGCTCGATGCACTGGCCGCCGGGCTCGGGCAGGGCGTCGATCACATGCGCGTGCAGGCCGAGCAAGCCGAGCTCGAACACCTGGAACAGGCCGACCGGGCCGGCGCCTATGACAAGTGCATCGACCGCGGCGGCGGGCGTCACGGCGCTGTTCTTTCTACTTGATCAGCTCGCCGAGCTTGCCGGTCTTGTCTTTCCAGTCGTCGGCATCGGGCTGCGGCGCCTTGCGCTTGGTGATGCTGGGCCAGCCCTTCGCGAGCTCGGCGTTGAGCGCGATCATGTGCTGCTGGTCGCCCGGCACGTCTTCCTCGGGCACGATCGCGTTGACCGGGCACTCGGGGATGCAGACGGCGCAATCGATGCACTCGTCCGGATCGATGGTGAGGAAGTTCGGACCTTCGCGGAAGCAGTCGACCGGGCACACGTCCACACAATCGGTGTACTTGCAGCGGATGCACGATTCGAGAACGACGTGGGTCATGGCGGGAACTCTTGGTTCGTAGTGATGTGATGCCGCGCAAC
>Ga0307509_10006687_pt1 | contig 15380 bp, 17 predicted proteins | sample 10_EM_MG_FD_202245 | JGI IMG/M metagenome (GOLD analysis project Ga0307509, IMG submission 202245) | Populus trichocarpa ectomycorrhiza microbial communities from riparian zone in the Pacific Northwest, United States - 10_EM | ecosystem: Host-associated > Plants > Roots > Unclassified | place...
GTTTAAGCGTTTGGCATTCTACTTCGATAACCAACTTTCCTCGAGAGAACTTATTGAGTGAAGCTTTCAGCTTAACGATATTAAGTTTAACCGTTTTGATTCTTCGTGAATTATTTACTCTATCTTGATCTTCTACTTTGAGTTTTTGGTGCGGTCGCAACCTTAGAGTTCACCTCTCTATAGGGTGCCCCCGTTACACTGTACTAGCCCTCTGCTTAGTTCAACAATCAGATTCTCGGTGGCCCCGCAGCCCACAGTACCAACAGGAAATCTGTTCCTGACGTCCCCCTTTCCAGTTGCCTCTTCCTCTTGCTCGCCCCATCATTCCTCTTCCCCTTACAAGGCCAAATCCACCTCGGTTTCCTCCTCTTAAGTCACCTCTAAAGCTCCTAGTAGCGCCATTTGTGTAAAGGGCCGTTCCGGAGGTAATACTAGTATTTACACTAGTTTGTTCGCTATTGCGGCTTTTGGCTGTTGCTTCGGCTTCAATCACCTTCGAGATAAGGTTTTCAACTGTATAGCCATCCGCTTGGTGTAGTATGATGTCAACAAAACTATTGAAGGTGGTGGGAAGCGTGGAAATGAGGTGAGAGGAAAATGCTTCGTCTGAGATAGCTTGTTCAGTACCAGCTAGTCTTCTACAAAACTGAAGTAGCTTGGAAAGGTATTTCTGAATGGGTTCAGTCAGATCAGGCTTGGACTGGTTGAACTGGCAGGCTAGCATGGTCCTTCCAGCTCGTGATGCTGTTGTGTCCATCTTCTCGTGAAGTGTGTTCCACATCTCCGCCGGTTCGTCTAGTCCACTAATGTACTCCTGGATTTCTGGAGTACATGAGGCAAAGATTAGAGCATAGGCAGCCCCCTTCCTACTCTGATAATCTTTCCACTTTGTGTATTCGTCGGCTGGGGGTTGCTCCTCTTGTTCAAGTACGATCTGGAGACAATTTTCTCCTCGTAGAAAGGTGCGGATATTTCGTACCCACTGAGCGAAGTTGCTGTCACTCAGCTTATCAATTTCTCCCAACTTGCATCGGTACCGCTCCTTTGGTAGTGGGAGCAATTCATCATTTGGGTGAAAGGACATGTTGAGATTGTTGAAGGGTAATTCGTTCTGAGATCCGTGTGTTCAGTTGCGAGCCACTCCGGGCTCATAACCTGTCGGAGGTCGCGCTGAACATGTCGGAGATGAAGTGTAAAGTAATAGGACTTGAACAATAAGAGAAAGAAAGAGATAGATTCTATCTGACTTGATCGCCTATAGACGCACCTAAGACTGCGGTACTTATCGTCATCCGCAGTATCATCATACATCAACATGACTCTAGTTACTTCCTAGTTCCCCATGTCCCAAGTAGCCTGGCCTCTGGCCGAACATATCTGTACTACACATCACACTGAAGTAATACTTCCAACACCGAACCCCAAGATTCACCGAGTGACTGTCTGTGTTCCCGACGACCGGTGGGCACGTTAATAATCCTGGGTAATAGTCACTCTACTCTCTTAGTATGTTTCACTTTTCTCGAGGACACATAATGTCACAACCATTAGTCACAATCACCAAATATATATATATATCAACACTACGGCAGTGATCACCGTAAACTATCGGCTTTCATCCACCCCTCCCGGCCAACCACTTTATCTGCCAGTAACCATCACAACATAACCCCAGCTGAATAAGTAATGTGAAAGCAGAATGAAGAAAGCGACAGTAAAGAAAACAGAATGCAAACGATATAAACTCCCCTATCCATCCAGCCCGGCCATCTAAATTCCTACTCCGGTGAAGTAAATACAAAGGAGATAAAAGGACAAGCCGCCTACTTCCTGAACCCTCTCAACAACGATGGGATCTTACTCTTGCGGCTCAGGCCCACGCGAAACGGAACCCTACCGGGAGTGTTGGTAGGCGTTTTTTTTGAAGACGATACCGGAGTGGCGGACTTGCGTTCCGGAGGCGCGGGAGTAGCTTCAGTTTCTGCCGTGGGGGATTTGGCGCCGGCACCGGTTTCTGTGGGATCTAGGGTTCCCTCAATGTCTTCAGTATTAGAAGCGCCCACCGTGGTGGCAGCCTTAGTGGTCTTAGATCTTCGAGTGGCTTTTAGAGGCGCAGGAGTTTCCTCAACCTCCTCGAGATTCCGCTCAACCACTTCTTCTATAGGCAACTTCCCGGCAACCTTGGCCTTGGCAACACGACCTTTCACTGCTGATTTTGGTGAAGGGGCTTCAATTTCTGTCTTGGCCTCTATAACAGCCGCCGCTTCGACCGCCGCGTCCAAAACCTTCTCGGCGTTAACTTTACCACAGGTCACAGGCACTTTTCTCCCTACCTTAGTATTTCTACTTTTCACCGCAACTTTTTCGGCAGTCTTCTTGGGTTTTTCATCCCAATTCCTGTCCTCATCTTCAAGTTCTCGTTTAGTTTTCTTCCTACGCCCGCCAGCTGAAACGCCGGAGGTAGCACGCTTTGCGGGAACGACAGGCTTCGGGGATGAAGGAGCGGACTCGTAGTCATGTTGGGGCTCTTCACATATGAAGCCGGGATCGGGTTCCACGGTGTCGGCCAGCGGAGTGACCTCCTCTACTTTTCTTGTTGATTTGCGCTTTGGGGCGAGTTTGGGTGGAGACTCTATTGCAACGGCGATCATGACTTGGTCTCCTGGTCGCCTTCTGGCAGGAGTTGGTTCAGAATGGAGGGCAGCGATTCCGTCGGCAGCAGCATCACAGGGATTGGAGATGGAATGCTGTGAACAATGTTAGCTTTAAAGCTTTAAGTTTGACAACGCAGGGCTTATTTAACCAAATTTCTTTTCCGAGAATGCAAAGAAATACAATTACCTCAGTAGCTGCCTCATCAGAGAAAGCGCCATCATCTTCAGAATCATTTACAACCACTTTCCCTTTCCCTTTCCCTTTCCCCTTCTTCGCTGCCGCAGCATCACCTTTCGCACTCTTCCCCGTACCTTCACCGATAGTCGCAGATTTCCTCTGACGAACGACCTTCTTCTTCTTTTTCTCCGGGGTCGCCAGAGCAAGATGGTCCTCATCATCTGATAGAGTAATGACATTATGTATCGTTCTAGACCTCCCCTTAGCAACCCTCCATTCCGAGGCGACTCTTCCGAAACCCCCAGTATCAATGCTCCCATCCGTAACACTGCGTTTGGCAGCTCTGTTGCTTTTAGCAACCTTAGAAGTATCGTTTTTTCGCCCCGCTTTTGAGGCTTCGATTTGAGCTGCTGATGTAGCTAGTCCTATGCTAGACTCTCCTATTGGGGGCGAGGATGCCATACGGACCGGATGTTGTTCTTGGAGCAGCGGTGGTTGCGGCGGTGGTTGCGGCGGTAGTTGATGTGGTAACACAGCCGGAGACTCGCTGTGTTCAAGACCCCACAGCTGGTTGTGCCCGAGCCCGTCGGATGGAGGGTCCGGGATTGTACTTAACACGGGATAATCTTCAGCGTCTGATTCTCTACCCATAAAGTTCACTGGTAGAAGGGTTGCATCGGAGCCCCCGGTCAGACTTAAAGATAAGGCTTCGTACTCGGCCTTTTTTTGTGTCGCAAGAACCAAATCCTCGCTCGTGAGGTCAACCATAAAATTGTCAAAACTGGCGTCGTTCCCGCCAAGTTGGACTGCCGAGCTTTCACCGCTTTGCCCAATTACACGAGGGATGTCTATTCCTAAGCTTAAATCACTATCAAATCGATTACTACTAACCAGTGCCCCGTCTTTTGGCTTTCTTTTCGGCTTTGGTAATAACGGTGCGAGCTCCTTCTCGTTAGTATTACTCCGAGTGGATTTTTTTCCAGCTGGTTTCTCAATTTTTGAATTTGGCGTCCAATCATCCTCCGAGGATCCATCCTGTAGCACATCCGTGATGGACTCTAACCGCCCAATCGTCGCACTACCCTCCCGCCTCCCCCCAGACTTCGCCTTTTGTTTCTCATGCGACAGCCCCTCATCCTTTCCTATAACTGACTTTGACTTCTTCGCAGGTCTCTTCCGCTTCTTGGCCCCCGGAGGTCCAAAATCTCCGCCGTCTCCGTCGTCGACTAGGAAATCGTAGACATCTAGTTCCCTGCCTATGCTACCTTCTAACCGTCCATTTGCCGTTTTGCTGCGAGCGGCTGTAGCAAATCCGACAAGTTCCGGTTGCACTCCGGGAGTCATCGAAGTATCGGGGGGAGGAGCTAGAAGCAGAGATTGAGCCTCTGCAATGGCATTTTCACGAGCCCCTATTCAAGCGTCAGTTATAAAATTATAAAAAAAAAGCCCCGCACAGAATCAACAAACCTCCGCTCATCTGACCCAGTCCTGACGACAAAGATGGCGATTCGAGGTGGGAACTTAGTTCTGTCAAAGCAGCCGGAGAAGGAGCCATGCCGTTCTCTCGGTAACGGTCATTATTGTCAGAGCCTTCATCCTCTGAATCTTGGATTACGAGAAAGCTGGACAACATTGGCAGCCTTGGGGTTTAAAAAACGCGTTGTTGAGAGGGTTTGGGGGGGGTTTGGGGGGGAAGACGCGACGGAATGAGGCTCTTAATTTAGATTCGCTGTGCCAAGATTGATAGTGGGACCGTGCGCCGTGCACCCAGCATCACTCATATTCATTATCTGAAAGACTGAGTGCTACAACTCCCCCACGGGCATTATTTTTCTCTCTAACACAATACCCTACAACCCATCTTCCTCCCTTTATGTGCAAACCTCATTCCAATCAGTGAGGGGAAGCGAATTCCACTGTCCATGGAAAACAGTAACAAGTGAGCAAACTACTCGCTTTGCTCTAGTTGGGTGTTGCGGCAGGCACGATGCGAGATCATGTGCACTCATAGGATGCACCGAGCTCTGGATCCTTAATGCTGGCCCCAGGAGTACGGTAGCTGAATTACGCATCTTGGTGAAATACACGAACTCGAAATCACACTTAAGGCACTTTATGGAGACAACAGGGTCGAACTGGGATTTTGGTGATATAATGTGAATTTAGAATCTGCTGCTATTTTGCATTCTCGTCTTGTAGGCCACCTCAATTTGTGCATGCATAATTCCGATCTGTTAGTAACTGTCGGCATCTGCGCTCCCCGGTTGGGCCTGTTGGGCACAAGCCATCAAGGCCAACGCTTAATCCCATAGATTTCTCTCCTCCGATCACCCCACCGAACCATGGTTGGGTGATACTGGTAAAGCACCCACAAATGAACCGATACGGGCAGCCCCGACATGTCAATAATAAAAGGTCCCGACATTCCCTCTATCCGCCAACCAGGCAATCCATTGTTTCGGGCTGGTCGATAAAGCACCAATCTCGTGTTCATATGATACATCATTCAATCGCACTAACTTACTTGTAGCTTACAACAACCCCAAAAGCACCGACCCGTAGTCCGGATCCCGGAGCCAGTATGAAACGCCCAACAAACCTTCGGCTACTCGAGTACGGTATACGGAATGGTACGATATCAACTTAGGAATCTGGCCTCATCGTCGCAGGCCGCGGCGGTCCCTCTAGTCTGGCCAAGACTCCATCTTGGCTCTGCTGACTAACCACAAAAAAAAAATCCCACACTTCAATTAAAACCCAAAAAAATCAAAAAAAAGTCCAACGATCCTTAAGAAAATTCTCCTCACCAAACGTTCAACAAGCAATTGCCCGCTCCCCCTCCCTCTATAACTCTAATACCCCGCAATTCGTGAGATGGCGGCGGTGGAGATATGCAACCATTCCTGTCCAAAGCACCACGAACCACCTGTTGCTATCACTCTACAATAGGAAGTGTAACGGTTTATCGTCGATTCGGAGAATTCTATAAACGGTTTTACTCGGCGATTGTTAGCGGGCAGAGGAAGGGTGATGAGGGTGGTAAGGAAGCGGGAGGAGCGGCTGGAGGGGGGGGGATTAATGCTAGGGAACGGAACAAATGGAAGCAATTCAAACATTCGGTGCCCCACTCAAAGGCCGCGAACAACGGTGGGGCAGGAGAACATCCGATTATGCCCCACGCACTGCGGAAGCATATTGAAGGGACGGCAAAGGCTCTGACGACGAGGGTATTAGAACACGATCGCTTAGTCAAGGATCTGAGAGCGGAGATAGTTAAATGGCATCGGCGAGACACAGGACAAGAGACGGCGTCAGATCAAAAGGATAGGAAGCCTTCTACAGACTCCGACAGAGAGTTTAATCAGTTGGAGATGCTCAAGAAAACTCTACAACATATCTCTCATCGCTATTACCAGATGCCTGAAAGACCTAATACGGAGGATGGAGGGTCGGATGGCGAATTGGCGGGGGGGACAAATCCCAAAAGGCACATCCCTTATATCCCACCTTTCCCGGAGTACGTCACGCCTGGGCCACCGACAGAGTTGAACCAATCCCTCATCAGACTTTTGTCTGCCCGACCCCCACCAATTGCTTTTCTCCCCAAAATATGCTACAATCTACTCACCTCCTCAACGGCACCGGATGTTGAAACCTTCAACATCCTCATATTAGGTCTCACCCGCCTGCGACAGAACTCCCTCTCCCATCTCCTCTTCCACACACTTTTAAAAGGAGGCCTTGGCCCTAAAGTCACCCCGAACGAGGGCACAATCATCCGTTTAATCAACCTTTGCGTTAAATCCAACGACCAGCCCGGCTTCCTAAAAATCATGAACATCCATTGGCGTCAGCAGATGCGCCCGGGGAGAACGCGCGAAGAGAGAAGACGCTCGAAACCTCTCCTTGAAGCAATCATCTGCGGCTTTGCAAAGTTTGGCAACAGCGGGCAAGTACAGGTCTACCTCCGAGCGCTCGCGCGGGAGTGTCCCGACTCGCCGGAGCCCTCAATCTGGCTCTGGACCGCCATATTGAAACTCTACACAGAGCAATCCAACTGGCCCCAGGGAACCCGCGCATGGAGCCAAATAATGAAGCAAGACGCCCAATATCAAAAGGACGGCACAGGCGAGCGCGCGGACTTCCGCGCATTTCACCAAATGTACAAGCTCTGCGAGGAATGGGGGAACCCAGTATGGACAGCGGCGGTCCTAACCCTCGCAGCGCAACGCGGCTGGGACAAGGAAACCCTGGCGGAGAAGCCGAATAAGGGGAAAGGAGTCTGGTTCCGTAGACAAAACAAAGCACCAAATTACATCAAGGGACGAGGAGCCTACATGCGCGAGGTCGAAGGGAAGGACTTGCTGCGAGCGCTGGATTACGCCTGGGCGATGCAGGACCTACTGGAGGACCCGCGCTACGCCGACGCCGATTATGAAGACATAGAGAAGGTGCTTGAGGACCCCTCCTTCGACGCCTTTAGAATGAGATACCCGGCACATCCGCCGCCGAAGAAACCACTTGTGTCCAGGAAACAGAAGATCCGCACTTGGGAAGAGATATTAGATGCGAGGATGAAGGTTGTCTCCGAAAAACTAAAAGCTCGCACGCGCAAAAGGTTCTCAAAGAGGAAGAAACCGAGGAAGCGGAAGCGGAAGGGTGGCGGCAGCAAGGATGGTGATGTTGACGGCGAGGATAAAGCGAGTGATGGCGAGTGTGACGGTAGTGATGATTCCAACGTCAAGAGCGACGACAAAAACGATGGGCAGTGAATACGATTGAAGGATATCGCATGACGGACTTATTGTAATAATAAAAAACACAACCCCTACTTCTCCCCACCTATTTCGTATCTCCTGCTCGCTCCTGTCTTTTTCTCCCCTCTTCTTCCTCTTCTTCTGTAGATAACTTTTTTCATCTTCGCAGTTTAGAATTCTATCTTTCTATCTGTTTGTCTGTCTGTCTGTATATATGCATGGGTGCACCAGCTCCAATAGAGGGTGGCTGGAGGCAATCGAGAGAAGCGGGGGGGCATTAGACCGAAGGATCGGAAGTAGGGGTGTGTATTTATTAGTATCTTATGTTCTTTTCCCCCTCCTATTTTTCCCAGACGAGATGTTGTATGGGGCTCTAAGGTGTGCCTACAGCACTTGCTATGGGCGGTATGTGCTCGAGGGCAGCAGCACAGCAGCCCAGTAAACATATAGGATGGGTGATAGGACGCAATGCGACGGGATGTAGAATGAGGCAGGTGGCATCGTAGGGCAGGTAGGATGGTAAGCACCCGTACTGTATTCAGGCACGCTGTACTCGAGTATGTGCTGCACCGTACTAGTATTGTGCGGCACTATATCATACTGTGCTCCAGGGTAGGAAAAAGCCTGGCAAAGCCGCAACCTCCAGCCAAACAGAAATCCTGCAAGCCACCTTCGCCAGAAAGTTCCCTTGCACCCCAAGCGCTGTACCGGTACTGCACTGTACGTGTACAGCGCAGTGCACCCGAGTACAGTACTGTAGAGTAGAGAATATCATCGCGGAGGCATACCGGTATTCGGGAGCCCACCATGCCATCTCTCCAGCGGAGACGACAAAATTTCCCGACCTAATTCTTCCGCTATCGAATCACAGAAGAAATAAAAAATAGCAATCCAATTGATCCCGCCCGTTCACTCGTTCCCAGACCACCATGCAAAACAAAAAAAAACCCCTCCAAAAAAAAAAAAAATTTTTTGCACTTGCCAAGGTAAAATAAGCTCAGTCTCGTATCATCCCCCTTCTCGCTTCTCCTTCCAGCTGTTTCTCTCTTGCTTTCTCGCGTGCGACCACGATCACTCGTCTACCTGCATTGCCATTGTGCGATAACCCGAACAAACAAGATGAAACCCGAATACCATCACCAGACAAGAAGCGAATTGCACCCCCCCCTCTTTCCGCTCCGAAAACCCATACCTTATCTTTTCATTCCGCCCGCTCTCCACCGCGAACAAAAAGCCCCGTATCATACTCGTCGGGGCTTTGTTAAATCGTGAAATCCTGGAACCGCCTTTTAGATTTTGCTTTGGTTGCACCCTTCATTTGCTTTTTTCCTCTTCTGCCCTTCACTGCGGGGGGGGGGTGGGAGAAATGGTACTCGAGTAGGTACCGTACCGATATGATGATTCTTGGACTACCGTAATTTATGCACCGCCATAGGATTCTATGATCGGGATTGTAAATGCCTAGGTGTGATATAGGGTACCGTAGCCGTTGATATACTTAAGCTGCTTGCGGCGCTTGATTGAACCCCCCCCCCGCCTCTGTCCGTTTGCTCCTCCGGTAGTAGTTCTATCTCCCATGTACCAGTACTTGTACAATGAGGCACTGCCCCACGCGAAAACGAAGAGGAATAGATTAATTCGCACCCGTGTGTGTGGGGGGGGGGTGGTTTATTTACTTTGGGTTGTCCTTTATTTTTTTTTCTAATCCAACGGGAACCTCCATTTTGCACATTTGTATCATAGGCAGGTGGCCTGAAACGGGAACACCATACGCTTACCGTTGTCTGGATCGAGCTGTGAAATTCTAATGAATGAATGGTGTGTGTGTGTGATTGTGTGAGGGGGGGCGAGTGAGAGCGGCTGACGCGAGTGAGCGGGGTCGGTCGAGTGAGGGAAAATGCGTACGGTACTGTAGCCGCTTGTTTGAATTTCTTTCTTTCTTTTCCCTCTTTCTTTCTTTTTTTTTTCCTTTTCCTTTCTGGTTGGTAATGTGTGGATGGGGTGGGGTTGGGGTACCGTAATAATACTCGGCTTATAGCATGAGAGGGTAGGTGAGATTTTGTGAGGGAGCACCGGCAAGAGCCACCGAGTCCGACCGAGCGAGCGTGATTGTGGAAAGGAGGGGAGGGGAGGAGTAATGCGGGCCATGAAGGTATGATTGTACCGCATATATGTGAGAAATATGGAAAAGGGCGGGTTAAATGGATGATAATTGTTCATGATAGTCGCCATGGTGATAATATGATACCCTCTGAGAATGGCGATTTAATTTGAATGGATTGAGATGAGAATGTTTGGATGGATGGAGATACCCCCGCTACCGCAGGAATTCGAGATATGAGTGACGGCGAATGACGCGTGGCCCATGCGTTTTCTCGCTCGCTCACTTTCTCGCCCTTTCTCTCTCTCTCATCCCTCTCTTTTCCTCTGCCATTCCCCTCCCCATCCATCTCCCCTTTAGAAGGAAAGGATCACTAAACCAAACAAATCCTCCACTCACAGAGAAGGGACGAACGAAATTCTGTGAAGGGAGGAGGGGTTTTTATTTTTGTCTTTATTTGTTTTTTCTTATTAGTTTGCCTGGATCGCTGGCTGTTCTCTTACTCGCCTACTTGGAGAGAGATACGGTAGCATACAATTTGAAGAAAAAGGTGAAGGAGAAACAGAGGAAGAAGAGGAAGAGTTCACCGTACCTCTTTTATCCCCTTAGTAACCCTGCCTTTCTGCCACATCTCCACTCTCGCCTTCTTATTCCCTTTCCCTCTTCCCTTTCCCTTTTCTTCCTTTCTCTCCCTGAAAAATCACTCGTCTCGCTCAATCTCACTCACCATCCCACTAATTGAAATTTCCCCGCGTTTCCCCCCCTTGCTACTATTCCCTATATTAATACTGTTCACCAGTTCTACGTGGCCCCTACAATTCTGTTTAACCTGATCAGTCTTTTATTCACTTGATCCATTCTATTCGCTCGTGTCGCTGTTTTTATCCCCCTAAGTTAACCTTGATCAGGTAGTTTCTTTTTTTTCCTCTTTCCTCTTTCTCTTTATTATTATTACTATTATTATCATTGTTATTATTTCTTTTCAAGGGAGAAGGGCGGACTCGTCTCTGCGAGCCGAGTCGAACGAGGGTTGTCATCGCCTCTCACTCTTACCCTTCCACAAATTTTTTTTTCCCTTTACCCATTTTCCTTTCCTCTTTGACGCTTTCTCTGCCCTCCACACCCGTTTGACCCACAAATAACGCTTTCCCCACTCTGTCAACCCTCGCCCTCGCCCTCCAAACCATCACAAACCAAACACTAGTGGCACTCATGGGCTCTGAAGTCCCCCCGACCACCGCTACTACCACCACCACCAACACCACCAACACCACCGCCGTCACCTCTTCCACCTCCAACAACACAACCAACGCTATCGCGGATCCATCATCTACCAACACACCCATCATGGAGGATAATCCCGCACCCGCTCCGGTTGCGCCAATCGCCCCACCACCCGCTACTCCTCCCGCTCAACCCAAGGAGCCCGCATCCTCCCGCTCCGCCAGTCCGAGTGCTAACCCGATGACCGGAGACAACACAACATATCACTCGCCCTCCGCATCTGAGTACGAACCGGAGTCCCCGCCTCCTCTCCCACCGCTCAAGTCCTCGTCTTATCATAACAAGACACCCAAGACCCCAAAATTTCGCCAGGTCATTAGTGGTCGTGTGGAGAAGTCTGGCGGCGGCGCTTCCTCTTCCGGAGGCTCCGCCGCGACTACTCCTACTACGACCCTCAAGTGCCCCGTCAAGGGCTGTGGTCAGACATTCACCGGTAGGAATCCGAGACAGAGTCTTTGGCATCATCTCAAGTATTATGCTACTCGCGGACTCCCCGATAAGCAGGAGTTTGAGAAGGCCCACGGTGAAGCTCATACTTTGATGAAGGAGGAAGCTGGTATGGTTCTTTTATTTCATTTTTTATTCTTTTTATCATTTTAATTTTAATTTTTCCATTTTTAATTTCATTTTTGTTTATTTACATCATCCCCCGCACTTGGCTCGTGTCAATTCTAACCGATCTCTATCGTGAGTAGAACCCAAGGGAACTCCTGTCGAGCGTAACCGTCTTTCTTCTTCCGACTATCGAAAAAAGAATCCTGAGAAGGCCAAGACCTCTGCTAGACTCTCCAATTTTAGAGCTCGCGCCAGAAAAAAGGGATTCACTAGCGAGAAGGACATTGAGGAGAAGGTCTCCATGTGGGAGAAGGAATGGCAAGAGAAACAGGCCAAGGAGGCTTCGGAGGTAAGTATCCTTTTTATTTTATTTGCCCCGCTTATCCGCTTATCCATCCCATCGCGGGGTCGTGTTTACTAACACTGTACCCTGCCCCCCATAGTACTTTTCCGGAATCCTGCTCTCCGCGTTCGAGTAGGAGTAAATCGCGTTAGGCTCACGGGTTTCCTATTCTCCCTGTTCCCAGTCGATTTACGCCCTTCATACTCTGTACGGTTGTCTACTGTTCCTATTCTCACAATTTTCACTTTTCTGTAGCTTGAATTGTTCTAACCTGCCCTTTTTTCTTCTTCTTCTTTTCTTCTTTTCTTTTTCGCCTTTCTGTTATTCCTCGTCCGAACTTCCCCCCATCTTCTTTCATCCCTTCCTGCCCCCGGAGGTCGGTGAAATACCGAGCGTGATGACCATATGGAGAAATTGACTGCCGATTTTTCCAATGAACCTACGCCATTCAAACACTCTCACACGAACAGACGAGTAAAAAAAACTCTAATATCATACATTATTTTCTTATCGGTTGGTCCATAAAATGTATATAACATTGCGCTGGAAAAAACGGCGGGATATAGGGAAATAGGGGAGTCTTGCGGGTGTTTTTCTCTTTCTTGTTCCTCATTCAACTTCCTTTTCTGGTTTGTTTTATTTCCTTTTCATTTGTTTGGTGTTCTCTTTGTTTTATTTATTTTATTTTTCTACACTTCTCATGAATACGATTGCAGGATTGATTGATGAGATGATGATGAGCCGGTTATTGCTGTTGTTTTTGTCCGGTCTTTTGCAACTACCATACCGTAGTTACTCAAGTTACCTACCAGGAGCTCACTAGCTGGCAAGCAAGCAAGCAAACCAACAAGAAAATAAGGTTTTCGGTTTTCTTCCTTTCCTTTCCTTTCCTCTCTTTTTTCCTTTTCGTTTCCTCGGTGGGCTGAGGGTTTAATGATGATGTGATGTTATACTTCTGGTTACCGTTGTTAGATTATTTCTTGTGAGGCTATCATGCCGTGTTGTCCCTGAAATCGTCAAGGAATTAAAGGGTAGTTTTGGTATACCGGTACTGCTTTTTTTCCCCCTCGCTGTGGGATGGGGAGGGAAGGAGGGGAAGGGAGGGAAAAAAGAAAGAAAACACTTGCGAAATTTATGGCAGAGTCGGTATTGGTAAGTATAATACGATATTTCTGTGTGAGTGGGCACAGTCCTCGAGTACTGTACACTTTACTTCACTCTGCGCGTGTTGTGCATTGCACTTTCAGTCACTCGCTGCATGACGGTACTGTATCAATTCATCCATCTCGGCAGCCCGTGTCCAGCGGACGAAATTACTGTACGATAGGGCGTGTGTGATTAGGTAATCGGGAAGCAGGTAAGCAAGCAAAGCCGCCACCGTCATCTCTTTTCTATCAAGTGCTCAACTCAAAGCTCCTAACAGCAACAACACCCCAGCAACAACGACGACAACAGCAACACCTCTTCCTTCCTTCTTCCTTCAATCACCAACACTTCTCTTCTGGTAATAATAATACAAGAAAAACAAGAATGCCTCCCGCTGGCCCAAAGTCCGACATCAACCGTTCGGGCTCCGAAGTCACGGACTTCCCAGCCGTGTGCAATGATTGCCTCAGCGCAACCGACAACCCATTCATCCAAATGATAAAAGAGGATCACGGGATGGAGTGCAAGATCTGCACGAGGCCCTTCACCGTCTTCCGCTGGGCCGCCGATCGTACCTCTCGCTTTAAGAAGACAAACGTACCCAACCCTCCAACCCTCTTCCTCCCGCTTCGCTTTGTGGTGACTAACACGAACCAGATATGCCTAACGTGCGCTCGCCTCAAGAACTGTTGTCAGTGCTGCATGCTGGATTTGTCCTTCGGCTTACCGATCGCGGTGCGCGACGCGGCGCTCAAGTTGGTGGCGCAGGGGCCCAGTTCGGGGATTAATAAGGAGTACTACGCGCAGAATGGCGAGGGCGCGTTGGTCGACGCCCAGGTGCCGGAGGAGTACGAGAAGACGGACGATCGAGCGCGAGAGTTGTTGAAGAGGTTGGCAGGGAGTGAGCCTTATTATAAGAGGAGGCGTGGGGGTGGGGGTAATAATAATAATGATGGGGAGGGGTCTCGTGGGGCGGGGCCTATCAGGAATAGAGGTGGTGGTGGCAGAGGCGGAGGCGGAGGTGGCAGAGGAAGAGGAGGAAAGGGCCGTGGAGCCCGTTTCCCGGGTGTCGGGCAAATCCCTCCAGGGCCAATGGACTGGGCTCCCCCGGAGGATACTACAATTACTTCCTTATTCCTCACAGGGTAACCCCTCCCTTTCTCACTCTCCCTTTTTTTGTAAACAAACTAACAGGCTACCAGCGTAGAAGACGACCTAGCAGAGCACCACCTACGAACATTCTTCGCCCCCTACGGCCCGATAAAGTCCATCGTGTGCGTGCACCGATCCCGCTGTGCATTCATAAACTTCACAACCCGCGCAGCCGCCGAATCTGCCACCTCAGCATGCCAGGGGAAGGCCGTTATCGCTGGCTGTCCGCTGCGCGTGCAGTGGGGGCGCACAAGACCGTTGGGGAATATGGATCGGGGACAGAGTGCTGCGGTGGTTAGGGATGTGGACCCTGCTGGTGGTGGTGGTGGGGGGGAGGAAGAAGCGGCGGATGTGGGAGATGTGGAAGGGCAGGAGGATGTCAGGGAGGAGGTCGTCCTTGCGAAACCACCCGGGGAGGATGATGTTGTGTATCCTTCGCAAGTGGGGAGCTGAGGTTGGGATGAGACGAGAGAGGTTTACCTGTATTATAGTTCTACAATTGTTTCTATTGTCCCATTCCTTCCTTTACTTTTAAAAGAGTATGCCATACCATGATTCCAATCCACTTTTTACATCCGACGCCCCCCCCATTCCTTCCTCACCCAATACAATACAACAAATCCCCTCACCCCTCACAACACTTCTTCCCCCCGGGCTCACCAAACCTGACCCTCTCATTATCCCCCCTCTCAATCTCATCATGTATATTCAACCCTGTCCCCCCCACCCCCAAATTAGCCTTTCCATCACACCAACCAACCAATCAACCAATCAATCAAAACCGGAAAAGAAAATAACCCACGAAAAACCCTCTCCCCACCTTCCCCCTCCCCCTCCATAACCCCCTGAACCACATTCTCCCTCAAAATCTTGGCCGCTTCCAGCGCCTTGCGCACCCCTTCATCCCGTCCCGCCGCCGGCGTGTGCCGGAACTCGTGGCGGATCCTCGCGCGGGCCGCCGTCAGGGTTCGCGTGTCGTTGGCGAAGGCGAGGCGCGCCGCGCGGAGGAGGGTTAGGTAGGCTTGCGGGGGTGTTGTTGGATGTAGTAGGTGTGGCATACCTATGTGTTAATGTTTAGTTTAGTGGTGGTGTAAATGGTGGGTAGTGGTGTCTGTGGTGGGGGTTATCATAGATTGATGGATGGATTGGGTGGCGGTGGCTTGGCGGGGGGTTAGGGTTATGGGTTGGAAACCTTTTTTTTTTTTTTTTT
>Ga0307509_10006688_pt1 | contig 15378 bp, 13 predicted proteins | sample 10_EM_MG_FD_202245 | JGI IMG/M metagenome (GOLD analysis project Ga0307509, IMG submission 202245) | Populus trichocarpa ectomycorrhiza microbial communities from riparian zone in the Pacific Northwest, United States - 10_EM | ecosystem: Host-associated > Plants > Roots > Unclassified | place...
TGCCCAATCGACGGCCAGACCGTTGACGTGGGCGGTGGCCAGCCCGGTCAGCAAGGCGGCCGGCTCGGGCTGGTCGCGATGGAGGGTGCCGGTCGCCGTGGCCGTGCTGTCCTGCGGCAGGCTGGCTTGGACGGCGGCGACGAGCGTGGGGTGCGGCGATACCTCGACCAGCACGTCGACGCCGGCCGCGTCGAGCGTCCGGGCACCGGCCTCGAACAGCACCGTCGAGCGGATCTGGCCGGCCCAGTATGCCGGCGAGCACAGTTGTTCGCTGGTAGCCGGGTCGCCGGTCACGTTCGACACGACGGCGAGCCTCGGCGCCGCATACGACACCTGCGTGGCCAGTTGCTCGAACTCCGCCAGCACCGAGTCCATGTGCGAGGAGTGGAACGCATGGCTGACGGTCAGCCGCCGCACCCGCAAGCCCGCCGACGACCATCCTTCAGCCAGGGATTCGACCGCGGCCGCGTCACCGGAGATGACGGTGTCGGTCGGCGAGTTCACCGCCGCCACCGAGACCCCGTCTCCGATCCCGGCCAGATCGTCGCGGACCTGCTGCACCGGCGCCTGCACCGACACCATCGCCCCGTCCGCGCGGGCCTGTCGCATCAACCGGCCCCGCGCCGCCACCAGCCGGCATGCATCCGGCAGCGACCACACCCCAGCCAGATACGCCGCCGACAGCTCGCCGATCGAATGACCGAGAAGAATCTCCGCGCTGATCCCGGCGTGCTCGATCAGCCGGTAGAGCGCCACATGGAAGGCGAACAACGCCGGCTGCGTGTAGTCCGTGCGATCCAGCAGCGCGGCGTTGCCGGTGTCGGGCTCGGCCCACATCACCTCCCGCAGCGGGACATCTAGCAGCCGATCGAACTCCGCGCACACCTCGTCCAAGGCTGCCGCGAACACCGGAAACGCGGCCGCCAACTGCCGGCCCATCCCGAGCCGCTGGCTGCCCTGACCGGAGAACACCACACCCGCACGTGCGGTGTCGGCCGTCACCGGGCCGATCACGACCCGCTCATCTGGCTGGCCGGTCGCCAAAGCGTCCAAGCCCGCCGCGAAATCCGCCCGGTCGGAGCCGATCAGGACGGCGCGGCATTCGAGCATTGAGCGTGTGGTGATCAAGGAGTGGCCGACCTGGGTCAGGTCGGCGTCAGCCAGCTCGTCCAGCCGTCGTCGGAGGCGACCGGCCTGCGCGTGCAGCGCGTCCGGGGTTCGGGCGGACAGGACCCAGGTCATCAGGCCCGGATCGGTGGCCTCTGGCTCCGCTGGGGCGGGCTGGGGATGATGGCGCAGGACGACGTGGCAGTTGGTGCCGCCCATGCCGAACGAGGACACGCCGGCGACGCGCGGCTGGGTGTCCGGCCATTCCTCCAGGGTCTGCTGGACCTGCAGGTGCATGTCGTCCAGCGGTATCGCTGGGTTGGCGTGGGCGAAGTTCAGGCTCGGGTACAGCTCGGCATGCGCGATGCCGAGCACGGCTTTGAGCAGGCCGGCGATGCCGGCGGCGCCTTCCAGGTGCCCTACGTTCGTTTTGACGGAGCCGATGCGCAGAGGGTGGTTGTCGGCGCGGTGGGCGCCCAGGATCGCTCCCACCGCGCCGGCCTCAACGGGATCTCCCACCACCGTTCCGGTGCCGTGCAATTCGACATACTGAACGTCCGCCGGTTCGATACCCGCACGGGTGTATGCCGCTCGGAGCACTTCCTCCTGGGCCGCCTGGTTCGGCGCGGTCAAGCCGGGGCCGTCTCCGTCGTTGTTGACCGCGCTTCCCGTGATGACGCAGTAGACGCGATCTCCGTCGGCGATCGCGTCGGGCAGCAGCTTCAGCGCGACTGCTCCGCCGCCCTCGCCGCGGACGTACCCGTTGGCACGTTCGTCCATGGTGTAGCAGCGCCCGTCGGGTGAGAGCGCTCCGAAGCGGGCGGTGCCCATGACGCTCTCGGCCAGGAGGTTGAGGTTGACGCCGCCGGCGATCGCAAGGGTGGATTCGCCGCTGCGCAGGCTGTCGCACGCCATGTGGACGGAGACCAGCGACGACGACTGGCCGGTGTCTACGGCCAGGCTGGGTCCGTGCAGCCCGAGGACGTACGAGACGCGGTTGGCGATGATGCTGCGATGCGAGCCGGTCACCGCGTACGGGCTGATGTCGGCGAGCCGCCGGGCGTAGTGGAGGCGGGCGTACTCGTCCCAGATCGCTCCGACGAAGACGCCGGTCTTGGATCCTCGCAGGTCGACCGGCCGGATCCGGGCGTCTTCGAGCACCTCCCAGCTGAGCTCGAGCATGAGGCGCTGCTGCGGGTCCATCGCCGCCGCCTCGCGCGGTGAGATGCCGAAGAACCCGGGGTCGAACATGTCGACCTGGTCGAGAAAACCGCCACGGCGGTGTGGCAGGTCCGTGCTCTCCCAGCGGCCCTCCGGGGCGTCGGTGATGGCGTCGGTGCCGTCGCGGAGCAGTCTCCGCAGCGCGGCGGGATCGGGCGCCTGCGGCAGGCGGCAGGCCAGGCCGATGACGGCAACGGGGATGTTCGGTTCGGCGGTGATCCCGGCGTCGGTGGTACGGGTTGCAGACGCAGATGTGGTCATGGTGATGCCTCACCGCTCCTCGGAAGCCGCGAAAAAGGTGTTTGCGCGACGCCGCGGACGTAGCGCAGATTTCCATTCTTCGGTACTGCGCTTAATCGACCCTAAGCGTCTTCTAAAGTCGGGTTCGGCCGGAATTACGCCGCGACGGTACGCACGCTTACATCGAGCCGGCTGGCTTGCAGAATGGACTGCTGCAACTCCTGCAGCGAATGGCACGGCTCGAGCCCGAGCTCCGTGTTCAGGGTATGGCGCGCGGCGCGATAGACGTCCAGGGCCTCAGCTTGGCGGTCGGACCGGTAGAGCGCCAGCATCAACTGACGATGGAAGGCCTCGTGCAAGGGGTGCTCCGTGGTCAGCGTGGAGAGACGCCCGATCAGTTCGCGGTGACGGCCGAGATGGAGGTAGGCGTCGATCAGCATCTCGGTGCACTCGAGCTGTGTTTCGGCCAGCCAGCTGGAGAACCCGCTGATGATCGGGCCGCCTCGGAGCTCCGGAGCGATGGGGCCGCGCCATAGGGCAGAAGCGTCTTCCAGGCACCCGGCCGCCTCCTCGTACCGGCTTGCTCGCAGGTGGCGCCGTCCCAAGTCCAGCAGAGTCGTGAATTGCCGGGTGTCGAGCTCTGCGGAGCCTACGACGAGGTGATAGCCGGGCGCCTGGGTGACGATTGGGCTTCCCTTGTCCCCCGGCCGGCGAAGGAATTTGCGCAGCTGCGACACGTACACGTAGAGAGCGGCGGTGGCCCTGCGCGGTACTGCCTCGCGCCAGATCTCGCCGATCAGCGCGTCAGTGGCGACGACCTGGTCCGCGCGGATGAGCAGCGAGACCAGCAAGATCTCAATCTTGCGAGCGCTGGGGAAGGTGACGCCGTCCGCGTCGATGACACGTAGCGGTCCGAGGATCTCGAATCTCATGGTCGAACGCTCCAATCCCTGTCAGTTGGCTGCCGGGTCGGCCGCGAATGACTGGGCGAGCAGGTCCAGCACCGTCGCCCGATGTTCTTCCAGGTAGAAGTGGCCGCCCGGAAAGACGTTCAGCGTGAAGTCCTTTTCGGTGTGCTTCGACCAGGCGGCCGCCTCGTCCACGGTGGCGTGCGGATCGGCATCACCGACCAGTGCCGTGATGCCGCACCGCAGCGGCGGCCCGGGCTGGTAGCGGTAGGTCTCGATGGCCTTGTAGTCGTTGCGGGTGATCGGCAGGAAAGCGGCCAGCACCTCGGGGTCGTCCAGGATTCGGGTGTTCGTCCCGCCCAGCCGGGTGAGTTCTTTCGCCAGGTCGGCGTCGGATCGCAGGTGAGTCCACTCGTCGCGGTGACAGGATGGAGCTCGCCGGGCGGACGCGAACAGGTGACGCGGCGTCCGGCCGAGGCGCTGCTGCATGCGTACGGCCAGTTCGAAGGCGACCGCGGCGCCCATGCTGTGCCCGAAGAAGGTGATCGGACGGTCGAGGTAGCCGGCCGCGGCCGTCAGGATCTCATCCGCGAGGACATGAACCGAGTCGATGGGCCGCTCCCGGCGCCGGTCCTGCCGGCCGGGGTACTGCACGGCCAGGACCTCGACCTCGCTTCTCAGGGCCTCGGACAGAGGGAAGTAGTAACTCGCCGAGCCGCCCGCGTGTGGAAAGCAGAGCAAGGCCGGCCGATCGTTCTCGGCGCTGTGGAAGCGCCGGATCCAGCGGTCGTCGTGGCCGGGGGCAGGTAAGACCATGGTTCTCCGCCTGTCTTGGACGTGGCGAATGGCTTCCGCGTTGGTGGCTCGATCGTCGATACGTGGGCGTCCAGCCGCGTCGCTGCGACAGGCGCATCACCGCGTAGAAACGACGGACTCCGCCGATGCTCCGACGGTCCGTCCGACTCGCTCAGCCGAGCCTAAGGTCGGCTTCAGGAAGGGAAAACCCCTGCACTTCGCGCTCGCCCCCAGTCACCCTGCGCAGCACCCCTATCTGCTGTAGGAATCGGTCTGGTGACCGCGCGCCGGGTTGAGCCCGGACACCGCGGGCGCGCCGGCTTACTCAGGTCACGGAGGCGGGGCGTTGGCCCAGCGCCAGCGACAACTCTGAACGCCGGCGGACGAGAAGCTTCCGGTAGATGTGTGTCAGATGCTGTTCGACCGTACTCACCGTTACGAACAGGTGTTCGGCAATCTCGCGATTCGAGTGGCCGGCGGCGGCCAGCGTCGCGACCCGTTGCTCGGCCTCGCTGAGTGCCTCCCGTCGCTTCCGGGTACACAGGGCCGGGTCGAACGTGTGCGGCCATGCGCAGCGATCGAGCGATGACAGACCGGGTGATCGCGAGAGGTCCTGCACCCGTTCATGAGCTTGGTCCCGCTGCGGGCTCAGCCCTTTGTAGTCCAGCTCGGAGGCCAGGTCGGCGAGCGCCAGGGCGAGCTCGAGTCGATCGCCCGCTCGCTCAAGCAGCTCGACCGCTTCCTCCAGCATGGGCTGCCGCTGTGGCAGTGGCGCCAGACCCGCGGCCAATCTCAGGGTGATGCCCCGGGTTCTGGTCGGTCGGCCGTCGAGCATGGCCAGCTGCTGGTTGACGAGGGTCCTGGCTTCGTCGGTGCGGTGTAGCCGGCACAGCGCGCCGGCCGCCTCACCCCGCCAGCCGACGACAGCCGGGTTGTCCACACCCCACTCCTGCATCGTGCGGCCGCAGGCCCGGAACGCCTCATACGCCTGCCGCCACTTTCCGGCCGCTGCGTTGTAACGACCACGGGCGTGCAGATAGTGGAGCCCGATGATGGTGCGGGACGTGCCTTTGGGTACGGGTATGCGGATCGCGCGCGCGGCTTCGTCGAGTCTGCCCATCGAGGCGGCGGTGATGATCACCCGGGAGATTGGCAGCGCCAGGGCGATGCCCCAGCCTTCCCGGGACATCCTCTGCAAGGCCTGCAAGGCCCATTCGTGGGCCTGTTGAAGATCGCCAAGGCGCAACGAGATCTCCGAGCGGATGGCGACCAGGAACGACTGCATGGTCGGCAGCAGCCGTGGGCCGTTCTCGAGCCGTTCGCACCACGCCTGCGCGCTTCCGAGGTCATCGGCGTACACCAATGCCGCCAGACCGGACAACGCGACACCCGCCGACCGGCCGCTGCCGATGTCCGCGCGGCATTGCTGAAGCAGCTGCTCGGCGCCGGCGGAGACTTCGTCCGGCGAGCCTCCGCGGAAGGCTGACGCCAGAAGATCGGCCGCGTCCATGTGAGCGGTCGCGATGTGCACTGCGGCCGGTTCTTGTTCCGGCCGCGTTTCCACCACGCCCGGCAGCAGCAGCGGGAACGCATGCGAGAGCAGACCGCGGGTCTCGGCGACGGCGGCGGCCGTTTCCGTGCCGAGACGGTCGAGGCGGTTCTCGATGCGGTCGATGATGTCGACGGCCTCGTCGATCCGGCCCGCCCACAGCAGCTGCCCGACCGGCACGGTCGCCTCGGGTCCACCAAGCTTGCCGGCACGGAGACCGGTGACGAGCTCGGGCAGGTGCCTTCCGGCCTTTTCGGGATTCATCTGCCATTCCACTTGAGCGAGCCGGGCAAGAACCAACAGCCGGCTGTTCTCGTCGGTCTGGGCTCGATGTGCGTGCCTCAGGTAGGCGATCGCGGAGTCGAGGTCGCCGCCGCTGACGGACAACTCCGCGGCGGACTGAAGGACTTCGACTGCCCAGGGGTCGAGCCGTTCTCCGACGGCGGCAAGCTGCGCGGCGACCGAACGTGGATCGGCGCCGTCGTCGTGCAACGCCCGGGCGGCCTTCGACCGGAGATTCGCCCGGTTGGCCGGGCTCATCATGTCCAGGACGGTTGTCCGGGCGTCGGTATGTCGGAAGCTTGTTCCGCCCAGGAGACCGACCTCGCCGAGCAGGTTGACGGCTTGCCTGGTGGATTCGACGTCCGACCCGGTCAGCTGCGCGATCAGCTCGGGTCTGGAGTCCGACTCGAGAATGGCGATGGCCAGCAGGGTGTCCCGAGTGATGTGGTCGCAGGCGTAGACGAATCTCTCGCACGCTTGCCGGTAATGCGGGCCGGCGTGCAACACCGGATTAGCGGAATTCAAATCGTCCCGGGTCGGCGCGGTGTCTTCCATCAACGCATTCGCGAAAGCTGGGCTACCGCCACTCGCTTGGTGCAGCAAACGTACGAATTCGTTACCGGCGGACCAACCCATTCGGTCCTCGATAGCCGATGCGAGCGCCTCGATGCAGAGAGGACCCAGGCCGATTGTCGTGCTGTACGGAGGTTTGGCCAATTCGGCAATGAATTCGTTGTATTCGCGCTGGTCCGCGCTGGGCCCGGCCAGCAAAATCATGATTCCGGCCGAGCTGATGCGATGCGCGACGTATGAGATGCACTTTTGCGAGGAGGTGTCGAGGTAGTGGGCGTCATCGATGACGACGACGACAGGATGCACGGCCGCGGCTCGCCGGAGGGTGACATAGATGTTATGGAGCAGCTCCAGGCTGACCGGCATCTGGCCGGTCCATGGCTCCGGCCACGAGGTGCTCTCGTTGGCCGGCCACAGGAGCTGCAGCGTGTCGTTTTCCGTGTTCAGCCACTCCGGCGCGGCGGCCAGGAGCTGCGTGATCGCACTCAGCGGGACGGCGCGTTCGGCCTTCGAGCCGGTCGCCTCGAGCACCGATGCTCCGGCAGCTTTCGCGAGCGCGATGAACTCCTTGAGCAGCTCGGTACGACCGCTGCTGATCTCACCTTCGACCAGCACCACGGAACCGCGTGCGTCATTGCACTCATCGAAAACCTTGGCGAGACTTCTCTTTTCTTGTTCACGGCCGAATAGGACCATCTAATTCCCCCGTATCACGCACTCATTCCCCATCGATCCAGATGTGACTTGCTTGACAAGTGCCCTGGCAATGACGAAGACGACCTTCGCAGCATAGCCCCGTGGCGGACCTGTGCAAGCCCCATGACAGGCCAATGTGGACCGCCATTCGTGACGCGCATGTTACGCTTCAGCGGCACCCACAGAGCCGGGCATCGCCACGTCCCAGCGGCGTGACCAGGCATCATTGGCTTCACGCAACTCCCGTCCGGCTGTCAACCTGGACGACGTACAGCATGATCGTGCATCGTCGATGCCGAAACGGAACTCTCAACAAAGTTTCAGCTGACGGTTACGCCCGTAACAGCACGCTGGAACAGACATAACTCGCGTTTTCGGACGCTGCCTGTGGGCCGTTTGCAACGCGCCCGTCGGGGCTACCAGCCAGATCCCTCGGCATCAGGAGCCCTGTCGCCGGACACCGCCGAACGAGACACAGGCTTGAGTTTGGACGAGCGAAGCAGTACGCGCGATCCGAGGACGCCGTGGTATCAGCTATCCGACTTCATCGACGTCCGGTAGCGGCGGCTCGCCACCATACTCGATCATCAGAGCGGTCCGCTCAAAAGCCTGCAGAGCTTCCGCACACCGCTCGACAGCCGCCTGGGCGGCAGCGGCGCCCGGCGCGTTGAAGTAGTCCCGCTGTTCGATCTTGGATAACCAGGTGCGGAAACGCTCGAGATCAGCTTCCGACTCCTCGACCTCGGCGTAACTGGCGCGGCCGCGCTCGGTCTCCTGCGCGATCTCCTCGAGCATGGTCGGCGTTCGCTCCAGGACCTCGGCGTACTCCTGGTCGCGAGCCGCATTGAACTCGGCGATCAGCGCATCCCGTTCGACCTGATCCGTGACGATTATTGTCATTGACCGCGCCGTGCCACCCTCGGCGCGCACCCGCGCGATCAGGAGGGCCACCTCGCGCTTGATCTTCTGGCGGGCGGGCAGCAGACACACCGACTGCTGCAGATACAGCGCGCCGAGGGACCTCAGCTTCCGCCACACGTGCACACGCAAGCTCGGCGACGCGGACGCAGTCGAGACCGTAAGAAGAAGAAACGGCTCCGTCTCGGTTTCAGCGCTAGAAGACACCGTAAAATGCTAACACGCGACCAAAAAATAGCGATTTTCCATCGACGGAATTGGAATACTTTCCCAAGTCAAACCGTTCACCGGTCGGCGATATACGCCGTGTCAATATGCCGTCAACTGCACGCCATCCCTGCTTCTGGAGTACCACTCGGTCGCCCCGCGCACTGCCGGATATGCGGATTCGCTGATTCCTTCTCGGAATGGCAGATCACGATCGTCGCGTCGATGTCCAGCAACAGCCCGCCGACCGGCTGACCGGCCACCATCGGCTGTGGCAGGCCACCGCGGGTCTCGGCGTGCTGGGCCCACGCGACCTGACGAGCATCAGCTCGGGCGGTGCGTAATTCGGCCAGCAGGGTCTCGTCGAGCTGCGACAACAGCCGCCAGGCCGTCGGGTCCGAGGCCACCGGACCGAACAGGCCGCTCTGATCACGCAGGACCGCCAGATCCACCGCGACCCGGCCCGGGTCATGCCCGCCCCGGCGCTGCCGCAGCCCGCCCAGCCCCCGGCTGAACGCGCTGGTCAGACCGGTCGTGTCGGCCAGATCGGCCAACAACCGGGCACCGGCGTGACTGACCACGCCCCGCCCGTCACCAGTCACCAGTCACCGTGATCCTCGGACGTGTTCGGGTAGTCTTCACCCAGCAAGTGCCTTCCGTGACAGGAACTTTTGGACCCTCGACAAGTCCTATTTTCCCTGATCAGAAGGCGATCAGAAGGCACTTCTTCTATTTCCGCCCACCCCTTGGACAGCCCCTAACGAAGGGCCGAGGCTAACCACGGCGTCGATCGACAAGCGGTATGGATAGCGCATGACTCCATCACTTTAGCCATTGCCTCGGAGCGGTGTCGTCCAGCCACAGGATGTTGGGCGGCCGTCCGCGCGCGGTTTTCCAGTTAGCGCATAGCAATGCCACTGCCACGACTTTTTCTGCCAGCGCCTCAGATCGATAGTATTGCTGCCGCATTTGCCGCAGGCGGACGGCGGACTCGCCATAGCACGGGCCTGCTCGTGCTCAAGGACCTTGCGGGCGAAGTGTGCGCCCCAGGGTCATTGCGTTCTCGAGTTGCTGCTGGTCACGGCGGTGATCAGGTCATGGGGGCGGCGGTTGGCGCGTCGGGTGGCGCGGGCGATGTTGGTGTCGCCGCTGGCTCGGTGGAACCCGATCGCGGTGTTACGCAGGGTGGCCATGACGGCGGGTCCGTTGCCGGTCCGGGCTTGATGTGAATCTTCACGGAACGTCACGTCACGGACGTAATGCACAAGATTTTCGATCAGCCACTCGGCGCGTGTCCACTGCTGCAGGTCGGCGGGGTGCGCGTCGGCGGCGGGCAGTGAGATGGTCAGGTACGCGGTTTCGCGGCTGGTTTGCTGCTTTTGGTGATGGTGCGGGTCCGGGTGATCCGGATGGCTTGTTGCGCGTGCGGGAAGCCGATCCCGCCGGGGGTGTGCAGGGTGACGGCCTTGACGGTCCGGGTCTCGGATCGGCCGTGTCCGCGGTCTCGGGTCTGGTGGCCGATCGGGATCTGCGCCCAGGGCAGTGTGGTGAGCTGGGCGTGCAGGGTGGGCTGATTACCCTTTACCGGGATCAGCAGGTGTGCCCCGCGCACCGCGATCTCGTTCGCGTGGTTGACCTGGGTATGGAGTGCGTCGGCGACGAAGTTCAGGTCTTTCAGGCTGCCCAGGACCTGCTCGATCGCGTCCAGAAGTGGTGTGAACGCCGGGATTTCGTTGGATTTCGCGCTGACGGTGACTTGGGCCAGGACGATGCCGGTGCTGGTGTCCAGTGCGGACAGTAGATGCACTTGAGTGCCGTCGGCCCGGCGGGCGCCGCGCACGGTTTTGCCGTCGATGGAGATGACCTGCCGGTAGCGTGGTCGTCGGGGCTTGTCCGCCGGCCGGGTGCGGGTGCGTAGCCAGCCCGCGAGGATCGTGGACAGCAGGTCGGCGTCCAGTCGGATCAGTAGCCGCCACATCGTGGTGGTGGCAGGCACACCGCCGAGGAAGCCGAGCCGGGCCCGGGCGATGTCGTCGAGGTCGTGCAGCCAGTCGGTGATAGCGGTGACCGACGACGCGCCTGCCATCACGGCGCACACCGCGACGCTCAGGAGCCCGGCGAGTGGGTAGCGCAGTCCGCGTGGGCTGCGGGGATCCGGCACTGCAGTCAAGGCCTGCAGCAGCCCAGCCTGTTCACTGTTGGTTACCGGGCGGGCTGGCGTGTCGGTGGGGGTAGCGACTGCGGACAGTGCCGGGATCGGGCATGCTGACATCGCGGGTGGGGTCCTCGAAGGTGGTCTGGGAGCGTGAAGAACTCCATGATCACCTAGGCGATCTCACCCGCCCCGACCGCCTCCACAAAGGCCAGTCACCCCGAATAACCCCAGTTCAAGCGGTCGCCTGACGAACCCGCAATGGCCCTGCCCCTTGACCCCCAGTCGCATTACAATTCGGTTAAGCAGTGCCAGCACTTGCTTTTATATACGCAGAAGCGGACAGAATGGCACCGTCGTGCCGCCCGATATCGCCCAATCCCAGAGAAGTTGATCACCGTTGTGACCAGACGTGTGACCACGGCCAATCAAGTGCGGTGCCTACCATTCAGTTTCACAACCGCTATTCCGGGAATTCGCGCTGGCTGCCCATTATGGCGAGTCGAAAAGATCCTCGAGCATGGCGCGCGACCTTGGCGGAAGCTCTTCGTCAGGAAAAAACTGGCCACAGAGCTCCAGCGCCGCTTGGATGGTTGATATGCCGATGATCACGGCGAGCGCTCGTAGGTCATCTTCGTCGCGGCTGCGTGCTGCGAATGCCTTCATCGCGAACACATGCTCGGGCGAGGCTGCCATCGCCCGAATTCCGGGATGGTCGAACACCTCGCGTTTTCCTTCGTCGTGCTGGGTCGAGAGGTAGGCGCTGGCCTGTTCGTTGAGCCACCACGGCGGCAGACCCATCATGTGAGCCACGTTGCGAGCTTCCTCCAGAACCACGCCATGCGGAACGAACGTGGCGTCCACGTCTCTGGTCACCCGGTTGGCGTCGTAGGCGAGCGCCATTGCGCGCCGCCGACGATGAACAGGTCTGCTACGACGCCTCGGCGTACCAGCCGGTCGCCGAGCGCCGCGAAGGCGCGCTCGAGTTCGGCCCGACCGAGCAGGCCATCATCGCTCACGCGGCGTCCAAGTCGCGTGCGGAGAGATAAACGCCGTGCTTGCGGAAGGCGGCCGGCGCCCAGACGAGCGCTTCCATACGCTTCGACGGCAGTGCGGAGGGGAACCAAGGCGTAGTAAGGATTCGGGACCTCGACCAGTCGGGGGGCGACAGGTCGAGTTTCGCAGTGAGATGCTCCGCCAGCGCACCGAGTAAAACGTCCCACTGCATGTCACCTGTCGTGGGCGGCTCGCCCTGCAGCAGTTGAGCTTGCTTATCGGCCGGCTCCCAGCGGTACTCCTCGAGGAACTCCCAGACGTGTTTCCACCGGATCTTCTCGTCGGGCTGACGGGAGAGATGACCCGCGAGTTCGACCATCGTCATCGGTTGGTACGCCATGTTCGCTCTGTCCACCTCCCGTGTTGCACTCCACCCGATCCTACGAGCTGCAGCCGCCCGAGAGCGTGTAACCCGCGGTGGTCAGTCGTCTCTTAACGCCAGCAGAGCCGGGCACGCCAAAGCAGGTTGGGGTTCGACCACCGACGTGCGACGGCCGTACTGAACGCCGATTCGCCCGAGAGTCGCCCCATTGCTGTCACCGGCTCACTCGGGATCACCGATCTCGGCGAGCCGCGATATGGGCGACGGGAGTTCGGCTCGACCACCGGACAGTGCCCATGTTCGGGTAAGCCCCGCACGCGCATCGATTCGACAACGTCAGCATGGAACAGGATCGGCGGCAGGCAGTCCTCAGCCAGTAGTCGTTTCGCGCTGTCCCGTGCGGATGTCGTGGTACTCCACCCGGTAGCGGCCGGCCACCTCGGCCGCGAGAAGCCGGGCCAGCCGGGCGCCTCTTTCGGCGAACGCGTTCTCGGACGCCTGATCGGGGAAGCCGGAGGAGGCGGGGTCGTCGAGGACGAGGGTGGCGTCGTAGTCGTCGCCCCAGGCGTTCAGCTCGTCAGCGAGGTCCTTGGAGATCGGCAGCTTCTCGGGGTCGACGTTGTACTCGTCGGCTCCGGGCTGCCAGGTCGGGTAGGACTGGTAGTCGGGCATCACTCGGATGACGTCAGTGGCCAACGGGATTCGCTCCTACGATAAAGCCGTTACTTCCGACCGTGACGGCCACCTTATAGGTCCTCCCCTCGAACAGGAATTCGTAAATCGGCCGGCCGGTGCCCTTGCCTTGATAGCCGACAACCTTGCCGGTGGTGGTCGCGTCGAACACGAATTGGCCGACCTTTGTCCCTGGGGACGCCGATGTCGGTGAACTGGTCGGCGTGGTCCATGACGTGCTGAAGGCCGGCCTTCGCGTTGCCGCTCGCCAGGAAGACGATCTTTCCGTCGCCGTCCTTGCCGATCAGGATCACCTTGTCAGGGTCATGTTTGACCCCGTTGGCGGCCAGTTCCTCCAGCAGTTCCTCGCGGGTCGGGCCGGTCGGCTTGTGGACAGGATCCTTGCCGCCCTTACGGCCGAATTTGCTGAGGATGCCCTTGATCTTCTCGATCAGCTCGGCGATCTTGCCGGCCATGCCGCGAAGGCGGGCGAGGCTGGTGACCAGATCCTTGAGCCACTTGGCGATCCGCGCTGCCCAGGAGGCACAGAGCGTCGCGACCTGTTCGACCACCAGCGGCGTCGCGAGACCCAGCGACGCGACTTTCCTCGGCCGCGTAGACGATCAGCCGAGCCACCAGCGTGGCGATATCGTCGCGCACTAGCATGCGTACGCCGGCGACCAGCAGGCCGGCGGCCTCCGTGATGGCCGCAAGGGTCTCAGCGGCCTTGGCAAGAGCGTCGACGGCGGCCTTCTGCTGGCCGGTCCAGGTCCGGTACGCGTCCGCCGCCGATCCGGTCCACTCGGTCATGTCCCACCGCACCGCGCGGTCCAGGTCCTCCGCGCGGTCGTGCAGCGCCCCGGCCACGTTGTTCCAGGTCTGTGCGTGTGCCTGGATCTGGGCCGGGTTGCCGGCGAGCCAGTCGAGTGCCTCGCGCAGCGGCTTGACGTGCTCGATGATCCAGGCGACGCCGTATTGAAGGAGCGCGCGCCGACCGGGTCGGAGACGAAGGCCAGCGCGTCCAGGCCGGCCGACACTGCCCCAAGCGTGCCCTCGATCCAGCTGCCGTCCTTCACGCCGCGGTAGATCGTCTCGATGTCCTCGGCGATCCACACCCCGGCCCACGGATCGACGGACGAACTCGCCGTGGCGACCAGCGGGTTCCCGGTACTCACCGAGTCTTCCTGATGCGGTCGGCGCATTGCCGTCGGCGGCGTCGTAATCGACCGCTGTCGAACGCAACGCATCCGCGGTGTCGTGCGCCGCGGTCACCGCGCTGCCGATACCATCGATCAAGGTGATCTGCAGGCCGTTGATCAGGGCCGGAACGAACTGGCACAACTGGCCGTAGGCACCCGTGTCAACTCGCACCGCCTCGCCCGCCCGCTTCGCGGTATCCAGGCCGTCGCCGATCCCATCCACCTCGGAGGCATGCGAGACGAGATCGGACGACTTGACCTGGAACTGACCCTCGCTCACCGCAGGACCGTCCCGGGTCCAGGGTCTGGCCCGGGGGCGCTGGGCCGATCGGTGAGGCCGAGACGCACGTTCAGCGAGTTCATCACGGCCTGGCCGGTGGCGCTGTCAAGCCCGACTGTGTCGGCCGTCGCCTGCGCGAAGCCGCGGACCAGCGACGCCTTGGCCGAGGTGATCGCGGCCAGGATCTGCCGGGCGGTGGTAGCCGCGGGCTGACGCCGGATCTCCTCGTCGAGCCGCAGGTCCGCGACCTGGCCGCCAGAGCCCACCGTCACCTCGACCATTCCGTCACCCTCTCGCGCGGTGGCCGACAGGCCGGACACGCGCTCGGCCAGCACACGCGCCTGGGCGGCGCGCTCCTCGAAACCGCGCTCCCACTGCTCGATCCGCTCCAGTGCAGGGCCGCCGATCCCGTCATCGATCGCCAGCCCACAGTAACGGTGACCATCAATATTTGTGATCTCTCTTCCTGTACTTTGATGGCGGGTGAGTTCGGTGCTCAGGAGGGCGATCTGCTCGTGGAGCCGGTTGACGGTCGCAGTCGCGGTGGACTCGCGTTCGGCGATCAGGCCGAGGATGGTGTCGAGGTGTATCCGCGGGCCGCTCTCCGTGTCGCCAGGTCGAGTTGCTGGTCCCGGTCAACCGGCGGACCAGGTTCGCCATCGACGCCCACAACGTGCGAGAAACCGACGATTCGGGCCGGCTCTCGTACTCGCGGGCCAGGCGGCGATGCAGCATCAGCGTGCCGTACACCTGCCCGACTATTTGCCGCTTCTTGACCGGCACTCCGCACCGAGGCGAGCGTTCAGCTGCGCCTGCGTCGGCGACACCACGAACTCGAAATCCGCGTGCTCGATCGCGTGACGGAGATACCGTTCCGCTTCCGCCAGCGCGGAAGACCCGTCGAGGCGTACACCGACCTCCGCGCCGCTGGTCAGACCGTGCTCGCCGTCGAGGTTGGCCGAGAAGAGCGCCCCGTGCCTGCCGTCGGCGATGACGCCTTTGGCGTGGTTCAGCGAGTCACCCACGACACGTACGCCCAGGGCGCTCAGGGCGAGCACCTCATCGCGGTGGCCGGCGAGATTGTTGCGAGCCCGGCACAGCAGGGTCACCTGCACTCCGCGTTCGACGGCCGCCGCGAGGCGGTCGTGCAGCAGACCGGGTTCGCTGATCAGCCCACGCAGCCCGAAGGTGGCGAGCAACA
>Ga0307509_10006689_pt1 | contig 15377 bp, 18 predicted proteins | sample 10_EM_MG_FD_202245 | JGI IMG/M metagenome (GOLD analysis project Ga0307509, IMG submission 202245) | Populus trichocarpa ectomycorrhiza microbial communities from riparian zone in the Pacific Northwest, United States - 10_EM | ecosystem: Host-associated > Plants > Roots > Unclassified | place...
GAGTCGCTGACCCGCGGCGCACGGGTGATCGTGACCGGCCGGCTGCGGCAGCGCTCCTATCAGACCCGTGAGGGTGAGAAGCGCACCGTGTACGAACTGGAGGCCGACGAGGTCGGCCCGTCGCTGCGCTACTGCGTCGCCAAGGTCTCCCGGATGACCCGCGGCGCCGCCAACACCACCGGGGCGGCAGCGGCGCCGCGGGGCGGCTCGGACGCGGACCCGTTCTCGGTGCCCGCGGCGACGCCGGCCGGTGGCCGCGCGTCGTACGACGACGAGCCGCCGTTCTGACGGGCCGCCGGATCATGACCGAATACGAAGCGCGGACCGCCGCGCACGCGACGACGATCGGCGGGCCGCGGCGCGTCCAGCGGCGGCGCGTGGCCGGCTGGCGGATGCCCTCGGGCGCCGTCTACGTCGGGCGGCCGACCCGGTGGGGCAACCCGTTCCCGGCCGGCTATTTCGGCCGGGAGCAGGCGGTGCGGCTCTACCGCGAGTGGCTGGCCGGTGCCGACCACCTCGGCTACCCGGACGCAGGCCAGCGCCGCCGGGCGATCCTCGACGGCCTGCCCGGCCTGGCCGGGCGGGACCTGGCCTGCTGGTGCCCGCCCGGCGAGGCGTGCCACGCCGATGTGCTGCTCGACCTCGCCAACACCGGCGACCGGGGAAAGGAGGTCGGCGGATGCTGACCGTGGCGGACTACTTCTGCGGCGCTGGGGGATCCTCGACCGGCATCCACCAGGTCCCCGGGGTGCGGGTGGTGATGGCCTCCAACCATTGGCAACTCGCCGTCGACACGCACCAGGCGAACTTCCCGGACGCCGATCACGACCGGGAGGACATCACCCGCATCGACCCGCGCCGGCATCCGACCACGGATATCGGCTGGTTCTCTCCGGAGTGCACCAACTGGTCGGTGGCCAAGGGCCGGAAGGTCGACTACGACGGCAAGCCGGTGCAGCTCGACATGTTCGGCCAGGACGACGGCGAGCCGCTGCCGGACGAGGCCGCGATCCGGTCGCGGATGCTGATGCAGGACGTGCCCCGGTTCGCCGAGGTGCACCGCTACCGGGCGGTGATCGTGGAGAATGTCACCGACGTGCTCAAGTGGTCGCACCTCGACGAATGGCTGCGCCGGATGCGGCTGCTCGGCTACGACCACCGGATCGTGGTCCTCAACAGCGCGTTCGCCGGGGCGCTGGGCGATCCGGCGCCGCAGCTCCGCGACCGGGTGTATTTCGTGTTCTGGCGCACCGGCTACCGGGTGCCGGACTTCGGCAAGTGGACTAGGCCGCGCTGCCGCTGCCCGGTCTGCGGTGACGTCGCCGGGATCTACGTTGACAAACAACCCGGTCGGCGGCGCACCATGCGTTACGGGCAGCAGTACTTCTACCGCTGCCCGTCCGCGGCCTGCCGCGGGCGGCAGGTCGCCCCGTACGCGCTGCCCGCCGCGACCGTCATCGACTGGACCGTCGCCGCCGAGCGGATCGGGGACCGGGCCGAGCCGCTCAAGCCCAAGACCCTGGCCCGGATCGAGGCCGGGCTACGCCGCTACACCACGGCGATGCTCACCCCGGCCGGCGGCGGCCGGAACACCACGGCGTGGCCGGACAGTCTGCCGCTGCGGGCGCGCACGACCACCGAATGCGAGGCGGTGGTATGCCCGCCGTTCCTCGCGCCGCTGCGCTCGGGCCGGCCGCGGACCCTCGACCCGGCCGTCGAGCCGCTGGCGGCGGTGGTCGCCGACGGCGGCAACCACGCGGTGATCGAACCGCCGTTGCTGGTGCCGGTCGAGGGCCGCGACGGCAAGCACGCCCGCCCGGCCGTCGAGCCGATGCGGGCGCAGACCGCCCGCGCCGAAACAGCGCTGGTGATCCCGCTGCGCAACAACGGGGTCGCGAAACCCGCGGGCCGGTCGCCGCTGCTGGCGTTCGCCGCCGGGGGAACCCATCAGGGGCTGCTGATGCGCAACAACACCGCCCGCGGCGACCAGGGGCAGATGACCACGCCGCTGCGCGAGCCGATGCGGGCGCTGACCACCGCAGGGCACCAGTCGCTGATCGGCCTCGACCACGCCCTGTTCCCGTACGACGGGCAGCGGCTGCGCCCGCTCGAGTCGCCGCTTCCGGCGCAGACCGCCGTGCAGGGAGACGCCCTGCTAGGCACCGCGATCGCGGTCGACGACTGCACCTTCCGGATGCTGACCGTCGACGAGATCCGCGCCGGGATGGCGTTCACCCACGGCTACCGGCTGCTGGGCACCTCCAACCGGGCCAAGGTGCGGATGCTCGGCAACGCCGTCACCCCACCCGCCGCCCGCGACCTGGTCGCCGCCGTCGCGGAGGCCATCACCGGCGAGACGATCGACCTCGCGGCATGACCCGCCCGCACTCGGCCAAGCGGGTGTGCGCGGCCGGGTGCGGGATCCCGCTGCACCCGGCCGCCGCCGCGGGCGGTCACACCACCCACCCCGGATGCGACCCCGCCACCGGGCCGACCGGCGGCCGGCGGGTGTTCCGGTGGGCGTGCCTGGCCTGCGGCGGCCACGGCCCGGCCGTCTCCGCCCAGCACGCCGCGCACCTCACGTGGGTGCACGACGTGTTCGCCTGCCCGGCCGCGGCGTCGATCAGCGCCGAGGAACGCGCCCTGCGCATCGCCCGGCACCGGAACCTGACCGCCCGCTACCCCGGCCAGGCGCCGCCCTGGCCACCGGTTGGCGGTACCTGACCGCTGGGAGGACTCGATGAGTAACAGCCCGGCGTTCGTGTCGCCGGAGGACTGCGTGTTCGGGGGCGGACACCTGCACCCACTGATCCACCGCACCGCGTCCGGGATCGAACAGGCCGGCCTCGACTGGTCGGAACACGGCATCGACTTCCGATCCGCGCCCGTCGGCCCGTGCCGCATCTGCCGCCACCGCACCCAACTCCGAGACTGTCGCGGCCGGTTCTGCCACAAGGTGTGCGCCGAAACCGAATTCCTCGCCGCCGTCACCGCGGGCCGTATCCCACGCCCCGGCCACACCGCCGCAACCTTCCGGCTTTCCGATCAAGGAGGGGGCTCCTCATGCCCGACCACGCCGCCCTGCGCGCCGCCGCCCTCGGCCACGCCGCCCGCGGCTGGCACGTCTTCCCACTCCGTCCCGACACCCGCCCGCACGACCCCGACCACCCAAAGCGGCCCGCCTTCCCCGACCACGCCGAGGATCGATGCCCCGGCACGGACCCGCGCTGCCAGGGCGGGCACACCGGGTGGGAACCCCGCGCCACCACCGACCCGGCCCGCATCGGCCGGGCGTGGCAGCGCACGCCATACAACATCGGCATCGCCTGCGGACCGTCCGGGCTTGTGGTGATCGACCTCGACGTCCGCAAACCCGACGGCACCCCGCCGCCCGGTCACGAGAGCTACCAACACGGCCTGGCCGTGTTCACCGACCTGTGCCACCACCACGGGCATCCGGTGCCGGACAACACGTACACAGTGGCGACCGGCAACGGCGGCCAGCACCTGTACTTCGCCCATCCGGGCGGGCCTTCGCTGCGCAACACCCAGGGCGACCGCGGCGGCCTCGGCTGGCTGATCGACACCCGGGCGCACGGCGGTTACGTCGTCGCGCCCGGCTCGACCGCCGGCGGCCGGGCGTACCGGGTGCTGCTCGACCGGCCGCCCGCGCCGCTGCCCGGCTGGCTCGCCGCCCTGCTCCGCCCGGCCGAACCAGCCGGGCCGCGCAAGGTACTGGGCGATTTCTTCGCATTCCGGCGCAGCGCATACGTGCGAGGCGCAGTACGCCGAACCCTCGATCACCTCGCCGCTGCGCGCCCCGGGGAACGCAACACCGCGCTCCTCGGCGCCGCCGTGTCCCTCGGCCAGCTCGCAGCCGGGGGCGCCCTGTCGGAAGAAGAGGTGATCGAGGCGCTGACCCCGCAGGCGCTGGCGATCGGGCTCGGCGAGCGGGAGACCGCCCGCACCATCCGTTCCGGGCTGCGCTACGGAGCCTGCACCCCAAGGAGGGTCGCATGACCGTCTACGTGGACAACTACCGGTGCCCTGCCAGGGTCGGGGCCGTCCGGGGACGGTGGAGTCACCTGACCGCCGACACCCCCGGCGAGTTGCACGCTTTCGCCGAGCGGATCGGCTTGCGCCAGGGCTGGTTCCAGAGCCGGTGCAAGAGCGGCCCGTGTCCCACCGTCGGCGGGGTATGTGTGCACTTCCACTACGACGTGACCGACGGCAAGCGGGCCGCCGCGATCGGCGCCGGTGCGCGGGCGATCGGGCTGTGCGAGTTCGGGGCGATCGTGTCGGCCCGCCGGGCTGTCTTCCGGGAGCCGGCATGACCAGCGGTGCAGCGGGACGGCCGCGGGTGGAGGCCGGCTCCGGACCGGAGACGATCCGGGTACTGCGGGCGGCCCTGATCGATGGCCTGTTGCCGGACACCTACGTCGCCGGCGGCGCGCTGGTCCACGCCGAGCAGGTGTCCGGCGCGCTGGAGTCGGTGGCCGCCGACGAAGACGCGCCGCTACCGATCGCCGCGTCCCCGCTGACCTCGCCGACGCTGGCCGCGCTACTGGCCGAGCACGCCTACGTGTACCGGCTCAGGGCACGGCGCAGCGAGGCCGGCGGCACGGAACTGGTCGAAGAGGAGATCACCCCGGCCGCGGGCACCCTGTCAGCGGTCCTGGCCCGCAAGACCTGGCCGGGCGTGCCGCCGCTACGCGGAATCATCGGCGCCCCGGTCCTGCGACGCGACGGCACCCTGTTGCAGACCCCCGGCTACGACCCGGCGACCGGGCTGTACCTGGCGTCGCGGGTGTCGCTACCGCAGGTGCCGGAACGGCCGACCCCGGAGCAGGTGGCCGAGGCCCGCTCGTTCCTGCTCGATCGGTTCCTACGGGACTTCCCGTGGTCGTCGCCGGCGGACCGGGCCAACTACGTCGCGCTGGTGGCGACGCCGATCCTGCGGCACTTCACCCGCAGCCTGACGCCGTTCGCGCTGGTCGACGCGACCATGCCCGCCTCCGGCAAAACGATCTTGACCGCCGGGCCGGGAATGCTCTACGGGCAGCGGGTGATGCCCTGGCCGGTCGGCTCGGAGGAGGAACTCCGCAAGAGCATCACGGCCGTGCTGACCGAGCAGGTCGGCGTGGTGATCTGGGACAACCTCCCGGAGGGCACCGTCATCGACTCGGCGATCCTCGCCCTGCTGGTCACCGGCGGGGTGTGGTCGGATCGGCCGCTCGGCACCTCCCGCAACGCGGCCACCGTCAATGACCGGCTGTGGATGGCCACCGGCAACAACTTGCAGGTCGGCGGGGACATGGCCTCCCGCACGGTGCGGGTGCACCTCGACCCGGACATGCCCCGGCCCGAGGCCCGCGACCAGTCGAAGTTCGGCATCCCCAACCTCGACCAGTGGATCACCGAGCAGGTCAACCAGATGACCGTCATGCGGCACCTGCTCGTGCTCGTGCTCGACTGGACGCGGGCCGGGGCGCCGCGGGCCGGCGGGGTGGCCATGCGCCAGTTCACCCCGTGGGCACAAGCCCTCGGCGGGTTCCTCGCCCACCACGGCATCGACGGGTTCCTACTCAACCTGGCCGACGTCCGCGACATCGACGAGGACGAAACCCGCTGGCGCGGCTTCCTGGCCTGCTGGCACGACCGGCACGGCGGCAAACAGATGACCGCCGCCGAACTGCGCGCCGACGGCGAGGCCGACGGGTTCGGCACCGACCGGTGGGACGGCCAGTTCATCACCACCCACACCGGCCGGCTACCCAACCCCTATCAACTGGGCAAGATGCTGACCGGGCAGAACGGGCGGTGGCGCGGCGACTACGTGCTCCGGGCCGGGAAATCCGAACGCGGCGACCGGGCCGTCTTCAGGGTCGAGCACCTCAGCAGCACGTGACCCGAAACCCGCTGAAACATCTCCGCATCTCCGCATCTCCGCAGAATCGGTTCTCTACCTGGGGAAACACACTGCGGAGATTGAAAACTTGCCCAGTGAGCATCTCCGCATCTCCGCAAACTTCTCTGCGGAGATCAAGGCCGGTTGCGGAGATGTAGAACTTGCCGACTGGGAATCTCCGCAGGCAAAACCACAGGTCAGAGGCATCTTTGCGGAGATGCGGAGATGCGGAGATGTTTCAGCCGTCTCTACACAACAGCACACCACGACCCGAAACCGGCCCGCTGAGAGCCGCGCAGAGACATCGGTGCATCCCTTCATCCCAACCCTGCACCGATCTTGGCTCCACGGCGCTCTCAGCGGCCCGCCGTGAGCCGTTCTGCCGATCCAGGGCCACTGCGGTCCCCCGAACACCCCTCGCGTGCAGAACGGGCGCACAGGGCCGTTCTGCACGGCCCGTCGCTCAACCAGGAGGTAGGCGTGGCTACCCGCCGTGCGCACCTGACCAATGCCGAGCGCAAGCCGTCATCGCTCACGATCCCCGAAGTGATTGCGGAGCTACAGGTTTCCCGCTCGACCTTCTACTACTGGCGCCAGACCGGGAAGGCGCCCAGGTGCATCAAGCTGCCCAACAACGAGATTCGAGTACGCCGCAGTGACTTTGACCAGTGGCTAGACAGCCTGGAGGAGGCTGCGTGACCAACCGCGATGAGGATGCCGAAGAGCTTCGGTTCTCTCACAGCGTCCGGGTCTGGGACATCCGAACGAACGCCGGAAAGAGGCGTACGACCTACTCGGTCCGGTGGATCGTGGGTGGGGAAGAGCAGCATCGGACGTTTGCGAGTCGGGCGCTCGCGGACGCATTTCGCGCGAAGTTGCTTACCCACGTTCAGCGCGGTTCGGCGTTCGAGAAGGCGTCGGGTCTGCCCGCTCCGATGCTGCGGGAAGCGCAACGCCGGTCGTGGTTCGAGCACGCGAGCCAGTACACCGACATGAAGTGGCCAGCGGCGGCGCCGAAGTCTCGTACCGGCATTGCTGAATCCCTGGCCACGGTCACGCCTGCCCTACTCAGCTCGGATCGGGGTCGTCCGAATGACGCCCTGATCCGCCGTGCGTTGTTCGAATGGGTGTTCGTTCCGCCTCGCCGGAAGGGAGGCGAGCCGCCCGCCGACCTTCGCGCCACCGTGCGGTGGCTGGAGCGCAACACGATCACACTCGGCGAGCTTGAGGACCGCACGAAAGGCCCGGAGCTGACCCGCCGAGCCCTCGACCGGATCGCGTTGCTGATCGACGGCAGTCAGGCCGCAGCCAAGACGATTGCCCGAAAGCGAGCGATTTTCTACAACGCGTTGGGATACGCGGTTGAGCTGGGACTTATCACCGACAACCCGCTAGATCGGATCACCTGGAGAGCACCTTTGACAACCGAATCGATCGATCGGCGAGTGGTGGTCGACCGGGAGCGTGCGCGCACCTTGCTGACGGCTGTCGCCGTTCAGCCGGGTGTGGCACCGCGCCTTGTGGCGCTGTTCGCACTGATGTACTACGCGGCACTTCGGCCGAGTGAGGCCCTCGACTTCCGGGTAGAGAACATCGCCGCATTGCCGAAGTCGGGATGGGGTGAGTTGCTCCTGGGCAACTCCGCGCCGCGCACGGGCCGCGCGTGGACCGACAGCGGCAAGTCTCGGGAGCGCCGCGGGTTGAAGCACCGGGCCACGGACGACACCCGGCCCGTACCCGCTCACCCCGAGCTGGTGGAGATCCTGAGCGAGCATCTCGGTTACTTCGGGAACGCTCCCGACGGCCGGCTGTTCATCGGGCCGCGAGGCGGGACCATCGGCGATTCGACCTATCTCGGAGTCTGGCACAAGGCCCGAGCGCTGGCCCTCACCCCTGTTGAGGCCCGGTCGCCGCTCGCCAAGAAGCCGTACGACCTGCGGCACGCGGCTGTGTCGACGTGGCTCAACGCGGGGGTGCCCGCCACTCAGGTAGCGGAGTGGGCAGGGCACAGCGTCGCCGTACTTCTCCGGGTGTACGCCAAGTGCATCGTGGGACAGGAAGACGCTGCGCGACGACGCATTGAACGAGCGATGGCGGAGCAGGAGGAGCGTCCCGAGGCCGTCTGATAGGGGCCACGGAAATCTCCGCGTATTCTCCGTGGCTACCCGTGAACGGCTGTTCATGGCTGGACATGGCTGGACTCATGAGTAAGGCCCCTCCCTGCCGTTTTGGCTGGTGAGGGGCCTTGTGTCCCGGTGGTGGCGGGTGAAGGATTCGAACCTTCGAAGCTTTCGCGACGGATTTACAGTCCGCTCCCATTGGCCGCTCGGGCAACCCGCCTGGGAACGCTCCTGTGCCCTCGCACAGCAGCGGAGAACAGGATAGCCGTACCGGCGCCCCGGATTGCAACCGGGTACGGTCGGCATGTCGGGGGTCCGGTTGTGGCCCTCCGCACACATCGACGTACGCCAGCCCGCAGGAGTCTGATCATGGCAGCCAGCCCGTCCTTCGACATCGTCAGCAAGGTCGACAGGCAGGAGGTCGACAACGCGTTCCACCAGGCGGAGAAGGAGCTCGGCACCCGGTTCGACTTCCGGGGTACCGGCACCAGCATCGCCAAGTCGGGGGAGGAGGGCGTGACCATCACCTCCGAGACCGAGGAGCGCGCCGCCGCCGCCCTCGACGTCTTCAAGGAGAAGCTGGTCAAGCGCAACATCTCGCTGAAGTCCCTGGAGGCCGGCGAGCCGCGCCAGTCGGGCAAGACCTACAAGATCGACTGCAAGGTGGTCGAGGGGATCGAGACCGACAAGGCCAAGGCGATCAGCAAGAAGATCCGCGACGAGGGCCCCAAGGGCGTGCAGGCCCAGATCCAGGGCGACCAGCTGCGGGTCACCGGCAAGAAGAAGGACGACCTGCAGGCCGTGATCACCCTGCTCAAGGCCGAGGACTTCGGCGTCGCCCTGCAGTTCACCAATTACCGCTGACCAGCCTCGCGATTTCCCGTCGCCGGGGGTGATCCCGGCGGCAGACTGAGGCTATGAACGCCAGTACGTGGACCATGGTGGTCGGCGGGACGGCGGGGATCGTTCTGGCGGCGTTCGGGGCCGGCATGCTGGTCGCCGGGCGCGCGCCGGACGCCACCGCGCGCGCGTTCCGCAGCGTGCGCGACGCCGGCCTCTATCACCTGCTGTTCGGCGTGGGCCTCGCGATGATCGTGTTCGGCACCGCGTGGGGCGGCGGCCCGGTGACGCTGCTCACCACCGTGGTGGCGATCGCCCTGGTAGCGCTGGCGGTGGTCCGCTTCCGGCCGCGCGGGCACCGGGACCGCTTCGTGGGAAACGGGCGGCATGGCAGCGGGGGGAACCACTAGGAACGACGCGTGGATCTGACGCACGCGGTTCTCTCGTTCGCCCTGCTCGGCGCCCTGCTGACGATCACCCCGGGGCTCGATACGGCGCTGGTCCTGCGCTCCGCCGTGAGCATGGGCCGCGGTCCGGCCTTCGCCACCGCGCTGGGCGTCTTCGCCGGCACGCTCACCTGGGGCGCGGCCGCCGCGGTCGGGGTTTCGGCGCTGCTCACCGCCTCCGAGGTGGCGTACACGGCGCTGCGGGTGGCGGGCGCGGCGTACATGATCTATCTGGGCTCGCGCATGCTTCGCAGCGCGATCAAACCCACGATTGCGTACGCCGAGGAAGAGCCCGGTCGAGCAGTGCCGACCGTCTGGAACACCTTCGGCCGGGGCCTGTTCACCAACCTCCTCAATCCGAAGGCCGGCGCCTTCTACGTCGCGGTCCTGCCGCAGTTCATCCCGCACGGCTCGTCGCCCCTGCTCGTGGGGGTGCTGCTCGCGCTCGTACACGATGGTGAAGGTCTGCTCTGGTTCAGTGCGATCATCGTGGGGGCCGGCGCGCTCCGGGGATACCTGACCCGGCGGTCGGTCCGGCGCGCGGTGGACGGCGGCACCGGCGCGGTCCTGCTCGGCTTCGGCGTCAAGCTGGGCCTGAGCGCCCGCTAGCGGAATGGGGGAGCAGCAGTGATCGATCCGGTGGTCGGCCTCGACTTCGTCCGGGCGCATCCCGAGCGGGTGGTGCTCGCCGACGTCCGGTACTACCTCGACGGGCGGTCCGGCCGCGCGGCCTACGAGGGCGGGCACCTGCCGGGGGCGATCTTCGTGGACGTCGACACCGATCTCGCGGCGCACGCCGGCCCGGCCGAGGGGCGGCACCCGCTGCCGACCCCGGCGGCATTCGCCGCGCGCATGGCCGGGCTCGGCCTGAGCGACGACACCATCGTGATCGCGTACGACGATGCCGGCGGGGTGATGGCCGCGCGACTGGTCTGGATGCTGCGCGCCACCGGCCGCGACGCCGCGCTCCTGGACGGCGGGCTCGACGCGTACCCGGAAAAGCTGGAAACCACGACGCCGCGGCGGCCCCCGGGCAGTTTCGAGGCGAGGCCCTGGCCGAGCGAGCGGCTCGCCGACATCGAGGACGCCATCAGCCCCGAGTTCGTGGTGCTGGATGCCCGGCAGCCGGAGCGGTTCCGCGGCGAGACCGAGCCGATCGATCCGCGGGCCGGCCACATCCCCGGCGCCCGCAGCCTGCCCACCCGGGAGAACGTGGACGCGGCCGGCCGCTTCCGGCCGCCCGGTGAGCTGCGCGAGCGGTTCGTCGCGGCCGGCGTCACCGACGGCGCCACGGTGGTCTCCTACTGCGGTTCGGGCGTGACCGCCTGCCACAACCTGCTGGCCCTCGAACGGGCCGGGTTCGCGCCGGGCCGGCTCTACCCCGGCTCGTGGTCGCAGTACAGCGCCACCGACCGGCCGGGCGCGACCGGCGAATAGTCAGGAGTCCGGCTCGCCGGCCAGGTCGCGTGCCTCGGCCACCGCTTCCGGGCCGAGCCCTTCATAGCCGGTGTGGTCGTGCTGGCGGCCCTGGTCCTCGATCCAGCGGGTGTGCGCCTCCCAGGCCGCCTGCTTGCTGCTGCCCAGGGCCGTGCCGATCTGGGTCCACGATGCTCCGGAGCCCCGGGCCGCCCGCACCATCGCCTGCCGGCCGTACCCGGCCTTGCGGATCACGACCTCGCTGAGCGCCAGCATCTCGAGCGCCTCGTCGCGGCTGAGCGCCGGTGCGGCGTCGTCGCCCTGCGGTTCCCCGGCCATCGCGGCGAGCGCATCCCGCATCCGCAGCTCGTCGTACCGCGTTGTAGCGGTCGACAGCGTGTGCTCTCGCTCCAGTTCGTCCGGTGAGGCAGTCATTCCGGAAAGCCTGCCCGTCAGGCCGACTTGACGTCAAGTGATCTTGACGAGCGGCAAGCGAATGGCATTCATTTTTACCGTTAAATACGGCCGAAAGCCATCAATTTTTCGAGTCCGGGTCCACCGTGAACCTCAGCCGTTCGGTCAGGATTTCGGTATGTGTGGCTTCGACCCGCCGTCGGACACTCCCTGTCGCACAACGGGTGTGGCACCATCATGTGACCCACCACAGGTTGCATAACACCGTGTTCGCGCACGAGGTAACAGGAGTCAGGCATGTTCGCAAAGAAGCTAGGCCGCTTTGCGCGTCTGGTTCTCGTGCTTGCTGTTGCCGTCGGCGGCGTCGGTGTCGCGGCGGCCGCGGGAGCGGACGAGACCCACAGCGCCACTGTCTTCAGCGTCCTGGTCTCGGACTGGGAATGAGTTTCCGGCTGAGCTAAGCGATCCGGGTTGCGGCCCCGGTGGCCTCGACTGACAAGGAGCGTTATGGTCAGGCGCCCGCGCGCACGCCAGCACTCCGCGCAGTATGCGTGGCTGATCACCGGTCCCCTTGCCCTGTTCGCGGCCGTCTGCTTCGTCTCGTTCTGGGCCGACAGCTCGGGTTGGTATAAATCCTGGCTCCCCGGACTTGTCGGACTCGCCGGGATCTGCCTGGCCTACGTCAGCGTCTTCAACATCGTCATCCGCCGCAGCACCTACGGCATCATCCTGACCGAGGTCCCCCTCGTCCTGGTGCTGTATTTCTTGCCGCCGCCGATGGTGATCCTCATCGTGGCCTGCGCCTCGGTCGGGACGCACATGGTGCGCTCGACCGTCATCAGCCCGGTCAAGATGTGGTTCAACGTCGCCAAGCAGTCGGCGGCGATCTCGGCTGCGCTCCTGGTGATCGCCGCGCTGCCCGAGACGCACCGCGCCGGCCCGGCCACCTGGGGCGTCATCGCGCTGGCTCTGCTGATCAACACGGTGTTCGACTTCCTCTGCCTGGCCGGTGTCATGGCCGCCGTCCAGGGCATCCGGGCCGGGCAGGACGCGCTGCGCGGCCTGGGCCTGGCGCTGGCCATCGCGAGCATCAACATCGTGATCGGCCTCGTCTTCCTGGTCGCGCTGGTCGCCACCCGGTGGTCGGCGCTCTTGCTGGCCGTCCTGGTCGCGGCCCTGGTGCTGATGCTCCGCTCGTTCGCCGAGTTCTTCCGGCAGCACCGCACGCTCAGCGACGTCTACGAGCTCACCAAGGCGGTCCGCGAGGAGGGCGGCGACGCCGGCCTGCCCGACGTGCTGCTCGGCCGGGTCCGCGCGCTGATGCGCGCCGAGTACGCGACGCTCTGGCTGTCGCCGCAGGGGCGCCACCCCGAGGTCATGCTGACCGCGAGGGTGGAAAACAAGGGGCTGCTCGACCTGTCGCCGACCCCGCCCGCGATCCGGGCCCGGGCGATCGACGAGGGGCAGACCGTCGCGGTCGGACCGAGCTTCAAGGAAACCCAGGACCTGCGCAAGGAGCTCCGGGCCTTCAAGATCAAAGACGTGGTGATCGTGCCGCTGCGATCGGGGCAGACCACGATCGGCAGCCTCGAGGTGATCAACCGGATCGGCGACACCCGCGTCTTCCGCGCCGCCGACGCCCAGGTGCTCGAGACGATCGCCGCGCACGCCGCGGCCGCCGTCGAGAATTCCCGGCTGGTCGAGCGGCTCCGGCACGACGCGTACCACGATCGCCTCACCGGCATGCCCAACCGCCGGCGGATCACCGACGCGCTCGCCGAGGCGGTCAAGGTCCACGCCGAGTCCGAGGTCGTCGCCACCCTGCTTTTCGACGTCGACGGCCAGCGCGACGTGAACGAGTCGATGGGCCACGCGGCCGGCGACAAGCTGCTCGCCGAGGTGGCCGAGCGGCTGCGCTCGATCGCCGGCCCGGGCGCCCTGGTCGGGCGGATCGGCGGCGACGAGTTCGTCGTCACCCAGCGGGCCGAGAGCGTCGACGCGACCGTCCGGCTGGCCACCGAGATGCGCGAACAGCTGCGCGGGCCGATGACGGTCGGCTCCCTCACCCTGGACGTCGACACGGCGGTCGGGGTGTCGGTCTACCCCGATCATGGCGCCGACCCGGAGACGCTGATCCAGCGGGCCGAGCTGGCCGCGAACGCCGCCAAGGTCCTCCCGTACGGCGTCCAGCTCTTCCACCCCGCCCTGGAGTCCCGCGCGGTGCGCCGCCTCGGGATAGCCGCCGACCTGCGCAAGGCCCTCGACAACGACGAGCTGGACGTCTACTTCCAGCCCAAGGTCACGCTGGCCGACCGGCACCTGGTCGGCGTCGAGTGCCTGGCCCGCTGGACGCACGCCGCGCACGGCGAGGTCGCGCCGGAGGACTTCGTGGCGGTCGCCGAGCACACCGGCCAGCTCGCCCGGCTCACCGAGCGGGTGCTCACCGAGGGCCTGCGCCGCTGCCGGGAGTGGGCCGAGGCCGATCGTCCGCTCTCCATCGCGGTCAACCTGTCGGTCCGTACCCTGCTCGACTCCCGCTTCCCCGACATGGTCGAGGAGCAGCTGGGCCGGTACGGCGTGGCCCCGGCCCAGGTGACCTTCGAGATTTCCGAGCCGGGCATGCTCGGCGACATCGAGCGGGTGCTGCCGACCCTCTACCGGCTGCGCGATCTCGGCGTCCGGCTGAGCGTCGACGACTTCGGCACGGGCGCGTCCTCGCTGTCGTATCTGCGGCAGTGGCCGGTGCACGAGGTCAAGATCGACGACAGCTTCGTGCAGGGGATGGCGACCGACTCCGGCGACCTGGCGATCGTGCGGGCGGTGATCAGCCTGTCCCGTGAGTTCGGTCTCACCGTGGTGGCCGAGGGCGTGGAGAGCGAGCTGACCCTCGACCTGCTGGAGGAGATGGGCTGCGAGATCGGCCAGGGCTACCTGTTCAGTCGTCCGCTGCCGTACGAGCGGCTGGAGGCCTGGTTCAGCGCCCAGACCGAGCCGGAATCGACCCCGACCGGCGAGGTCCGCCGGCTGCGTGCGGTGATCTGACCCCGATTTCACCCCGCCTCGGGGGCCGTGTATCGTCTTCTCTGCGCAGCAAGCGACAGCTCGTGCGCAGGCCCCCTTAGCTCAGTCGGCAGAGCGTCTCCATGGTAAGGAGAAGGTCTACGGTTCGATTCCGTAAGGGGGCTCTACCGGGTTCGTTCCCCGCCGCCGGCGCTGGATCTTGAGCCTGGCTCGGCGGTGTAGCTCAGTTGGCAGAGCAAGCGGCTCATAATCGCTGTGTCGCCGGTTCAAGTCCGGCCACCGCTACCAAGGTCTGTCCACGGGATAGACCTTGACTTTTGCAGAACGACGCGCCGAGCGTCTACGCTGGTATGTCGTTGAGTTAACCCGTGAGCAGGAAGGCACCTTGCCGTGGCCAAGGCGACCGACGTCCGTCCGAAGATCACCCTGGCGTGTACGGAGTGCAAGGAGCGGAACTACATCACCCGGAAGAACCGGCGTAACGACCCCGACCGCATCGAGCTGAAGAAGTTCTGCCCTCGGGACGGCCGGCACACCGTGCACCGCGAAACGCGCTGACCTGAGACAACGGCAAGACCTGCGCCGTCCGGAACCCCGTCACCCATGGGGGCCGCGGGCGGCGCAGAGTAGTTTGTGGGCATGCCCCTGGACCAGTCCTACGTCGGACGTTCGTATCCGCCCACCCAGCCGTACCAGGTCGGCCGCGAGAAGATCCGCGAGTTCGCCCGCGCGATCGGCGCCACCGACCCGGAGTACCTCGATCCCGAGGCGGCCCGCGCGCTCGGTTACGCCGACGTCGTCGCCCCGCCGACCTTCCCGATCATCGTCACGATGGCCTCGAGCCACCGGCAGATCGTCGAGGACCCCGAGCTCGGCATCGACTACAGCCGCGTGGTGCACGGCGACCAGAGGTTCGCGTACCGCCGCCCGATCGTCGCCGGCGACGCCCTGGTCTGCGTCAACACGGTCGAGGAGATCACCAGCCGGGGCGGGCACGACTTCATGACCACGCGCAGCGACGTGTCGACCGAGGCCGGCGAGCCGGTGGTCACCGTCTGGGCCAAGCTGGTGCAGCGTGGGGAGGAGGGCGCAGCATGACCGCCTGCACCGAGCGGCACTTCCGTAAGCTGCGCGCCCAGGCCGAAGGCGAGGGCCAGAAGGGCATGCCTAAGGAGGGCGCAGCATGACCGCCTGCACCGAGCGGCACGTCCG
>Ga0307509_10006690_pt1 | contig 15376 bp, 21 predicted proteins | sample 10_EM_MG_FD_202245 | JGI IMG/M metagenome (GOLD analysis project Ga0307509, IMG submission 202245) | Populus trichocarpa ectomycorrhiza microbial communities from riparian zone in the Pacific Northwest, United States - 10_EM | ecosystem: Host-associated > Plants > Roots > Unclassified | place...
GTCTGAAAGGTTGTAAATGAACTCTATAATTTGCGCCGACACAACAGGCGGGATCAAGGCGGGACTTGAGCGGGACGGTGTCCAGAGGGGCGAGCATTGGCCCTGTAACGTGGCAGATGTGTGAAGTTGATACCATCACCCCCCCAACTGATTGTATCAAAATAGAGTATGCCGAAACCGAAACCGAACCAAGGTCGGGAAAAAAAAGCTGGGAACCAAACAGGCCCTAAGAGTTCAAATTATGCGTAAGTATTTGGGAGATCAGAGGAAACCATTGTGAAGGAATAATTTGAGTTGACGGTCGTCCTTGAAGCTTGAAGGACCAGATCCAGATAAACCTTTCTGTCAGTGAAATCCTGTCCTGCCTCACCAAGTAATTCGTGAGCCTCCTTGGAGAATAAAGTCAATCAACAAATCCAACAAGGTTTCGTCGCTCCGACCACAACTCACCTTGTACGTCTTCGGTAGGAGAACATTCGCGCGATATTCCAAGTCGTTCAAGGGGCTTTTATGTACCATTGTGATGATTGACGTTGGAACGTCAATATCTGTCACCTCCGCATCGATCCCGAAACCTTCAACTTTGGAAACGCGAATTTCATCTCCATCGCGGATAATCCCAGTCCACGGTTCAGGATCGAACGAAGTCCAACAAATTTCCCCAGACAACGATTGCATGCCCAAGTTCAGCACTAGGTCTTCACTGCGAACTGTTATACCCGCAGGCGCAAATTGGGTATGAAAGGCGTCGTACACTTTTGCGACCAACTCCTGTCGGTGAGTGCATTCAAAGAATCAGTTTTTTGTTCGTTACCGTAAAGTGAACTTGGGAATGCGACTTGCCGTATATGATTCTGGAAGCAGGATTGTAGTCTGGTACGTAATCCCACCTAATGGGCCCACCATCAACAACAGGAGCCTCCCGGGTGCTGTGCAGCGACAATAACCAGAGCCCTCTCCAGTAATATCTGTATTTATCGCAGCGGTTAGCATGTCTCGTCCTTCAAGATCTTGCAAGGATGAAGACTCTGGCATTTCAAGATCGTGTTCTTCGATATGTGATGTTGAGCTCGCGGTAGTCGCTGATGAAAATAAGGCAACGGCCTTTTGCGATAGGCGTTGGAGCGCTGACATTCTCATTCTGCAAACTGAGGTTGCACAAACGAAGATCCCGTTTCTCTCTCCACTGGGTCTTAGACCTAGTGGCCTGTCTCTCCACGACAGGAGAGCGGACTCGGTCTTAGACTGCTGACCCTCTGAATGACAGGAGAAGTTTCCACTCTCGACAGAGTAATCGCTTCTCCTATGGAAACTATGTTGAGGTACTCGTCGACCCGCAAAGATTTGGAATCGCTGCAGCGGTGGGCATCTATACGTAGTATACGGTTACTGACACATTGTAATCGCTATAATCCAATTTCAAAAGGTCCTGAAATAAACCATCGGAGCACGAAAAGTAGGATATTCGTCCGACCTGCTTACACCCAACAACACGTTGGAATGCCATTGGTGCCACATTAATTGAAAGCAGAGTGTAGGTGAAGAAGTTCCTTCGCAAGGAGAGTGGGGAACCTCAAGCCGTAAAATTTAGATCTAGGATGGTCTAATCGAAAAAAAGAGGAAGCGCGTAGATAAAACAAACATGTCATTGTCGTACAAAGTCGTTGAAGGGAATATTTGAATTGGAATGCGCATAAATTTTTACACATGGCAAGACGGGGGAAATGCGACAGCATCACCACTCTAATCTCTTGTCTCCACAAGCCAACGACGCGCATCCCTCTTGCTCTTTCGACGTGAACGACTCGGAATGCCCACCAAGACCCACCATCTCCACTTGCGTCGCCTCATTCAACCCCAGCGCCTCCGATTCCGCTTGCCGAACAAGCCACTTCTCCGTCCCAAGGATAGCATCAATGTCCTCAACTGGGGGCAATAGAACCTCGATATCGTCAGTGGCCTCGTTAGCTCTCGCTTCGAATGCGAGAATCTCGTAATCGGGGTCGTTCAGGCATGACCCATCTGTCAGCGTAAAGTTTCGCTTGTGTAACGGACACGAGACATACTAGAAGAGGAAAGGAAGGGATTCCTAAATAAATTCGAAGAGACACGCATTAAATATTTTAACTTACCAAATCTCCGCCTGGTGTATCTCCAATGATCCCGTGATCGAGAACAAATGCTCGACGATGCGGACACCTATATCCAAGAAATGAACGGTTAATTCATCAACAAAGCTAACATCTCCAGAAAACGTCAAAATACCAAACGTACATCTGTTGAGTGGCATAAAATCCCCTCTTGGGGACATGATACACCGCCAATTGAGTATCGCCATATTTGACAGCAACACTCGTCGTACCCTCCTCCGACAACACCATATCGCCCTTCTTCGCCACCGTCACCCACTCCCAACGGGTCTTCGGCGTCTTCAGCTGGTCTGGCGTGATCTTCAGCGCCGGGGAAGATTTAGGCCAATCAGCAGGTCTGTACTGCCCCCTCTCCTGAATGAGCTCAGCTTGTGGTCGACGTTCGGGGGTATTAACGAATTGTTTGAATTGTTTGCGTTTCGCAGGATCTAAACAAGTACCAAGAAACAAAGTCAAAGGGTTGAGAATCAGATTCGACACAGTTGAGACAGCACAAACCTTTCACAGCGTTCGCCCATTCATCCTCATACGTATTAACAATGTTGCTCATGATAGCGTCAAGTTCCGCGCAAATCCCTAACGAATCCTCAAGAATAACCTGACGAAGTTTCTAATAAACTGAAGTGTCAGAAAAATATTCCAACACGAATCGAAGCCTCTAGGAAACTTTACCTCAATGCCTCCCTCCATATTTTCGATCCATCTCGCAGTTCGCTGCAGCCTGTCAGCGGTCATAATGTAATAAGCAATGAATCTGTCGAGTATCCTGATAACCCGCGACGGTGGGACGTCCTTCGCGAAAAGCTCAGCGTGACGCTAAAATAAAGAGGCTCAGAATGGCATTAAGGGAAGCAAAAGAAAGCATATAAACACTCACTGGATTAGCACCGCCATTTCCTCCAACGAAAACTACAGCGTCGATCATCAATGATAAAGAAAAGCGAGGGGATGCAAAAAAGTCCTCACTGTTCCATCCTTTATCAGTAGCAATCACACCAAAGTCCTTCGACTGCGCCTCAGCACACTCTCTCACACAACCAGAAACTCCACCTTTGAACTTGTGCGGGCTACGAACTCCACGGTACCTCTGTTCTAACTGAACAGCGAGTCCAACAGAGTCACCGACACCGTATCGACACCCTGGGATGGCCAGTCCTTCGATTAGACGAAATCGGAAACAATTAAATAAAATCAAACACGCACAGGTGGTACCGACACACGACTTGACCGTCCTCAAACTCTTGCCATATGCCTGACCGCTCTCAAACCCAGCGTTGTTCAGCTCTTCCCATATATCCGGTAAATCATCTTTCATCGCGCCGAACATGTCGATGCGCTGTCCACCCGTAATCTAGAAATCCAAAATAAATCCCTATAAATGAAGATACAAAAAGAAAAAGCAACGGCACCTTCGTATACAAGTTGTACTTTTTCGCCACCTGTCCCATCGCAATCAAACCTTCAGGTGTAATTTCACCAGCCGCAATTCGAGGAACGACGCTAAACGTCCCATTCCGCTGGATATTGGCCATAAATCGATCGTTGGTATCCTGATTTTGGTGATGTTCGGGTTTCATAATCGGCTCGTTATACCTAGAAAAAAATTCCCAAAAACACGTTAACAATTCTATGCGATGGAAAATGAGTGAAAAGAACGTACAAACTAGACAATATACTCCCAATAGCAGGTTTACATATCTCACACCCAATCGCATTCTTGTCGATCCCAACAGTATCCATGACTTCCCCAAAGGTCCGAAGTTTCCTGACCTTGATGACATTGAACAAATCAACACGGGCCATGGCAAAGTGTGGACAAATATTAGTGTTGAGTACAAATCCGGCGCGCTTCATCTCAGAGTTAAATATGTTCGTGACCTTCCAGGATAATCCATTATTATTACGTAAGAAAGAAAACCTGGAAGGAAAAACGAACCAGAGGCATACATCCACCACAGCCAGTTCCGACTTTAGTCTTCTTCTTGAGGTCGCCAATAGTAGTACAGTCACCCCCTTTGACACATTTGACGATGTTGCCTTTCGATACGTTCTAATGAACATCTCAAAATTCACTCGAAGAAAAAAAGAAAAAAGCACGACGCACGTGACAGCTACAAACTTGCGCATCATCGTCCAAATCGCCGCCATCGTCATCGCCTTCCTTCTTCGCCCCAATGATAAACTGAGATGGAGGAACTTCCAGGGTTTTCTAAAGACCAGGAAGAACTAATCGTTATTTAACGCCTCCTATGTTATGGAAAAAGAGAAAACGGACCTTTTTCTTCACGATAGCCACGAGCTTCACGAAATCGCTGACATCACCGATCATCATCCCCCCGAGGAGGTACTTCCCATCTGCCGTGAATATATACTTCTTGTACGTTGAACCGAACGGGTCGTTGTACACCAAGCATTTGATCGGCTCGTTTGCGCTTCGTCCTCCTCGCTTGGGAACGTCCACAGGAGGGGGTTGAACCGGAGCCGTAACCCCACTCGAGCCCACACCGATCTGGACAAGTGGTTGAGCTGGGTCAAGCGACTTTCCTGCAGGGGTGTTGTCGAACGCCGCGGTCGCCGCTTGGGATTTAATAGACATCCGCTTATCCGCGAAGAAGTCCCCGAAGGATGCCACGTCAACGCCCATAAGTCTGGGCAGGAATTCAGTGGATAGTGGCGTAAAGTGGAAGGAGAACCACGAACTTCAATTTCGTACTCAAATCCGGAGAATTCATCGTCCTCGGCGCATGGGCTTCCGTTTCGGTCAAATTGAACGAGAGAATATCGGCCATTTCGACTACACGTCGATAACAATTAGCACTGGTTCCAATACTATAAATGAAAAAGGACATACTTCCAGGAGCAATCAATCCGTAATAATTCCCTTTCCAATTCGCACATTCTCCAATTGCATAGACATCCGGGGCGGAAGTCTGGAGGTTGTCATCCACCACGATACCTCCTCTAGGGTGGCATTCGATCCCCGACGCCTGGGCGAGCTCGTCCCGCGGTTTGATCCCGATAGCGTATATGACAAGGTCGGCTTCGTGCGTAGTGCCATCCTGGAGTGTAAAGCCAGTGAACACCTTGGTGTCGGAGCCGTCATTGGCCGGCTGCGTGAGCTGTTGGGCGGGGGAACAGTTGGTGAGGACTTGGACGCCCATCCCTTCTATTTTGCGAAGGACCATTTCGCCTGCATCGGCGTCGAGCTGGCGCGAGAGGGGATACGCTTGTCGGTTGATAATGCTGACGTGGGAGATCCTGTTTCAGATGCGCCATCAGTTCTCCACTCACTGCGAGGTGAATGAAGGAATACTCACGTTTCCAAGTCATAAACAGCCTTGGCAGCTTCCAACCCCAGCAGCCCACCACCGACAACAACGGCGTGTTTCACCTCATCCCTCGCCGCATATTCAATGATAGCATCCAAGTCCGAGATGTTGCGGTACACGAAAACGCCTCTCGTGGTCGCTATGTCTTTAAACGACGTATAAAGCGGGAGACTGGCAGTGGATCCTGTGGCTAGGATACACTTGTCGTATTTGAACGAACGGCCTTTTGATGTGTAAACGAGGTGGTCTTGTGGCGATAAATAGGTAACAGTTTCAGAGAGGTGGTATCGGAACCGATCGGGCTGTTGCTCGGCATACCAGGAAGGGGGATTTAGATAAAGATTTTCTACCTGTAGATAAGGAAACGCGGGGTTAGTCAAGATGCCAGAAATAGAGGAGGGTGAGAGTACAAACGTTACGATGTTCGAAATATTCTGTCAATCTAAGGTGCGTCGAAGAGATAAGACTTTCGAAGATTGGGGTCGGCAAGTTGACATACCCCACACGGTTATACGCAAAATGAACTTCTTCCCCGCAAGTGATGATGAAGTACTTCTGCTTCTCATCGAGATTGAGTAACTTCTCGATGAACGCTGTTGATCGGGGTTGTAAGCAATGATTACTCTAGAAACTGTGAAGCTGAATACATACCTATTCCGACCATCCCCAACCCGCCTATTGGGAAGGAAGAAATGAGAAAACGCTCAAGGGAAGGTGACTGTACTTGCATACGAAGATGACCTCGCGGCCTGGAGGATATACGTTGTGAGAGCCACCATCAAGCGGTGAATCTGGGACGGTGGGTGTCGAGGCTTCATTGTGTTTAACAGACCTGGAATCGTTGTCTAGGAGCGTAGTGTCGCTGGTGGGCGTAGAAGGTGTCTCCATGGTACTGGCTCAAGATGAAGCGACTAATTGTAACCTGAAAACTATAACCGGAGATAGACCGATGGCACAAAAATTGCGAATAGAACCTCCCCGCAAGGAGTGGCCAAAATTGGATAGGCGTCCATGAAAAGATTGGGTGTACAAGTTTAATTGAAATTCCACGGGTTGGTGTCTTCCCATGTTACGTAATCCGTTATCAGTGACCCCCGATCGTGAAATTGTTATTCCTATTCAGTCCGAGGTGTTGCTCCAACTCATCGACTGGCTGAAAAAGGGGAGATAAGGACTCTATAACATCAACGCAATGTGAACATTTTTGTCACACAGCATGCTTATCTCTGGTCTCAGGCTTCTGCTTCTTTTTCAAAAGTGCCTGGAATGCTGTGACCAGATAACAACTATCATGCACTTGGCGTGATCATCCCCTCAACAATGGCTTATCTCTATTCCTCCGTTTTGGTTGCGCTATCGTGGGATCGTCGTTCTCGTCGAGGGCTCCACTGACTTAATTCGATAGATCCATCGTGAAACCCCTTTCTGCGAGAAGCCGCAATAACCTCTCGTTATCGAGAAGCCGCAAACTATCACGCTGCTCGTTCTACAATCTTAGTTCAGGCACGCCCCAAGCAATCCGAGTCGGACAACGTCCCGAACGTTGAGAGTTATTGAAAAAAAGTATTTCTCAGAAACTCCAAGGTTTCCCACAGAAAGGGAGCTTGTTAATGAATCTGTTTCAGGAAGTGAACTATTCCTGGCCGGCTTGAAAAAAAAAAAAACAAGTACTCATCGCGCTGTACTCAGCGGCCCCCAAGGGGTTGAATATTCTAACGCGACTTGTACTAATTTTAACGACCAACTCAGGCCTACAAATAGAGCAAGCGCCGTTTTCACAACTCTGCAACATCCCTCCACCAAAAGCGGCGAGCCATGTCACCTCCAAAGTCTTTCAAGTCCTCGCACGGTGCACCCCCTTTCAAGTGGTCTCACCTCTGGGAACCAGCGATTGTCAACCCGGTCAATTTAAAAAGCTACACGATTCCCATCTTCAATTTACGCGACCCATATGCACGATCGTTCCATCTCAGTTGGAGTACGTATAATATTCATATCCAAGTTGGCGTTGTACTAACCATACATTCCCAGTCGGGTTCTTCGTGGCTTTCCTCTCCTGGTTCGCCTTCCCACCTCTAATCCCAGATGCAATCAAGTCCGACCTCCATCTCTCCGCTGCCCAAGTCGGCAACTCCAACATCATCGCCCTCTGCGCGACCTTCGTTGTCCGAATCATCGTTGGGCCTTTAGTAGACCGATATGGTCCGCGAAAGGTGATGGCGTACCTCCTCCTTTTGGGTGCCATTCCCTCTGGGTTAGCCGGCACTGCGCAAACGGCAGAGGGTCTGTATGTGTTGAGATTCTTCATTGGAATTCTTGGAGCAACTTTCGTACCGTGCCAAGCGTGGACTTCGGCCTTCTTCGACAAGAACTGTGTTGGAACTGCTAATGCGCTTGTCGGTGGTTGGGGTGGGTACTCTGCCTTTCATGATCGTGGTTCGTACTCACGCAAATTCTACATCGACTTATAGGAAACATGGGGTGAGTACAATTTATAAATTCCTAATGACTTCAGACGTTGATGAAATACGTAGTGGAGGCGCCACATTCGCCGTCATGACTTCTCTCTTCCAGACCCTTACACAAACTTACGGCCTCTCCACCCACGTCGCCTGGCGAGCAGCCTTCGCAATTGTTCCGTAAGTCTTTATTTATGCTTACAATGTAAACGAATTTTTATTCAAAATGCAGGGCACCTATCCTCATCTTCGTCGCCATCCTAACCTTCATCTTTGGACAAGATCACCCTGCTGGAAAATGGTCAGAACGGCACACGCTCCCCGCCGCTGCCCTCGCCATTAAAGAAGGGCATCAAATCCCCTTTGACAATGCCGAAAAATCCGATTCATCATCCAAATCCACCAAGGACGAGAAAGACCCCGAAGGAAACGCCGAAGTCAGCGTCCGACCAGTCGTCGCCGAAGGAGACCTCGAACTCGTCAAATCCACCGTGGACGTGGCCATCAATGAACCGCTTACCCTCAAAACCACCGTGAAAATCCTCACGAACCCACTGACGTGGTTACCTGCCCTGGCGTATCTCACGACATTCGGTGTTGAACTCGCTATCGACAGCAAGTTTGCGGATGTCCTGTTCGTTTTGTTCAGCAAGAAACGCCCAGGATTCGACCAAACCACCGCGGGGTATTACACATCAATTTTGTGCGTACACTAAATCCTACGTTTACGACTTGGATATACTTAGCCTTCGAAACTTTAAAAAAACAGGGGTTTACTCAATCTCGTAACACGACCCGCTGGCGGTTATATTGGGGACGTCGTCTATCGGCACTACGGTACGAAGGGGAAGAAAGCTTGGACGCTTATTTGTGGATTGATCATGGGCGCCGCAATCCTTGGGGGAGGGTTCTACCTGCAAAACACCCGAACTGCGGGAGATCACAGCTGTACGTCTCACATATTACGTAACTAGACAACCCGTACCGATGTCTTACCACAGTGGCCCTCCTGATGGGCGTCTTCTCCGTTGCCGCGATATTCTCCGAATTCGGGAATGGTGCTAATTTCGCCCTGGTACCTCACTGTAACGCTTACAATAATGTGAGTTCACTCTCCTTCCTCCTTATCTTCCCTGCGTACCTCGAAACCGAAACAAAGTGTTCACATGGGTTATTTTCTAGGGAGTTATGTCGGGGCTCGTCGGTTCCTTCGGAAACTTGGGTGGCATTATTTTCGCCCTCGTGTTTAGATTCCAAACCCAAGTCGGAAGAGCGTTTTGGATCATGGGCCTCATCTCCATTGGGATCAACGTCTTGTTGATCCCTGTTTCCGTCCCAGCATTGTAATCTTTTCTCTTATCGTCCAATGAAAATAAATTGTGTGCGGAAACTTCGTGAGATAAGATAAATTGATGATATACAAAAATAGTTTGAATCCTCGGGGTCATTCAACGCGGGGAAATGACATTGATAGGCGCACAAATGGGTGTAGCTTATCGCGGGATGCTATTCGGCCGAGAAATTTCCACCTTTCCTAAACCTTACCACCGCAACAGATCTGGGGAAGGGCCGCCGGAGCCGTGGAATAGACAAAGTACACAATATACTTGTTTGAGCTGTCGTTGACCCGTATACCCATTCCCTTTGGACCATATGTCGCTCAAAGTGCAGCAGTGTCGTCAGTACCGCCCTCCTATTTGCCTATCGTGCGTCAACTAACCAACATAAAGTCCATATTCCGCTCCTCGACGAGCAAGCATCGTCATCATCTTCGGACGAGCTATCAACATCCAGAGACACATCGACGTCCCCATCCTCCGAGTCAGATCTCCATGAGACAAAATTAGCATCGGGAACGGTTGACGTTGACGTACAATTGCCAACACCTTTTTACCCCCCATCACTTGTACAACGAGACCCAGCCTACGATGTGCAGCGCATGGCACCCCGTGGACTTCCTTCCTCGTTGGATCTTCCACCCATTCCTGACGAGCAAGCATGTAGCGAAATAGATACTCGAGACATGTATGTCTATCTTTCCTCTCCCTACGAAGTGTCTTAAATTGTCGTTGAACTCGGAAGGGCCACTCCCGATGCATGGGTCCCTCGGGACCCCAGAATGGTTCGCTTGACAGGGAAGCACCCGTTCAACGCAGAAGCCAATCTCAGGGATTTATACGCTCAAGGCTTTATCACACCCAGCAATCTCTTCTTCGTCCGGAACCATGGTGCCGTTCCAGTGATAGACCAAAAAAAGGCAGACGGATGGAAGTTGAAGCTCCACGGGTGAGCTTTATCCTTCTATGTCTAGCGTTCGTTATTCTTACTCTGGACGTACGATAGACTGTGTTCAAATCCGACAACGCTCTCCTTGGCGGATCTACGAACTATGTTTAGGGTGGTGACCGTCCCGATAACTTTAGTCTGTGCGGGTAATCGCCGCAAGGAACAAAACGTTGTGCAGAAATCGCTCGGATTCTCTTGGGGACCAGGGGGCATTTCAACGGCGCTCTTCACAGGGGTTTATCTAGCGGACGTCTTGGATTTCATTCAGCCCACACGCCAGGCAAAACACGTCGTTTTCGAAGGGATTGATGATCTCCCGAAAGGACCCTACGGTACGAGGTGAGTACCGCATATCTTTCATACAAAAATAGCAGTCGTTCACAAGGATATTTCCCAGCCAACTCACGACTTGGGCAAGAGATAAGCGGAAAGGAATGATGCTTGCGTGGGCAATGAACGGGCTGCCGTAAGAGGGTTATCTTCCTTTCCACAGTAGATTGGGTGATTGAAGACTATAAATAAGGCTTGAACCTGACCACGGCTTCCCACTTCGCCTGGTCATTCCATCTCAAATCGGAGGCAGATCTGTGAAATGGCTAGCAAGAATCGAGTTGTCTGCTATGGAGAGCCAACACCATCTCCATTTTCACGATAACAAGGTTCTGCCGATGCCGCTGGGTCCAGATCAAGCACGAGCAGAGCAGGAATGGTGGTACGATCCAAGGTAGGATGCGAGATGTTCCTGCTGAATTGGAGTGTCTGATCCAGAGAAATATTGCTAGATACATCATCCGCGAGCTAAACGCGAATAGTGCCATCGCTTCTCCTGATCACGACGAGATCCTCGACACAGTTAAGTTCGCACCAGACGCAACGTACACAATGAAGGGTTATGCCTATGCGGGCGGTGGGCGGAGAGTCACCCGTGTCGAAATTTCCTCAGACGACGGCAACACTTGGAAGCTCGCCAACATATCCTATCCCGAGGATCTTTTCCGGGAGGTGGTTCACTTCGACCCTATTTACGGTGACTTAGATCTGACCGAATCCGACACCTGTTTCTGTTGGTGCTTCTGGTCATTCGACATCGAGATATCTGTGTTGAAAGCGACTCGGGCGATTATGGTGCGGTGCATGGATGAATCGCTTGCCCCACAGCCCCGCGATATGTACTGGAATGCGACCGGTATGATGAATAACTGGTGCGTAATGTATCTTTATTTTCGCGGGGCAACTTGCAGAAGCGCTGAGAGTTCGAGATCAGGTGGTTCCGCGTATGCATCCACCAACTGGATGATGGAAAGCTTCAGTTCGAGCATCCCACTAGTAAGTTTTCTCATCCATTCTTTGATACCAGGACCCGAGCTAACCATCAATTCAGTGGCAGGAACGCAACCGGGTGGTTGGATGCAGAGATTAAAAGACGAAGGTCTAAATCCAGCACACCCAGACTTTTCTGCGGATCCAACGACGCTGTCGACCTCCAAGGTTGAGATATCTAAACCAGTCGAAACCGTCATGACCAAACCGGGGGTTGATCGTAAAATCACCATCGCAGAGCTAGAATCGTCAGAAGGAAAAGAACAGGCATGGTTCGTCGTGCGCGGAGAGGTACGGTTCTCGAATAACCTATCCATTGACATCATTCCTTACCGCCTCCGCCTTCTTAGGTATACAACGGCAGCGGGTTTTTCACAGGACACCCGGGTGGTGCAGAGTCAATCATGCTTGTCGCCGGAGAAGACGCAACAGAGGACTTTATGGCCATCCATAGCTCAGACGCACGGAAACAGCTCGCCGATTTCCACATCGGTACCCTCATCGGTACCCAGAGCAGTAAGAAAGTCGAGGAAGAAGAGACGTCCGGATCCTTCCTCCACCCGAAGAGGTGGAAGAAAGTCATGCTCTCGGGGATTAAAGATATATCGAAGGACGCAAAGATATTCCGGTTCCAGCTTACCGACGCCGAGCAGGAGTTAGGATTACCTTTCGGCCAGCATGTCTACGTCCGCTTGAGAAGGAAGGTCGCCCACACAGAGAGTATTGAGATCGTCGAGGGCGAGCTGGTACAAAGAGCGTATACTCCGCTCTCAAGGAGAAACGCTAAAGGATTCATAGACTTGCTTATCAAGTAGGCTTTTAGTATCAACTTTCGCCTAGTGTGGAATTTACTGACCTCACGAATGTCAAGAATCTATTATCCAAGTGCCGAATTTCCTCAAGGAGGGCGAATGACAATCGGTTTTGCAGAGCTTGTCGTCGGGGATGGGGTAGAGCTCAAAGGTCCCATTGGACATTTCATCTGGAAGGGAAACGGTATCGCCTCAATGCACGGCGAAGAAAGGCGCATCGCTGAGATCGGCCTGATTTGTGGGGGGAGTGGAATTACGCCAATTCTTCAAGTCCTCCGAGCGATTTTAACCGATCCAACGGGACATCATACGAAGGTGTGGGTCTTGGACGTCAATCGATTCCCGGACGACATCCTGTGTCGAGAAGAACTTGATCAACTGGCACGGGACCACAACTCACATTTCAGACTTCATTACAGCCTGACTGGCAAGCCCCTCCCCGAAGACTGGCCTTACTCGACAGGGCGCGTCACCGACGACATGTTGAGTTCTCATCTACCTGGTCCGCAACACGATGCATTAGTCTGCATTTGCGGACCACATCCAATGGAAGAATCGGTCAAAAGTAACTACCTCTCGATCTCCTTGAAAAATAGCTGAGTGACTAACCACGTTTGTCCTTTAGCTGCTCTCAGCCGCGTGGGTTGGGACCTATCAAAGCAAGTGGTACTTTTCTGATTTGAGAATGTAAGTGCCAAAATATGAGAGTCGTGTGTGAATATACAAGAGAGGAATAAGGCCGTACGCCTTCCACAATATGCTATTTTCTTTGCTCATGAGAGGTCTTACGTGCGGAGTGTAAACATGATCCGGGAATTTTGGCCCCATGACAGCTAGAACGCATTTGACGATTGGTTGGTTATAATACGCCATCAAATTACGGCAGGCATCCTAGTAGCCGAGTCACGTGTCACAGTGATCAAAAATATCACGAAGGTTTTTTAGGTGGAATTTACACAGTACTGTAGTATTTCGAGGTCCAGTTGCAGTTAGAAACCAGGGGAGATGCCGCACAGCTCGACATACATTTACCTTCACAATCGCGCCGTCATCGAAGTGCCCCTACCTAACTTGCATTCCAGCAACTTCCCGTATAGCATTCCTAGTCATCCCTCCGTCCATCCCTCCGAGATGGTATATATGTCAATTGTCGAAGATAGCGCCGATGGATACTCGGAAAGGGTAACTCCACTTGGGTCATCGATCAGACATGTACACCGGGTAATGTCCGGTTCCTGGTCGACCCAAAGAAAGACCAGATGGTGTTGACACAACAGAGGGCGAGTCGCATAACATTGATGAACAATATGTTCAACTCTCCTCGTGACAAAGGAGAAGGGTGGAAGAAAGCCGCTGTTGAGGGAATGTTCAAGAATAGCCATGACGGATGGAGTAATGAAAAATAATGGGGTTGAGTGTTGGAGCAAGGAAGAGGGATGGAATGTTGTCGTTGTGGCTCGTCGTTGTGGGAAGTGGGGAGAGTGGAGTAGCATAGTGAGTCATGGGGTACCAGTCGCTTTGTCCTATGACCAGAAGCATGAGTTGACGCCCACTTGAGGTGTAGTGAGTCCTAATCTATTCTTGTCATCCCATGGGTGCCTGCACATGGTGCCACTGCGGCAGGAATTATGTTGTCATGAATGTAAATGGTTGAGCTCGTGGCGGTAGTAGGTACCTGGAAGACATATAGCGAGTACGAGATAATGACTGTGATATATTGACGGGAAAGGTCGCGTACGAGGTTGAAGAAGTATCGGAGAGGATATATACCCATCCCCCATCCTCATTGGGAAAACTTCGGTCGTTTCATGCAGATCAATGACGCAAACTCGTCTTCATATCGTACTGAAATTTTATGAGGAATTGTGGGAAAACGATGCATGGAGGCCAGTTTCTGGGAATATAGTCGGAGAAACGGGGTAGCCCAGTGTCAACAACAAATGTTTATTATACAAGTGCGGGGAAGTAGCAACGCCGACGGACGATCTGTTTGTAGAGGGCCAACCAATTGGTAAATACAGCGCCCAACGTTTTGTTCCTTTGGATTTGTCAATGGTTATCTGATGTAGGAGGGTTAGCCAGGAAACGCAATCCTGTTGGCGTATGTAGCCATACAGTGAAAGAATGAAGGATGTTGTGCTGGACAACTCCAACAGACTCGAAGGGTACTGTAGTGGAAATAGATAGCCAGAATCTTCAAAAGCATCAACACTCAGTATCATACAAACACCGGGATGAATGATGCGGAGATACGGGGACTCACTAACGGTCATGAGATTACTATATCACGAACGCGGTAAAATTTTGGAAGCACCATCGAGATGCAGAAGCTCATCTATCGACTCATCCCTGGGGCCTAGGGCGTGAAGAGCAGTGGTGATAAATCGAACGGCGGGCCATTGTACACCAGCAGTCGCAATCCATCCACGGTTGCTCCAGTGATCCGTCCATCCAAAAAGGCTCTCTGTGGGATGAGGTGGGAACCAGTGGCAAGTTATGCATGTAAATGTAAAGCGCGCGATGCGTATGGGAATGCGGGAAGAAGGCCATTCGAAAACCAGGGTGGTATCACAATTAGCACATGACGCTTCTCTGCGTACTTACTAATTACATAGTGAGTAAATTGAGTGACCGTGAGAATTATTTTGCTTCCTTCCGTCGTTGTTTATTTCTTCCGGTCAGCCCAACCACATTTCGTCGTGTCGACAGCGAACCTCGATTGTATCTGTTCATCATGTTGACATTACCATTTGTAAATTGAACCGAGCTATCCGTTCGGAATCATATACAGGTATGAGTTTGTTCCCGTATTCGACCCCACTGCCGTGTGCGTTCATGGCGCTAACTGATATTTAGTCCTGTTTTTACCACGCCCCCAACTTAACCGCGCTAGAAAATCATTATGTAATCTTCGGACTTTGAAACCACGTCGCGTCGATTTTACGCGACGGCAGAAGTTTTTGGTTCAAACTCGCCCTAACATCACTATAAGCTGAGTACTCTTGTTGTCCAAAACCACA
>Ga0307509_10006692_pt1 | contig 15374 bp, 14 predicted proteins | sample 10_EM_MG_FD_202245 | JGI IMG/M metagenome (GOLD analysis project Ga0307509, IMG submission 202245) | Populus trichocarpa ectomycorrhiza microbial communities from riparian zone in the Pacific Northwest, United States - 10_EM | ecosystem: Host-associated > Plants > Roots > Unclassified | place...
TTGGAGTCCCGTGGCCTTGGTGCACAATCTCTGCTGCCCCTGACCATTCTTCTTGCTCTCTTGCGCCTTCACTTCCTTTTCGTCTCTCACTTGCTCAGTTCAATACCGTTTATCATCTTTCATTATTAGGCCGCTCATTTTCTTAGTTTTCTTCTCTAGATATTTTTTTCCTGGAGTCCTATATCATGGCGATGCATTATACCTTCCCCTCTATTTTTTTACCAATCTGCCCTTCGCAATGTACGATATTCATATAGCTTTGTTGCTGTGGGGTTCGGTTTGGTACCCTGGTGCCTGCCATGCCCATGAGTGTTCACTCATGATTCGTAATCGGTGCGCTGATTTCTAAGTGATTAGCCCCCCCTGCGGGGTAGTATGATGCATTTATCCTAGCTGAGGAAGGAACCAAGTAAAAATCTAACAAACTCTACCGATTCCTTGATAGTATAGCACCCAGTTAGATAGCTAGCGACATGAGTGAGAAGTAGAACACTATGTCCCCTGAATATGGAAGTCTTTATGGTGACCAGTCGGAGGATCGACCCCCTCGGACGGAGTAGAAATCACCCTGGGGTTCCTAGAAGCAATTGCTACTCGACCGCCATCATCCATATATATCTCTACTCTCCATCTCCACGATCCGGGAAATCATCGTGAATGGTGGGGTTCCTTATTCATTCCTTAAGTGCATGGGCGGATATATCAGCACCCCCTACATATCGGGGACTACCGGTCTGGTAAGACCAATCCGCATTGATCTCCTTCTCGGGGTATATGTATACAAGGTAGAGCGGTTGATTCCCGCAGAGTATAAACATCTCCCGCAGGTTTACGGTTCGGGGGTGGGTGTAACCTAGTGGGTGGTAGTGGGTGATGGGATTAAGCATGAACAAAGGCTAAACGGGCAAGCGAGATCCTGTATAAAACGAAAGGCTCCTCTCTCCTCCGGGTAATTCTGATAGGAAAAAACTGCGCATCGAATGATCCACCAACTTCCCAGCGGATACATCCTATTATTTCGCTCAGCTCCCATTTAATCCAAGCCGTCCGTTAAAAGGTTGAGACTTCACCCAAAACCAACATGGTGTCCTGACTCGTGATGCCCGACATGAAAGTCGGACACAGTACCCTAAATTGGACCGCCCATATCGTAGGTCATGTACATGGACATGTGCTGTGCTGTAAGTTAGTGTTCTCCGGAATCATACCCCATCACTTTCAAAGCTCCTAACCGCCAGCCATGGCCTCGCCATGCCTCGCCAGGCATAGTGGGGATGGGCATTTCCAACCTGTAAAGCTAACCTATAAAGAAATGACCCCTGGAGAGCAGAAACCTATAAGCCGTGAGCCGAATGATGTTGAAAATGGTGCTGCTCGCCATACTCACGATACTTCCTTCGTTCAGATAGCTTCCGGGAGTGGCTTCGGATATGCGCTGAGGATTCGGGCATATGGCTCCGGCATTGGGCGTTTGGTTTGTACGTTCGGGAAAGCATTGCGAATGCAGGAATGCGCCATAGCTTTGAGATCGTGTAGCTTTCGGGAAAGCCAGAGAAAAGCCGGGAGAAAAGTGGAAGCACTGTAAGCCCAGCGTGAGAGGGCTGGAAGCCCAGCCGCTGTGGGATAGTTTGTCTTCCTTTTAGTTAGCCGGGAGTGCTCACGGGGGAGGGGGAGACTCACATGGAGTAGTGTGGTGCCTCATGTATTGATATAGTAGCTTTGTGATTGATATATACTCCTGTGATCGCCCTTAGTTAGTTAGAAAGTTGGCCATAGAGCATAGAGCATGGAGGTGTCGTTGGGCGAGAGACTGTGGTTGTTGTTAAGTGAAGAGTTTTTCCCCGCCCCCGAGTGCCATCGTTTAGGTGTGAGTTCCTTGGTGTTTATTCGTCATACTATCGTTTCGCAATGTATCGTTTTCACCGTTCAGGTCTAAAAAATGAAGGGTTTACACGACTGCTTATTGGGTATAGAAAGTACGGAAAGAGCTTTACTGAAGGTAAGAACGAGAGAGAGCTTAAAGGTAATGCAGGAGTTGTGTTAAGACCAGTTTCATTACATTCGTTTATCGTTGAGGAAGAGAACTTTTTGAGAAAAGAGAAGTGAAAAGAAAAGAGAGCAAAGACATGCGAGCCCCGCAACCAATGACAGCCAAGACAACCTTATGACGAAGCTTCGGCGAACAACCCATGATATCTAACACAACCCTACCGGACGAGCGCTGTGTCTGCCGGGGGGTTTTTTCCACCCCAGTAAAACTCGGCTCTCGAGTTGGTACGGATGTTCCTTCCAGCCCGGATGAAGGATCGAGATGAGATGTTGGCGGCTGGTTGGGTCGGTTGACGAGGAGGGGTACGAGTATTGTTTTCTGCATAACAGGGATTTAACAAGATGGCCTTCCCCCGCTGATACGTGGGATTTCGCTATACCAAGCGATGACGTGATGTGCCGCCAGCGCAGGGTTTGTGAAGAGTAGTCTGGGCCTGGCTGGGTAATCGCCTTTGTGCGTTACTAGGCGCTAACTGGGTGAAATGGGAGAAGTTAATCTCGTGGGGTGTAGCTTTTCCTTATTTCCCTCCATTACCTACGACCGGGGAGGTTGGGATAGAGAACAAGGGTTGGAGGTATGGCTATACTAGCATAGGCCCTCCCCAGACCCCAAGACTGGGTCTCTACTTTAATGGGAATGGTTTATTACTATCGGATGTCCCTTGGTGTTTTGTATAAAAGCGTTGTTGACTGTACCGTACGTAGCCCTATAGATATAGGAGGAATTTGGATTTGTTTTACTCAGAAAGAGATTTGAACTTGGAAATCATTTTATAGGATAAGAGGCATGGGTTGTTTAATCTTTAGGTAAAGCATTATGAAATCTAGTTGTGATACAAAAAGTTTCATACAAAAAGGAGGTTTACGTTAATTCTATTTGGAAGAAGATTTCGGCTTGGAGGATTAGGTGATTGTCGGAATCTGTTGAAAAGATGTTTATTGGAGAGAGGTTAGAAGGTTTTATAATAGGTCGAGGTTTTGGATTGGCTTTTTTTAAACTTTGTGATGCTGTAATAAGCTTTATCTAGATAAGGAATCTATTGTTATTGTGTGGTGATAGTAAAAAATTTGTCGTATTTTATTTTTACTTTATGAATTCTTCAAGTGTTGTTCTGAAAAGACCCACCGGTATGCTCGTTGCTAGATGTTGTGTTTAGTAAAGACCGAACAGCCTTACCTGTACGCTTGGCCCCTTGTGTTGTGGGGGTGCGTTTCCTGGAGTTGTGGAAACATGGATTGCCCCTCTATCGGATCCGAATGTTACTCTCGGAGACGTGTGATGTGGAATCTCATGTCTCACACTGGGAAGTGTGTGGGTGTTTCCTCAGCAGGAAATGATTGGATAATAATTTTCTCCTTGGGAGTCCCTCTTTTTCTCAACCCGGCCTGTCCAAATTCCATAAAAGCTCTAATATCGCTACTACAGTTATCGCTATAACATATCTACGCTCGCCAAACACTTTGGACACGCCATGGACAACACAGCGTATCGACACACGATCTCGATTGGTAACAACAATATCAGCTCCCATAACGTGACGAATAGTCATAACACCATCAACGTGAACAATATCATAGCCGATGAGAACCCGGAAATAATGAACTGGCTCTCGCCACTGGACCCTAGAGGACGGCATCACGATGTGCGGACCGATAGGGTCGACGGTGTGGGGAATTGGCTTTTAGAAACAAACGAGTTTCGGGAGTGGAGGAGTAATGGAGGTGGGGCGGATAAGGCTGTCTTATTTTGCAGCGGGGATCCGGGTGTGGGTAAAACATATCTAAGGTAAGCTCCTGATCTATCTAGAAGAAGCGGGGGTCATCACCGACGGTCCGCAATATTAGTTCCTTAGTGATCGATGACCTGTGCGATGGGCTTTGTGAAGAAGAAATTGCAATCGCGATGTTCTATTGCGACTTCCGCGACCAGAGGGAGCAGACAGCCACCAACATCGTAGGAGCCATCCTTAAGCAGCTGGTAGTTAGAGGGAAAGTGCTAGAGCACGTGCAAAAGGCGTTTCAAAGAGCGAAAAAGGAGGTCGGCGGCCGAGGTCTGCGACTTCCGGATATGATGCTGAAGCAGGCTATTGCCGCATTACCCAGGGTGTTTATCTGTATTGATGCTCTGGATGAGTGCCTTCCTCAGCATCTATTAGGGCTTCTCGCGTCACTGGAGGACACCCTCCATGAGTCACCGGGGATGCGAATGTTTCTTACCGGGAGGCCCCAGGTTCAGGCCGAAATTGAGAAACGCTTCACGGGCAGTGTTATAGTACCAATTAGTCCGAAGATGCACGACATAGAGAGATACTTGGAGAAGAAATTAGAGATGGACACCGAGAGTGATGCAATGTCCGATACTTTGCGAGCGGACATCCTGAGAGTTATTCCACAAAGGATCTCTGGAATGTGTGTCGCGGAATCCTTAGTTCTCATTTCATGTTTAATCTTACATTTACTGACCATGGTGTTTAGATTCCTCCTCGTCTCGCTAGTAACTGACGCAATCCTAGGAGAGGTTACCATCTCAGAGAGGAAGCGAAAGTTGGACGAGATGACCAAGGGCAATCATTTGGGGGATGTGTATGACAACTCTTGAACGAATAAAGGCCCAGAAGGGTAGCAGATCTAGACTCGGGATGGACGCCCTGATATGGGTATCGAATTCGGAGTGACTGTTGCGAGATAACGAGCTATGCCATGCCTTAGGAGTAAGGATAGGATCCACGGATCTGGATGTTGAAAACGTTCCTACAATCCGGGCCTATTCCAAAGCCCACACTCGATGATAGCGGAGGTTTGCTTGACATACCTCAATTTTTGTTGTGTCAGGAACTCTCGCCAATTCTTGTTTATGCCCCACCGATAGTCCCCTTTGTTGAATATGCTTCTTGTTATTGGGGAAAGCATATGGGGAAAAGGAAGATGAAGAGAGCTACTCAGCTTGCGCTCCTGCTCCTAGCCGGATACGAAGAGCATATAGCGTCTCGGCTTCTCTTGCTGCATTATTATGGGTATAAGGGTTGGCAAGACCCACATTCTAAGAGGTTTATGCCTAAGGACTTTACAGGGCTCCATGGAGCGGCATTTCACGGCATCGGGGAGATAGTTGCTGCTTTATTGGCGACTAAAGAGTGGAGTATTAACGGAAGAGACCACATGGGTCAGGCGGCCCTTTCGTGGGCAGTTATAGGAGGTCATGAGGATGCTGTAAAAATACTATTAGAGCTGGGGGCAATCGATCCTAATCCCGCAGACATTGAATATGGTCGAACACCACTCTGGTGGGCTGCACAGCGCGGGGATAAAGGAATAGTAAAATTGCTATTGGAACGAGAGGGTGCCAATCCCAACACTGCTGACACCAAACACGGTCGAACACCACTCTGGTGGGCTGCACAGCGCGGAGATAAGGGAATAGTAGAATTGCTATTGGAGCGGGAGGATATAAATCCCAACACTGCAGACACCGAATATGGTCGAACACCACTCTGGTGGGCTGCACTGCGCGGAGATAAGGAAATAGTAGAATTGCTATTGGAGCGGGAGGTAACAAATCCCAACACTGCAGACACCAAACATGGTCGAACACCACTCTGGTCGGCTGCGGAATGCGGGCATGAGGGAATAGTTAGAATGCTATTGGAACGAGAGGGTGCTAATCCCAACACCGCCGATACCAAGCACGGCCGAACACCACTCTGGTGGGCTGCACAGCGAGGAGATAAGGAAATAGTAGAATTGCTATTAGAACGAAAAGATATCAATCCCAACACTGCGGACACCAAATATGGTCGAACACCGCTCTGGCTGGCTGCCGGGCGCGGACATGAGGGAACAATAAAATTATTATGGGAACGAGAGGATATCAATCCCAACGCTGCAGACACCTTATATGGTCGAATACCACTCTCCTTGGCTGTGGAACGCGGGTATGAGGGAATAGTAAGAATGCTATTGGAACGGGAGGATGCCGATCCAAACACAAGAGACACCAAATGTGGTCGAACACTGCTCTGGTGGGCTGCAGAGTGCGGACATGAGGGAATATTAAGAATGCTATTAGAACGAGAGGATATCGATCCAAACACTCCAGATACCCGATATGGTCAAACACCACTCTTGTGGGCTGCGCGGCGCGGGTATGGGGGAATAGTAAAATTGCTATTGGAACGGGAGGATCTCAATCCCGACATACTCAGCCCCAGCGGTGAAACCGCCCTTGACTTAGCTGCGTTCCGCGGACATGCAGGTATTGTGCAATTACTTTCCCAACCTTGGCCCTCCCTCCCAATCCTAATCGATACCGGAAAGGCCGCAAACATAGGGCAGAACACCCTGCCGCATGGGAACTCTCTAAACAGCAGTAAGAAAAGCACAATCCATTCCAGCAACCGTGGGAAACAGCCAAAGAAACACCGGGGAGCCCCCACCTAGGCAACCGGACCTGCTCTAGAGCCCTTTCCAGCCTTTCCCGTAGGCTTACCTTTCACCCCCGAAGCCCCCCCAATACTCGGTCCCTCATCCCTATAGCGATTCTTCCCGGCGCCATTACTTCATCCTCAGTTTTTCTCTTCTATTTCCTCCCTATCCGCCCTTTCCTATCACTACACTACTCCACACATGCCTCTTATATCATCATATGGAGTGTGCGTAGGCAAAAACGCTACTAATTTCAACTCGACACCTAAGCCGAACCCATGAACCAGGGCGATTAGAAAAAAATCAACCCTTGGAATCCCGGAGCCTATAGCGTGCAATCTCTACCCCCCTTTCTCCCTCCTTCGCGCGACTCTTTTTCTTCCTTTTTCTTCTCTAGACTTTTTTCCCCTCCTAGGCCCTATGTCATGGCAATGCATTATATAGTACCTTCCCCTCTCTGTTTCTTACCAATCTGCCCTTCACAATGCATGATATTTATATAGCTTTGTTGCTGTGGGGTCGTACTTGGTACACTAATGTCTAGCATGCTCATGTGTTCTCACTGCTGGCTCGTAATCGGTGCGGTGATTTTTAAGTGATTAGCCTCCGGCCCCCCTCTGTAGGTTGTATGATCGTTTATCCTACGGGAGGAAGGAACTATGTAAACATAACAAACTTCACCGGTTCCTTAGCAGTATAGTATAGCACCCGGTTAGATAGCTGGCGGCATGAGAGAGGAGCAGAACATGATACCCCCTGAATATAAAAGTATTTGTGGGGGCGAGTCGGGGATTGATTACCCCGGACTGAGTAGAAATCACCCCGGAATTCTTAAAGACCCTACTACTCGACTATCACGATGTACTGATGCGTATATCTACTCCCCATTCCCCACGATCCAGGAAATCCCCGTGAACCGTAGGTTCCTTATTTACTCCTTGCATTGCGGGATACGACTGGATCTCTTACATTCGGAGTCTACCGGTCTGTTAAGACGATCCCCTTCTGGGTGTATACGTATACCAACGCACATGGGCCGGCCCCGCAGAGTATAAACTGCGAGAATATGTTTCTCGTAGGTTGATGGTTCGTGGTGGGGGGTATAGCCGGGTGGGCGAGAGTGGGTAACGGGACTTGGCACGAATAAAGGCTAAACGGACTAGCGAAATACTGTATAAAACGAAAAGCTCCTTCATCCTCCTGGTGCTTCTGAAAAAAAAAAAGTTTATAAAATGATATTTCGCCAAGCTCCCAGTGGATACGCCCTGTCACTTCGCCCAGCTTCCACTTAATCCAAGCCATCCTTTCAGAATTGAGATTTTATTCGAAACCAACTCTATGCTCCAACTCGTGATGCCTGACATGAAAGCCGGACACAGTACCCTAAATTGGATCACTCATATGGCAGTTTATCTGCTGTACATGTGCTGCATCCCAAATTAGTGTTCTCAAGAATCATACCCCATCACTCGCAAGGCTCCTACCCTCCAGCCTTGCCTCGCCACGCTATGCCAGGCATAGTGACCGTGAGCGTTTCCAACTCTACCGAACGAACTGTCGACCGCCACAGCGTGGCGGTGGTGTGGCCACTCCGCCGAACCCTTCATAGAGGGAGCCGCGAACCTGGTAATAATCCGCGGTAGAATCAAAGGCGGGGGAGAACGAACGCTGTGTCTGCCGGCTAGTCTTTCCCACCCAATAAAGCTCAGTTCTGAGGTTGGTACGGGTTTCACTTCCGGTTTGGAGAGAGTATCAGTGTTGAGATTTTAGGTGATCGATAGAGAGGGGTACGATGGCTGTTTGCTATAACATTGAAGACGAAGTCCCCCGCCACTACGTGGAATTTCGCTATACCGAGTGATATCGTGATATACCGCCAGCGCGGGGTTCGCGAAGTGTAGTTTAGCTCTAATTGTGTAATCGCCCTTATGCGTGACTAAGCCTGAACAGGGTAAAATGGAAGAGGTCAATTTCTTCGGGTGGATCTTCTGATCCCCCACACCTGAGACAGGGAAAATTGGGATATAAGAGCTTGGGGGTGCGGATATGCTATGATAGCATAGGCGATCACGGGACCCAAGGGTGGGTATCTGCCCTGATAGGGAATGGGGTATTGCTGTCAGCTGTCCATGGCATTTGTATAAAAAGAGTTGTTGACTATATGTAACCCGATTGATGTGCTAGCGGGAAGAATGAATCCTGAGACAACGTGCGCAACCGCGATCCCCTGCGAGATTCAACCATGATGATAACCACAATACAGGTAGTGATTACAATTACACCACAACTATAATGATTATTAATATTATGGTCGTATATTTGTGTCCCTCCTTCTATTTAGGGGCCTGGGATCAGGGGATAGGACTTTTGATTTTGACTGTGGTATTTATTTGACTTCTTGTGGTATTGTGACGGTCGGATATTGTGGGGAATTCTTTTTAGACCTAGGTCGACGGTAACGGCAAGACGGCGACAAAGAAACGATATACGAGTCGGATAATACGACGAGTGACGAGCGATGAACCGAAACGCCAAGCCAACTCACAACGAAAACAATCGCACTCAGGGGCGGGGAAGACTTTTCACTCACAACAACCACGGTCTCACGCTCAACGATAGCTACTTCGACATCAACTAACTAAGGCAAGGACAGGAGTATATACCATCACAAAGTCCTCCCATCCTCCCATGAGCCAGCCTCTTCCAGGTGTGTCCCCCTTTCCTTTTCCATACTCCGATGCTGACAAAAGGAAAACAAACACTCTTCTGCCTCCGACCTTCCAGCTCTTTCACGCCGGCCCTACAGCGCTCCCACTTTTCTCCCACCGGCTGCACAGTTCCAAAACTCGCGTGCATTCCTGCATTCGAAATGCTTTCCATAAATACATGCCCGATTCCCAAGCGCATTTCCGAAGCCACAAACAAGCGCGTCCCTGGAGGCTATCTAAACAACAAAGGAGATATCAGAGGAGTAAACAGAGCAGCATGGCATGGTTTCCAACAATTCTGGTTGAGCCCGTTGTCTCAGGACTTATTCTCGCTGCGAGTAAGAGGAAGTTGGCCTTATTCTACCCGCGGCGAAGTTATAGCAATTACACTTGCGGAAAGATTTCAGCTAGGATGATCAGGTGGTGGTCAAAATGCATTGGAAAGAGATCTATTGGATTGGATCGGAGTTGGAAGACTTTATAGATGGTTAAAAGTTTCTGATCAGCCGTTTTAAGGTCTCATTCTAATATAACAAGCTTTATCTGAATATGGAATTTATGGTTATTTTACGGTACTTGCAATATTTTATTTTATTTTATTTTATTAAGGGTTCTAAAAAAAAGCCATCCTCATGGCCGTCTGTCACGTTGAGTAAAGCCCAAACTACCGTACTTGTACAGTACGTTTGGCCTGCCGTACCATGGGACAAATTCTTGGAGTATCGGTACGTTTTCTGGAGATGTAGAAGCATGGATTGCCCCTCTATCCGAATATCACGGCCTCAGATGTGTGATGTGGAACGCATGTCTCGCAGTAGTCAGGGTGTTGGTGTTTACTCAGCAGGAGATGATTGGATAGTAATTTCACCCGCTGAAGTCCCTCTTTTTTTCAGCCCAGCTGTCTAAATTCCATAAAAGTTCCGGTATCGCTACAACAGTTATCGCTATAACATATCTACGCTCGTTGAACACTTCAAACACACTATGGACAACACAACGTATCGACACTCGATCTCGATTGGTAATGACAATCACAACTGCAATAACGTGACGAATAGTCATAACAGCACCATCAACGTGAACAATATCATAGCCGATGAGAACCCAGAAATAATGAAGTGGCTCTCGCCACTCGACCCCAGGGGAAGGCATCACGATGTGCGTACCGACAGGGTCGATGGCGTGGGAAATTGGGTTTTAGAAACAAGCGAGTTTCGGGAGTGGAGGAGTAATGGGGGTGGGGTAGATAAGGCTGTCTTATGTTGCTACGGGAATCCGGGAGTGGGGAAAACATATCTAAGGTAAGCTCCTGATCCATCTAAGAGAAGCAGGAATTATCACTGACGGTTAGCAATATTAGCTCTTTAGTGATCGATGACCTGTGCGATAGGCCTTGTGAGGAAGAAATTGCAATCGCGATGTTCTACTGCGACTTCCGCGACCAGAGGGAGCAGACAACCACCAACATCATGGGAGCCATCCTTAAGCAGCTGGTAGTTAGAGGGGAAGTGCTGGAGCACGTGCAAAAGGCGTTTCAAAAGGCGAAAAATGAGGTTGGGGGTCGAGGTCTGCGGCTTCCGGATATGGTGCAAATGCTGAAGCAGGCTGTTGCCGCATTACCCCAGGTGTTTATCTGTGTTGATGCTCTGGATGAGTGCCTTCCTAAGCATCTACTGGAGGTTCTTGTGTCACTGAAGGACATCCTTCACGAGTCACGGGGGACGCGAATATTTGTCACCGGGAGGCCACAGGTTGGGGCCGAAATTACGAGATATTTCACCACTAGCGTTATAGTACCGATTAGTCCGAAGACGCACGACATAAAAAGATTTTTGGAGAAGAAGTTGGAGATGGACACCGAGAGTGATGCAATGTCCGATACTTTGCGAGCGGACATCCTGAGAGTTATTCCACAAAGGATTTCTGGAATGTATGTAGAGGAATCCATAGTTCTCATTTCATGCATGGTCCTACATTGACTAACCACGGTGTTTAGATTCCTCCTTGTCTCGCTAGCCATCGACACAATCCTGGATGAGGTTACCGTCTTAGAGAGGAAGCGAAAGTTGGACGAGATGACCAGGGGCAATCATTTGGGGGATGTGTATGGGACAACTTTGGAACGAATAAAGGCCCAGAAGGGTAGATCCAGACTCGGGATAGGTGCCCTGATATGGGTATCGAATTCGGAGCGACCTTTGCGAACTAGCGAGCTATGCCATGCCTTAGGGGTAAGGATAGGATCTACGGATCTGGATCTTGAAGGAGTTCCTACAATTCGAACACTGATAGGGTGTTCTCTTGGGCTTATCACAGTTGAGGCATCCTCCTCCATCGTCCGGCTCGTCCACTTCACTTTGCAAGAGTATTTATCCAATAATTCAAGCCTGTTCCGAAGCCCACACTCGATGATGGCGGAGGTTTGCTTGACTTACCTCAATTTTCGTTGCGTCCAGGAACTTTCGCCAACTCTTCTTTCTGCCCCACCGATAGTCCCCTTTGTTGAATATGCTTCTTGTTATTGGGGAAGACATATGGGGAAAGAGAAGGCGAAGAGAGCTACTCAGCTTGCGCTCCTGCTTCTGGTTGGATACGAGGAGCATATCGCGTCTCGGCTTCTCTTGCTGCATTATCATGAGTATGATGATGATTGGGATGACCCGGATGATGAGAGGTTTACGCCTAAGGGCTTTACAGGACTCCATGGAGCGGCGTTCCACGGGATCGGGGAGATAGTTCCTGCTTTATTGTCAAGTAAGGAGTGGAGTATTAACGAAAGAGACAACCTGGGTCGAACGGCCCTTTCCTGGGCAGCAGCAGAAGGTCACGAAGATGTTGTAAAGCAGCTATTACAGCTGGAGGATATCGATCCTAACGTCGTAGACACCGAATATGGTCGAACACCACTCTGGTGGGCTGCAGAGCGCGGACATGAGGGAGTGGTCAGAATGTTATTGGAGCGAGCGGATATTAATCCCAACACTGCAGACACCGAATATGGTCGAACGCCACTCTGGTGGGCTGCAGAGCGCGGACATGAGGGAGTGGTCAGAATGTTATTGGAGCGAGCGGATATTAATCACAACACTGTGGACACCAAATATGATCGAACGCCACTCTCGTGGGCTGCGGGGCGCGGACATGAGGGAGTGGTCAGAATGTTATTGGAGCGAGCGGATATTAATCCCGACACTGCAGACACCGAATATGGTCAAACGCCGCTCTCGTGGGCTGTAGAGGGCGGACATGGGGGAGTGGTTAGAATGTTATTGGAGCGAGCGGATATTAATCCCAACACTGTGGACACCAAATATGGTCGAACGCCACTCTCGTGGGCTGCGGGGCGCGGACATGAGGGAGTGGTCAGAATGTTATTGGAGCGAGCGGATATTAATCCCGACACTGCAGACAGCGAATATGGTCGAACGCCACTCTCGTGGGCTGCGGGGCGCGGACATGAGGGAGTGGTCAGAATGTTATTGGAGCGAGCGGATGTTGATCCTAACACTGCAGACACCATGGGTGGTCGAACACCACTCTGGTGGGCTGCAGAGCGCGGACATGAGGGAATGGTCAGAATGTTATTGGAGCGAGAGGATATTAATCCCGACACTGCAGACACCGAATATGGTCGAACGCCACTCTCGTGGGCTGCAGAGGGCGCACATGGGGGAGTGGTCAGAATGCTATTGGAGCGAGCGGATGTTGATCCTAACACTGCAGACACCATGGGTGGTCGAACACCACTCTGGTGGGCTGCAGAGCGCGGACATGAGGGAGTGGTCAGAATGTTACTAGAGCGACCGGATATTAATCCCAAAACTGCAGACACTGAATATGGTCGAACACCACTCTGGTGGGCTGCGGGGCGCGGACATGAGAGAGTGGTCAGAATGTTATTGGAGCGAGCGGATGTTGATCCTAATACTGCAGACACCATGGGTGGTCGAACACCACTCTGGTGGGCTGCAGAGCGCGGACATGAGGGAGTGGTCAGAATGTTACTAGAGCGAGCGGATATTAATCTCAATCCCGCAGACACCGAACATGGTCGAACACCACTCTGGTGGGCTGCGGCGCGCGCGCATGAGGGAATAGTAAGAATGCTATTGGAACGAGAGAGTGTTAATCCCAACACCGCAGACACCCAGGACGGCCGAACACCACTCTTGTGGGCTACCGAGCGCGGACATGAGGGAATAGTAAAATTACTATTGCAGCAAGAGGATATCGATCCCAACACTCCCGATTCAGGATATGGCCAAACACCACTTTTGCGGGCTGCGCAGCTCGGATATGAGGGAATAGTAAAGTTGCTACTGGAACGAAAGGATCTCACTCCTAACATACCTGACCCCAGCGGCGAAACAGCGCTTGACTTAGCCGCGTCCCACGAACATACAGGTATTGTGCAATTACTTTCCCAACCTCGGCCCTCCCTTCCCATCCCAATCGATAACCCTAAGGCCCCAACCATTGGGCAGGGAAACCCCCAGAACAACAGTAAGAAAAGAACAATCCATCCCAGCGATGATGGGAGCCAGCGAAAGAAACACCGGGGAGCCCCCACCTAGGCTGCAGGACCTGCTCTAGAGCCCCTCCAGCCTTTCCCGGAGGCCTACTTTTCACCACCGAACCGCCCCCGAATACTCGGCCCCTCATCGCAATAGCCATTCTTCCCTCCGCCGTTACTTCCTCCTTTGTTTTTCTCTTCCATTTTCTCGCTGTTACCGGTCTTTCCTTATCACTACTATCACTTCGTACATGCTTGTTACATCGTAATGCGCGGTGTGCGTAAGCAAAAACACTACTACTCTCTACTTAATCTACCCCCCCCCCCCCACCTTTTCTTCTCACTCTTTCGCGTCTGTACTTCCTTTCCATCTCTCACTTACACATCCACAGCTCAACATCGTTTATCTTCTTTCATTATTAGACGACTCATTTTCTTCGTTTTTTCCTCTCTAGATGACTCTTTTCTTTCTTTCTGGGGCCCTATATCATGGCAATGCATTATATAATACCTCCCCCCCCCCCGTTTCTTACCAATCTACCCTTCACAATGTATGATATTTATATAACCTTGTCGCTGCAGCGTTGTATTTTGTACGCTAATGTCTAGCATGCTCATGAGTGTCCACTACTGGTTCATAACTAGTGCGCTGACTTCTAACTGATTGCCCCCCCCCCTGCGGGCAGTATGATACGTCTATCCTACGTGAGGAAGGAACCAGGCAAACATAGCAAACCTCACCGATTCCTTGATGGTATCGTATAGCACCCGGTTATATAGCTAGCAACACGTTCAAGAAGCAGAACACGATTCCCCCAAATATAAAAGTCTGTGCCAGCGAGCCGGAGGACCAATCACCTCAACCGGAATAGAAACCACCCCAGAATCCTTTAAAAACAATTGCCGCCCGGCCATCACGCTGCACCTACACCTCCACACCCCACCCCCACAACCCAACAAACCACCATAAACCGTAGCCTTCCTTATCCACCCCATCCCCACACAGCCGGATATCACAACACCTCTTCCAAATCGCGGCCTACCAGCCTGCGTTAGCAAGAACCAATCCGCCGCGATCCCCCTCTCCGGGGCATACGTATATATATACCGGATCGACCCCGCCGAGCACAAACCAACGAGAATATATTTCTCGGAGATTAATGCTTCGGTGGTGGGTGGGTGATTGTGGGTGACGGGACAGTGCTCACACGAACAAAGGCTAACCAAACAAGTCCAACGAAATCCCGTACGGTATTATATAAAACAAAAAGCTCCTCCCCTCCCCTCCCTCCTCTCCGGGTATCATACTTCTGAAAAAGGCTTATGGGACGGATGGTATCATACCCCACCAAACCTCCCGGCAGATATCATACGTCCTATCACGTCGCTCCGCTTCCATCCATCCATCCAATCCAATCCAAGCCATCAATCCGTTAATTAAAGAGGAGTTGAGATTTTATTCCAAACCAAGATTATGCACAAGTTTCTATCTATCTATCTATGCTAACCCGTTTAGTTCCAGTAAGAACTTTACCCATACCAATTATACCTCGGTAAGTTACGTACGGTAAAAGTAAATACAAAAAAACCAAAACCGAACCAAACCGAACCGTCAGAGTGGAGATGTATATCTATAATTACAAAAAAAAAAAAAAACACAAAATTGGGGGGGCGCGCGGGGG
>Ga0307509_10006694_pt1 | contig 15374 bp, 12 predicted proteins | sample 10_EM_MG_FD_202245 | JGI IMG/M metagenome (GOLD analysis project Ga0307509, IMG submission 202245) | Populus trichocarpa ectomycorrhiza microbial communities from riparian zone in the Pacific Northwest, United States - 10_EM | ecosystem: Host-associated > Plants > Roots > Unclassified | place...
GCTCCTGATCGAGACCGCGCTGTTCTGAGCTACGCGAGCCGCGGCACGAGCAGCGTCCGGACGAGGTCCTCGATCGGCGTTTTCGTCTCGGTCCACCGTGCGCCGGGGTCGCCGAGGCGACCTTCGAGGGAGAACGTGTCCCACGCGTCGTTCATGAGGTGCGCGAAATCGTGGGTCGCGCCGGCGGCGACCATCGCGGTGACATCGGCGTCGCGCGAGGTGTGGCCGACGGGGAAGGGACGGTGCAGCTGGGTCGCGAGCTCGTCGGCGATCCGGCGCAGCGTGACCGGCTCGGACCGCAGCTCGTGGGGGCCCACCGGTGATCCGGTCATCAGGCGCAGCGCGTGGGTCGCGATCTCCGCCGTCGACGCAATGTCGATAGCGACGTCGGGGTCGATCGGCGAGTAGAGCCCGCCACGCTCGCGCATCGCCGCGTGGAAGTAGAACAGGTTCTCGAAGAAGAACGGCGCGCGGAGCTGCGAGAGCTCGAGGCCGGGGACAGCGGCGAGCGCGAGCTCGACATCACGATGGACGAGCACGAGCCCGCGGTGCTTGTCGTGATGCGCGCCGAGAGCGCTCAGGAACAGCGCCTTGCCGACGCGATGCCTCGCGAGCGAGGCCGCCATCTGGCGGCCGACCTCGCCGAAGTCGCGACGGAAGTCGCGCGACGCCCGGTCGGCGCGCACGAGGAGGAACGCGGCGTCGACGCCCGCGAACGCATGGTCCGCGAACGCAGGATCGCGGAGATCACCGACCGCTGCCTCCGCGCCGCGATCGACGAGCTGGGTCAAGTGGTCGGGATCGCGCGCGACGACTCGAACGGTCAGGCCGGCATCGAGCAGGCCGCGGGCGACGCGAGAGCCGATGCGTCCGCTCGCCGCGGTCACGAGATATCGAGGAGCTTTCGTCATGTGAAGACGACGATCCAGCGCGGTCGAATGGTGCGCCGACCGCATCATTTTGGGGGTCTCGATCGTTGTATCGATGTGGGACCGCTCGAACAACTTCGCCCCGACCTCTATCGTTACTGCGCGCGGATGACGGGCTCCGTCGTCGATGGGGAAGACCTCGTCCAGGACACCCTGCTCGAAGCGCTGACCTCGGCCCCCGCGGAACCCGCGCGGCTGCGCGCGTGGGCATTCCGGACCGCGCATAACCGCGCGATCGACCGGTGGCGCAGCTACGACCGCCGGATGCGCGAGCCGGTCGACGCGACCGGCGGCGCCGCCGACGTGAGGCCGCGCGCCGACGACCTTCTCGCGCGCGAGGAAGCGCTGCGCACCGCGCTGTCGCGGTTCGTCGCGCTGCCGCCGCTCCAGCGCAGCTGCGTGATCCTGAAGGACGTACTCGACCTTTCGCTCGACGACATCGCGGGGTTGCTCGAGACGACGGTGTCCGCTGTCCAGGCCGCGCTCCACCGCGGGCGTCGCACGCTACGCGACCAACCGGCCGACGCCGAGCCGACGATCTCGCCGGCGCTCGCGCGCTATGCCGCGCTGTTCAACGCGCGTGACTGGGAAGGCATCCGCTCGATGCTCGCCGACGACGTACGCCTCGACGTCGTCGATCGCTTCACGAAGCGGGGTCGCGGCGAGGTTGCCGGCTACTTCGGCAAGTACGCCCGGCTGACGGACTGGGTGATGGAACCGAAGCTGGTCGACGGTCACGAGATCCTCGTGGTCTCGCGCGGCGGCGTGCCCTCGCACCTCGTCGCCCTGACGTTCGAAGGCCCGCGGGTCGCGACGATCCGTGACTACTTCCACGTTCCGTATCTCCTCGGCGAAGCGCGGCTCGCGCTCGTGACCCCGCGGTCGTGAGCTACTGCCAGGTCACGCGATAGAGGCACGCGTCGTCGCCGCGGGCCTCGCAACCCTCGTGCGACACGATCGGCGTCTTGCCGCCCGAGAGCACGACCAGCTGTTCGAGCATGCCCGAGGTCCACGCACACAGATCCGGATCCTTCGGCGTGCTCGCGATCTGGACGACGGTCTCCGCCGGGCGCACCGGCATGCTCGAGACGGTGCCCCAGCTCTGGTACCGCGACCACACGTTGCGGATCGCCGCGAGCGTGCTCTCGGGGACGAGCGTCGCGGAGCTCGCCGGGAAGAACCGGCGGAACGATGCGCGCACGCTCGCCTTGGCGATGTCGCGCGCGAGACTCGCACTGTCGCGACCGACATGCGCCGGAGCGACCTCGAGGAGCTCGCGCAACAGCTGGGTCGGCAACCAGGCGAGCGGAGCGGCGTCGCTGAGCGCGCGCGAGAGCTCGGGCCGGGTCCCGCTGATCGCGTCGCGCAGGCGTTCCCCCTCCCGCACACCGATCGCGCGAGAGACCGAGCGGAACACCACGCCGCGCGTCGTCGGTGCAGACCGACCGCGGCTCGGCATCACGGTCTGACCGACCCAGCGGCCACCGTCGCTGCCCGCCGGCGACAGCAGCGTGCCGAGCGCGCCGCGCAGCGAGCGTGCGAGGGCGCCGGCACTCGCGGGCCGGTCCTGCGGATCGCGCGAGAGGGCTGCGCTCAGGATCGCATCGATCGCCGCGATCTCGGGCCGCCACGACGACGCCGGCGCGACCGGATCGCCGCTGCACTGGCGTCCCAGGATGCCCTCGTCGTCGCCGAACGGCGGCTGCAACGTGAGCAGCATGTACGCCGTCGCCGCGAGCCCGTAGACATCCGAGCGCGGCGTCGCTTCGCCGCCCACGATCACCTCGGGCGCGCAGTAGCCCGGCGTGCCCGCGCCCTCGACGAACTGGCCGAACCGGCGGGCGATGCCGACGTCGACGAGGACCGCACGACTGCGGAACGGATCGCGGATGATGTTCGCCGGCTTGACGTCGCGATGGATCACGCCGCGCTCGTGGAGCATGTCGAGGGCCGAGCCGATCTGTTCGATCGTGGTCAACAGCTCGCCGAGTGGCATCGTCGTGCCTTCGAGGCGGTGACGCGACAGCGCCTGCTGGAGGCCTTCGCCTTCGACCAGCTCCATCACGAAGTACGAGTCGCCGGCCGACTGGCCGAAGTTGTAGATCTGGACGAGGTTCGGGTGATGCAGCCGCGCGAGGATCGTCGCCTCCTTGCGCAGGCCCTCGACGAACGTCGCATCCTCGGCGAGATCGGGGCGCAGCATCTTGATCGCGACCGGCCGCTCGAGCGCGAGGTCCTCCGCGCGATACACGACGCCCATGCCGCCTCGGCTGATCTCGTGCAGGAGCCGATACGCGCCGCCGAGCGACGGCGCCGCTTCGACCCGGAGGTCGGGATCCGAGAACCGCGGCACCGGTCCGGTCGACGCGCGTGCGACGAGCACCGCCGAGTCCGCACGCTTGGCCGCGTAGGCGGCGCGCGCGAGAAAGGCCTCGCCATCCTCGCCGGCCTGGAGCATCGCGATGCCGATCCGCGCGTCGATCGGCAGCGTCTCGCCGTTCGCGAGCTCCAGGGGGCGCGTCGCGAACGCCGCGTGGAACCGCTCCGCGACGCGTTGCGCGCCCTCGAGCGTGGTCGCGGGCAACAGGATCGCGATCTCGTCGCCGGACCACCGGCCGATCACGTCCTCGGCGCGCACCGAGAGCTGGATCGCGTCGCCGGCGCGCCGCAGCAGCTTGTCGCCGAGCTCGAGGCCATAGCTCGCGTTCATCCGCGCGAGCCCGACCAGATCGACGACGATCGCGACGAGCGGCGAGTTCATCCGGCGCGACGCCGAGACCTGCATCGCGGCGAGCTTGGCGATCGCGATCCGGTTCCACACGCCGAGCAGGCCATCGAGGCCGGGCGCGGCGACCCGGCGGTCGAGATCCTCGGCGACCCGCTGGTGGACGCCACGCCAGCCGAGCTCGCGCGTGAGCCGGGCTGCGAGCGCGTGCAAGGTCGCCAGCTGCTCGCGCGGGTACATCCGCGGGCGCTCGACGACGAGACCGAGGAACCCGTGGCCGAGCGCGGTCACGAGCGGTACGGCGAGGTAGCTCTCGCAGCGCGCGTCGCGGCTCGTGACGAGGGTCGTCCCGGCGAGCGCGGCGGCGCGGCAGTGATCCGAGGTCTGCGACCAGGCGAGCGAGTCCCAGGTCTGCGTCCCCGAGGCCGCTCCGCCGATCGAATCACCGCGGATCGCGATCAGGCAGCGGTCGACGCCGAAGGCCGAGGCGATCTGCTCCGCCGCGGTCTCGAGCGCCTGGTCGAGCGCGCCGTCCAGGACGGACACGCCGAGGAGGCGATCGATCGCGATGGGGCGGTGAATGTCGATCGTCACGGCGCGATCGAGAAACATGAGGGCGTGGTCGAGCGCGGGGCGATGCACCACGATCCGTGCGGTCGCGAGCGACTCCGTCACGTCATCGACGATCACGATCGTGAGGGGCCTCTCTCGCCCCGGCAACGCATCGAGCTGCGCGAGCGCCTCGGCCGCGCCGGCATGGCGGCGGTCGATGACCACGGACGGTGGACGGCGCTGGTGCACGAGCTCCAGCAGTTCCCTGGCTCCATGTGCGACGAACGTCTCCAACGTCGGCGTTACGGCGACCAGCCCCGCACCAACGCGGGCGCGCAGCACCGACGAGCGGTCACCCATTGCCGCCACACTTCATCAGGAACGCGACGCCGGATCAATCGCGGAGTCGTGAGGTCGCGATGAGGCCACCATCCGTTGGTGCAGCATTTTGCGGCGGTAACCGATTTGCGCGCCTACATCGTGACAGTGCTACAGTTTTTGGAGCTGTCGCGATGGGTGAACGACCTATCCGGACCGTCCTCGTAGTCGACGATGACGAGAAGATCGTTGGTGCCTGGCGCCGTGGCGCGGGATCCGATCGCACCGTCATTGGTGCGTCCGACGAGGCCTCGGTCAACCGCCTCCTCGACGAGCACGAGTTCGATCTCGCGATCGTCGATCTTCGCATCGGCTCGACGTCCGGCATCGACATCGTGCGAGAGCTGCGTGATCGCTTTCCCGAGCTCCCGATCGCGCTGTGCAGCGGCTACCTGTCGGTCGAGGTCACCGTCGCGGCCGTCCGCGCCGGCGCCGACATCATCGCGTTCAAGCCGATCACGTTCCGGGAGGTGCTCCGGCGCCTCGAGGAAGGGGCGACCGAGCCCGAGATCGAGGAGACGCCGACGCTCGCCCGAGCCGAGTGGGAGCACATCATGCGGGTGCTCTCGGACTGCGAGGGCAACGTGACGATCGCGGCGCGCCGCCTCGGCATCTACCGCAGCTCGCTACAACGTCGCCTTCGCAAGTACGCCCCGCGTGAATAAGGAGATCCGATGGACCGCTTCATCCTGCGAGCCGAGATCCAGACCGCGCGTGGCTCGGTCGTGTCGTACGCGTACGACCTCACACCGCGTTCGGTGTTCGTCGTCACCGACTGGCACCTCCCGATCGACAGCCGGGTGACGGTGCGGTTGTCGCTGCCGCGCGTCCTCGAGCCGATCGAGGTCGCCGCGCACGTCACGAGCAATCGCGTCGCGGGCGCACCGGGGGAGCTCGGCGGCGTCATCCTCGAGTTCGATTCGGCGCGACCCTCGCTCGACGCGATGCTGGCGTCGCTGACCGAGCGCCGGCACTCGGGCGCGCCGTACCGGGTGTTGCTCGTCGAGGACAACGGCCTGACCCGCGACGTGTTCGCCTACAGCGCCGGCCGCTATTTCGGCACGCCCGAGTCGATCTCGATCGAGCACGCCGAGCACGCCGAACGGGCGTGGGAGCTGCTCGCGACCCAGCGCTACGACATCGTGATCGTCGACTACTTCTTGCCGAATGCCGACGGCGCGTCGCTGATCACGAAGCTGCGCGCCGACAAGCGGTTGCGCGGCGTGCCGGTCGTCGCGATCAGCATCGGCGGCCACGCCGCCCGCGACGCGACGATGGCGGCCGGAGCGGACGTGTTCGTCGACAAGCCGCTGGTGTTCAAGGATCTGTTCGCGACGCTCCAGCTGCTCGCCCACCTCGCCCCGCAGGAGACCGCCGCGCCGCGGCCCACGATCCTCGTCCTCGACGACAGTGCGCTCGCGCTCGCGGTGACGCGCGCCGCCCTCGAGAGCGCGGGGTTCTCCGTCGAGATCGCGGAAGATCTCGGTGCGTTCGAGCGCGCGCGCGCGACGTGCGATCCGGATCTGATCCTCGTCGATCTGCAGATGCCGGAGGCCTACGGCGACGACATCGCGGCGATGCTCGTCGGGACCAAGGCCGTCGACGTGCCCGTGTTCCTGTTCTCGAGCGTCGACGAGGAGGAGCTGGCGCGGCGCAGCCACGAGGCGCGCGTCTCGGGCTACATCTGGAAGGGCGCCGGGATGAACGAGCTGGTGCGCCGCTGCAAGGAGATCCTGGAGCACGCGGCGTGATCGAGGACATCCGGGGCACGTTTCTGCATCGGTTCACCAGCCTCGCGCGGACCCGGCTCGCGAAGAGCCGCGAGGCCGCCGGTGACCCCGCGCTGCTCGGCACCGCGGTGCGCGAGCTCCACTCGCTCGCCGGTGAGGCCGGCCTGCTCGGCATCTCCGACGTCGTCCCGCTCGCGCGGCGCGGCGAGGACCTCGCGCGCAAGCTCGGCAGCGGCGAGCCCGGCGAGTCGCTCGTCGCGATCCTCGACGAGCTCGATCAGATCATCGCCCAGCTCGGTTAGCCGCGCGCGAGCTGGCGGAGCTTGTCGCCGAGCGCGAACACCGACTCGCTCTTGGACACGTACCCCTGCGCGCCGAGCTCGAGTGCGAGCTTCTTCAGCTTGGAGTCTTCCCACGCCGAGTACAGCACCAGCCGGGCCGAGGGCGCCGCCGTACGGATGATCGTGAGGACCTGTGCGATCGGCGCGTCGGGCATGTTGACGTCGACGAGCACCACCTCCGGCGCCAGGGCAACCGCGGCGCTCGCGAGCTCCTCGAGCGTGCTGGCGCCGCGGACCTCGAACCCGTCGCGCGTCAACGCCCGCTCGATCAGCTCGAGCTGCATGGCATCGTCGTCGACGAGCAAGAGGCGTGTGGTCATTCAGACTTCTGCGCGCGAACCAGGTGACGGCGGATGGAGGATAGCAGCACCTCGCGCTCGATCGGCTTGGTGATGTAGTCGATGCATCCCGCCTCGGTCGCGCGGGTCTGATCCTCCCGAGCGGCGTGCGCGGTCAGGGCGATCACGGGGATGTGCTTGACCGTCGCGTTCCCCTTGATCCGCCGCGTCGCCTCCCAGCCGTCGAGCCGCGGGAGTGACAGGTCCATCAGGATCAGATCCGGCATGTCGCGGACCGCGCGTTCGACGCCGTGCTCGCCGTCCTCGGCCTCGATCACCTCGTACTCGGTCGAGAGGTAACGCCGGACGATGTCGCGGTTCTGCGGCGAATCCTCGACGTACAGGATCCTCGGGAGCTTGCCGCTCTCGACGACCCGCTTGGCCATCAGGAGCTGCTTCGCCTCGTGGACGATGTTGTCGAGCGCCATCCCGCCCTTCTGGACGACCCGCGCGAGCCCCTCGCGCAACATCCGCTCCTCGTCGTTGATCAAGGCCTTGCCGGTCAACACGACCACCGGCATCTGCATCCCCTCCGCGCGGAGCGTGCGCAGCACCTCGAAGCCGTCGACGCCGGGCATGATCAGATCGAGGATCACGAGTCCCGGCGTCAGCACGCGTGCGCGCAACAGCGCCTCTTCACCGTCGCGCGCCTCGACCGTGGTGTAGCCGGCGCGGCGCAGGACGCGCGACACCATCTCTCGCGTGTGTTGATCGTCGTCGACGACGAGCACGTCGCCGCCCGACGGGACGAGCGCGCGGCGTACGACCGAAACCAGGCGATCCGGCTCGACCGGCTTGACCAGGTACTCGCACGCACCGAACGAGAAGCCTCTCGCCCGCTGCTCCTCGACCGACATCATGATCACCGGGATCTGGGCGAGGGCCGGGTCGCTCTTGAGCTCCGCGAGGACGGTCCAGCCGTCGAGCCGTGGCAGGTGGAGGTCGAGGATGATCACGGTGGGCCGGGATTCGCGCGCGAGCGTCAGGCCTTCGACTCCGTCGGTCGCCGACAGCATCCGGAAGCTCTCGGCTTCGAGGTGCCCGCGTAGCAGGTGCTGGACCATCGGATCGTCGTCGATCACCAGCACCGTGAACTGCTCGCCGGTCGGCGCCATCGCCAGCCCCTCGGCATCACCGAGCGGTGGGCGCATCGCGCCGGTCTTGTCGACCGCGCCGGGCAGCACGACCGTGAACTTGGAGCCGCGGCCGAGCGCGCTCGTCGCGGTGACGTTGCCGCCCAGGAGCTGGGCGACCTCCTTCACGATCGCGAGGCCGAGCCCGGTGCCACCGACCTTGCGGCGCGACGAGCCGTCGACCTGGCGAAACTTGTCGAAGATGAACGGCAGCTGATCGTCGGGGATGCCCGAGCCGGTGTCCTCGACCGCGAGGACCAGTGTCGTACCCTGGACCTCGGCCGAGACCACGATCTCGCCGGCCTCGGTGAACTTCGCCGCGTTCGACAGGAGATTCAGCAGGAGCTGGCGGAGCTTCAGCGGATCGGTGAACACCGTACGCAGGCCGATGTCGGCGTGGAGCGAGACCTCCTTGCCCTTCATCAGCTCGCGCACGCTCGCCATGCACTCCTCGGCGAGCTCGGGCAGGTCGATCGGTTCCTTCACCACCTCTGCGCGGCCGGCCTCGATCTTCGACAGATCGAGGATGTCGTTGATCAGCGCGAGCAGCGTCTTCGCGCTCGATTTGATCACCGACAGGTCGCGCCGGCCGTGCGGGGTCAGGCGCGAGCCCTCGTCGCGGGTGAGCAGATCGCAGTAGCCGGTGATCGCGTTGAGCGGCGTGCGGATCTCGTGAGAGAAGTTCGCGAGGAACTCGCTCTTCAACCGCGCCGACGCCTCGATCTCTCGCGCCCGCGCCTCCTCCACCTTCTTGGCGCGCGACAGCTCCGCGGCGAGGCGATCGAGATCCTCGTTCTGCTGGCGGGTGATCTCCATCAGCAGCGCGCGCTGCTGGAACGTCGCGAGTGCCCGCGCGGCGATCGCGCTCTTCGCGTCGAGCTCGAGCTTGAGCCGGCGGTTCTCGGCGATCAGCTCCTCGACCCGTTGCCCCAGGTCGACCGACATCACGAGGCTCCGAAGGTCAGCGACGTCAGCGTCGAGTTGATGTGAAAGCCGCAGTAGATCTCGAACTGGACGTTGAACCCGACACACGGCGGGGCCGAGCGAAACGCGGACGCCAGGCCCTCGGTCTTGCCCGAGAGCTGCGCGAGCACCTTGCGCCCCGAGCAATGGAACAGCAGCGACGCGCGCGGCGACTGCACGCGGGCCGGCAGCTCCGTCTCGAAGAAGCGGCGCGTGCTCTCGACGATGTCCGTCATCTTCACGAGCTCGAGCTCGCAGCCCTCTTCGAGCATGTTCGCGAACAGGATCGAGCCGTCGTCGAGCGGCTTCCACGGGGCGCGGATGAAGTACTCGCGGCCGACCTTGAGCGCGGTCGGGCGCGCGGCGAAGCCATTCGGCTTGCCGAACTCGAGGTCGTCGACGCCGACGCCGAGGATCTCGGCGTAGCGCTTCGCCGCCGGCTTGCCGTCGAGCTCGAGCGCGCGCTTCGCGGTGTCGTCGACCTTGGTCACGCGCACGGTCTGACCCGTCGGGGCGTACCAGTGCGAGCGCAACGCGGCCCACGGCGCGTCGGTGCGGAACAGGGCGACGGCGACCGCGTCGGTCGCGACCTCGCCGTCGACGTGGACCAGCGCGGAGGCCTTGGCGAGATCCATCTCGCCGTCGGCCGCACCGCCGCCGACCGCGACGAGGGCCTGATTCATCGCCATCACGCCGAGCAACATCTCTTCCTTGCGGAACCTGAACGCGTCGTCGATCACGAGCGCGACGTACTTCTTGGAGCCGAGCTCGTCGGCGCGTGCGCCGAGCTCGCGCGCGGCGTTGCGCATCGCGAGGTCGCCGGCGTTCGCGGCGTCGAGCGTGAGGTCGCGGCCGAGCCCGAGCCCGACGTCGAAGTCGCCCCACAGTGCGGCGATCACGACGCTCCCCTCGTGCATGCCGCCTCGATCGATCTCGCCGTTCGACGAGGCGCCGAGCAACCGCGTGTCGGCCGGCAGGCGCGCACGCAACTCGCGATTGAGCGCGGCGTGATCGCGATTTCGCGACGCGAACATCACGACCAGTTTCGGTTTCGCACTACCGAGCTGGAAGCACAGGTCTTCTGCAGCGGTAGCAGCATCTTGCGCGCTCGTGCGCGCGTGCGTCATCTCAACGCTCGGCATGGACTCCTCCGGAAGGGCGTCCACCGACGCCCTGCTCGTCCGATATCACTGATGCGGTGCCACGGCCTGCGCAGCGCCGCCGCAAAATGCTGCACTGGATCAACGGCGCGTCGCGATCCACATCCCGATCGTGAACACCCCCGCGCGACGGGCCGCCGCCAGAGCTTCCTCACCCTGACGGAACATCTGCTGCTCCGGTCCGGAGTAGGTCGCCCACGCAGGGGTCTCGTCGTCCTGCACCGCGCTCCAGCACGGTGCACCGAGGTACAGATCGCGCGCGATTCGCACCGCGAAGCCGGCGTCGGCCATCAGGTCGCGGTAACGCTCGACCGTGCCGTGCCACGGGATGGCGATCGCGTCGTTGACGGGCTGCATGAAGCGCAGGATCGCAGCCTCGGTCTGGTGCTCCCCGAACGGGCGCTGGATCCAGTCCATGCCCCCGAGCCGACCCCCCGGTTTGACCACGCGGGCGAGCTCGCGGAACAGCGCGGCCTTGTCGGGGACGTGGCAAACCGACTCGAAGAACGTGGCGGCGTCGAAGCTCGCGTCCGGAAACGGGAGCTCCTTGTAGCCGAGGTCGTCGAGCGTGACGAACGAGACCTGTTCGGTCATCGCGTGCTCTGCGGTCTTCGCGCGGGCGAGCTCGTTCAGCCGGTCGTTGTTCGACACGCCGACGAACGTCGCGCCGGTGGCATGCGCCATGTGCAGCGTCGGGCCACCGATGCCCGAGCCGAAATCGAGCACGCGCGCCCCCGGCGCGATCCCGAGCAGCGATACGATCCGCTCCTCGAGGATCTCGCAGCCACGCAGGCGCGGCAGTCCGGCTGCGAGCGCGTCCGGATCGGCGTGGTGCCACCGGTCTCCCATGATCGCCTGGTAGCAATGGAGGGCGCTGTCATAGAAGACCTGGACGCGGTGCTCGTACGACTCCATGGTCACAGCCTGCTGTTCGGGTGGTTGCGGTGGCAGCTCGACGTGCACTGCTGGAACGAATCGTCGAGGGTGCCGCCGATGTACATGTCCACGATCGGACCGTAGTTCGCGACGTGATCGGCGGGGTACGACGTGTGGCACGACAAGCACGCCGACTTGCTCGTGCGCTGAATGCCGGCGCGATCGGTGTGGCAGAGGTTGCACTGGCCGGGCGAGGCATCGAGCCGGCCGCTGCGCGAGTGGACGAAGTGGCTGCGGACGTAGACCGGACCTTCCGGCTCGAACGGCAGCGGGACGTGGCACGTCGTGCAGACATCGCGCTGCGAGACCGGGATGCCGTGGCTGACCCGGGTCAGATCGCCACCGCCGCTGTGACACGTCGTGCAGTTGCCGGTCGAGAACACCTTCGCCGTGTGCGCGGTCGTGCCGACCTGGATCTCGATGATCGCGGCGCGCGGCAGCTCCTCGCCCATGTACGAGCGCCGCGCCTTCATCGCGATCTTGTACGTGCCGGGCTGGGCGTCGGCTGGAAGCGTGAAGTGGACGACGTCGCTGACCGGCGAGTCGGGCGGGTGGAGCCCGAGCAGCGTCTGCCACGATGGGACCGCGGACGCCTCGGCGAAGAAGCCGTTCGTCGCCGGCGACGCGGTCACGACCGAGCCATCGGTCGTCGCGAGGATCTCGCCGACGAAGTCGAGCGTGTCGCGGACGGGGCCGGTGTTCTGCATCGGGCCGTCGATCGCGACGACCATCTGCTTCTCCTTGTGCTTGCGCCGGTAGTACGTCGTCGTGCGCTCGGCCTGATCCCAGTAGTCGATGCCGGCCGGGTCGTTCCCGGTGACGTAGTCCTGGAGCGTCGGGAGCACGCCGGGTGGGTGGAGCGGTTTGCCACTACCGTCGCGCAGCGTGAACCTCACGTCGAGCTGCTGCCCGGCGTGGTACGTGCCGTTCGCCCCCGGCGGGGTCAAGACTTGAAGATCGATCCCGAACCCGTAGTCCCAGGTGGGATGCGCGACCTGCTCGACGGGGATCGTGTACGGGTGGTGCGGGTTCGCCGTCCACGTGATGCGCAGCTGGGTGGTCGCCGAGTCGAGCTGGAACCCGGGCAGGACGCCGTTCGAGTAGCGCAGCTCGACGAGGGCCTCCTCCTCGAAGCTGGTCGCCGTCGAGCAATCGGTCTTCGACGCGCAGTTGTTCGTCCACTGGATCGCACGCAGCCGGCGAGTGAAGAAGCTGTCGAAGTCGGTGCGCAGGCTCGCGAGGCCGGTGTCGACGACGATCGGGACCGCGCGCAGGTGGCCGTGGGCGTCGCGCTGCTCGATCAGGAACGCGCTCGGATTGTTCATCCACCGCGCTTCGCGAAAGAACCGGCGGCGCGTGAACGTGCCGTCGGTGTTCGGCAGGTAGACGAACGACTGGTCGACGTCCTGGGTGTCGCGCCAGTCGAGGTCCTTGAAGTCGCCTGCGCTGGCGAGCCCGGCGACGCCCTCGTCGACGGCGGTCTCGATGTGCGCGCGCATGTCGATCTGGTTGATGTAGAAGGTCTGGTTCTTGCGCGCCTTCAGCGGGACGCCGACCCCGTCTTCGATGTCGAGTGCGAGCCCGACCGGCGTGTGGATCGTGGTCGGGCCGGGTGCGGGCAGTCCGCCGAAGGAGATCGCCTCCTCGGTCGTGGCGAGTGGAGAGTCATCGACGCAAGCGCTCGCCGAGGCGAGCAACACACAGACGATCAACTTCTGCATCAGGTAGGCACCTCTTCGTACGAAGGTTGAGCCCGCCACCCGGTAGACGCCCTCACAGTAACAAATGACATCGTGGCGACTGACGTTCAATGTGAATCTTTGGCAATCATCGGGGGTTGGAACGCACCTCCGGTACCGTTCGACCCACACGTCGAACGTTCAGTGCAGCATTTTGCGGCGGTTCTCGGCTGGACAACGCAGCACTATGCGGCGCGAGACGAGGCTGGCGCGCACGATCGTGGATGGTAGTGTGCGAGGACGCTCGGGTGGCGGAGGTGTGTGTCCGCCTCGAAATTGCCAATCTACGTTACGTAGTTTGGGAGGTTGTATCATGGTCACTTCGCCCCGTCGCGCCTCGCTCGTCGAGCTCGGCATCGAACAGCTCGCCTCGCTCTCGACCGTCGTCGGCATGACGACGGAGCTCCCGCGCATGCAGGCGATCTTCAGCGAGCTACTCGGTGCCGCCGGCACCCGCACGGCCCCCACACCCGCGTATCCCTCGGATGTCGTCGACGATCACACACCGTACGAGCTCTCGTTCGTGCTCGGTGGCACGCCCGAGCTGCGCTTGCTCGTCGAGACCTGCGACGGCGATCCGTCGCTCGCGGGGCGCTGGAAGGCCGCGCGCCGGGCGGGCGAGTGGCTGCGCGATCATCAGGGCGCCGATCTGACCCGGCTCGAACGCGTCGCGGATCTGTTCGAGCCCCGCACCGAGCGCGGGCTGTTCGCGCTGTGGCATGCGGTCGTGTTCCGGCCCGACGCGAATCCCGAGGTCAAGGCGTACGTCGATCTGCGCGCGCGGGGCGAGACCCTGTCGGCCGCCGTGCTCGAGGAGGCGCTCGATCGCCTCGGCCTCGGCGCCGCGTATCCGAGCTTCATGGCCGATGCGTGCCATCGCGGTACCACGCTCGACGAGCTCGTCTATTTCTCGCTCGACCTCGCGAGCCACGACCGCGCGCGTGTCAAGGCATACGTCCGCCATCACCACGCGACTGCCTCGGACCTCGAGCGCGTCGTCGGCGATCGCGGCGGCGTCGGCGCGGGCGACGTCACCGCGTTCTGCACCACGATGCTCGGTCACCCCGGGCCGTATCGCGCGCGCCCGATCGTGAGCTGCTGGTCGTTCACCACCGATACGAAACCGTCGGGCGCGACCCTGTACGCCCCGATCGCGTACTACGTCCGCGACGATGCCGAGGCGGCCGGGCGGATCCAGCGCTGGCTCGGCGGTCAGGCGATGGACGTCGAGCGCTACGAGCGCTGCATCGCCGCGTTCTCGCGGCGCCGGCTCGACACCGGTGTCGGCATGCACAGCTACGTCTCGTTCAAGCGCGAGGCGACCAGACCGAAGCTGACCTGCTACGTCGCTCCCGAGGCGTACGAGACGTTCGAACCCGGCACGCTCGCCGAGCGCGCGTTCCCGCTGCCGAAGCGTCCCGCGATCGCCTCTGATCTGGTGCACTGGCTCGAGACCGTCGAGCGCTGCACCGATCACCCGCTGTTTCGCAGGCTCGCCCGGGAGCCCGCGGCGATCGCGCCGCTATGGACGATCCTCGCGAACAACTGGGTCGCGGTTGGTGATCGGTTTCCGCGCTGGCTCGCGGCACTCGTCGCCCGCGTCGACGATGATCGCGTGCGCAGCGTGCTCGCGAAGCAACTCGACGACGAGCTCGGTCACGGCGACCCCGATCGCGCGCATCGCGTGCTGTTCCAGCGCATGCTCGCGGATCTCGAGCCGTACGCGCCCGCCGGCGACCGCGCCAGCCTGCTCGCGCCTGGACGCAGGTTCGCCGAGGGGCTCGCGCACAACTACCTCCAGCGCCCCGAGCTCGAGGCGATCGGCGGCACGCTCGTCGCGGAGGTCTACGGCAAGCAGGTCGATCAAGCGGTCGGCAACCTCCTGCGCCGGCAGCGCGAGGTCGATCCCGCCGCGCTCACCTGGCTCGTTCTCCACGAGACGCTCGAGGAAGATCACGCGAACGAGTCGCTCGAGCTCGCGACGATGATGCCGACCGATCGCGTCGCGCAGACCGCCGTGTGCCGGGGCGCCGAGGCGCTCGCCGCGCTCGGCATGCGCTACTTCGACGACATCTACGAGGTGGTCTTCGCGTGACGCCGGACTTCGTTGCGCTGCGCGAGCGCTTCCCCACGCTCGTCGAGCGGACGTACTTCACGACCCACGGCTTCGGTCCTCTCCTGCGCGAGACGATCGCCGACCTCGACGACTATCGCCGGACGCTCGGCCTGCGCAACCGCGTGGTCGCGACCTGGTACGAGCGGATCGTCGAGATCCGCGGCCTGCTCGCCCGGTTGATCGGTGCCGACGGCGACGAGATCGCGCTCGGCCCGAACGCGACGGCATGTCAGGCCGCCTTCGCCGCCGCGCTCACGCCGACCGCGACGTGCGACACGATCCTGACCTCCGATCTCGACTTCCCGTCGTCGCGCTACCTGTGGCACGCGCAGAA
>Ga0307509_10006695_pt1 | contig 15373 bp, 13 predicted proteins | sample 10_EM_MG_FD_202245 | JGI IMG/M metagenome (GOLD analysis project Ga0307509, IMG submission 202245) | Populus trichocarpa ectomycorrhiza microbial communities from riparian zone in the Pacific Northwest, United States - 10_EM | ecosystem: Host-associated > Plants > Roots > Unclassified | place...
GGGCTGCAAAACGGTAACGGCCCTACCGGAAGGAAAAAAGGGTTAAGGCCTAGTCTCGTGCGATGCCCGTATTGGGTTATCCGGGAGAGTATCTGTTGGGATAGCCCCATCCATACGTGGTGTAGGTGCTATTGTACTCGTAGTGTAACGCAGTGCAGGGTCGCAAGTTTGATATTGGTGATTGATCTACAGGACTTTACTATCGCGGTAGTTATCTCAAGTTTGAATGCTTGGTGTTGTGATATGGTGCTATGGTAGAGTATATAACATTGCACACAATAACGCGATATGGGTCACCCTCTGGTTTTTTTTTTTCAGTTGGGTGCCAGCGTCTCAGAACCAACCTTCGTGAGGACCAATCCTTCCCAACATCCCGATGAACGACAGCGCACCGGCGTGCTATTACCCCTTCCATGACGACTCTGGGTTATGTAGAGAGTTGACACTGATTTCATTTTAGGGAGGTGGTCAAAACTTGGGCAAGTTTCGGGAGTTGATGCTTGCAAGGAGAAGAGAAAAAAAAGGTTTGGCTATCACAAGTGATCTACCAATATATTGCCTAAAGTAGTAAGGCTAGAGTGCTCACAGAGGCATGGCATGGCCTGGCATCAAAGTTCAGTAGGAGCCAACCAAAACCACTTGCCAACATTTGCCAAGCCTCGCCGAGGTCGGGGACTGGACGATTGGAAGCACTGAAATTTATCAGCCTTGGTCTCATCTCACATTACGGTACCTTACATACCCAAAACCATTGCACTGTGGCAACTTGCGTAAAAGCTTGTTTCCGCCTCTCTCGTTCTTCTTGGCCGGCTGTCAGGTTAGAATCGATAATTCTGGTATCATACCCTCAGATCTAGCGGTCCCCGGAGTTAACCATCGGATTACAGGAAAATGTCCGAGGCGGTGGTTTTCCCTTCTCGTTTTCCTGCTGCATTGAGGGAAACTTGGGTTCCTATTGTTTGTTCGTATTACCTTGTGGCACGGTGTGTGGCAGGCTCAGCGAACGGCGTGAGGTGGGCGGAGGGATAGATCGAGGGGTTAAACGTCCAGGGGTTGCGAGATGAGGGGATACGGTGTGGATGCGTGATGCCCCCCCGGGGGGGGGGGGGAGGAGTCAGAAGGGTTGGTAAGTTCTTTTTTCGACACCATACTTGCGATAACTTGGGGGATTGGTGGATGATTTGTTGACCGGTGGTTATGCTATGGTGTGTCATCGTCTAGTGGTTCGTGAGGGTGTCCTGCCGATTGCTGTCCGAAGGCTTGTGGACTTTTATTATTTGAGTTGAGATTTCTGGGTATGAAGTCAAGCTCTCACTTGCGTGCGAACCTCCAACTAGCGTTACTCCCGCTAAACCCCAACAGCTATGATATCTTAAAACGTGACACCTAATGACTTACCGGTACGGTAGCTTGCAGACTACACACGTGCCTCAAGATCTGGCAAACCAAGGCACGTTCCACGACAGAATAACTCCCTTCCCTCCATCTTTCCATCCCTCCCACCCTTCCTCGGATTCGGATATAGCAAAAGGCCATCCCCCGCTGGCCTTGACTCTTTATCCCGTTCTTCTGCACTTTATGAACGTTCGTCGGAGTGTGCGATTCCACTCCGGCGTCATGAGCACCTACCGCCCCCCACACTCCCGTCCCCCTCATACCGTTTTGGGACCTGCTATGTGCTTAGGCTATTCGATTCCGACCTTATTCCTGAATCCCCCGAATTGCCGCCTTGCTGCCAAGCTCTCATAGCCGCCAGAGGCTCTTTCTGGGGCTCCCCTATCTCGGGCAGATGTGCGTGTCACCCGTCCTTTACATACCAAGTTATTGAACGTCCAGGGTTACACCGATTGCAGCTTGTACTCGGTAGGGATGAAAAAATCGGAAAACTTATAGTAGAAAAACAGGGATTCGTGTTGATCAATACTTGTAGATAAGCACTATGGAGAGAAGCGCAGAATTGCAGATCAGAAACACAGAGTAGCTGCATTGGTGTTCACTTTGCTCTAAAACACGAATTTTAGAGATTCTGAAGGGCTTCTGGGAGCTCTAAGTAATCTCTATAAGGTCAATTTGTATGGGGGCCAGTTTTCAGTCACTGGCTTGGGATGTCTTATCAATGGTGAGGCAATGTGTTCTGTATTCACTCCGGGTTGTTTATGTCTGCCGAGCCTACTATTTTCCATTTGTACCAACTATCTTCACACTACCAGTACCCCATAGGATCTCGCTGATCAGTTTCCCCGATTTTTCCATCCCTGCAAGAGTACGCACTCGAGTGCTTGTGGCTCTGCCAAGAAGTGTGATTAGCCAGAGCAAATATAGACCTCCGATAAGCTATGCCAATCTTTGAGCCGCAGTCCCAGGCTGACTGGGCTAACCGTTCCCGCTGGTACAAAACGGTTTATTGTGGAACTAGAGGTTTGCATGAAATGGGATCTGGCGTATCCTGATCCTGCCTTCTTTTTCGTCCGCCCTCCGTTAGAAGACGGATCATCGTTTGCAAAAAGAGAATGGACAACACCATTTCCCCCAAATTCCCCTCCCTCACTTCCAGCGCCCCTGGCAATTCCCGCTTCCCTCCGGGACAGGCCCTAAGCGGCTCCCACTCGATAAATCAAATGACCATCTACTGTCACCAACTGTGCTTCCTTGGAACCCCAATGCGATGCAGGTATCAGGGCGGCAATCGAATAGGGATGGGGCTAAAAGTGCTCACCATGAACCGACCCTCTTAACGGAGGCACACTGCGAGGTGCCCCGGAGAGCGCAAGCACTGAGTGGGGAGAAGTTCCCTGCGGCTGACAGGGGCTTAAAAAGAGCCGCACTTCCGGCCGGGAGTTTTATTTTATTTTATTCACTTCTTTTTAGGTGATGACGCATTCGACAGGAAGGGAACCCCCAACTTAATAAGTGATTTATTGCTGGGAAGGGGCTTCATTATGTGGTGGTGTTGGCGGTGGGATCCCGTCGAGAGAGAAAACACAGGCACTTTGATGGTCATTTGAAATACCGAGTGACTATCGGTGACGAGGGTGTGGTTAAACTTTTAACGAGACACAGGAGGTTTTCGGTGCGTGGGACACGAACGCGACCCCAACGGGCTCATGGCTTTCCCCCACAATTTCATTATTGTACCCCTGCATACGTTGTCCTCCTTCATCCTCTCCCTGCTGCCCCCCCGCTGTGACACCCCACCTGCCCCGCAGCCATCGTAATACTCGACTAAGCGGTGAAGACTGTTACCGTTACAACGCATAAGTGTGTTCTCCACCTTTTTCTTCCCTTCTACACCTACACCTGCACCTACACTTTTTGCCTCATCTCGGTGGCATGGCATGGTGTGGTTGGTCGTAGTTTGATACCTCTTGTTGACTCCCCCGGCACGCTTGTCCGCCGTGCGCCAGATCCTTTCGGATTGCTTCCACACTAAACTTGATCCCTCAAGGGCCAAATACCGGTATCTAACTGGGCCGCCAACCACCCTACCTCCAGAAGCTCACTTTGTCATAACTTCTTCTTCTCTCTTCCGGCCCTACTTCTATATTGGGATGAAGGGACTCATCGTAAGCTCTTTTGCATCACTGCGACTGGCATATGATATGGTTCGGCCGGGAGTAAGGGGGGGGAGGGAACTCTTGCCTGCTCTCTCGGTGCTCTCATAAATCCTTGTCGAAAGCGATTTCTGGGGAAGCAGAAAGACGACACCACTACTGCTGTTGTTAAAGCGTCCCAGATCTGAGGCAGCGGATGTGAGGCGTCTCTTCTTTTCCCCTCGTGGACGAGGCTCTTTTTGCCGCTCCGCTTTTAGATTGTTTCCGCTCTGCTGCCTGCCTGGTCGTACAGGTGCTTGTTAGTTCATTTTGGTTTCCTTCTTCCCATTTACCCACCCCCAGCGCTTCCTACTACCGATAGAGTTACTAAGCCTCGGCCCAAGCAAACACTGATCCCAGCTGTTAATAGAGTACGGAGGTCATCCCCGTTAGCATGGCTGAGGCTCTAATTGTACGGAACTGTACTAGACCGCTGGTCCGACTTTCATAAATAAGGCAATCCTAGACGATAATCCCCCTATAGGCTCTCTCCAGTACGTCTAGATTCGCCTACTATAGTAGCAGCTGGGTAATGAGAGCTCTAATGCCGTTTCTTTCGCGAAAATGATCTACTTATGCTTACATTCTTAATAAAAATGAAAGAAGGGGAAAGGATAGGATGGTCGATTTCTCTTACTCAAGTTTCTTTTTCCATCGAGGCTCAGCGGGTATATCAGAAGCACCTACCCGTAATGCGTCACCCCGATAACATTAAACAAATTCATTCGGCCTCTGCAAGTATGATAATAATACTTGTAATATAATAATAAAAATGAAATCGCAATAAACTTGGACCTGGGCGATGGACGCCGCTCCCTAGTCAACCCAACCACCGTTATCCCCCTTCACCTGTACTGTGCTTGGGGAAAAATAAAGAGTTATCACACCGACCAAACCGGTACGAGAAGACATGTCTGTATGAAGGGAATGGCACAGGAAAAGGAGAAGGGGAAAAAAGGAAAGCAATATAGGCTGCATACGGTGACAAAAGCGCACGTCTCGAAACGGGCTCTGGCAGCAATATCGCTCTACACAACTTTCCTTTCCGGGGACTAGGCTAGCCGTTCGTTATATGGATTTAGAAGGGTCAAGCCGGGACTTTGGATAGACCATGTCAGGCAAGGGAGCAGAAAGAAAGAAAGAAAGAAAGAAAGATAGGCTTGCCGGTATAATACCGCCCTGAATTTCATTATGGGCTGATGTGGTAGGCCAGCCGTCCGCCTAACTTTCGGGATACGGGGCAGGGGGTTCCTAGGACTGCGCTGACAATAACAATAATAAAATACTTTTCATCTTTTTCTATCTATCCTTTCCTCCCACAAGAGCCCTAGAAAGGAGGGGGGGCTTTCCCCGAACCCTAATCGAGGGCACGGTGAGTTGGCCATACCAGCTAAGAGGGGGCAATTGATGCGAATGATGGTGATGATGGTGATGCGGCACCAGTGGTGATGGATGGACCCGTAGGTGACTAGATGATCGGTCTGGATTGGGCTATATGACACGGTATATAGCACAGTACTAGTACAGGGGCACGGTAACTCACACTAATTGTTCCGAAACCGGTTACCGGGCAGTGCTTACCATAGGAACCTCCGACAACACCTTAAGCTTGGCCGGGGGTTGGTTTCTTGTCTCGCATTAACTTACCGGTCTGGCAAGACTGGGGTACGGTGCAAGTACCATACAATCGCTGAACACCCAGATCCGATGCTTTACCTTGTTCGAATACATAGCCGTTATTGATTGGTCAATCTCACTAATCCTAACCTAAATTAGTTAGTGGGGACTGTGTACCGGTATTGGGGTGTTCCGCTATTATAGGTACTAGTACCAGGAATCTCCCCAGTAAGTGAACAGCTCCGCTGGTAATCTGTGTTTTGATGGGCTTTCGAGGCTGCGCGTCAAAGGCGTTAAACATATTCAACCGTAATAAATGTCTTCACAGCTAAAAACAGCCCGACAAAGAAACCTCCGTCCGACGCCCCCCAGAATACAATAAGAACTGTAGCCCATGAATGATAATCCTCATAGGTCCTAGACCTATTTCCCCTGGCTGCGATAGATCATCTTACAAGGTTTTAGTCTAATTAAAAATACGATGAAATGGGATGGATTTTGGGAGACAGCTGGCGGCAGTGCACCACCGGGCATCTACTCGAAAACCAGGCAAGTTTTGTCTTTGATACATATGGACTGGTACAAAATGCCCCTCGGGGCATTCGGTCTCCATACACGCCCCTCCTTCCAATTTAAATCTTAACCCCATCTTTCTCGGGCTTTCTTTTTGCCGTCTCCCTCAGTTTTCGCTTGACTGTGGCTGAGACCAAACATCATCCAAGAGCGTTTGCCGAGCGAGCTTGATTTTGATCCCGCCCCTCTCGGCTATGGGGCTCTTGAGGCGTCAATGCGGCGTAAATGCCCACCGATCCCATTCGGTTAGGGGGGGCTGACTTGTAGTGTGCCCATAGTTGAGTTGATAACTGTCACGGCGGGGTTCCTCGCTTTGTACCGTATTCGGCTCCTCCCCTTCCCGGCCGAGCTTCTCGATCGCTGAGAGAGGGGAAATATTTGTCGACCCGCATCGCTTCTGCCGTGCTTTGTTCCCGGCTGCCGGAAAACAATTGGAGGAGGAGGCATGGAGGTTTGAAGTACCGTTACTATCTTGTGCGTGAGGGTCTGGTGTCTGTGTGGGTGAGGAGGGAGCAAAATGGGGCCAACCAGCAACGGGCGAGTCACGCTTGCTCACTTGTTTGAGCGGTGGTGTGTGACGAGCGTGAGAGGGGGAATTATTGGGGGAGCATGAATACCGTGCTACTCGAGTACAGTGCCCGCATGAGCCCGCATCGCTCGCATCGTCGTCCTTTTGCTCCGACTTACACCCCCCCCTCGTAGACACCCTCTTCGCCCACCCCCGTCAATCACACACCCCCCCCTCCCACCCCCATTCACAATCCCTACCCCATCCCCAAGGCTGAGGGGCAGAGACAGACGAACATCGCTTGACCTTGACCTACCACCCCTCCTACATCCCTGACCCCGCCCTCTCGTCAATCCCTCAAAGCAGAGGCGTTTGTGCCGGCGGTATATTTAAGGTTCCGGTGAGGCTCCAATCGAAGAAGGGAAATTTTAGAGAAGGTGTGGGATGTCTAAAGAGTTCTACTTGGCCGCTCGATATTGAAATTCTCAGCTACTTATTGACCAGGCTCTCCGACAAAATCAGCTTCGACATTTCTAGTCAATCTCTGAGAAAGAACTGCATCAGCATCGCATCAGACTTCCAAGTGCTTCGAAAGCTCACCACTTTCTACACTCGACGGCTAACAAGTCTCAAGGACATACTCATTCATATAGACACGCTGCACACCTTACCGAGGCTTGTGATTCTTCTGATTTGCACGCTCTACAGCCTCTCTTCCTCGCAGTTGGGATCTGGATCAAATAATTCCAAATCATTTCGGCAACAAGCCAGCTGACGGCAACAACTGTCACTTTATTTCTTAGCGGCTCTTCACTGTATCAGATAGTGGACGACTTTTGTCGCCACAGCTCTTATCAATACACTTGCCACAATGGGAGACGTGAATTTCAACAACCTCCCCCCTCACGTACAAAGCCATTTCCGCGATAGTACGCAATCGAAGTCTCCAGGCTCGGATGGAGCGAGTCCTGCAGAACGTGAGTAGGGATTGTGTTCTTTGCTCCTACATTCGAGAGAATATTTCTTCCGGGACAGTTCGATAGAAAGGCGGAGCTGGAATATAGCTATTGCTGACAAAAGCTTTTTCCGCAGACTCGGAAGGATCATCATCCAGATTTAACTTCGAGTTCCTTAAGATTGGGTCATCGCGGAATAAGGGTTTGTTGCCCCGATCGTTCCACTCCTTATCCGAGCCCCCAGCTGTGTCTCAGGCCGCCTTGCAAGGGTTGTGTCGGCGAGATGCATATTGCTCTTCCAAATCATTCCAACACCAAGAGATCTGTTGCTTTGTTACCTTATAATGGATATCTCCGTATACGAATGGCCACAAGTGTTACAAATTGCTACGGATAACCGCTTTCACCGCAAAAAGTATTTGTCAACTTACTAACGATGCGATTTGCTGCGCAGACGGAGAGAAACCAAAACGCCGTGGGCCGAAACCAGACTCAAAGCCTGCTTTGACAAGGCGTCAAGAACTGAACAGGCAAGCGCAAAGGTGTGTTTTAAAATATATATAAATTTCCCCTAGTTTCCACATTTTGTTGCATTCAATTCCCAAGCAATCTCCTCCATCCCAGCAGCACCGGCGAACATGAGTCCACAACCTGCTAACTCCCGACCTCCTCGCTCTTTAGAACACACCGCGAGCGAAAGGAACGGTATATCAAAACAATCGAGGAGGAGGTTGCTCGGTACGTCCCCACTTACTTCCACCGAGATGGAGTATCGCGAAGCCTTACGCCTAGCCAGTCTACGAGAAGCATTCACAGTGATCACCAGAGAGAAGACCGCAATGGTGGAGGAGAATAGACGACTGAGAGCTATTCTTGATGCTCATGGAATTCATTACGATTTTCAAAACGTCTCCCCAAACGTTGGACAGCAGCCACGGCCCAATGAGTACCACCAGGCACCAGAAGTGGGTAGGTTTGGGTCAACTTACGATGAGATCGGAATCGATTTTGTTCTGGCGTAAGCACTTCCTGTTCTTCCTTTGATGTTTTATGTCTTCATCATAGTACATTTCCTCCCCCCTTTTTTTTTCGGTTTCCAGCCCAACATATCCAATACCAAATTATGGGGCGGGGATGGTACGGTGTTGTGATTTGGAATACAGAAATAATCCGTACCACTCCGGGCTCGCTCAATAGAATCCTGCAGTGATATGGCTTATCTCGGTATATCCACTAGCAACACTGTAAACCTATGGTGATCCCCACTCTAGGTATTGTTTGTAGAAGGAACATGCGTACCCCAACCCACAAAGCCCAAGCTCCCCTTATGACTATTTTTTTCAGTCCCGGTGCGGAAAAAAAGAGAAGCTGACCGGTAAACTGCTAAGACACGGATAGTCTGGAGAAGCCGTGCATGGACCACATCCAAATATTGACTACCAGTGCTATGACGAACCCTGCGTCGGATTTCCACGGGCATGCACTGATGGCCTCGTGCCCTTCTGAGAACCCTGGTTTACGCCACGCCGAGGTACCGTGGGGTAGTAAGACTTTAGATGTGGGGGCAAGTGAATTATCAGTATTATTTAATTTATCCAATCGACTGGAGCTGGATGGAGAGTTGACGCCAATCGCGTAAGTTCAAGTTATTTACTGTTTTATTCTTTCGTTTTCGCCTCTGTTTTCATTTTTAATTCTTTCCATTTCGCCCTTCTTTCACAAACGATTCTTTCTCGACCATGCGGAGTTTATGTGTGTGCTTTTTTTATAATCTCTCCTTTTTTGGCGTTGGAAATGGAAACCGTCTCTGCGAGGGAAGGGGGCAAGAACTCGAAAGAAGAAAATCAAATCAAAAAGATCAAAGGAGATCTTTTTGGAATTCTCTCTCTCCTCTCTCATACCTTTCGAATAATTTCCCCCACAATGTACAAATAAATAACCCGAGTGAGTGGTGTGAGAATCAGTGTATGGGCTCTCGTCACGAGACACGAAAGATTCGCCGATCTCGAAATAGCGGACTTCAAGGCGCTCGAAGAGGCCCTCTCGGATAAGGTCAAGTGTCACGGGTACGTATATGTGTATATGGATGGGTCCATAGCCGTCCGGAGCCACGCCTCCATGAACAACCCTATACCCTCATGCCTTTTTTTCTTCTTCTTGCTGACTGATTGGTGTGTGGTGGTTTAATTTTAGATTCGGAGCGGTGGTGGAGGAGTATGAGGTTAATGATGCCTTGGAGGGTATTATTACCAAGAGGTTTGGTGGGGATATGGGTGGGGAGGGTGGTGGTAGTATTGCTGGCTAGGCTATTTTTTCGTCTTTTTATTTTATATTATTATTAAAGAAACAATCCCCGCCCTGTTTATGAGTTTGTTTATTACTATTATTACTATCATAGCATACCATTATTATTACGATATTATCATTATCATTATCTATCTACTGATTGATTGATACGGCAGATATAGTGGTAGCATACCGGTAGTCCAGAAGTATGATATGATATTCCGAAATCCCACATGATATCATACTTGACCAGCGTATCATCCGAGTGCACATGCCGTATTAGAAGAGGCCCCGTCAATGCCGTCCACGATCAAGAATCCGGGATCATTTCCAGTGGCGTAGCTGTGGGTGTGATTTATGTATCACATGATACTGTGCGTGCCGTAACGGCAGTATACGCATGCTCGGAGGGTTTTTCTTATAGGTGGAGTTTAATCAGATTGTGGTCGAGCTATGATAGCTAGCGCTACTGCTTACTGGTATAGTACTAGTAGTGTGACTAAGATGGAGTGTTTGGCGCCAGGATGGTGAGGGAGGGAATTTTGGCTATGGGCATGTCCTTCCTTTGCTTCTCTTTCTCTATTTATTTATTTGGGGGGGTGGATAAGGCGGTGTGGTAGGGAGGGAAGCGGGGGGGAGGGGGAGGTTCTTGCAGTGCTGTATTATAGTTAGTGTATTGTAGAGTAGGTGACAATTGGTTTCTACTTGGTCGAGTTGTGGTGGGTTTGTTGAAACTGTAGGCCCTTTTTTTTCTTGATAAAGGTGAGATGGGATGGTTCTTGTTTAAGAGGGTTGGAGCATACTCCTTTACTCTAGTTGTATTATATGCTTGGCCGAGACAAGAAGTACAGTACTTAAAGATTTGTAAGCGAAACAAGAGTAACACAAAGAGGTGGGGGGGTATTTGTAGGTCTAGTACTGTGTTAAATGTGAGTAATAGAGCACCAATTTTGGGTAGAGTTCTTATATACTATCCCCGTGACAGTGCCGAGTGATCTTCCATGCTATATCGTATGTAGAAATATATATATTTGAGGGCTGAAAAAAGGGTAATGGAAAGATGGAGATATAGGATAAAAGTGTTTGGTAGTTACCTGTGCACGCATAGCTCCTGCGGCGAGAGGGGATACATGTTTAAAAAGCGTGATAATATTCATGCACTGTATTGTAGGCGTAGGTAGAGTCAGCGGGAGTAAATCTTGGTCTTGCTACAGTTGACGATATTAGTATTGTTCGGCATGAGCAGTGCTGAAAAGAGGAAGGTGTTTACCAAGGTATTCTAATAACACTAGCAGGAAGGTAATTCCGATGATAGTTGGAAAGGAATCCGTTCTGAGCCATGATAGCAGGAAAAAGTAGCCACACTCAAGCCTTGCGCCCTAGCATCACTACGAGACTGGTACTAGTTTTTCTAGAGAGATAAGGATTACGTTGAGGTATCTGGCTTTCACTATAAACTGGCTTTTCCAAAGAGCTAATATCAGTCTCACTATCAGTCACTCAATCACTCGGCACCTGGCACTATCACGCACGCCATGCTCGGGCAACCGCCAACCCCCCATCCCAGATACCGGTGTGGATTTAATGGGTCTTTACGGAATCATAGTTTGAGGTGATCGCCGTGGACTTTCCTGTATTTTAGGAATAAATTGGGGGACTTGACAAAAAGAGAGTAGCTCGCCGTAAAGGGTTGGGATTATTGCTATAATACTATTATAATAATATTATTATGTATAAAAATTATCTCAATCATATATGCTCACCCGGAAAAGGCTGGGTTAGTCCAGTAGATAAGGGTTCTGTAGTTGGTGGCCTGAGATACCGTACTGGTACATTGTCTACTAGTACCCGAGATACAGTAATAGTATGATAGTACAGTTTCGTTATTGAGATAGTGCGAATTGGTCACATGATATGAGTCTTGGCGAATGTCCTCAAGCCACATCTCTCCTTGTCTCATTGCTGTGCAGTAGTCTACCTACCTAATGAAATACCTCGCTCTTAACAAACATATCTCGAACCAATCTACCATCCCTCCCTCCTACCAGTACACACCACGAGAGAGAAAGGGAGAAACACCAAGCACCATTGAGCGAGCCCTTTTTCTTGAAAAAGAGCTAACATATAATAAAAACATGACCGACTCAGAAGTCTACTTCACACTCCTCCGAGTATCTGCCGCACAAACCCTCCGCTCCGCCGGCATAACCGCAGCGAAGCCATCCGTCCTCGACGCGTTCACAGGTTCCCCCCCCCTTCTCCCCTCCGCTCCGCCACCAATTAACACCATCACCAGACATCCTCGCCCGCTACCTCACTCTCCTAGGCACCACAACTCGCAACTTTGCCGAATCTGGCGGCCGCATGCAAGCAGAGCTGATAGACGCCCGCATGGCAATGGAGCATATCGGTCTCCTTCGGCCGATTGACATATTCAATGACCCCGACGACAACGATACGGAGGCCGTAGATGCGCTCGTGGAGTGGTTTCGTGGGTCGCAGGCCGCGGATATGAGGAGGGTTGCCGGCTGCGCTGAGAAGGAGGGGCAAGTTGGGAAGAGTGACGAGTGGTTGGGCGGTAGGTTTTGGACCATTCTACCTTTTTTTTCTTGGGTATCTGTGATCGTCGGGTTGGCTGGTTGGTTGATTGGGAGGGGAGGGCTAATTGAGAGCAATGCAGCTACGAAGAAATTGTCGGAGAAGAGGAATACTACGGTGTGAAGTGGGAAGCCGACGGGCTGTAATTGTGGGGGATTGAGAAAATGTGCTGTTTGAATGATCACGATAATGGCGATGTTGGGGGTAGTATTATACGGCGCGGCCAGGGGGCAGGATGAAGGAGGAGGAAAGGAAAGGAAGGAAAAACAGAAAAAACCCGACCAATATAAAGAGATCTCTAGATATATGAGAAGGATAAAAGGAGGGCCCAGTCGGGCCGGAGGTACATTCTCGGCGGTGGACGGCGCACAATGTGTGGGCCATCAGGTGAACATACAATACCCGCTTCTTCTCTTTTTTTTTATAACATGTATAACGACCATGATCCCCTGCATTCACCTGTGGTGCTAGCCTGTATTCTCATGTTCTATTCATGTAACAGCGAAGGCGTTCCGGGTTTCTTTCTGTTTATATAATAATGTATTATGTATCATATATCCAAAAGGCTTACATCAGATCCCGACTCCGGCTTTAGGCTATGGCGGAAACCCATCTCGAACTCTGCAATCGCGGTTCTATTCGGCTCTATTATTTGAAAGACAATGTTTAACTATAGCGAGATAGGAAAAGTAATAAAGTTCCGTTGGTACTAGCACGTTATTATTATTATCACTAACTTCCAGGGTATGATATAATTAACTTGAAATGGCATTGCGGTCCTAGCTAACTAACCCCATATGGTTAAAAAGGGAATTTGCCCGACGAGATTATTTTCTAATGGAGTACACGTACTGAAGCACAGTAATATTCGAAGAAGCAATTTACTTTTTCTCCCCTTAATTCTCCGAGGATAAGGTCGGTACATCGAAGCACTACAGGATAACTAAAGCACTCGGATATGGACGTGGGTGACGGGACAGCCAGGGATTAGGGGCTCACTGCATATGCTTGCCTCCCTGACCACCGGCGGTCCGATCACCCACGTCCATACCCTAGTATAGTACCAAATGCAAGGTTGTAAACCACCAAGTAGCAATTAGAGAATAGACGATAATAAAACAAACCGGTATCATACCAAGTTGGTAAATATGATGCTTACGAGCACAAGTACACGTACTCGTACCATATGAATGCTACCCCCCGAGCAGCAGATTACCCCTGAAACCTCTGATCACGATTCTAATTGTGGATCAGGACCTACATATCATACCCGTACGGTAATACCTTGCGTAGGTTAGCCTATCATGCACCATCTATTATGTATGATATCCGGTCTGACTTATGATATCATACCGTACTAGTTACTTACTTACTTACAGTACTTACTTTTGCTTACTTCGCCGGCTTCGAGAAAATTCCTTGGCAATTGCCTTACTCATCCCTGGGAAGAAGTATTATATGATTCCAGAACGCAGCGGGGGGGGTGTACAGTGCAGTTAGAAAAGTTCGGGGACAAATGCCAAAACACACCAAAAGTCCCACTTTTCAGCACACCAGAACAGCCCCATCTCACTTAATTGGGGCTCTTAACTTTACTGACACACACATCTTGTATCTGGGGTATGATACCTTGTAAAAAATCTACATATTTTTTTCTGAACCTTTAAGAGGAGATATTCTATGTATTCTAGCTTGTGGTTAGAAATCAATGCCAAGACAGCCACTTTATACTTTACAATTTCAACAGTTGTGTTGAGACGACCATTTTGCTATATAAAACAGTGCAAGAGTGTCCAATTATATATTGGATCACCGAGTACAGTATGATACATGAAACCCAGCTGTCTCACTGCCACCACTTCAAGAAGGGTCTACAAGGCTTAGAACTATCTAGAGGCTTTACCAGCTCAGTGTACCGAATTTGAGATATGATAGTATCATACCTGATTTTTTTAAATTTCAGAGAATCGCCAGTGCTATTATTAGGCATCCTCGTGTTGGGGCACATCAAAATGTGGCATATTTGGTGTGCTTTGCCGTTTGTCCCTGAACTTTCCCAACGGCACTGTACGGGGGAGGGAGGGAGGGAGGGCACAGCACATAGAGGAAGGATTGCCTACTATCAATCACCATAAGTGAAAGCCCCAACGGAGCGGTGTATATATATATATATATATATATAAAAGCGTACCATGACGGGACTTGGAAATGCTCGTACATAACTTACCCTGTACGTTCCGGCCAGCCTTGCGTTATTATAATACCAATCAATGGGATGGTAGAAGAAGGGGAGAGGTAAAGAGGGTATATATATATATATATAAAACTTCTATCAGTAAGATAGAAGAAGATACTCACTAGTCCTTGAACGAAAAGTTATATTATAGCGCAACGGAATTAGATTTTTAGTTGTCTCTTTCGTTTCGTTAGTTGATGAGGTGATTTAGGACAACTACCTAAATCAGATTCTGCGTGTGTGTTGCCCAAGCATACGGACCGTGACCAAAACATAATATTATTATTATCATAATAATATTATCATACCTCTAACTTTCAGGGTTATTATTAGAGGAATTAGCAGGGGCAGGGTTAATTTTTGTAGGTTAGCGGGGTTGCTGGTAAGGTGCCCATCAATGAGATTCAAAATTTCCAGTTAGTGTGAGGGAGGGAGGGATGGGGGGAGGCGGAAAAATGCTAGGATCTCGGTCTATCACTCGACGTTTTCGTTCGCTTTGGAGTCGTGCCAAAGGTAGACTAGACACAGGGAAGTAAGGTAAGGTAAGGTAAGGGAGAGTAGTGACTTGCTTTATGATATCATACCCTGCTTGCGGGTGGGTGGGTGAGTGGTGTCCCCAGCACATCATACAAACAAGGCTTGAACCTTGGAGGGAGCTATGACACATGATATTATGTATATAGCAATAGGTTTACTCGCACTATTACTAGTCCTGTGGTAGTACCTGCCTATGTCGGTGGTGGTGGTGGTGGTGGTGGTGGTGGGTGATTGGAGATGAGTGATCAACTACATCTCCTAGAAGTTGTAAACTAGAAAAATGAACTTACCGTACGAAGGTACAGCACCTAAGTTTTGAATATTTTACTAGCAGGGGTGTTACGCTAGCAAGGGCCAAGGCAGCAAATCGGGTATAAGGGCAGCGAATTGGGTATAGTGGTTACCCAATTCACCTCCTCATCCCTGTTAGTCGAACATCCCCTGCTAGTAAAATATTCAAAACTTAGGCGCT
>Ga0307509_10006696_pt1 | contig 15373 bp, 16 predicted proteins | sample 10_EM_MG_FD_202245 | JGI IMG/M metagenome (GOLD analysis project Ga0307509, IMG submission 202245) | Populus trichocarpa ectomycorrhiza microbial communities from riparian zone in the Pacific Northwest, United States - 10_EM | ecosystem: Host-associated > Plants > Roots > Unclassified | place...
TCACCTATGCCCGCCTTGCTTATCAACGCAGCCTTCGATGGTACAAGGCGTGGAACGCTTTTTTAAAGCCGCTATTGTTGATCGCACACCCTCCATCTCCTCCGCCGCCCTCGTCTCATCCTATCATTTGTTCCCTTTCGCCAAAGACGTCGTGAAACGCTGGGTGAACGAGGCGCAGGAGGCCGTCAATGCTAAGTCCTCTGCTAGTTTTTTTGGTTCAAGCCCGGGGGGGTCGTATCTCGGATTTGGGTCGTCGAGTTCATCAAATAGTGGTTACCAGCCTATGCCATCGACGAGCTACATCGCACAGTACCATGCCCTTGGCTTGCTCTATCTTATTCGGAGACAAGATAGGATGGCGGTGACGAAAATGATTCAACAGCTCGGGGGAGGAAAGTCTGGCTCTGGAACCGCACTCAAGAACCCCATGGCCCTTTCAATGCTTATTCGTTACGCGGCAAAGGTCGTCGAAGAGGACCCGAAGTGAGTCAAACCTTGAACGGAGATGGCTAGAGGCTAAATGCCACACTATCAGCATCCAGAAACCGATGCTCGACCTTCTTGAAATTTGGCTTCGTCACAAGAGCGACATGGTCAACTTTGAGGCTGCGCGTGCTATCTGTCAGATGAAAAATCTCACGAACACTCAACTGACCAAATCAATTGCTGGCTAGTTCTTCTATCAATTTCGAAAGGGCATGCGGCTGATTATTCACCAGTTCTGCAATTATTCCTTTCATCCCCAAAGCCAACGCTCAAGTTCGCCGCTACTCGCACCCTTGCTAGTCTTGCTTTAATCCACCCCGCGAGCGTCGCCACCTGTAATGTTGATCTTGAGAATCTCATCTCAGATCCAAATCGTAGCGTTGCCACTTACGCAATCACTACGCTATTGAAAGTAAGTACGCCTGACCCATGTTTTCTGGGAGTAATTGATCTTGTTTTCATAGACCGGCAATGAAGCATCCGTGGACCGCTTGATGAAGCAGATCACCAGTTTCATGAGCGAGATCTCTGACGAATTTAAAGTCATCATTGTCGATGCGATCCGCTCGCTCTGCCTCAAATTTCCCACAAAGCATGCCTCCATGCTTGGATTTTTGTCCGGTGTCTTGCGCGACGAGGGTGGCTATGATTTCAAACGGGCGGTCGTCGAAGCTATATTCGATATGATCAAGTTCATTGGAGAATCCAAAGAGCAAGCGCTCTCCCACCTCTGCGAGTTTATTGAAGATTGCGAGTTTACGAAGCTCTCCGTTCGCATTCTTCACCTTCTGGGCATTGAGGGCCCCAAATCCCCTCAACCTTCGAAATACATCCGGTTCATTTATAATCGCGTCGTGCTGGAGAACGCTACTGTACGGGCTGCGGCCGTGGCGAGTTTAGCCAAATTCGGCATTATCGACGACACAAAACTGAAAAAGAGTATCGGCGTACTGCTAAATCGGTTGGTCATTCTTTCTTGGAGCCCTTTGTTTTTGCTAACGATATTGGTGAAGCTGTCTAGACGACGTCGACGACGAGGTTCGCGATCGAGCGGCATTGTATCTCAGGGTGATTAAAGAATCTCGCTTGGCCGAAACCTATGTCAAGGATGGTGCGTCCTATTAGCCTTTCGCTTTATTCTGGTTTTAATGAGCAATAGACTCTGTATTTTCTTTGGCGGCACTGGAGTCTAAGCTGGTTGATTATATGAAGGATGGTGGTGCTGCCTCTCAGCCCTTTGATATCTCTTCAGTTCCGAAAGTGAGTCGAGAGCAGGCGGCTCAAGAGGTTGCTCGTACGTTACCAAGCTTTGCTATCGATGCATCCCCTCATCGTTGCCCAGGGCCGAGCTCGCTGGACACCATTGGCGCCCCTGTCACAAGAACGACGACACCAGCCCCAGCACCCCAGACCGCAGAAGAGACTCAATCATCATTCGCTCAACAATTGGCCCAAGTGCCAGAATTGGCATCGTACGGCGCTGTTATCAACAGCTCCAAGCCTGTCCAGCTTACAGAGAACGAGACCGAGTACCAAGTTTCGTGTGTCAAGCACGTTTTCCGCGAACATATTGTCTTTCAGGTTAGTCTATCTCACATTCTTCCATCACGCGTAATTTCTGAAGCGCCTTTATAGTTTAATGTGTCGAATACAATGCCGGATACTATTTTGGAGCAAGTCTCCGTTATTATGCAGCTCCCACCAGACTCTGGATTGGCAGAGGACTTTATCATACCCCTTCCTGCCCTCTCCACAACGACCTCGCCTGGCGTTGTATACGTTTCATTCACAAGAGAGGCACCAGAGGAATACGCGACTGCATCTTTCCCATGCCTATTGAAGTTTATCAGTAAAGAGGTGGATCCTGCAACTGGAGAGCCGGAAGCGGAAGGCTACGAAGACGAGTACCAGCTTGAAGAAGTCGAGCTGGCTGCAGGCGGAGACTACATCATTCCGAGCTATTCGAATTTCTCGTCGGAATGGGATCGTCTTCGGACAGGTGCTTCGGTTACAGAAACGTTCACACTTTCATCCATGGAGAGTATCAAAGGTGTGTTATGGCCCTTTTCGACTTTCCTCTCTCGCGCTTATACGCACCGTCAGCTGCCTGCGATTCTATTATCGAGATACTCAACATGGAACCCCTGGGCGGGTCTCAAAATCCGGCGCCAGGAACGACAGTCCACACGCTACAACTTTCTGGGCTGTTGACAGGAGGAGGCGGAAAAATTGTCGCACGATGCCGGATGACCTTCTCAAGGGGGGAAGGTGTTACTTTGGAACTAGGGCTTCGTGGAGAGAAAGAGGAAGCATGTCGGCTTGTGATCGCTGCTATTGGGGGCTAGTTTGACTGCGTGACTGTAGCACCTCGTCGGTCCATAGAATGATTCCCATACACCCTTAGTGGGCCACATTTACCGATGCCGACGGGATTGGGTGTCGTGTAACGTATCAGTTTCAGGTTATAACGGAGATATTGTGTGATGATGATACGATGATGGACGTTTGACTGGGGCACCCGGTAAATCGGAGAATGACGCGTACCGATTGGGGTTGGGCTATGTTCCTTGCCACTCCTCTTTAGACCTCCAACTCACAACAGCAACCGAATGCTCTCCGTTTTATACCGCCCATCCCTTCCAATTGCCCCACCACCTATTTACCGTCCACCATGTCCTCGCCGCTTCCCTCTGCCAAGGTAATTCATGTTGAAACACGCGGGGCCGTGATTTTGGATGAAGCCTCTCCCGAAGTACGAACGATGTCTGTCTATTTCCAATTGCGCACCCCATTGACGACACGACAAGACTAGAGACAGTCGAGGAATCTACTTGCCAAACTACATAGAACCCGTGTCGCACATAGCGGTCGATGTGCGTCCCTTTCCCAACCATTTTCGCAATTGTGTTGTTCATCTCCTCTCCGGAACAGGTCGGAGGCTCACTTGCAAAGGTCATCTACTTCACCCGTTCACCAGAACCCCCGTCCTCTCCTCCTTTCCTTGCCACCAGTGGGAATAGTTCCAATAGTTCGATCCCTGCGACGCCCCCGTCACCAACTTCCGCCGGACCCTTGTCACAGTTATGTCCTCCGAGTTCTTCGCATCCCAGGAAAAGTGGCGCCCTGACGCCCATGGTGTTGGACAACCCCCCGAATCACATCGGAAACGGACTGTCGGACCTGAACGAAAGTTTGCTCCATGACACCATTTTGCGCCGCGTATCCTTACAACACTTTCCGGGTGGTTCTCTCAACTTTGAGCGCTTCGAGACGGATGCCATCGACGATTGCGTCAAGTTCATCCAAGAGCTCATAGAGCGCTCGGCGGCTATCAACGATGTTTCGATCGAGGAAATGAAGCAGGGCGTGAAAATCATAGCAACAGGTGGCGGTGCCCATCGGTTTTACGACCTCTTCCGTGAAACGCTCGACGTCGAAGTTCTCCGAGAAGACGAGATGGAATGCTTGATTGAGGGTCTGAAGTTCATCACTCTCATTCCCGACGAAGTGTATTCCTTCTCGGACCAGCTTATTCAATCCGTTGCGCACCCGTCGCCATCTCCGGTCACACTCGAACGGCCAGGTCCCAACCCACCGAAGTATGCTGTCACGTTTGAAGGGAATCCGACGCCTCAATTACCATGCCTCCTTGTCAACATTGGGTCTGGCGTCTCCATCATCAGAGTCGACGAAGACGGCACATTCGAGCGTGTGAGTGGGACGAGTCTTGGTGGCGGAACTTTGTGGGGCTTGTTGTCGTTGCTGACACCCGCTACTACTTTTGACGGTTAGTGACACTTTCGTTATAAACCTATAAGATTTGTCTCACGTCTTGGTTCCTGGCAGAGATGTTGGCCCTCTCCGAAGCAGGTGACAATGCAGCCGTAGATATGCTTGTCAAGGACATCTATGGACAAGATTATAGCAAACTTGGGCTCAAATCTACAATGATCGCTAGCTCGTTCGGCAAGGTGTTTAAGAAGGGCAAGGAAAAAAGGAAGTTTTCCCCAGAGGACATCAGCAAGAGTTTACTTTACGCCATATCAAATAATATTGGGCAAATAGCGTTCGTACCATCCGAGGTACAAGACGTCATCACATGCTGATAGCTAACAGGTACATGAATGCGGAGAAGTATGGCCTCAATAGGATATACTTTGGTGGTTGCTTCATTCGGGGCCACCCCGCAACCATCGCCACGTTGTCATACGCCATTCGGTTCTGGAGTAAAGGCACAAAGCGTGCGCTATTTCTTCGGCACGAGGGATTCCTGTACGTGTCACGCCCTTGCTGTGTTTAATACCTGTGCTCACCGGCCGCCTCCTCACAGTGGTGCGATTGGCGCATGGATCAAGAACATTGATGGAGACCGTGAATCAGAGACAGGGGATCCATGACAAGAAAACACAGGAAAAGCATGACATACTCATCGGGAATATATTCGCATCCTCAAGGACTTGGTCTTTCCATTCATCACCGTATTGCTATTAATGTTGTAGAGCATGCTATAATATAATGTAGTAGGTTTCGTCTATGTGCTAGTAGTGCATGGCAGCGGACTTCCCGAGTTGGTTTGAAAGGGCGCCGGGTTTGGACAAAAGTAGCACTGTTCCGGGCCACGTGGGCCCATATCTATTATCAACCACCAGAACATTTCCATATAGACGCTGCCAAGTCAGAATTTGTGGGAACAAGTCCGAGATGACGAATTGATGACGGAGTCATTGGGAGACCGTGATTCGGAATCAAGTAGACCGTATGCGCGCCAACAGCGTGCCCCGGGTCCTCGCGTCTAACAGCTAAGGGAAGGGCTGTGGCTCGTAACTCTGTCCCGCATTACAACAGGCGATTGGCTGTGCAGCCTGAGGATGAGGACAATTGAGGAACGGGTACGGATACAGTTATCATGCGCAAGCCGAGGGGCGCTTATTTTTATTTCATCAAAGTGGGGCCTATTGGGATGAGCTTATTAATAAATGAAAGCCATGGTTGCATTTGATTATTTTTATTTCTATACGGTCGAGTGTGTACGAGAAGTGTCGCAACCAGGCCAATCGTCGCTTGGCTTTAGCCCATTTATTTGTGTGTCAATTTCTTTTAGCAGCAATCTCCACGGAACTGAATTCATTCCAATTGGGTTCCCGGTGAGGTAATCCGCGAAACGCCATTCATTTCTGTTGGGTTTGGGTGACGACAGTGCGATCACCGAGAGAGGGGAAACATGGCTCACGGTAGGGCTGTACGAGTAGACGGGAGAGGGAGAGTTGTGCAAAAAGGAGGGGGAAGATAGCGTGGGAAGATGAGGATATTAGCGATCTGGCAGGTGAACGGTTGTGTATAAGCATCTGCTCTATAATTTTCTTCTTATGTCGTCCTCTTTCCCTTGTTGTAGCCTCCTTCCTTGCCTCTCTCACTGACCTCCCGCCTCTCTTCCCCTTCCCTTCTCTCTCCCCTCCCCATCATGGAGCCTGCCTTCTCGAAATGGCCAACAGGGTCGAGCGACCACCACCACTCTCAAACCGATCCCCTCTCAGAAAGACCAAAGAAACCCCGCCACCGTCACTCGGCTGCTCAACTCGCCGCTTTGAATGAGCTTTATGAACGCAATGAACACCCTTCCCTCGACGAGAGGACATCCCTAGCAGAAAAACTCAGAATGTACGCTTTGTCACCACTCGTCTTTCGCTATCATATGACTCATTCTCCGACCGATTAAGGGAAACAAAGACAGTGAATGCTTGGTTCCAAAATAAACGTGCTGCAACCAAGAAGCGCTCTCGTCCTGGTCAACCCCCGTCGACATACGACCTCCCTCCCATCTCTTCGCTACTCAGCCCCGTCGAGGCCTCCACCCCTCCACCCGTCGAGGATTCAATTTCTGAATTTCCTTCTCCTTCCCTCGCTCGCATACAGGAGCTCCCCACACGCATCAATCACCCTCAAACCTCCTCTGATACCGCCCTGCAACAGTCCGCCTTTTATGCTGGCAATCCAGAACACGATCACACGTATGAGAGTGCTGTGCCGGTGCTACCTCCACGTCCCAGGATGCGAATCAGACCATCTCTGCCTCAAACAGAAGAATTACGAAAGGCTTATCTAATTGATCCTCACCCTACTAAGGAGCAACGCGAGGAACTCGGTAGGAGGATTGGAATGTGAGTTGGATTACCGTGCCTCGTCTGTCAGCTGACTCGATCTCATGCCACTCTATCCCTCAGGCGCTACCAGAGTGTCACGAATTGGTTTCAGAATCAGCGAAGCCTTGCAAAAAAGCGATTGGATGATGACGTTGCTCTTGATAAGACATCGCATCCCTATAGCAATGGCCTCCCGACCGCAGATCTGTCCACAGACATTCACTCTGACCTCCGAGATTCCCGAGATTTACTGGCCCTCGAAACACCAGCTCTCCCCCCACGGTCTTCGCATCCGTCTGTCTCAGGTCTAATACGCAACAAGCGGTCGCCCAGCGTTGAACGTTCCAATGCCTCCACTTCGTCGAGGAGCTCTCCATATCATTGTATCATCCCGCCCCATCGTCCAAGACGCACAAGGCCGGAGCCTCATCAATTAGAGGCACTTCAAAAGTTGTACAGTCGCACTTCTAACCCCTCTATTGAGGAACGCAATGCTCTGGCGCTCGAGGTTGGCATGTGCGTTTTTTTTTTTCTTATCATTTCTACCCACGTACTCATACGCTTTTCTACAGGGACCTTGCTAAAGTAACGAATTGGTTCAGGAACCTCCGCCAGTCAACACGTAAACGTGCCCAGAAGCCCGCAGAGGAGGGGGATACAGAAAGCATACTGTTGGGATCGGGTTTCATATCCCGCGCGGTCACCCCATCTGTGGCATCCTCATATTCTGTCGGTGTGCACGAAGCCGATCATGTACCAGATCGAGAACACGGTATTGACACCGATACTGAAGACACGCGCGTGATTTCTACGAACAACTCTGCACGTAAACACATTCGCGTGGCGCCTTCAGACGCCGGAACCGATGACGAAGAGTACCAAGAGGCTGTCACCCCATCACCAGAACCGTCACCTTTACCCCATCCCTCTACCACTCTTTTACCCACCTCTCGTCCGCATCAAATAGATGTCCGTGGTGGGATTAATATCAGCCCGATTGATTACGACCGTTTGGAGAAAATCCCAGGTCGATTATCTGGTGTTAAGGTCGAAGACGCCCTTCTACTGCTCGGTTTTCACCACCATATCGTTCACTAATCTAGTGAGCCTTGCCCTTTCCCTCTTTCTGATACCATAACTGATCAAACACTCGTTTTCTATAGTGCCTCGTTCCGGCATTTTTGCACCCCTTATATTTTCTATGCGTTCGCCGACCCTTCTGGAACCCCACTCGTGTTATCAGTGCTTCGTCGATCTAGATGATAGTGCCTGGCATCTACGACCCAGACAAGGCGCCGCGCCATCCCCCCTCAGAAACACCAACTGGGCTCGGGCCCCACGATTAACTTATACCGTATCACTACGTTAAATTCTGCAATATCTGATTACGCCTGCTGCATCTTCGATCGTACTCTGCACATACAATCCCTTACGCTGTTACATTTATGTAGCTCTCATGTTGCATACTTAGTCGCCGACATTTCAGTGTCCCGCAATTGTATCGAAATATTTTTTCCGGTTTTGTTATTATGCGGGTATATCGCTTGAGTTCGGGATCTCGGCAAAACTGCTCCATGCTTGAACGTTGAAGCACGGAGTGCCAGGTTGAGTCCTCCACATGTATTACATCCGCTCCCCATCATCAAAGGCGTCCTTGAGACATGTATCTAGGTCATTTTTCTCGTCTTCTGCCTATGCGCGGCCGACCGCATTGGCTCTGGACGCGCCCACACCCTCAGAAGAGTCCGAAGCTTTTGCCTCGCGCGTGGTTGCCGTAGAGACTTTCTTTTCCCAGCCACGTTTCGCAGGACTGTCTCGTCCATACGGTGCCGCTGCTGTTGCCTCGAAGCAGGGATCCCTTCCACCCTTACCTCTTCCTTCCACGCTACTCGCCGACAAGCTCTATGCGATTTTCGACAGGGCCGCCAAGGAGGGCAAACCGGTGCATACGCTCGGCGCCGTGGACCCAGTGCAGATGACTCAGATGGCGCGGTGGCTCGAGGTCATGTACGTTTCTGGGTGGGCGGCGAGCAGCCTGCTCACGACAGCAAACAATGAAGTGGGACCGGATCTTGGGTGGGTCAGCCTTCAACTAGTTTGGCGCTTTTTTGACATTTCCCCATTTCCCTTTCGTTGATTATTATTAGAGATTACCCGTACACCACGGTTCCGAATCAGGTCCACCGCCTTTTCCGGGCGCAGCAGCTGCATGATAGGAAACATTATGATGCACGGGTGGAGGCATCGCCACAGGAACGCTCCAAGATGCCCTACATCGACTATTTAAGACCCATTATTGCGGATGGGGATACAGGGTGCGCATGACCTATCCAGTGCAGCGCCTGTCTGACTCTGCCCTGTGCCCTGCTTGCACTAGACATGGTGGTACATCCGCAGTAATGAAACTTGTTAAACTCTTTGCAGAGTCGGTGGGGCTGTTTTCTCCGTGGGTTCAGGGGACTCGCGTGTTCACCGGCTGGTCACATGTTAGGGAGCGTCGGCCATCCATCTAGAAGATCAACTCCATGGGGGGAAGAAGGTAAAAACTCCGCTCTGTTTGTCGGCCTCACCTCCCTACATGCTCATGGCCGAGCGCAGTGCGGCCATTTGTCAGGAAAAGTGGTCGTGCCCACCAGCGCACACATCTCGCGCCTCGTGGCGTCTCGGTTCCAGCTGGATCTCCTACAGCACACAATGCTCCTCATTGCGCGAACGGATGCCGAATCCGCGCGCCTCCTTTCATCTACCGTCGATGCGCGCGATCACCCCTACATCCGGGGCGTCCCAACGCGTTTACCCGGCGGATCACGCCGGCTCGCGTTGGCAGAGGTGCTCGATCGGGCGGAAGCAGAAGGTCGGAGCGGTGCAGAGATCGATGGCCTTGAGGCCAAATGGCTGTCCGAAGTTAAATTGACCACGTTTGATGAAGGTAACGTCATTCGTTTTGGTTTGGGAGCTTGAGGTTGTCTTCCTCGTGCTGACATCCATTTCGGTGTACCGTGACCAGCGGTCGAGGGGGCAATTCAGGGGTCGAGCAACGTTCCATCCTCCCAAAAGACGTCTGCTCTCGAGCGCTATCGCGAGGCGGTCGCTGGAAAGTCAAACATTGAGGCACGGGACATTGCCGCAGACATTGTTGGTTCCCAAGTCGACTGGGACTGGGATCGTGCGTCATCATCCATTGCTGACTTTCTTTTCGGCCCTTTTTTCACGTTGACTGCGGGACACAGTGCCACGAACCCGCGAAGGATACTACCATACTATCGGTGGGATTGATGCAGCGGTGTCCAGAGCCTTGGCATTTGCTCCTTACGCTGACATGATTTGGCTCGAAACCAAGACCCCAGATTTGAGGGAGGCTCAATCGTTCGCCCGCCGAATCCGGGACAAGTTCCCTGGAAAGTGGCTAGTCTATAACCTCAGCCCGAGCTTCAACTGGAGCGCCCATGGATACTCAGGCTGGTGCCGATCTCCACCCGACATTGACTACTGTTCTCATGGTTGAATTGAACTTTGACGTACAGATGCTGACTTGAAGCGCTTCATTTGGGACCTCGCGAAAGAGGGCTTTGTCCTGCAGTTGGTCTCGCTAGCCGGACTGCACAGCAATGCCGTCGGTTTTGGTTTGTTTATGCCCTATTTCGTCCCTGTTCTCAACTCAATTGACGACGACAACTTTAACGTTTAAAGCCGAACTTGCCCAACGGTACCAGTCGGACGGCATGCTCGCTTACGTAGAGACGGTCCAACGCAAAGAGAAAGAAATTGGCTGCGACGTCCTTACCCACCAGAAATGGTGCGCTTCCGTCTTTAGCATCATTCTTCTAATTATATCCCCTCATTTCACTTTTTCTTTCGCAGGAGTGGAGCGGATTATATTGATAGAATTTTGTCCACGCTCGCATCTGGGTCGTCGAGCACCTCTTCGCGGGGGAATGATTCTACCGAACACTCGTTCTAGCAGAATATTATTCGTTTTACGTTTTACCTGTCGACGAAGTCCCGAAAGCTGAGCAATGCGGAGTACCTGCCAAGGAGCGCAGTCCTCAATTCTGCTCACGTGATGGCGAGCGTGTCTGGTCCGAGCTCCTCAGTCTGTCATCATTCTATAAAACCTTTGATCTTGATCTAAACACTGCAGAATGCGGTATGCTGTGCAAGCCCTTGGCTCTCTTGAAACTTGAAAGGACTGACGAAGATTTCCATTTTTACATCACTGCGCATCGGTACATCACAAATGTACTCCACGGCCGCTATTGATCGTAGCATGACTAAACCTTCTTATGTTCATCCCGTGCCTCAAGGTTCTCAAAGCCGGCCATCTAAGCCGTGTGCGGTTGTACTGTTCGCCCCGTAACTCCTATATTTTTCGTCTATATAAGCACTCCTGTTTCGCTGTCGTTAACCCATCACACCAGCTACAGCCCACCAGTCCATTTATTTCACAATGGTCAACAAAATATCCTCCGCCACCTTTGCTCTCGCACTTTTACTCACGCAGGTTGCCCACGCCCTGCCTCAGGCATCCCCATCCGATGCGTCTCCGGTACCAGCTTCTACTCCCCCTGATTTTTCGCCTTCAAACCCATCATTTACATTTACGGGTTCCTTCCCGTTTGCCTCGAGTCCTCCCTTCGCCAGCCCTACGGTGTCCGCCCCCACGACCCCACCTTCTGCTCCATCCAACGCCCCACAGCCCAACCTTCCCACGCCCTCCCCGTTGCGCGCCACGTTCGACCCCACGTTCGACAACTCTGGTGGCTCGATGGACACCGTCGCATGCTCCAATGGGGACAACGGTCTCGCCACGGAATTCCCGACGTTCGGCGACGTTCCTGGCTTCCCATTCATTGGCGGCGCTTTCGACATCGTGTGGAACTCTCCCAATTGCGGTTCCTGCTGGAACATCACTAACCCGACGACGGGTCTGTCGATTCGAATGACCGCCGTCGACACTTCCGGTGTTGGTTTTAACCTCGCACAGCTGGCGTTCGGGAATTTGACCAACGGTGATACAAGCGTAGGCGTGGTTGATGTCGTCGCTACCAAACTTTCTGCGACTCCTTGCGGATCGTAAAGTCCATCATGCCATTTCTTTGTTTGCTTTGCTTATTGCATCCGGGCACTGCTTTGAATTTTGTTTTTACCACGTTCGAATCGTAATCATGTAGAAAACGCCTTGGACACTTTTCATATGTGTTACCATTCATTATGTCCACTACGGTGAACACGGTGAGCTGGGAGGGCTATACTCCATTACACTACGCATCCCGCTGGAAACGACTTGAAGTCACTCGGTTCCTCCTCGAGCATGACACACATTTGAATGCACAAACCACGAGCCACGAGACTCTAGTTTGATGAACACCATCTATGATTCCTTGTGTCCTCACCTCCCCTGTTCCTTTGCCAAATCAAGTGGCGGTTGTGATTGAGATTGTAGGGTTCAGGCAGGGCGAGGGAAAGGTATAGAGGCATTAGACAAATTGTTGACACTGCTGCCGTATTCCGGAAGTATATGCATCATACCTCAGAGCACGAAAATCGGCACACCAACTGCCAGTGTGACGAAGGCCCAAATTATGCACACACACTGGCCAGACCCACAATCTTGGTCCGGATTCCCGTTCCGTTCCGTTGCTACACCCTCCTGTCCGAAGCGACACCCCGGACACAAGCACCTGAAGCATGCCGTACATGCTCGGAACCGTCACTCCTCCCTGCGCATCCGCCATGATCATGGTGCAGTTGAGGACATCCATAAGTAACTCATTTAAGATCACACATATCTACTAGGCTACGCCCCTCGCTCCCAGCGATTGAGAAGAGCGCGAGTATCGTGGGTTTGAAGATGACTATTGAATGGTCTTGGACAGCGAGAACCTTCAGCTAGGTAGAAATAATATTAAAAAAAACAGGTAGGGATAGAGCTAACAAGCTCCTACCCCACCCGAGTCGTGAAGAATTCTGGCGAATATTCGATGGTTTCCTTCCGCGCAGCATTCATGAATCTAACGTGCTGGGCGAGGGGCTTTTCTTATGATAATGCCGTGAATCAAAGGCTGGAAATCGTATTGTTCAACTAGGGTTGTAGGAAACCTGAGTGAATTATCTCTCACGCTCCACAATTGTATGGGTCCGTCCTTTCTTGGTCATGGTACCCCTATATACGTTCATGGCCCAAAAATGCAATCAGAGGGAGCCTTTGGATGAGGAAGGGGTAGCCTACCATTGTGGACAAATGGAAAGGTCGTAACATTACGGATAAGCTACCAGTGGTTCCAGTTAGGACGAAAAACAGCGGGCGGGACATGTCCAGTATGTTACCAACATGACTACCTAATCGGAGTGTGAAGCGGTGGCTTCCGTCTCCGTTTCGCCGCACGACGCCGTTGATTGTGTCTTTAACGACCCCACCCAACGCAACAAATGTCTGATACATCCTACGAACTTTGGTGTTTCATCGAAGGAGAAAAACAAGCCTTTTCTGTTACTGCCCCCTCGGATTTATTCATTAGCGACTTGAAAGAGAGGATTAAAGCCGAGAAAGAAAATACCCTTCGATGCGTCGATGCGTCAAACCTCATTCTCTGGAAGGTGCGTTATTTTCTAGTGATTTGTTCTGACATCATAGGACCACTCTACCCATAGGTCAATGTGAACTTGGAGGGAATACTAGCACATATAGAGGGAGGCCGATATCGGTTCAACACTGAAAACTCAACACCATTGCAGTTTCTTGAAATAATTTCTGATTTGTGGCCTCAGACACCTTCTAATAACCGACACGAGCTGCAACTGCATATTTATATCAGTCGACCTGAACTAGTCCCAACTGGTGAGTACTCCCGTCTCGTTACCCCGGCTCAGGACATCTGACGAACACTCGTATCAGCTCCACAGGATGGATCCCCTCTCAATCGAGGGTATTTGTTTAGTTACCCCTGGTTAGCGGAACTCCACTCAAGGACCTGGAAAAAAAAGGAGGAACTCGAGCGGGTTCTTTTCCGAGAGGTGGAGGTCACTGAAGCCCATTTTACTAAATTGCAAGAGCTCCTGGTTGACCAACACCCAGGTCGTAACGAGCCAGAATACGATGGCAACGATCATAATGTCGAAAGTATCAAGCTTGATGTCTTGATCCCATCCCGACATCCCGACAACATCGACCCAGAGGCAAGCAACGCTAGGATGGATGTCGATAGTCCGGAGGCAAGCGACAAGGACCGTTATGGAGTCGACTCTCCCTTCCCATTCACGCTCAAATTCTTGGATATGACACCATTGCGTCTCGAGCACGTGACGTCACGCATGCCTTCCCCGCTTTTTGTTCGTCAAGAATACGATGATATCACGGCCCTGATCGAGCACGGGCCTAAATTTGTGAATAAGTCGGTAGTAGTTAGTGGACAGCCTGGGACGGGTGAGGTTCTTGTCTCCCTGTCTCACAGGATCTAACCAGCTCACCGATATCAAGGCAAGACCGCATATCTCCACCTCAGGGTCATCCAGTCCATGCTCGAAGGTCGCCCGTTTTTATACCAGGACCGGGAACGAACTATCTACCATATCAACGAGGACGGTGTTCGGGCGATCGGGTCCCCGCCGTCAGATAAAAATATTGTGGCCTTTGTTGACGGCGACAAGCGTGCTGCCGAGCCCCACACTATGCTCTGGCAGAACAATGTGCGGGTTATTCTGGCAGCATTCCCACAAGGTACACAGACACCCTGGGTAAAAGAAAAACAAGGTAGGATCAAGATAATTGCAACTACACTATGGTCGGACCTTGAGCTTTTCATAGCTGGGTTTGTCTTAGGGTTGGTTCTTTCAATGCTCGACTGATCCGTTTTTTAGGGTATTCCTTTACCCCCTTGATATCTCACTCAGGCGACTCTGGGAGTCAACATCGTATTTCGGCTGCAACCCTCGTTTATGCTTTCCATCTGCCTGCTCCGTGGATACATTGGAAACGATAAAGGCGGACACCAAGTCGCGAATTACGAGCGTCAAGGAGACCAACATGGTGCAAATGCTCAACGCGTCTCGGACGGGTGACAACACCGTCTCACATTCAATTTTTCAAATTTCTCCTCCAAAAAACGGATCACGGCGCCTCGCGGAATGCGACTTTACTCCTGTCTCTCGATGGGCCTTCGAATGTTTTGCGGAAGTATACGAACGTTACGATGCTCATGCGGCCAATACCTTCTACCGTCAAATTTCAACATCGCCTCTGTCAGCGTCGCTTTGGGGCTACGTGTTCGAAGCGAAGGTATTAAATTACGTTGACGCCCGCGGATGCAACTTTAAGATACGTGGGTTGGCCTCCGACAGCAAGGAACCGTGGAAGTGTCGTGGTCCCATTCCACGCTTCAACTTTCTGCAGGAGTCGGACTTCGTCAACGAACTCACCAAAGCGATTCAGGAGAAAAAAGTCTCACTGCATTTGGTACCTTCAGTTCGCAATTTCACAACTGTTCATTCGATCCTCTACACCCGAAATGAGGTGCTCACCTTTCTTCAATGCACGGTCGGTAAAAAAGAACACCCCATCAATGTCGAGGGTCTCACCCGTCTTCGATCCTGGCTTAAAACTGGTACACCCCTTGAGCCTCTCCGCCCTTCAAAAGAGAAGCCGTGGCGTTTAATATTTATTGTGCCGCCAGGCCAGGCGTCGACTTTCAAACAGCAACGGTTGGATGGCAATGCGGAGGGCAGTTGGGCTAACTGGGTAACGCAATATG
>Ga0307509_10006697_pt1 | contig 15371 bp, 17 predicted proteins | sample 10_EM_MG_FD_202245 | JGI IMG/M metagenome (GOLD analysis project Ga0307509, IMG submission 202245) | Populus trichocarpa ectomycorrhiza microbial communities from riparian zone in the Pacific Northwest, United States - 10_EM | ecosystem: Host-associated > Plants > Roots > Unclassified | place...
GCGCCCTGGGGCCCCCCCCCGCGCCCGGCGGCCCCCCCCCCCCCCGGGGGGGGGGGGCAGAAGAGCGCTGCATTAATAATAATTGCGTATACGGTAGTCTACTGATGAATAGGCCACTTCCACGATCCAAGAATTTCTTTAAACTCTGGTGCTTTTCCTAACTTACTCCCTAGCGACCGTACCTCTTCTTCTTACTTTTGCCCTGCGGGTTATATTGTATCATTGTACCGCAAGGCATCATTTCATCAATCCATTCATTCATTCATTCATCATCACCACAACACCAATCATCCGCTATGCAGTGATCCCCCCCCCCCAGCCCTATTGTGAATCCGTGCCTGGTCGAGAATCGTATTTCTCAGATGTCGGTATAAAAATTTGATCCGACGAACTAACTACGTAGTGTAAACCCCCCCCCTTCCCTCCCTCCTCCCTTCCTTCCTTCCTTCCCTCCCCACTTCCCGACTTCCTTGCTGGCAGATGGCCTAACTGGCGTGTAATTGCATATACAAGTATATATAAAAATGTTTGCCTCACCATTGGGAATATTCTCTTCGCGCGCGCAGTAGGGTAGGAAAAATAAGAAAGCTAAGTTCGAACACGTATGCTTGCTTTCTGGAAATGACAACGATCCGGTAAACTTTGAAATGATTTTACCTGCTTTTGTTTGGCAAGAGTAATAGAGATTAAATTTCATAATTAACGTAACCACCCAGACAACCCCAGCCACCCAATGGAGTACTCAGGTGCAGTAACCGTGCGCTGCCTCCTACTACTATACTATACGCACTTGTACATACATGATAATACGACAGGAAAGTTTTTTTTTAAGGTTTAACCTTCCTTTCCTTGCTTCCGCCCTACCGCACACTACACATGGTGGTAGTAGCACTAGGATTGCACTGTGTTGTTGCACCTACTCCGCATGTAGAGAGAGAAGAGTAGAAATTTCATGATAAAAGAAAAAGGAAAAACCCTACCATCTACACCGAGGATTGAAATAAACCGTGAAAGTGAGAATAACAGTAACAATAAAACAAGCCAATCTTTGTATAACTTTGTAGCGGGAAATGACTCCTGATTTGAGAAGGAGAAAAAAAACACGAAAATGGAAGAAAAAAGGTACACGTGGAATTGGAAAGGTTGGTATCACTAATGGAGATGAAAGGAAAAAAGGACAATGGAAAAAACTCCCCGAGCTCCGGTAATGAAAAGCCGCCTCATGAGTTAAGAAAAAAAAAAACTGAAAAGATATCAAATGCTGACATCCTTCGAAGGAAAAAAAAAAGAGAGAAAGAAAAGGACCCACTTTCCACGGGGAGCGTGGAAATAACAAGCTGAGGAATAATAATAAGAAAAGATAGAATCAAATGAAACCAAAATGGAAATGAAAAACAGCCCAAGCACATCTCAAGCCCTTTTCCATTCTCAAAAATTAAAACACAAGAATAGATAATTGTACGGCAAAGCATTCTAGTCGCCAGTCACGCCATTACCCTTCCTCTGCGACTTCAATGCTGGGATGGCGCTCTCGGACGAGGTCCCTGAAATCCGCCCCCGCTTGCGATTCGGCCTGTTATCGGAATGTAACCCAAGTTGCTCATCGCCGGTGGAGGAAGACATGATATCCCCGCTGATGCTCCCGCTATCGCCGCTGTCATCCCAGGTATAGCCGACACCAAGCAAGTTCATCTTTGTAGACTCGGCCGCCCTGGCAAGTCTGTCGATGGGGCTCGCGGGGCTGGAAACCTCGCTCGCATCTCCCGCCGTGGCGGCGGATGACCCGACATCCCTAGCGCCGCCGACTCCTACGGGCCTGTAAATGCGCATCCCGTTCGTGAGGAAGGTGTCGATGTCGGGTTCCCCGTCGCCGAAATCGCCGTAGATGTCGGCGTTGTTCTTAAAGTAGAGCATTTGTCGTTGATAGTATTCATCCGAACTCGACGATTGTGGTACTGCGCCAGAGCCAGAGTCGCTGCCCATGGAGGAGGTCTCGTCGGATTGTGGGTAGTAGAGGCAACTTGCTGGGGGTAGTTGCGAGGGTGGTAGCCTGAGGGTTTTGGCCGAGACGATTACCGGGCGAAGGAATTTGTGGCCAGGGAAAAATGGGTGCTTCTTTCCGGCGTTGGATGGTGGTTTGGATGGCTCCTCCGAATTTTCATCTCCAGAGTCCTCTCCAGAGTCCTCTCCCGAGCCGGATTCTTCCTCCATAGACTCCTCCTCAGATCCGCATCCGGATTCCTCTCCCGACCGCTCGTCCGACCCCTCCTCCGACTCGTCTCCCATAGGCTCGTTCTTCTGAAAAACGTCAATGGAAGACTTCGGAATGTGATGCCCGATCAGGTTCAAAAGCCTCGACTTGAATGCATTAGCCCGAGAAAGCGGTAGAGCTCCTTTCGAATTCTGTGGGAGCAGGTAATGCTTCGTTTGAACATTGATAGCGAAATTATCCTCCGGGATCACTCCGCCAATCCCTGAAACCTCTAAGTCAATAGGAGTCGGTGGAGTCGTGGGGCCGGAAGACGAAGAAAATCTTGGAGAAAACTGAAGACCAACATCGCTGTCTCCATCCTCCATAGATTCATCCGAAGACTGAGCGGCTTGTACCCTAGCAAACAACGGACTCTCCAACTTTGTCGGGCTCCCAGGTCCAAATTGCCTCTCTCCAATCGGGTTATTTGTAAACCGCTCATACCCGGGCTTCGACACCACATGTCCCTCCCCATCAATCTTTTGAGCACTGAGATCGGTACAAAACTTGCCACCTTCGTAGTAGATGATCGGCCCGTCGAGCGAAAGGCCCTTCCTCTTACCACTACTTCCAGACTCCCTAGTGCCTTCATCCGAGCTCGCACGCTTAAGTATATCACAAGAACCGAGGGAAGTGCTGACAGCGCTCGAAGAATCATCATCGAAAGAGCCGCATCGTGCAAAAAGAGGCTTGTAATGAAACTTATCCCCTATGCTAGGAGGCGCGGCAAGCGGTAGCCTTCCTGAGGATCTTCCAGATCCAGACGCGGGATTCACAGAGATCTCGGGGGAGCTCTTGGACCACATGTCAGGGCTTCCATCACTCAACATTCCCGTACTCGCAGCATCCCCTGAACTACTGTCACTGCCCAACCTTGTCCCCTCGTATCCGCCCTTCCACCTCACCATCCTGCCGTCGGGTGACAACTCAAGCTTCTTACTAACGGTGGTAATCGCCTTCTTTACGAATGGGACGGTAACGTTTACTGTGTGCAGCTGCGCCAAACCCGCGACCAAGTTTAAATAGAACCAGCCATCGCCAAGTCCTTCGAGTTTGGTGTTATCCTTAGTTAGGTTGGCCAGATACTCGAGGTTCTCTTCCGGCGCTTGGCGGGAGGGGTCCAGGTCAGTAGGCCTCGTAGGGCGTTGGTCAGGGACTTCCGAAGGCCTCCGATGCGGACCAGCTACGGAATCACCGAATTCAGCGATTCGATCGTCATGTGAAGGAGACATTATTGGAGCTTCTCGCGCACCCTCCCCGGGAATATCTCTCCCTAGTTCGCGATCTCCCTTCTGATAATCCATTGGGCTCGGCGTTTTACTCGACTTGAAACCTGTGAAGAGCTGCTCAAGCCTCGAGACGACCTCCTTCATCTTGTGCTTCTCACTAACTACTGGCAATGATATGCTTCGCATGTGGCTCGGCGGTTTATCGCTCGACGATGTGGACATAGGTGTAGCAACACTTCTGGGTTTGGGCTGAGACGGGGCAACAGAGCCAGTGCCAGATCGTGGATTCGACGCGTAAGCAGAGTCTGCATTACGAGAGGGTGGGTTTGTCCGGTTCGGGGATGTCATGAGTCGGTCGGCTTTGGAGCTGGGAGAGCTCTCGCCACCAATTTTATCGAGGGTAGAAGCAAAGCCCTGAAGCAACTTCTCAAGTTCCTGCTTTTTGGATCTATATTCCCAAGATTCATTGGCATCAGTGGTTTGCCGGGCATATCGTCACTATCAGAAAAGTAGCTTGTCGTAGAAAAAACATACAACGATAGCCCATGTATTCGGACTTCAAACAATTTTTCATCTTGTAGATTACCGCCTTGAAGGCCCTCGAGCTTCCTTAGGCGCTTCTTGAGTTTTTGATCTGGTATCCTTCAGCATGCACACTAGTAGTGATAAAATTCAAAGATAGATCTGTACTTTTTATAGTTAAATCATCGATTACACTTCTGAAACTATCGCTATTACTTTCCTCCGGGCTGTCCAATGCGCCTGAGCCCCCCCCATAGACTCTTTTACGATCAGACCCAAGGCCGGGAGCACGGTAGGGAAACCTGGGGCGCGAGCAATTAGAGATTCCAGGAGAAAAAGGCTTTTTCCGGTTCGCACTGGTGATAAAGTAAGGTTTTTCATCTATGGTCCATAGCGTCAGTTGTTTCTTGTTCAAGCTTGCGTAGCCATCCAAGTCGGCGGTCAAAAGGCTCATGAATGGCGCTTACCATCGTATGTGGGGTAGTTATTAGCGCTGACGTTCTGATTAAGTTTATTAAACCACTCCTCTGGTGTACCATGATTCGCACTTCTGGTCTCTCCACCTCCAGCACTAGAGCTTTCAACATCCACAGTAGGTGGCAAAGCTCCGGGTCCAGTCTCGGGGGCAGAACCTGCGCTCCCCCCAGCAACTCCCGAAGACCCTATCGCCATCCTCCATCCCCCGAGCACAACATCTCCCTGCTCCCCTTCGGCGGGTGGCACGCCCATTCCGACATCGGGGCCAACGCTGTTAAAGCTGCTGTCCATATTTGTTTTCATAGAAAGTGATTCTTGACTTGCAAAGCCCGAATCCCCTGTTACTCTTCCGCCTGACATCTCCTCTATAGACTGCTTCCTTCTTTGCACAGCGGCGTCACCGGCATGGGGTATATGTGCAGGCTGCACAGTATTCATAGCGCCCTTGTGGTGGTGTCTTAGGGTGCTCGATTCCTCTGGGGGCTTTCTTCGTGGGTTCTGAGGGTGATCTGGCATTGATGAAGGTGTAGAAGTTGTTGCTGGCCTCACTAACAATTGTTGGCGATACTGTTGCTGATGTTTCAGGTGGGAATGGGAGGAAGGAAAGGGTTGTTGTTGAGTAGGAATAGTTGGCATGGCCCTCCTATGTCGATGGGATCTTGAATTGTTATGGGGATCGATGTTTATTTGAGACTCCGGCTGACCGGTCGAGATCGAGTACTCATAGTTGGCTTCGTAGTTAGCCAGAGTTAAGGCTGTGTGTGTGTGTGTGCAAGAGTGAAGGCCTCTCGAAATTTAAGTTGAAAGACAGCTTAAGGTATCTCTTCGGAAGTTTGGGTCTTCTGATTGCGTGCCCTGATTATTCCAGATCGTTGGTAAATGGTCTAGCTAGCGAACGACAATTGAGGGACAAAACGAGTGTATGAGGGGCTTTTCCACCTATGCCTTCGGGGTTTATACCTAGTGTTCTAAGGTAGAGAGATTGCTGCTCGTAGTTGCGATCGAGAGTGGACCGTAGGGCAGGGGCCACGCCGTTGTATATCTCGACAGACCGCGTGTTTTGAGATCCAGTCGTCCAGAGGGAAGCGAGAGTAATATTGAGAGCTGTGCGGTAGCAAAAGCCGATAAGAGCAAAGCGGAAGGGCTAAGAGGGTGTGGTGCCTGTGTGGAGACGCAGGTGGTATGGGGGTAATATTCTGGGCAGTGGTGTCGGAAGTTGTAGTGGTTGCGTTCTGCAACTGGATTGCCCAGGCAGCGTGGGAGCAGGCGGATTCAAAACCGAGACGGGGAACGGGGAACAGGGACGAGGAAGGGTACGGAACAGAGCACACAGTTTAGAGCGGGAATAGCTATTTCCCTCTGTTCTAGTGCAATGGACACCGGAAAACAAAAAATGAGGCTGCCTATTGCAGTCGTATCTGCTGTGTTGCAATGCTTCGGTAAGTAAGTTGTGCAGAGTAATAGTTTTTTTTTCTTTTCTTTCCAAGTGGTAGGCGCGGAAGCAGCAGCAATGAGCAGTAAGGGATTGAACCGTGTGTGTAAGAGGTTTATGCTCCGACCTGCTGGCTTTGCGTTGTTTTTTTTTGGGGGGGGAGTTTTCTTTTTTTTCTTTTGCTTCCTCTCACTCCTTGGTGGGGGGGTTTATTTTCCAAAGGGGTTTTCGTTGCTGATTGATGCCTGCTGTTGCTCGCTGGTGATAACTTTGGCTGTTATGCTCGCCCTATCCAGTACAATTGGCGATGAAGGGAGAATAGGGTTCTAATTGCGTCCGCCCTTTGCGCGTAAGGCGAGGATGATCAACTTTTTTCAACTCAAGTGACTTTTCTCGTACGTCTTGATTGTTTGAGGCCAAATGATTAGCTCTTGATATTCATACAATTAGTTGTATGTTAAAGTTATAGGGGTAACAGCACTCCCGTAGTGCCGATATCAAGTTCTCTTGGTATGGATGACTCTCCCTTTTCTTTCTCTCTTTTCCTTCTTCTTCTTCTCTGCTCCCTTTCAAGCTCTGTGGCCGTAAGAGAACGATGAGGAAAATCGGAAAAGCGAATCAAAATCTTGCCAAAAAAATAGGGTCATCAATTAAAAAGGGTTTGTGGTGGCACTGGGCGAACCCGATGAATCGGACTATACTCGAGCAATCAGCAATGGATCTGCTGCGGGCTGCGAGTGCTGCGCTGTGCTGTGCCTGCTGCTCTCGTGTTGCCGGGCTGTCTCCATTGATCGTTCACAATTGCTGGCATCCAAAGAAAAGGAGCCCCCTCCCCCAGAAGGTCTCCCTCTTCTGTTCCACCCCCCCCGTTCTGGAATGGTTTCCTCCATTCCAAGTCCATCTGGTGCTTCCCTGCCCTTGGATGTCCTGACTCCTGGCTAGCTTTGGGGAGCTGTTCGCCATCTCGTGGGAAACCGTTGGGCCCTTGGCCATAATAAAGCTCGATCTCGACGGTTCCGAACCCCATGAATGTTTGCCAGATTGGCAGGCAAGACTATCGATGCCGAGGCGCCAAGCCATTAGCGCGGATCGATAAATACCAAGACATCTAACAAATAGCCACGGGTGACAGCTCCAAAAAGGGAACTCTAAACTCACTGTACCGTATTACCGCCTTACTAACCAAACAGCCCATCGGCTGGGTCATCGTGAGGCTTTGCATAAGCCAAAACACCCCACCAAAAGGCATTTCTAACCCCCACCTTTTGTCCGTCCCAAAAACACGAAAAAAGCATCCCCCCATTTAATAACAACGCAACCCAGCAAACACACTTTTTCAGACACAATTGCCAGTCACTTATTTTTGGACCTCTTAAATACCGGTACGATACTGTAAGAGTAAAACTCCGTTTCTGGTCCTTCACACCCCCTCTGCGAAGAAAAGTAAAAAATTCGGCGCAAAGATGCGGTATCGATCGGGTCTGACTCCTTGGACCCTGAGTTGCGCAAGCATCTCGATATGGATTAGGGACACCCCGGACTACGGATTGGGTTGGCTTCAATATTCAAGATCGCTCGAATAGGGTATAAATTGAGCTTACCTAAGGACACTCGAGAATCCCAATGCATGGCACAGGGTTCAGAAGGGGAAAAAAGGAAAGAAGAGGAAAAAAGCAAGGGATGAGAAAAGAAGAAAAGAAAAAGAAAAGAGTCTGATGATCATCAGTTCAGAACGAAAAATCGTGAAAATGAGAAAAATAGTAACAATAAAAAATATCATGTGGGAGACACAGACCGAACCCTTGAATCAGTTCCAGTGTGGAATGGTCTGCAGGCTGTACATATAAATTGGGGCTCTACGCTCTTTGGATCCCAGGATATATGGCTACCCTTCGTGTACCTGTGAGTATCTTCACGAGGAGGCACTTAGCCACCACCACACAGGAATACGGTGCTGTACCCACAGCGATATCTTACAGCAAATAGATATTATCCAACTAATGGTTAACGGATATGAAGCCACGGACTCCTCAGGAGGTTAAGGAATGGGCGAGAGGGTGGAGGGGAGAAAAGGCGCAGGTGAGCAAGGTTCATGTGTTCTCCGGCTTGCTTGATGGACCCCTCATATTTTCTTTCATTGTTGTCCACGTAAAACATCTTTCCCGTTGTGTTCACCTCGGCCCTGCTAGTGAGGATTGATAAACTCAGAAGACCTTAGTCCTATCTGTCGAGGGAAAGAAACTTGGATCCCCACGTGGAGAGAGAGATCGAGATGAAGGGACTTGGAGAGGCAACGAAAGACAAGAAGAAAAAAAACAAGACACAAACGCGAAAGGCAAGATAGGCCAAAGACAAGCAGGCAGCCAGCGTCAGCGATACCAAGAAGGAAACCCTCCTCCTTCTGTTCCCTCCTTCGCTCTCGCTCTGGTTATCTCTGCCTTAGGATCCCACTTGCTCTGCCTTGCCTATTCTCGACGTAACGACAGAAGAAGCCGACGTAAACCGATTCGTTCGGGATTCTTGATCATTGCGACCAAACTAACATGAATTCCGAAGAGGGCGCCAAAATCCATCCCATCGAGATTAAGACCCCTTCAGTTTGAGATGCCCACCACAAGGAAAAGAGGACAACGAGCCGCACTTTTAATCCCATCTAGTTCGTCTGTTGTTACCACAAGTGCCGTAGTGTTAACATGACCCTCAATGGGACCCTGAACAAACTGTTTTTGGATCCTTTGCCATTAAGAGTGCGACAAAGGCGGGAGGGGGGTTTTCGGGATTTTTTGAAGCAAGAGATTGACCTGTAAAATTTCGATTTCTCCCGAAGTCTTTCGGAGTTTGAACAGCCCCTAAAAAATAAAAAAATAAAAAATATCCCCTGCCACTTCCGAAGCATATTCGCTTGGTCTTCTACCTCGGGCAGTCACCAAACAGTGTGGGTTTTCGTGGATCAAGGGATTCCTTTCAGAAAGAGGGTGGGTGGGGTGGTCAGCATGAGTAGGCTTTGCAAAAAGAAAGGCGATTCTCACTAATTTCGCGATCCCCATTCCCATGGTGCGCTGGAAGCAACCAAAAGAAAGCTCCGATGCGTGGGAGACCGCGCCAACAGTGCTGAAATAGGAGAGATCGACGCTGTCATCGAGATGAAAGTTTTTCTCTGTCTCTCTCTCACTCTCTCACACACTCTCTCCCTTGTAATGAGGCGATCCATTTTCGTTTTGCTGTTTGGGGGGTCGGGGTGTGAGTTTTTCCATCACGACTCTTTACTTGGAGGAGTTTATGTGTAGCTGGACTCGAGTAGTTCTACCGTAGAAAGAGGGGGTGATAGCTGCCGCCATTGTCAACAAGAAAACGAGATAAGCTTTTTATCGGTTTAGTCAGCGGTTTGCAGAGTAAAAATACAAAGTTCAGAGAAATTACGATTCTGCCTGATTAATTAAAATTTTATCCAAGCGATACCAGCCTGGTTCCCGCTATGTCTTGCAACAAAAAGAGTAATTATGTGGATTACAATACTCTGCTCTAGAACGTTGATTTGTGGCCATCGCATGGAAGATACTTGAAATGGGGATATCAATGTTCAGAACCTGGGACGGGCATCCTGTATCAAGAACACAGATAGGAATTCGGATCCCACAGCACAGCACCCGTGTGGAGCACCAAACACTGTGATAGGATCTATTTTTACGCCGCACATGTACCGACTCACTCCTTTGCTTTTGTATTGAAACTGTCAAGCAATCAAAGTGTTGAATTGACAAGCAATCACAAGAGAAAGACAACGAGGATTGCTGTAGCACAAAGACTGGCACTTTCCCGAATGGATACAGTACGGTACTCGAGTAGTCAGACAAAAGGCAGGGTGCTAGTACGATACTCGAGGAGAGTGCTGAATTGAAACCGAACTGTGTGATCTGGTGCTGTATCATCATACGTGGAACATGTAAGAGTACTCGAGTTCACCGCTACCGATACTCTAGATCGCCCTGAGTCAGAACAACCTTTATCTTTATTTTCATTTTGCAGAATAAGGCATGAAATAGTGGAAGTTAGGTGGGGGGGCCCGAAGGATGAATTGTTGATAATTGTCTGTACGAGACGGTTTAATTTAGAGCAATTGATAGGGAATTGACGGCTTAAATTTAGGCTTTGGGCGTCTGTTGTCCCTCTACCATACAGCAATCTTTTACCATGATTGTTCGCCATTAACTTATTTTCGCATATCCATTGAACTAGACCGCTCAAGACCCATGGCCCCGCATCCTATGAGCGAGGATAGGAGGAGTGCTTGTAGGCGGAGGGCATCCCCCACCGATATGGGCTGTTATGATAGGCACTCTACTCCAGACCGGAGAGACTCGTGTCCCTCCTGGTCCGCCAGCGCAAGCATACCGTACGCCTTCATCTCCTTTCGAAGAGATGTTGTAGAAGCTTCAATCCGTTGGGGGGGAGGGTTACCGTACCTTCCCCTCAGTTAGTGGCTTTCCTCTTATCATGAATTTTCCCTCCCACCACCATGACCCCCCTCTCCTTACTGTGCGAGTACTCTAGCACTCGAGTATTGTGCACCCACCACTATCACAATCACTGTCACAACAACTGTCTTTTTTTTTTTTTTTGCCTCCGGGGGGTGGACAGACTTTACTTCGTTTTTCCGTGATCTTTCCTCTTGCGTCTTTGAATTTCACATTGTTCTTTTGCCGAATCTTTTTTTCCGGTTCCAGCCTCTAGCCCCCTCCATCCAACCCTTTATTCTTCACCGCCCCCCCTCAGTAAATTGTATATCGTCCATTGCCCTTGCTGTCCTCTCGAAACAATGTCCTCCTGAAGGTCAGCCCTATCGATTGGCCTTTTGATTTCATCCGGGGCTGCGTTTCATGTTCTCTTAACCGGATGCCTTGCATGAAAGGATCAATTGGTGTACCGCTTGCTTTTTTGAGTGGTCTATTTTTGTCCCTTCGTTTGCATCCGTTGAGGTTGAGGAGTGATCGATTGGAGGAAAAGGGTAACAACTTCATCCGTTCGTTCGTTGGTCGACTGATTGGACTAATTGAACGTTCAATAGTCAAAGCAACCAGCTAGAGGAGAGGAATCACAGACAAGGAACCTGCTGGCACTCAAGAACGGAACGGAGAAAAGAAAAGAAAAAGAAAGGAAAGGAAGAGAGAGACAAGGCACGGAACAATAGGCCTAGTTGACGAACAGTTGGACGAACGAGCAGGATAGAAGCAACACTTTTTCTTTGATCTCTGTCCTATCACAACCAAACGGTTACAGGCTGGCCTGCAGGCTTTGATCCCGGGCTGCCTCCGAGAACACGAGTACAGAGCGGAACAGCCTCTTTTTTCTCCTATCCTCCTACCCTTCTTCATCACCACCCCCCCTTTTTTCCCCTGCGGGCTAGTTAGGCAGGGACTCTATCCGCTCGGGCAACGCTTGCCATCACCCGCCCATCACCGCCTCGCCACGCGACAGAACCCTATCCCCCACGGCGAGCAAGAAAAGGAAAAAGCTTAGCTTCTCAGGAAGGCAACAGAAACTACCGCATCCCACATTCACAACCCGCAACCAACACCCCATTCCTGGCAGCGCGCACTGCTAAGGCAGAAGCAGGACAAAGCAAAAGAAGAAAAAAAAAATCACCCCCGCCGGTCATTCCAGGCCGAGCCAACACCATTTGCAGCCTCCCGACCTTGCAGCACCGTGTGTATGCTACTAGACGCGCCTACAGACCAACCATCGCCTCTACTCGACGCTATGAACTTCATCGTATGTGCATCATTCCCTTTTCTACTCGTGCGCTGCTGCCAGTTCGCTGCCCTGCATAATTACTTCACCCAGTGGTTATTAACCAACTAATTTACAATAGTTCTCCCTTGCTCACTTCTGCGAGATTCATGGCCCTACCTCCATCTTATGCACCCAGGCCATACCTCCCTCATGTGTTACTTGCTTTCCTCCTGTTACCACACCTTCTCCAAATACCCCGCATCAGTCCTCTATTCCCGGGACTCAACCAGCGAGTGGTGGTTCACAACTATCGAATTCGAACATTAGACCTAGTGGCCCATCGAACGCCGGCCTCCGGCCGAACACTTCTCACCATGCTGGAAGTGCCAACTCATCCTCGGCATCTTCATCTAATCTATCTTCGCCGATGGAGACGCCGCCACCATCGCCTAGAAGCCCCGTGCTCACAAGTTCCTCTCTGCCTGCAACTGCTGGTGGTATTGGGATTGGGCCCGGATATCTGGGTGGACCAGCGAACCAGGGATCGATGACCCCACCGACTACATCGGCGATGGCCGACACTTGCCGGAGCTGTAGTATGACACTCCCGAGTTGGCTCAATGAAAAACTATCAGCCCCGGGCTTGGCTTCATCACCCTTAGGCGGAACCAAATCCTCTGCTGCTACCAAGAGCAACAATCCAAGTTTGCGGACGAGGGAGGTCATCATCTCTTCTGTACCATTTCTTTCTAGCGAGGACGAGCACGAAACCTCTGAAGGGCAGTTGCCGTCCTACATTCGAAGGCGGAGGGCTACCATTGATCCGGAGCATATATCAGGTTCACCAAATGCACGATCGTATTTCAATTCCACCCCAGCCTCTGATGACGAAGCAGCTGGTGGAAAATCCTCGGTCTCTTCTACACATGTCCACCACATCGAATACTTTTCCACAAGAGCTCCTTCCGTACCCTCCCGGTACTCTACTCTTCGGCAGTCATGCGTTCGGACCTTGTCCTGTGAATTGATACCTGCTCAGACTGGGCCCATTATGTTTGGTGATCCACTGGCGGGTTATACGATCGCCTACGTATTCAGGCTTGCAGATTCCAAGGCTCGTGGTGAAAGACGATCATACGCATTGGTTTGTATCTGTCCTGACCAGAAGATTGTCGTAAAATCGTGGAAATATGTTGTTGCTGCCTTTGAAGCGTTGGTGCACCGCATAAAACTGTTGGCAGCGAAAAAGGCCGCAGAAGATGCACACGTCTCGCCGGCTCTGAGCAACTCAATCTCGTCGATCGCTTCTCGGGGGCCAGATGGGTTTCTGCGGAGGCGAGTTCCCGGAGAATGCGGTAGTCAGCGGGGGTTAGCAGAGTTAGTTGGACGAGAGGATCTGTTTGTTGAGGTCCATACGTGCTTCGTCAAGCTGCTTGGAGGATTGGTACGGCGATATGGATGCTGGGCTTGGAGCGAGTTGGGTCTAAGTATCGGCACCGGCAGTAGCTTTGTGACTCCTGTTATGCACAGAAGCAGGGCAGGGAGCGTCAGCAGTTCAGTTGGCGATGAAAAGCCTGAGAGGAAAACTGTCACCAGCCAGACCGTTGTTGAAGGTATCGAAATGACTAGAAGCGAGCGAGCAGCCAATGGAGCTAAAGTAACATTTCCACCTACAACTGCAGGACTCAGTGTCCATGACACCATCACGTCACGAGCTGCTTCTTCAACGCCGCGAGCGCCTACCGCAAAACGAGAAGAATCGGTTCATCAGAGAAGTCGAAACGCGATTTTGATTCATTAAGTTGATATCAAAATCCGTGGTCATGTGGTTCGTCTGGCGCGTTTAGTAGGTAATGAAGCCATACCAAATTCAAACCTTGCATTAACGAATTTCGTTATTACGTTTTCTGCGGCAGTTTTTTTTCTTTCATTCTCTCTAGCTTATTTTTTCGTTTTTTCCTACAACAAGCGCTCTTGTAGCTCTATTAGCATTTTTCCTTCTCTCATTACGTTCTTCCTTGAGCTTTGCAAGCCAACTCTTTGAATCTTTTGAAGCCGGGACGTTTCAGGGTTGCTGCATTATCAGAACTATATTTCTTTCCCCTTCCTTCCTTTCCCCTTTTCTCTATTTCTTTTACTCGCTTTCATAGAAGGTCAAAACTGGGGCGCTTTTAGTTTTATTGTTTTAATTTTCCGCTTCAAAATATTCTTATTAGCATAACTTTTTTGCTCTAATGAAGCTCGCTAGAACATTTTTTGAGCTATCATAGTCTACCATAAAGAGCAAAATTAGGCTGATTGAATGAGTATCATACATGTGAAATTTGAAGTGTGAAACTCTTGTTGGGCGAAGAGCGTGAGGATTGGTGGACTGCCGGCTGTAACGTACCAGTATCTTGGGGTAACCCAATAAAAAAGAAGCAAACGGGGCTAGCGGCCACGTTAACCCTTCCAAATGGCCACGGAAGCCGACTACGGTTGAGATTACTTGTATGATACTTATTTTTCTTTACCGTACACGTACAGGTACTTGTACTCTAGCAATAGCAAAAATAGAAGGGGAAAACGTTCCTCCACAAACCAATGAGTCCACACACCCACCCTGCTACCCCCCCCGCAGCACACGCACCAGCCAAGTACCGGGCACAAAAAAAAAGCACATGCATCGGGCATGCAAAATTGGTGAATAAAAATAAAATGAAATAAAAGAGATATTAAGCAAAATTTCCCATTCTCACCACCCCTCACCACCTCCCCCCAAGAAAAAAAAGAAATGGCACCACACACACAAAACCCACAACTCAGCCGGCTCCCAAACCGTCGGTACTTAATATCTATCAAAAACGTAAGAACATCTCTATGGGCGTGGGGGGAGGCACTCGCCCATAATTGGTGCGGAAACGGCAAAATGAAATTCGGTTGCTTGGAGTTTCGCATCCGAGGAATGTGTGAATGTGGATGGATAGATGGGGAAGGGGTGGAGGGAAGGGGAAGGGGAAGGAGAGAAAAGAAAGGAGAGTGCTGTGCGAGTACGGTACAGGTTATCATAGGAAAGGGGAAGAAAAGAAAAAAAGAAAAGAGAAAAGAGAAAAGAGAAAAGAGAGATGGCGGGGAGGGAAGGGAAGGGAAGGGAGGGATAGGGTGAAATTTGCACTTATCATCCTCGAGTATCATATTCATCGAGGGGTGGGGCGGTGGTTCTAGACCGGTGGTTTGGAAAAAATCGCGATGTGATAATAGATATGGTACAAGTGGTGGAGCCAGCGAGCAACACACACACACACATACACACATACACACATACACACATACACACATACACACATACATAACTTAGGTATGCATATGGTACTGTTATTGTGTCTGCGCTCGAATTGGCTATTGAATTGTGTCGTATTGTACAAGTATCGAGGCGAGCAGGAAAGGAGAAAGGGGGAAGAAGGGGAAGGGAAAGGAGGAAGAAATGGGATGAAGAGAAGAAGAAGAAGAAGAAGAAGAAGAAGGGATAAAAACCTACCAACTCATCCTATCATCCAACGGTGTAAACCACTTCACTCCTTCCTTCCTTCCTCGCTCCGCTTCCTATTCTTTCCTTCCATCGGTACAGTACTAGGCGATTTTTTAAGTATTCGGAATGGGAAAATATGAGTTACTCGACCCTTGTATAACTTAAGGTAGTTACCCATAAGCAGGCCATACTTCTTAAGGTAGCCACTATCCCCCTTCAGGG
>Ga0307509_10006698_pt1 | contig 15369 bp, 6 predicted proteins | sample 10_EM_MG_FD_202245 | JGI IMG/M metagenome (GOLD analysis project Ga0307509, IMG submission 202245) | Populus trichocarpa ectomycorrhiza microbial communities from riparian zone in the Pacific Northwest, United States - 10_EM | ecosystem: Host-associated > Plants > Roots > Unclassified | place...
AAAAAAAAAAAAAACATTAGCTACATTAGTTTGCTAAATATTTTTGTTGAACGTGATTTGATAGGATTTTAGCAGAATTCAAGCAAAGATTTGTGTGGCTTTGATGGGCTCAATTGGGTCACAGACAAGGCGATGTCCCATTTGCGGTACGACTACTGAAGTGCGGTTTCAACGACTGAAGTGCGGTTTCAACTACCGAAGTGCGGTCACGACATGTCTCAACTACCTCTTTTATTCAATTATATATATATATATATATATGTATACTGTTGTCAGATAAAATAATCTGATGTTTAGATTTATTATTTAACGATAAACATTATATTTTACTAATAGTTAAGTCTTAAATATCGGTATCGGTAAAATGTTTATGCACATTAAACTGTTAGATTAACAAGAAATCCAAATCTAATAACCTTACTGATATCAACATTTTACTGATATTAACCTCCTTTCTCATGCCGATATGCAAATGGATTGATAGCGAAATTGTATTAACCTCAATCTCACACTAATATGTAATGGATTTACATTAATTGTCCTTCTTAAGGCAATAAAAGAAAGGCAGTGATTATTTGGTATTGCAGTAATTTCAGCTTTTTAAAGTGTTTTTTTAATGTTTTTAGGTATTTTTTAGGTTTTGATACGCTGATATTAAAAATTAAAAAAATATAAAAAAATATCATTTTAATACATTTTCAATTAAAAAACATATTTAAAAAAACATCTTACAATACATCATATTATCAAACATATATTTTATTCTTTTTTTTCCTGGCCAAAGGCCTTATAAGAACGTAGCTGGTAATTTCAATAATTACATGCAAGTATAGAACTGGTTGTTCTTGCTCTTCTCAATCATCATGACGCCTAGAGATCTCAGCATGACACTGGAGGGCCTAAAAGTCATGCTAATCACAGAATATGGAACGCTCAACAGTACTGAAAATAATGAGTTGGAGCAGAAGCACTATAAATATTTAGATAGAGACCTTCGCTAGCTGTCATGAATAGGATTCAAAACGATGTTCATGTGTCTACAGCTTCCATAATGGTCCAGCTGGTTTCTAAATAGCAACCCCGAATCTATCGATTTCCTTGGAGCTATGTGATCAGAAGCAACATATATATAAATATTTTCAAGAATTGGATAAGAACATGCATGCCCTTGAGTTTACAAGGTTGATATGTTTGTAACAGTTGCCCATGATTGCAAAAGTTCAACTACTACATGAATATATGGAACGTATATACGTGTCATCTATAAGCCTAGCCCCATATAGAATACAACATAAATATTAACTTTGAATTTCGAATGCTCAAGTTATAATTATTAATTTCGAGGGGAAAAAACACAAGAAATGAAAAGTTTAAAAATAATATTTTAATAAAAGAGAAGATTAATTTTATAACTCTTGGTGGATCGGATATGGTTTTTTCTTTTCTTTTTAAATCTGTTTCCTTTCTATGCTATAAATATCAAGTAATTATAATTTAAACATCATAAAAGTTTTCATTACCAGTAAAAAAACCTTCATATTTTGTCGATGTGTGTTCATCATAATGTTTTCCCACTTTTACTTTGAATTTAAACAAATGTAATGAGCAATCTCCTCCAATAACCATGTGAATTTTTGAGATGGAAAGACGTGGTAATATTATACTACGTACAGTATGAGGTGTGGAAAAGGGAAAAAGAAAAGGAGGGCATCGATCCTTGATTATCTTAGTTTGGCCTTCTGTATGTGGTCCTCGTTTACATGGCACCAAAATTAAATGCGAAAGAATGAGTCATAGCTCCTACTAACTATCAAAGCAGTTGTGCTGCATATGTCCTTCTATGCACAACTACCAGTCTTAATTCACACCCTTCGCTATTAGTATATTAGTCCTCGAGTGCCTTTAATATTGTCCAAAAGCTTTACCTCCGTTGTTTCTTCACTAAATTCCTATTGGTAACTCTGTGATCCTTCAGTATCTTTACTCTTATTCCCTATGGCTGACACTGAACATTCTTCTTCTGATGAAACTTCTGTGGATTCTAGAGGTACTGTACACTCGCTTTTATGGGCATTTTCCTTTATCTACACGTCATCTTGGTAAAAAACATTGCTTGTTTTTACATGGTATTAGTTTTGTCCCTCCTATGTTTGTTAGCCTTCCGGCTTTATGTATGAAACGTTTGTTCTCCAAAGGGTGTAGAGTTTATTGGTTTTGGGGTGTTTTGTTCAGAGGAAACAAGTCAGGAATCAAAGCTTGAATTCTCTGAGGATGAGGAGACGCTTATAATTAGGATGTTTAATCTAGTTGGAGAGAGGTTTGTCTGTTTCCCTTTTGTTTTTTCTATTTTCAATGACTTTGTTAGCCTTCAGATTCAAAATATCTAACACCCAAGTTGTAATAATCTTAATAATCAGGTGGTCTCTAATTGCTGGAAGGATTCCAGGAAGAACAGCTGAGGAAATAGAGAAGTATTGGAACACTAGATGCTCTACGAGTGAATGAAGGCATGGCTTAAGCTTTCTTACTTTACCTCTGCTAAAGCGAATTGTGCTTCTGTCATTCATGAGCAGAAGATGAAGGGTTAAGCTGGTTCTGTAGCTGTGCTGTGTTTCATGAAGGGTTATTGCAATCATTTATTAGCTGCTATACCTTAAACGAGGATAATGTTCCTTGTGAATATCCCATGTCTCTATGCTTTTCGTTTTGTCTTTTCCGAATCTACGTATTTCTTGTGCTCCAAAACGTTTTCATGTACCAAATATTGTTGCAAGAAATGGCTTGAGATTCATTGGCCATTTCTTCTGTCCATGTAATTGTCAGCCAAGACTTTATTCGTCCCCTGTGCTTATCCAAAAGATCTCCTTTTCAGAGTTTTCCTACTCTTACTAACCTATCTTTAAAAAAAAAAAAAAAAAGTTAGGCAGCCATTATTATTGTTGTTGTTTGCATCAAGGTTAGGTCAGTATTTTCACTGTTTGGAGCCCACAGGCAACCACCATGTCATTTTCTCGTGGAAAATATCACCATGGAAAATAAAAACAATGCAGAACCAGGGAAAGCAATGATTAGGGGTCTGTTTCCATACTGTTGGCTTTTGAGCTTTTTAGCTCGAAACGTCCCAAACTCAAAAGGCAAAACCTAGAGCTTCTCCAGCTTTTTGTTTATGAAAATATATATACACACGCGTATCCTTTCACGTCCTTATATTTTAGAGTTTGTGTCCAATTCATCCTTATATCCAATCTATTCTTAAAAATATGGTTGTTTGTTTGCCTTTAATCTATCCTTTCATCATATTTCCTCATGTTGACTGCCTGGTATATCCTTCGTTATTTTCATCATATTTTTTTTCTTAATAAAGAGTATTTTTAACATTTTATGCACTTCTTTTTAAAGATATATTGAATAAATGTAAGGATAGTGCCCTGTTATAAAGGTATGTAAAGCCATTTCTCTTATATTCTATTATATGATATATGCATAATATCTACTGTATAAATTTATTATTAATTTCAATATAACTTCACTTTTTCAACCCTATAGTTAACCAAACACTTCTACATATTTTCCATCATTCTAAAAAAATTATCACTTCAAAAGTTGTATCATTCTAAAAGTTCACTATCTTTAATACCAAACATGTGTGCATTGGAGGGTGAATCAAAAAAGAAAATAGATATGAAATTGTATACTGTACTCGTAACATAATTTGTTGATAAGCAATAAAGAAACCAACCAAGCGTTCTAGTACATTACATGACTGTCAGCAATTGTTACAGATCCGATTACATATTCATAAGCTTGACGATCACAAGTATATCAGTTATAACTCTCAGACCAGAAGTACCAGATAGCATCTCAGTTGTGTTATGCATTGCTTTGTTTATAAAGCTTGGTGTCAAGAACTTGCTTTCCGCACATAGCACAAACTCCTGCAATATTAATAGCAAAATTAGAACTTGTTGCAAAACAATTACTAACATGTTAAACTCAACAAATCTGAATCAGAACACAGAACAGAAGTCAGAACATCAACAACAGTACCTTTGGAATAAGCACAGGTGTGACAGTACTTGCCATCTTGATGTACTTGCTGCTTGCAAATCATGCACTTGGTATTTCCATAAGGACTCCATCTGCAAGAAATAGACTCCAAATAAGTTAAAACAGAATCACACCCCAAGAATTACAAATGCGAAATCCCATTGCTACTGTGAAACACCAACAGCGTCAACAAACTATCATATCTAATGAAACAAAAAAGAGCAGCAAAAGTGTAATACAAGAACACGAGGTAAACTAGAAGAAAAGACAAACTTTCATGCAACCTGGACTATAAAAATAATACGGAAATCAGTTACCCCAACAACAACTACTGCATCTATACCAAACCCATCCTGATCCTTGCATTCTAATTCCCTAATCACCCACTGGCTATTACTGCTACTTAAGATCTAGATGTCCTTCACTCGGCAAAAGGGGTAACAAAATTTCTAGCAGATACATTAAGTTAGAACACAAACATCGCCAAATAACTTGCTCGTAACCTTCTTAGCAAAGCCAACATGCTTATAAACACAAATACAAGCCTTATCATTTTTTTCGAAAATTCTAGCACAATAGCTCTAATTCCTCATGTAACACAGGAACTCCATACTCTCTACAGAAAGAAGCTTCAACCCTTGCGCGTATTCAGATCCTACAAGTCTAAAACTTCTCCAACTCCCACAGTTTGTTTTCAGACCCTTAATTTACCCTAAAACTAGCTCACAAACTCTTTTCCTCTACACATAATCCAAACAAATAGCACTACTATCGAAGCTAATCTATAATCACACTCTACCAAATATTTTAACACATCCACACCACAAATCCCAGAACGGGCAAGTTGCACAATAAGCAAGAACCTAGGTATTCATCCGCATCGCAATTCATTCATATGCTAAGAAAATACCATAAAGATCACACTATCAAACAGCATTACCACATGTTAATTCACACTATCTAGTAACTAAAAAAAAAATTTATTTTTTCACTGTGTTAACGATCACAGCCAGGAACTAACAAAAAATAAAAAGAAGAAGCAAAAAGCCGAAAAAAAAGAAAGAATAAGAGAACCTTTTTTTCTTGGAAAGGAGTTTATTCTCGTTGATTTTCCGTCCACCGCCTTCGGTGGTGTTGCTAGCTCCTTCCTTCCACTTATCAGGAACAATCACCTTACTTAACTTCTTTTCACCTAAAAAAATAAAAATTAAAAATTAAATATCAAAAATCGAGACAAAATTAGATTAATTAATCATATATTAATTATATTTGGATGCGAGATTAAGAGACTTACACTTTTCGCACACCATTTTTGTTGTTTTTGCTCTGATTTTTGGGGATTTTTTCCCTAAATTGAGATTTCCTGGAGAAGAGGAGATTGGAGAGACAAGTCGTTGCTTTGTATGTATAGAGTTTTGGATTGGACGGCTGAATTGACTAAAGTGTCCTTACTGCTAAAAGGAAATTTCAAACTGCGGCAAGTAATGTTGACCGAAGAGTCGGTGAGTTTTTATTGTGTTTAGATTTTTGGGAAACCTCAATTTTAGTCTCAGACTTATAAACCCATCCTCAATTGGCCCCAAATTTATAACTTTTATCAATGAAGTCCTAAATGTTTTCTATATTTTTAATTGCATCATTTTATCAATTTCTTTTAATATTTTAACTCTATTGTGGAAATTTATATACAATATGGGGTCAATTTGAAAAAAAATTGATGGAAAAATGAATGAAGATCAATCTAACATGCTTATTTATGAACTAACATAGCATCAATTTGAATAAAATTTGATGAAAATGTTAATAAACATTAATATTTTCGAAATATTTGGATCAAATTGATAAAAGTTATAAGTTTAGAACTTAGCTTAGGATGAGTATATAGTCTTGGGACTAAATTAATATTTTCCTTATTATTTTTCCTATATAGAACTCAAATAATGAGTATAAAGATTTGAGATTAAATTAATGTTTTCCCTAATATTTTTTATAAATAAATATTCTTCTCGTGTGTGTTATTCGACTACATGAAAATTAAAAACTGCTTCTATACATTGTTTGTAAGTAAACACTTGATCACAAGATAATTTTCATTATTTGAAAAAAAAAAGACAATTACTCTCTTTACTACAAGAAATGAAAAAAAAAATTGATGCTTTACTGTTCGTAAAAAAAATATAAACAGTAAAGCAGCTCAATTTTTTTTTATTTTTCTAACTTTTTTTCCTTTTTTTAATTATACTTTCCAAATTATTATTTTTTTTCTAATTCTATTCTTTTATACTTTATTGATTTGGAATTGGTTGTTATAATTTATTTTAATTTTTTTATGAAATTATTATAATTTCAAACAAACATTCTAATAATGAATTAGTATTCAATTTGTGGAGGCATCTACTTTGCACGTACAAGATCAAGGGTGATGTTGAGATCAACAAAGATCAAATCAAAGATGTCTATGACAAAAAACCGAAAGCTTGTTCATGGATGTTGAGGCATATTTCTTGGCAAATCCAGATGCATAGATATGAAATATTAAACTTGTGAGATGTTAAATGCAAATATATATATATATATATATATATAATCGATAATCAATCCATTTATGTGTTAAATCAACATTGAATTGGTAAAAAAAAAAAAATCAACCCAAATTTAAAACATTTCTCAACCTCAATCTATTTTTTCTATAAAATAAAGGCTAAAAAAACAATTAAACTTTTTTTTATTGAATAAAACATATTAACACTAAAATCAATTTTTTTTTATAACTAGAAATGGTTAATTAACCACTTTCTCTCCTGCGTTGTTTTTTAGTGACTATATATATAAATACACACACGAAAACTTTGGTTTTATTGTTTGTAAAAAATTAAAAAAAGGGGACCAAAATCGATGGTTAGGAAAAAATGGAGTCTTTTTTTGGCATTGTGCATTCAACACCTTTTTGATAAATTATGCCTTAAGATTTTATTTCAATTCTTTTTGGTCCTTTAGTTTGACAATTATACATTTTAGTTCAAAATTTTATTTTGTTTTTATTTCAATCTTTTGATTTGAGAGGAGAACGAGAATATTTGAACAGCAGAAAAAAATAAAGAAAATGATCAGTTAGTCATTTCCAACAACAACAAAAAATTAATCTTGGAGTCAATATTTTTTATTCAATAAGAAAAGCTCAATTATTTTTGTTTTTAGCTTTTATCTTGTCAAAAAAAATAGATCGCAGTCAGGAAATTTTTTAAATTCGAGTTGATTTTTTATTTTTTTTATCTATTCAATGTTGATTTAAAACAAAAAAATTAAGTTTATTAAGATTTTTATAATATTTTTTAGATGTTTTCAAATAAATAAAGTGTTGAAATATGTTTTTTAGATCCTACAAATTAAAAAAAAAAAAAACCCAACTTTCCACTATCTTAGATAGCCGGTGTTGAACCAATAGACAACGTGTTATTTACCATTGCAATGACAGGTAGTTTGTTCTTGTTTAAAAAACAATGAGGTGAACGACGTCTACCAAATTTAAATAAATAAAAATTTACATGTTCATCTCTGTTTTGGAAGAGGGGCTACCCTGCACATTTCAATCTCTAGTATGTTTTCGCATAAGATTAAAATATTTTTTTATAATATTAAAAACATTCTTCTTAACAATCTGTCATAATTTTATTTTTTTTTCTTAAGATTTAATTATAATTAGTTTGCTTAATTTCACGTGAGTTGCCTTTTATCATGTATTTTGGAACAAGACAATAACGTCCTCTTGAATAGAAACGCGAATAATCAAATGACCACAGCAAGAAATATTGATTAAGTAATATTTTCTAAGTCTAATAAATAGAATCTTTCCTCTCTATTTAGATATCCCAGAAAGGCATATCTTTTATTAAAAAATATATCAAATTTTATTATTTTACCCTGTTTAAATATTGAATTCACATTATTCTTTGCTCAATTATATTTAATTTTAAAAGACAGACAATACAGTAAATGTAATATAAAGTATATGAGTCGACATATTATTTAATACATTGTTTTTTTTTTTTTTTTTATTTTGAAATCTTAAAAATAAATCTCTCTTAGTCTCTTGGAACGGACAGAGAAGAGGATACTCAAAGTACACAAGGAAGAAAATCTTAACAAAAAATGTGCAGGAATTTATTGCCACGCCAAAGCCAGTTTTTGGCTAAGAACAAAAGGAAGAAAAACAGCCACACAAAGAGATGATCAAGCAAAGGAATTTTCATATCTAGGCATCTGGATTTGCCAAGAAATATGCCTCGACAGCCTTGAACAAGCCTGCAGTCTTTTTGCCATACACATCCTTGATTTGATCTTTGTTGATCTCAGCATCACCCTTGATGTAATATGTGCTGGTTCTCTTGCAGATGCATCCTCCCTCGGGAGTTGGCACAAACTTGTGTTCATAAGTCACCTTTTCAACTGCATCCTTCCAGACATTGGCTTCAATCAGGCTGAAGCTGTATGTTAAGTTCTCTTCGTCAATGGCTTCAAGCCTTCAATCATCTGCTTGGCATAACTGAGTTCTTTGCCTGCACAGCGAAAATTTAATTTAATTACTTCTTCATGCAAGCATATATAGCATGTGATATGTTAAATGCAAGATTACAATTATAACGAAAAATATTATGAATACTAGCCTTCAGCAAAAGTGATCTTCCTGATGGTTCCTGGCCCTCCATTTCCTTCAATTATCTCAGAGCTCTTAATATGTTCTGGCAGAATTTTAGGCAGGAGAGTATCTGTATCAAGACAGTATGCCTTGAAAAGCTTGGCTGGGGCGACAGCAATGGCAAACTCATTTTCTAAAGTGATGACACCCATTATAACTTAGGATTTTCAAAGATCACAAAAGATTGAAAAGGAGAAGAGAACTTGTTGGTAAGGGATGTGTTTGTGGTGCTGACAAAAGAGAAGTAGAGGTGGTATTTATAGGAGGAATTCCATGGCTATGTTGTGTGCAAGGATCACTGAACTCTTAATATTCTGTTCATGGCCATTTTTTGTCTGATATGATCCAGTCAAATAAATCACCTCTGAAAACTAAATAAAGATGATCAATATCGTTGATACAGTAGTTCTGTGTTTATATAATTAATTGCAAGCATGCTGGCGAAAGAGTCAGGTCCTTCTTGCACAGCGCAGCCGCAGCCCAATTTGCTTGGGAAAAAAAAAATGGATCTTTAAAAAATAATTATAATGCCTACATGTGTGTGTAGCGAACCCAAACCATGTTTTACCCATCAATAAATTTAATTTTAGTGTTTATAGATTCGGGTTTAATAAAGGAACTCAATAGAGGTGGTTTTGATATTGGAAAAAGTTGATCGATCTTAAAAAAAATTAAAATTTGAATTTGAATTTTTAAACTGACTAAACTATGTTTTGTTGTTGGAAATAAAATTTTAAAGCCTCAAAATTATAAAATTTTAAAAGTTGACTAAATAATGGCTACTCAAAATAATCTAGAAGGTGAAATATAATAATAAGCTTCAAAATTATATTATATTGAGAGGATTAAAAAAGGAGTTATACATTGCTAGAAAATAGAACAGAGATATTCTGGTACCTTATAATTAGATAAATTTGTAATTTTTTTTATATTTTAATACCATTTTAAAAAAATGAGATGATTTAGGTTTAGTATTTCTATGGTAATATTTGTTTTAATCGTTAAGTTTATATAGAATTTGTTAGCTTAATCTATTTAGTCAAATGGTTTACTAGGAAATTAGTCATAACTCTAGAATTAGTGCTTCAAAAACTTTCAACAATCGAAAGTTATTTCCTCTGCGAAGCAGGATTAGTGCTTCATCAAAACTGAGATTCAACCTTCGTCTAATATTTGCTTGTACACTTGAGGATGCATCCTCCATCAGGAGAAGACACAAACTTGTTAAGTGGCTTGAGCTTCAGAATCGGTGTTGGATCATTGGACTTCTTGAAGGCTTTCATGTCATTTTGAATTTGATAATTGAATATAGTTGTATTCAAATGGATGTAGATATAATTTCTAAAAATATTTTTTTGTTTAAAAATATATTAAAATAATATTTTTTTATTATTTAAAATTTATTTTTGACATCAGCATATTAAAACAATTCAAAAATAAAATTAAAATTAAAACAAAAAATATTAAGAATTTTTCAAAAGGACAGTTAGACTTGAAAAACGAAAGCAATCTTTATAATAAAAAATAAAATTTTATTTTTAAATAGATATTCATACCAAGAGTGAATTATCCTAGATTGATACTTGTACTACTAGAGTTGATGTATTTTATTGTGTTTATGCAATCTATATGGTATTTTCTATAGTTAATATGTTTTTTAATTATATATTTTCTTGTATTTTATACTCTCATATATACAGGTCTCAGTGTTGTAATGGATAAAAACAGAGAGAGAACTTCTAGCCAAGGTACAAAAATATTGCTCTAATTGAATATAAATAATCCAATAAATTAAATAGATATTCAATAAAAATACATACTTTGTGATTTATACCCATCTCAAAACGGTATTCAAGAAAAAGGAAGAAGAAACAAAAAATGATGCTGAAGAATAATAATTAAACAGTCACTTGCTCATCAATCCCATGGACTCAAGCTGCACTCCACTGGCACTGTTGGGAATCTTTCAGTGTCTTTGCAATAGTCATAGATCACAAGATTTCTTTCGACCCAGGCAAAGTCCATTTTTTGTTGATCTGAGAGATGCCAGGCATCGTATTGATCCCACCAATTCTTAGTAGTAGTTGATACGCATTCAGGGTAGGGATCTTCCCATTTGCAAGCTTCAACACTGAAGTCCTTGTAAGAGGACACAAATGGAGCCTTTTTCCAGTCTGTTTTCTCTAGTCCTCCCCTGGTGGCCCAGTCGTCTGCGTTCCAGATACTAGAGAACAGGTACATGGGCTTCTCATTGGGGAAGAAATTGTTTGCTTCTCCATTGTTCTTGTGCACCCTTACTGGAACTTCATCCACGAAAAACCTGTTTGCATCAATATCCAGTGAAAAACTTTCACAGGCTTGCAGTTTGGATAAATTGAAACTATCATTTGCTGACATCCTCGTATCCAGTCCAATGAATTAAGGTTATGTTAGAATTTGAAAAAGGTCGGTTTAAGGTCTCGCAGGTTGCCTTTGCGATGCATCCTTAACCCTGTTTTAAAGCATAAAATATGCTTATGAAGGGGTTAAGGTTGGCACCTAAACACAACCCTAAACAGGGTATAAGTTTTTTTTATTAATTAAAGTTTTTTAAAAAAGAGATTTTAATGGCACTATACAAAACTATAATATATATAAATTAACCAAATATTTTTTAAATTTATAATTAAAACAAAACACGGATACCACTACTTATTTGAGATTGTAGCTGCGGTTACGATTTAAAGTACTTTTCACTTAGAAATACATTAAAATAATTTTTTTTTATTTTTTAAAATTTTTTTTTGATATTAATACATAAAAACAATCTAAAAATTTAATTTTTTTAAAAAAATATGATTCCCAGCATGCCCTTAAACAACATCACATGTTTACACAGTTGTTCCATGTAACAATCCCTTTAATCTACTTTTTTGGCCTTTTTTGCTTTTGCTTTCAAAGATTCCAAGATTTGAAAAATCCCAACATTGATCTCTACTTCTAAAACTGAGAACTCATCAATAATATATATATATATATATATATATATATATATATATATATATAAAACACAAGATTGAAGGACTTACACTATCTGATGGTTATTCCAGAGAATGGAATAGGTGTGATACTCCTCGGTAGGATCGAACCAAAGCATGTGCCTCATTTCACGGTTGCCGGTCCCATTCTTGTATATATTTGTTTGTATCAAGTAGGGTTCTCCAGTTCTATTCCCCAAGAACTCAAAATCCAACTCATCTCTTGTTGGTCCTGCCCCATTCTCTGTACACATCTGCAAACATACGTCAATCCTCTTTAATTAGCCTCCTTCCCCATTAATTCTCTGTTCTTGCTATCGAATTACAAGTATGATTTCTTAGTGAAGCTTCATAGGCATACGATTTCAAGGCTCTTTGAGCCTGTGCGGTAGTAGAGGAAAGACTTACATAATAAGCTGTCACTACACCTGCAGAGTCGCCTCCAACCAATTTCAGCTTCATGCTAAACCATCCAAATCTATATTTCTGCTTGGTTTGAAATCCACAGCCTATATATTCAAGAGACCAAATTAATACTTTAAAAAGAATACCAATCTTGAACATTAAGCAAGGTATATATATTTATTTGATTTAATTAATGAACTGATAATAAAGAACTTCAGCTGGTTTTGATTGAAGCATCAATGCATAAATTTGTGTACCTGTATCTTTGTCCAGTGAGAGATACCAGATCTGCCCATCTTCAGATGTTTTGAAATGATCTTCAGACCACATTATACTAAAGTTATCTTCAAAAGAAGCTTTTGGTTGAGCTGCTTCAGATGATGTATAAGAAGCAGCCATTAAAGCTGCAATGAAGAGAAGAGCTGCTGCCATTGTAGAAACGTTCTCTCAATTTTTCTTGGATCAGAAGGCAGAGAAGGAGCTTTCTCAACAGGCAGCTAGCTGGATCATTGTGAGGAGGTGATGTGCATTTAATGATTAGTACTTTATAATGCAGTACTTCCATTGTGAAGGTTAGAACTGGAAAACCAAGTTGACTTGTCAACGTTGATAAATTATTTGGACATGATCACGGAATGTACAATTTTACCCATCTTAGATATGTTAATCATATGATTTGGGTTTTGATGTGGAAGATTATAATTAATAAATTACAAAGTTATAAAACCTAATCCAAGTACTAGATTAATCTTGGTTGAAACGAGATAATTCAAAATGTTGAGGTTTAAAAAAAAATTAAAAAAAAATTATTTTGAAGAATTTATTTTTAAAGAGTTAAAATTAGTTTTTACTGGGTAAATTAGGTTAAACATGATTAATTTTAAATATGATTTTTTTTTAAATTTGTTCGAATTAAAAGATAAGTTAGTCGAGTCTCGAGTCAACTTGTTAAGTCAAGTCAGGTTTAATAGCTATAATAAGTCATTGAATTATAATATATTTGAAATTTTGTGAATTGAATTCAATTTACAAAATTAAATGAATTATTGTATTTAAATTTTTTTTCCGGCCATTGATAATTTATAAAAAAGAAAGAAAGAAAGAAGCTAAAGTAAATTCATCTATGATTTGGCCTCAAACAATTTGTAATGATACAACAGTGGCAGGGGTATTATAGGCATTTGATAAAAATGGTGTGAGGAGAATTTACATCACATAAAAGATACATGGAAAGCCAGGCTGCCCTCCATCGGGTTTTGACAGAGAATTTTAAGGTGGGGTCCATATGTTGCTGAGTGATTTTGATTTGTCATACAATAATCAGAAAGTTCTTAGATTTGACAACTGGAATTTGAAGCACACAATAATGCGAAATCTCAAAAGGTAAATAAACAGACAAAAAATTACAGGCTACTTGCAGTTTTTATAAGATTTTTTTATATTTTTAATATTTAAACTTTAAAATTACTGAAAACATTAAGAGTTTACTGAGTTGTTGTGGTTATTTTTCAAATATTTTTTGTGCTGAAATATATTAAAATGATATTTTTTTTATTTTTTAAAAATTTATTTTTAAGATCAACGCATCAAAACGATCTAAAACATATAAAAAAATTAATTTTTTTTTTTTAAAAAAAAATATTGAAGAACTGCGCATGCCTTGGCATTTCTAGAAAAAACATAGCACTCTACAGGTTTTTCAAGGCAATCTCTTCACTTTAACGGAGCGATGGAGGAGGTCAAAATATCAAGCTATAAAGAGAGAAGTTTTACTAGGAAGCAGAGCTTGCTTTCCCGGTAAGAAACAAGACCAACATGCTAATCGCAATGACCGAGAAGGAAGGCTAACACTATACAGTGACAAAACATTATCCTCTTCTTCACTATGGTTCAGACAGGGCATGTGGGCATCCAGTGGTATACGTTTTAGGATGCTCAAGGATGGAATCTTATTTACTGTTTGATGATTACAAGTCAAATGCTTCAAACATTGGATCTCAATGGAGCACATGCCAGGCAATGATATAAAACCTGCACTTACCTAGTGGGTTAACCCGGGATCTGGACATGTGGGGATCTTGGTCGGGTTTCAAATGGTCGAAACCCGAGCTTGTAATTGATGCAGTCAAACCCAAGTGACCTGGTATAATCCAGGTGAGATCAAATCTTTTTTAATATTTTAAAAAATATAAAATTAATTTGTGAATACTTAACCTCATATTTTTTTTTATATTCCTTCCTTTTATCGAATTTTTTTAATTTTAATGGTAGCTAAGGAGGTGTGTTAAAGGCAAAAGCCATTAAACAATGTTTGTTTTTACACGTGTTTAAAAAAAAAACTGAGTTTTTTTTTAAAAAAAATTATTATTATTTTTTGTTTTTATATTATTTTGATATATTAATATCAAAAATAAATTTTAAAAAATAAAATAAAAATATATTATTTTAATATATTTTAAAAAGTATAATCTACCATAATTTTAAATACGCTGCTATTATCCTCGACAAACCGAAAAGAGCAAGTGGGTCAGCAACGTTTTGAAACTTCATTGTAATTTAAAGTGTTCAGTGGCTGACTTCCTGTGCCCAGAATGTTAAATCATTTATGATATATATATATATATATATATATACACCCCCAAGCAACTTTCAATAAAAAAAAGAAAGCAATCAAGTTAATGCTACATCCACGTATATTCTATCCTGGTTCTAGACTGAAAATGTGTGTGTGTGTGTTTTTTTTTTTTGGTCTTAATAGTTAGGAATTAGGATAGTTTGGAGATAGCTTTTATTTATTAAAATAAAGTTTCTTTCTAACCGGATCTTGGATAAATTACTAGATTCTTAAATTACATTATTGTAATAAAGGAAAAGAAAATATTGTATATGTAAAAGATTTATTGTTTTTTTTTACTATCTTATTTTGTATAATTTTATAGTTTATTTATTCACTAAAATTAAATATTAATAAAAAATAAATTAAGTAAATTTTAGGCATGCATGGTTGTCAGGCCCAGATACCTGAGCTTGGTATGTTTGTCACGACTAGGCGTCTGGATCTGGCATGAGTGTCAGGTCCAGGTGTGTGGGTTTAACAACGCCTGGACCTAAAATTAATCCACTTCATTAAGTTTAATAACATTATTAAATATTTTTTATATTTATTTTTAAAAAAATTGATAGTAATCCGTTGCAGAACATGAA
>Ga0307509_10006699_pt1 | contig 15367 bp, 14 predicted proteins | sample 10_EM_MG_FD_202245 | JGI IMG/M metagenome (GOLD analysis project Ga0307509, IMG submission 202245) | Populus trichocarpa ectomycorrhiza microbial communities from riparian zone in the Pacific Northwest, United States - 10_EM | ecosystem: Host-associated > Plants > Roots > Unclassified | place...
GGGCAGCGACATTCCCCCAACGCCTCCGACAGTGGACTTAGGAACGAAGCGTGCGAAAGGTTCAGATGGATACTGGGTTTCAGATTTCTTTATTTCTTCTTAGGGTTTTTTCATTCTCTCTTTATATTATCATCTTCATGTATTCACTTGGTTTTGCAAAAATTGGAGAAGTCAAAGTAGGGTGAACATTAGTATAAATAGTAGGGCTCTCACCGATGGTTGAGAACATCATCAACCAACAAAGAAGAGACCTCAACAATATTATATGTTATTACGATATTCTTCTAGTACTTTATCGAACAATTGTTCTTGAGCCTTCCTGACCTATAATCCATTGTCTCGAATATCCTCGGCCTAGTTAACCCGGAATCCTACCCTGTTAGCCACCATGTGACACTATATTGTTATTCTGCAGTCACAAAGGCCCCATTAGCCCCTATGTTGGCAGACATCCTCGTCTGCATCATCCTCTATTATCTTTTTTTCATCTTTGAAGAAACACAACAGGCTGCTATAGTTCCACCTGAACCCACGATCACTGAAAATTCAGATTTCTTAAACGACTGATAACCTGACTCAGAAGGAGGTATAACTTTACCTTGTTCCTCTCCTTCACCACCTCTTGGCTTGTCTCGCCCTTCTACCCCAGACACAATTATTCTTTCAACGCAAGCCATCAAACAAGTGGTATGAAATCAAAAAATTCTTCAGAACCTTATTGACGCTGAAGAACAAAATTGGTGGGTAACACCACAAGGGTCCTTTCATTACCCTTTCCCTACTATAGCGAAGGGTTGTAAAAACGCTTGACGATAATGAAGAGTTAGAAATCCCCTTACTAATTAAATGATCACTAACCTCTACCATAGCCCTTGTGAGCCCCAACTCTGCTCACCCGGAACTCATTCGAGATCCCAATCCACCTTTGGAAGATGATGATACTTCCACTCCGCAAGCATCCTCGTTCGACCCATCCTCTCGTGCTATGACCGTTACCTCAAACCCAGGTTGGGTAATACATTCCCCAATGAGTGGTTCCCATAGTACTTAATTTCGTGTCGAAAAAAACCCGTCACCATCAACCTCCCGTGAACGCGCAAGAAACACTACGAACCAAATAGAACTTCTTAAGCACCAAATCGGACAAGCTTTCCAACACATTTCTTTATCCATCAACCAAAGTCAAGATGAGAACTTGATAGCTTTGGACGCTTTATCGGAAGACGCTAGGACCCAATACACCAACCTGCAGTTATTACAAACAAGGTTAGCAAAGGGTGAATTAATCATTGACAAAGAACGCCAAGAGGCAAGAAAAGTACTAGCAACTCTCGAAGGAGCAACTCATGACGAACAAGAACGACGAAAGTTGGCTATTACACAAGAATTTAGCCGCCAATACGCTCAGCAAAAGGAAAAGGTGAAGTGATCGGAAGTCCGAGACAAAATATTGGAAGCAGAAGTTCTATCCCTTAAGGCGCAATTTGCTGAACAACTCAAAAAACAGGACGTTGAAGGACAACGAGTCCTGAGACATCAGGAAGATCGTGCTGCTGCACTATTAAATCAACAAAAAGCCAATGAAGCCGACCAGCATCAAAAGGAGCATGGCCAAGCAGCAAAGGAGCTTCTGGACAAACAAAATCAGAAATTCCAAAACGCAATACAAGCCTTGATGGACAGAATAGACCATCACGAAAAACCCAGCTTTACCATCCCGCCTACAGAGGAAGGGGATGGTAACCCAGGACCTTCTAATCAGGGACAATTGAATCCTTGGGATCCTCCGAAAAATCCTAATCCCGATAAACGAGCAGCTTCAACTCCCCGGCAAAATACAGGGAAAGAAGTTGACTGTGGAGGAAATTACCAACCACCTCCAGCACCGCCAAGTAACATTGGCGGTGATCCAGATCCAGACCCTAGTGACCATGACGATGATGACAATAAAGGTGGAGACAATGGCAGGGGCACAAGAGACGGACGTCCAGAACACCACGCTCAAGGACCATCGGTTCCTAAAGACACATCTCCCCATACAAGAGGCATACTAGAATTTTTGCAACAACTCAGTACACCGACTCGATCAGTAATAAAGGCGGCTGAACCCCCTTACCTCTTTCAGGGATATGATAACCAAGATGTTAGAAACTGGCTAACCTCATGTGACGATTATTTTGATCGAAACCCTTATCAATGAGAGAACCACTCTCATCGCATTGTTTTCGCCCTCAGTAAAACTAAGGGAAACAAGGTAGCCCCTTTTGCAGAAAAATATCGAACAGTCATGGGAGGAATAGGAGGTTTTACCAGAGATCCTGATTATTCAACTTGGGAAAGATTCCGACAAGAAATTATCAAAAGATATATTGGTATCGAGGCAGAACGACGAGCCCTAGATGCAATACATAGGATTAGTTATAAGGGAAAAATCGATACACACCTTCTGCTCCTCGAAAATCTCAACATCAAAGCCAGACTCACAGGAATAGTGTGAAGGGTCCGTGTCGAAAGCAAACTCCCACAAGAAATTTTACTTTGCCTATCTCACTTTGCATTCGCCACCGATAACGAATGGATTGAAATCTTAAGAAAAGTAAGCAGGTAAGAGGAGGAACTTCTAGAAAGAGGAAAATTAACAAAATCCCTAACAACCCCGGACGTACCCCCTCCTAAGCGAAAACGAGAAGAGTCCGACGAAGGTTTCAACACAAAATACGAAAGGAAGGGGTCGGACAATAAAGCCATAAAGGGATCGTCCCGATGGAAGACACCACGGAATAACACCGGAAAAAATAAAAATACGAATACCGCAAAGGACGAACATACCGATTGGAAAAAGGCTCACGACAGAATCAAGGACAAGGTGGTTGAAAAAGGAAAGAAGGAGAAGCGCTGCACCAATTGCAGGATGGACAACCACACCTGGAGACAATGCTGTAAGCCAATATTGGTTGCCGTAACCTTCCCATACAAAAATACGGGAAACCCTAAACAACCATTCAAACCAAGAACTAGCACTCTCGCAGTGCACCAACCTCCTCTAGCACGACAAGATCAACCTCCAAAGGTTAACTTAATACAATGAGAAAGATCATCACAACTCTTGGAATTATCCGACACAGAAATGTGATAGGTGTACACGTCTCAAAAATATCTAAGTATTTTCTATCCTAAGTCTATAAGTCCTTATTTATCTCGCTTAGCGTACAAACTAGAGTGGATGTCACCCTGTCCTTAAGAATGACTGGGACACGAGCAAGTCGTGTCTTAGATTCGTGAAGCAAGCAGATACCACTTATTCTTAAGGTAAGCAGGAAGTGATTACGAAGATTTTTTCACACGCGTTACACCTCGGCATGTTTTGGAAATTCTTGGCAAAGTCTTGGCGCTTGTACAAAATTTCTCGCTGCAGAATGCGGAGATACCACACCTGCAAGAGCCATCGAACATGGAGTAAGGGGACTGGTGTATAGGTACCTTCCTAGGAAGAAACCTGGGGTTTTTTACCTTCAGAGAAAGAACTTTAGAGTTGCCCCCAGAAGGAGGACTTTTTCTTTCCCCCGAAAGGGTCAGGTATTTATAATTTGGAATGGTTTTCCCATTTTAACGACTTGAGTGTCTTGGATCAGGATCAGGGGTTGTGAAACCGCCTGGGCTCTCCCGGGCTCAAGGTGCTACCAGTCCAAATTACATTTGTTCTTGCCAGAGACTGGACTCGAATGCCTGACCCTACGCGTAAAGATGGGTAGGCCTGCCCCATCTTACCAACTAGACCATAGCGAACGGTTCAGAAATAGAGTCATATGATCACGTATTATACCCCAACCTCGCGTAACCTCAAAAACATGAGAAACCCGTTTATGCAACAATAACCCAAACTATGCAACAACAAACAGTGTCACTAAGACAACCACGTTACATGAAAGCTAAGTTTTGTTTACTTTTATTGTTTGTTTATTTTAATTTTGTTATTTGATATTGCATTGTTTGGCGTTGGGATTTGGCTCGTTTAGTGAGCTTTATATCTACGGGAACCGCTGGGCAGGGGGTAAAGACCTCTTGTAGTGGGTTGCCCAGAAGTATATATTATTTTAATCGTTTATTATAGAAAGTGTGTCTGAGGAGACCTATGTGTTGGAAATAACGCGGGCGTTGTAACAAATACCCAACTATACAACACCCACAATGCCTTCTAAGCGAGATACACAACAAACTTGCAGTGGTATTAAGCGAACCGATATTATTATCAAGGAACCACACCGCTATGATTGTCCAAAGGGACATGCTCACATTTACATCCTCGGCAAACTCTATCGAATCTCAGTCTTGTTAGACTCCGGATCGCATATCTCCCTTATCAACGAACCACTCGTTAATGACCTTCACATCCCTTACCACTCTCGGGCCAAGGTAGTCCAAATCCAAGGTTTCACTTGAGAAGCAATTTCTTCCCGTAGATCACACTTTACAAAACCTCTCTATCTAGAAATAGGGACCAACAAACACTTATCGCTCGTTTCCTGCGAAATAGCTCCGGCAGGAAAGTATGGAATGATTATACCTTTTAGGTGGTGGCATCAAGAACACCCCATAAAATATAATGCCAACCCAGACATGTAGTGCTTTGATGATACTGACTGCCAACCCCATCTCCTCCCTGAGGATGAAGGAATCTCCGTAGAATGGGATGAAGATGTGGGAAACGAAACAATCCCAACGGAGGGATTATCGGCAGGATTGAAAGGATTAATGAAGAAAAAGTTACTATTATTGATCGCCTGCCAGATCAGTACCACGATTACCTGGACCTATTCTGACCTTCTACGGCAGAAAGACTTGCCCCCGCCGTACCTTTGATCATGCCATCGATCTGAAACCAGATACCCAACCACCCTGGGGCCCGATATATCCGTTATCACAGAAACAGCTCCAAGCTCTTCGGAAATACCTTGACGCTATGCTCCAACAAGGAACGATTTCCCCCACCAAGTCCCCTGCGTGTGCACCAATCCTTTTTGTACCAAAACCGGACTGTCGCTTACGGCTAGTTGTCGACGACTAAGGTTTGAACAAGGTTACAGTGCACAATAAATATGCCATCCACTTAATGACAGAATTGAGAGATCAGGTCTGGGAAGCTCAGATCTTTACTAAGCTAGACCTGAAGGACGGCTTTCACTTAATAAGAATACGAAAGGGGGATGAGTGGAAGACAGCTTTTCAAACCCATTATGGCCATTACCAATATCGGGTTATGCCTTTTGGATTGGTTAATGCACCCGCTACCTTTCAAACCATGATGAACGAAATATTACGACAGTTCCTAGATCAAGGAGTGGTAGTATACATCGATGATATCCTAATCTACTCTCTAACTCTGGAGGAACATATTATACTCGTTCGCAAGGTTTTACAATGACTTCGAGAATACCGAATGGCCATCTCCTTGGAGAAAAGTGTGTTTCATGTAAAAAAGGTGGACTTTTTGGGATATGTGGTTGCAACGGACGGGGTAACTATGAACAAAAAGAAGGTCGAATGAATTAAGTCGTGGAAAGCCCCTGCCTCGGTTAAAGACATCCAAATCTTTATTGGGTTTGCTAATTTTTACTGTCATTTTATAAAAACTTCTCGGCAATCTGCACTCCAATTACAAACCTAGTAAAAGGAGACCCTAAGAAATTTTCCTGGGGAAATGAACAACAGGAGGCCTTTGAGAACCTGAAATGTCGGTTCATCTCGGCTCCTATCCTATGTCACTTCTATCCTGATTACACAGTGGTTGAAACAGATGCCAGTAACTATGCTCTTGGTTGCATCTTATCACAATTCGATGGCAAAAGATTTAATCCTGGGGCTTTCTAGTCTCGCAAACTCGCACCGGCCAAACAAATTTACGACATTCACCATAAGCAGCTGTTGGCGATCGTTGTCGCGTTCATGGAATGGATACATTACCTGGAGGGAACGGAAAAGCCGGTAACAGTCTATACTGATCATCAAAACCTGCAGTATTTCCTTACGACAAAGGTCTGGACGCATAAACAAATAAGGTGGGCTCAAAGGTTATTTGATTTTAACTTTAAAATAGTCTATTGTCCCGGAACCAAAGAAGGCAAGCCAGACGCTTTAAGCAGCCGGTCGGAGTACCGCCCTGAGGAGGGAGTTACGCATCGCGAACAACAAATTCTACAACCTAAGCACTTCGGAAAATTCCAGATCGCCCTTGTATGCGGTTCAAATACAGAACAGCTCCAACAGGGATTGCCTTAAATGGAAAGGGAAATGGGAATTCGCGTACAAAGACTTTCAGAAGACTCACGAATCCGGACAAAGCGCTCAAAGCCAGCAGCAGGACATGACCTCTACAGTACCGAAGACATTAACATCGCCGCAAATAACTGAGCACTGGTTAAGATTGGCCTAGCCATCACAGTACCAGAAGGAACCTACGGTCGCATAGCATCTAGAAGTGGTTTGGCGACTAAAGGAATCTCGATAGGCGCAGGGGTTATTGACTCTGATTAGAGAGGAGAAGTCAAGGTCCTCCTTGTTAGCCACAATAGTGTGAACTATCAGGTAAGGAAAAGTGACCGCATAGCTCAGCTAATTGTGGAACGAATAGATGATCAAAATTCGATGAAGGGAGAAGTATTGGATGCGATATAAAGGGCAGAAAAAGGATTTTCGAAGTAGCGGGCTAGGAGCGGAGTTGAAAGAGGTTCAACCAATGATATGCTTTCTTCAAGCAGATGGCAACAATCAGTTCAATGATCCTTTCGATATTAATCAACACCCTATATTACGCAAGGGACAAGTCCTCCTATCTAACGCAATTATCGCTAAAGCCAGCTTAATAAAATTCCAAGAGGATTTTCTATCATCTGTTATAGAGGCAGCAAGGGAGGATGAGAACTGGATGCGAAGAAGAGAAGAGTTGGAAACATTAAGGAAGGAAGAAAAGGAACTACCTAAGCAATTGTCGATAGCCGAAGGCCTACTCTACTACAAGGATCGCCTACTCATCCCCGATAACGAAGATCTGCAAACTCTTATCGCTAAAGGTTGTCACTATTCCAAGATAGCAGGACATTTCGGACAAGAAAAAACCCTGGAAATTATCACACGAGATTTCTATTGGAAAAATATAACAGATTGGGTAAACAACTATGTCAGATTCTGTACAACATGCCAACAAGCAAAAGCCCCGAGAGATGCTCGCTTTGGGTTACTTAATCCCCTATAAGTGTCTTATGCAGCGTGAGCCTCTACATCGGTAGACTTTATCACGCAGCTACTGAACTCGGCAGGGTATACTGAGAGTTGTAGTAGACCAATTCACAAAAATGGCCCAGTTTATCGGATTACAAGAAAGTGCGACCGCTAAAGACATGGCAGAAGCATTCCTTAAAGAAGTATGGAATCTTCACGGGCTACTGTCAGAAATTATCTCGGATATGGATGCGAAGTTCGCGGGTGAACTTTGGGAGTCATTGTGTAAAAGACTTGGGATTAAGAGAAAAATGTCGAAAGCGTATCACCCCCAAACCGATAGCCAAATGGAAAGAGTCAATCAAGTATTAGGAGGATTTTTGCGAATATTTGTCAACTACGATCAGGATGACTGGTATCACCTCTGACCCCTAGCCGAGTATGCCTAAAACAACTTGGTTACATCTGTGCATGATATGACCCCCAACTTCGCAAACTACGGATATCATCCAGAAACTGAATGGATAAAAGAACGAGAAGCACGCAATCCAGGACCTAATCTTTATGCCCACTAGATGCAAACGATACATCAACAAGCGAGACAATCACTGGAAAAGACAAGGGAAGTCATGGGACGATATCAGGATTGAAAAGCTAAGCAACAACCAGAATTTAAAGTTGGTGAATTGGTTATGCTCAATGCGAAAAATATCCATGCAAAACGCCCCTCTAAGAAGTTAGCTCCAAAACTTTACGGCCCCTTCAAAATCCTAGAACAAACAGGATAACTCGCCTACAAGTTAGAAATATCGGATCGATGGAAAATACACCCAGTATTCCATGTGTCACTTGTCGAACCCTACGGAACCTCCACTCGACCTGCCCGAGAACAACCACAGATGACCCCAGAAGAGATAGATAGAGATCTTGAGTGGGAGGTGGAAAAAATAGTAAAGAGTGAAATAATCTCTTATGAACGAAGAGTTCGTGGAAATACCAGAACTTTTGAAAAACCACAGTACATTCTAAAAGGGAAAGTGTGTTTGGAAGATGAAAACACCTGGGAACCATCCAAGCATTTAGAACATGCTAAGGAATTGGTTGAAAGATTTCATAGGGAAAATGCGGATATGTCACATTTGGGCTAAGTAGTATTACAAGGATAGGTTTTTCCACCGTGGGCAAGTAAACACGGAAGGTTTTTTACCCTACCTAGTAGAGTATGAAAAGGAATTTATGTTTATCGCTACACATGTACTATAAGGAGTTTGAGGTCAAACCCCTTTGGTGGGAGCTAAAATTACCCTAGCGGGAATAGCTTGCATAATTATTCTCGAGTTATATGCCACCATGGGGGAGAGCATATATCCGAACCCAATCTTCCTGAGTAGGGACTTCCCAGAGGCATCTAGGACACTACTCAGGAACCACAAAGAGTTCATGTTTCAAGATATGGCTAACTGATTGGAACGATGATTTGAGAATCAGTTCTCTACTCTTACTAATGCATACGTATCATGCATTGATAGATAAATATCGGACTTGATCACTCCATATTCATGATACTATTGGTATGTAGGCATTTAGACTGCATATTCCATAATAGTCTATCAGGACGAAGACATTGAAGACTGACTACTGGTGGAGTGGGGACACCCTCAGAAGAAATAGCAGTCAGGAGATTCTCAGAGTCGAGCTGGGCAAGATTCAGGGTCAAACAATGTTCGCACTTTGTTCTGACTAACTGAATTTCTAGAAAGATACTTCTTTACTAGAGAAGTCAAAGTAGGGTGAACATTAGTATAAATAGTAGGGCTCTCCCCGATGGTTGAGAACATCATCAAGCAACAGAGAAGAGACCTTAACAATATTATAAGTTATTACGATATTCTTCTAGTACTTTATCGAAAAATTCTTCTTGAGCCTTCCTGACCTATAATCCATTGTGTGGAATATCCCCGGCCTAGTTAACCCGGAATCCTACCCTGTTAGCTACCCCGTAACACAGCCCTCTTTCTATCGTCAATACACGGTAGCTAGTTTCATGGTATCGGTGAAGTAGTTACCCTGGTGGCCCTGCTCTCTGGTATTGCACTCTCTCCAGAGTTGGTCGGTCGAAACAGTCAGCTTTCAAAAAATCGTGACTTTGTCTCCGTCCTCTGTGTTCTTACTTCTTCGTTACTGGCAAGCCTTCCCTCTCCCGCTTCTGGTGGTCAGTTCCGCTTGCACTGTAGTACTACACCCCAGCTGTCACCTTACTGCCTCCTCCTTCCCCCTCTCATTGGGCCTCCCCCTAATCCAGGATCCTCTCCAGAAGTGACGCTTCTTCTTCTATAACAAGGGACCAGGCGAGACAAGCAGTAATTTCATCCGGTCAGCCTGATCACCATTTGCAGTAGCTGGCACCCCCTTCTGCTGAGTGCCTGTCATCGCCAGGTGGCTCCCCTTGCCCTTCTCATCCGCTCCAGTCATTTACTCTACGGGCACACCTCCCATTGGGGTCTATTGTATTGCACTTCCTCCTTCGATCGCTTGTATTCCCTCGCTTGCCGATTACAGGACAGCCCGCCCTTGTCACATGCCTTGCCTCTAAGCCAATAGGTTCGCGGAAATTCCTCTTGGCCTCCGGCCACAGTTGTTTTATCTTCCCTCTCTATCAGCACTTGGTGCCGCAAGATTCTTTCTTTTGTCCAGAAGTGCCTTCTGAAGGGTTTCTTTGCTCCTGTATATTCTCATGTTTGTTTTCTTCATGTTTTAGCTCTTTTATGCTTTCCTCCACATTAGTTTAGGCTGGTGACTGGTGTACGGTTAGGCCTATACCATAGGGTCTTGGGGGTAAGGTGAGTTGTTTATATTTGATTGCTTTCATTTGGGTGGAGGGTATATTTTGTCCCATGACAAGGTGAAGCGGGCAGTTGGATTGTTTTGTGATTTTGTTTCGTCCATAGCTAGCGCTCCATGTAGTTTCTTGTACCTTAACAACGAATACTTGATATAAAAGAAAATTTTAAAAAGCGTCCTATCTCCTACCTTCCTACCCCTTACCCTGCATTTCGCGATGCATCCTGCTTAGCGATTTGCACGGTCGGCAACCCTCTTTCTATCATCAATACACGGTTGCTACCTTCTGGCTATCGGTGAGGTAGTTGCCCTGGTGGCCCTGCTCTCTGGTATTGCACTCTCTCCTGAGTTGATCCGTCAGTACAGTCGGCATTCAAAAAATCGTAACCTCGTCTCCATCCTCAGCGTTCGTACTTCTTGGTTTCTGATGAGCCTTCTCTCTCCCGCTTCCCATGGTTAGATCTACCTGCATAGTACTGCCATGTCCTTCCTTAGCTGACAACTTATCTGCCCCTGCAGCTGGCACCCTACTGCTCCCACGATAGCTGGCACCTCCACTGCTGAGTGGCTCTCCTCGCTGGGTGACTACCCTTATCCTCCTCCCACTCCCGCGATTTCCTCTACGATCACAACTACAATCTCGGTTCCTGTGGTCCAAGGTATAGCACGACATCCTTGGGCTATCCCAATGCTGGGAAAGTCGCCGTCTTCTTAGCGGGTTCACCCATAGGTTTCCTACCTCGCCGCGACAGCTATAGGGCTCAGACTACAGTAGTTTTATTCTCTCCTCTCTGCCGGCATTTAGTGCCGGGGAAATCTTTTCTTTTGTTGTAGGGGCCCTGCCAAAGGGTTTGCCTCTTGTCCTATTTCGGTTCCTATAATGTCTTTTCTTACCTGTCTGGATGAAGATATTGCTTTGCCTTGCTTTCATCTTATGTAATATTAGGAGGAGGGAGCTTCTCTGGGTTCGAAGGGCTTGATTTTTCCTATGAGCGTGTGAAACAGGTCGTTGAATTGCTCATCGGTTTTGTTTTTGCTATAGCTAGGGCTCCATGCAGTTTCTTGTACCTTAATCAACGAATACAAAATATAAATATGAAATAAAAAGAGCCCCCTATCTCCTTCCATCTTTCTCGTCCGCTCCACCTCCAGCGATTGAAATCTGAACACCATGAGTAATCATCTTGAGAGTGTCCTCTGCCTCTGATCTCCCCTGCCCATGGCAACTGCCTGGCGGGTTATCAAACTCTCATTTCTTCCTTCTCTCTGAGGCCTTTGGCCTCCCCTCCTAGGGGTTATGGCTTCCTTCCTGGTTCTATTGTGTCTTCGTTTAAGCATGCTTGCGTTAACGTTCCTACCCCTTACCCTGTACTTCACGACGCATCTCACTTAGCGATTTGCACAGTCGGTAACCCTCTCTCCATTGTCAACACACGGTCCCTAGCTTTGGGCTATTCGTGAAGTGGTTGGCCTGGTGGCCCTCCTCTCTGGTATTATACTCCCTCCTGATGTGCTCGGTTGCTATGGTCGGCATTCATAAAATTGTAACCTCGTCTCCGTCCTTAGTGTTTGTACTTCTTGGTTTCTGGAGAGCCTTCCCTCTCCCGCTCCCCACGGTTAGATCCGCTTGCACTGTACTGCTATGCCCCCCCTTAGCTGGCACCTTATCTGCCCCCTCAGCTGGCACCCTACTGCCGCTCACAATAGCTGGCACCTTCACTGCCGAGTGGATCTCCTCGCCATGTAGCTCCCCTCGCCTCCTTATCCGCTCCTGCGATTTACTCTACAATCGCACCTCGCGTCGGGGTCTATTGTATTGCACTCCCTCTTTGGATGGTTCTATTCCCTCGCTTGTCCATTACAGTGGAGCCCGCCCTTGTCACACGCCTTGCCCCGAAGCCGATACGTTTGGGAAAATTCTGTTAGGCCCCGGGCTACAGTAGTTTTATCTTCCCTGTCCGTGAGCACTTGGTGCCACAAGATTTTTTCTTTTGTTCAGGGGATCCTGTTGAAGGGTTTCTTTGCTCCTGTACATTCTCATATTTGTTTTCTTCATGTTTTGGCTCTCCTATGCTTTCTTCCACATTAGTTTAGGCTGGTGGCTGGTGTGCAGTTAGGCCCATACCATAGGGTCTGGGGGGTACAGCGAGTTTTTCATGTTTAATTGCATTCATTTGGGGGGGGGTATTTGTTTGTCCTATGACAAGGTGAAGCCAGCCATTGCATTGCTTTATAGGTTTTTTCGCCATAGCTCGCGCTCCATCCGCTTTCTTGTACCTTAAGTAACAAATACATGATATAAAAAATAAAAATAAAAAATAGAAAAAGCCCCTTATTTCCTTGGTTCTTTACGCTACCTGGTATTTCTTTCATGACTCCTGTACTTCAGAATATAACATTTGCTATTCTGATATCTAAGACCCACGCCAAGAACCCACGAACCCTGACCCTGATCTGCCATTACGCGATCAGCCTTGACCTGTGATTGTGATCTCCGAGCCCTCATACTAAACGACTGTTATCATTTAGGACCTTCCTCAGGCTGCTGTTGTGTGCCTTGGACTAACGTCCAGTGCTAAGACCGTGTTGCATGGGCAGGTCGATGTGAAATGAAATTACATATATGACAAACGATAGGGATGATATTGGGGAACCTTGAGGTATGCCCACTTGAACTGGGGAGAAGGACTTTGGAGCACCTTGGAACAGTAGGCGGCAGCTGATTTGAAACAGGAATGATCTGATCCATGAGACCATGTAGTGTGCAACTCCAGCTCCTTTGAGGGAGGAACAGAGTATGTATGCATTCACATTGTCAAATCCCTCTTTAATGTCCAGGAACAGAGTGGTGACCTTTAGGCCAGGGCGCTGCAGTTTTCTGACTGTGTACACTAGATACAACACTGCATCAAAGAAGCAGAGGGCAGGGAGGGAACCACCCTGGTTGTGGTGAAGCATCTTGAGGGAGCTAGCTGCCAGTGACAGGCCAGAGAGGATAATTCTCCCAAGAATCTTAGAGACTGCGTGGAGGAGGACAATGACTCCAAAGGAAGATGGCGAGTCATAGGAGGGTGTGCCAGGCTTGTCGAGGACTACCATATTCGCCTTTTTCATCGTGGTAGAGTGATATCCGATTTTCAGTAAGGGATCAAAGAGGTCGGTAAGTAATTGCGGAGAACCAAGGTGTACCCTTTTCCACACTGAGTATGGGATAGTGTTGGGCCCAGGGGCCGATGAATATAAGCATTTTCTAAGTGCCACTATGATTTCACTTGACATGAGGGGCTCGTAGCCCTGGTGTGGCTTCAGAATTGTAGGGACAATTGGGAGTAGTTTCGGTGGATATCAGAGGGCCAAGAGGGCATTGTTGATCTCCTTCAGTGAGGTGGCCTCAGGTAAGTTGGGGAACCTGGGTGTGACTCTTCCAATAGCAAACTTCTTTGCCATCCAGATTGTGGGTGGGGTTGTGTCTGTCAGGAAGGACTTTCAGTATTGGGCCTTAGCAGCCTTTATCGCCTTGAAGTATCGTGCTTTGAACAGCCGGGCTGTGGCCCTGTCCTGAGGGGCATTGGAGAAGTAGGCTCTTCTGAATACAGAATGGAATTCTTTCCTGAGGGTGGACAAAAGGGGGCTCCACCATGGTTTGACTCAGACAGAGGCACGACATAGTGGCGTGTGCTCCTTGAGGAGGGTAACCAGGGTGTAAAGGTGTGTATCAAACAAGTACTCAAGAGAGTGTCTGATTGGGAGGGCTGGCGTAGCTGGCACTGCGGGCGTCTTTGAGGCATGATTCCAGGGAGGGCCAGTCAGTCCTTACCCAATTAGGAGCAGGTGGAGGAGGGGTTCTTATTGGGTGAGTGAACCGCATCATGATGGTCACGTGATCAGACCTGGTACAGGGGAGGGGCTATCTCTCAGGCCTATTTTCTTTTTTTCTAATCATGCGTTATTTGTTTTACGTACAAAAAGCCTTATGCAGCGCGAGCCATGAAGAGAAAAAACCTATAAGCCCAATAACATCCACCTACTTCACCTCTTCATGGGAAAAATCAAACACCCCGAGTCCATAGGAAAAGTCCCCCTCGCCTAGCACCTAAGATAATAATACCCCAGATACATAAGGAAACAATACATAGAAACGTACAGGTAGAGAGACCCAAACCCTTCGGCAGGCTGCCCCGAACAAACGAAAGTTTCGCTAAGGCACAGAAACGCTGCCCAGAGGGAGAAGATAGTGATCAAGTGTTGGAGGAAAACCACTGGAATGTGGGCCGACATCGTAACCATAGATAGTCGCGCCGGTAATTACATCATTCGACCAAGGCGCTGGCGGCAGCCACGGAGGCAGTGCAATACCATGGCTAGGCGTAACCGAGGAGGATCGCCACGATCGGAGAGGATGGTGAGGCGAGCGGAGCCACCGGGCAGTAGGGTACCAGCAGGTAAGTAGCAGTAGGGTGCCAGCCGGTGAGTAGCAGTAGGTTGCTAGCCAGGGGGGGGGTTAAGCAGTAAGGTGCCAGCTGAGGGGGCAGTACGGTGCCAGTGGACTGAACCGGGAGGGGGAAGGAGGAAGGATTCCGAGCGGGCTAGCCACAACCAACAAACGGGCCATAGCAAGGGCTTTTGGGACAACGAAGAGACCGAGACGAGACCGTGATGTTACTAACCGAAGCTTTCCCCACCAGAGGTACAAGCCCAGGAAACCGAGGCCTACTTCGACCAAGAGTCCGACACCGTAACGCCGACCGTGAACGAAGCGAGAAGCTTTCCGACCGTGCAAAATGCTAAGCGAGGTGCAAAGCAAGTGCGGGGTAAGGGGGAGGACGAAACAGGAACAAGAACCCCAAGGAGGGGAGGCAGGCGTGCCCCAGGAGAGGAGGGAAGATGGCTTAACGTCAACCCCTAGGCAGTAGCCATTATGGAGGAAGAGAGGTGGGTGGGGGAAAGTGACGATGATTTCCCGTAGTGTTGAGACTTCAATCGCCAGAGGTGGAGGAGAGATGGTTCGTGGGCTATCTCTCAGGCTTTTTTTTTTTCTTTTTTTTTCTTTTGTAATCATGCGTTATTTGTTTCTAGGTACAAAAAGCCTTATGCAGCGCTAGCTATAAAGAGAAAAAAACCTATAAATGCAATCCCACCGCCCGCTTCACCTCTTCATGGGAAAAATCAAACACCCCGAGTCCATAGGAAAAGTCCCCCCCACCTAGCACCTAAGATAATATACCCCAGACACGTAAGGAAACAATACATAGAAACGTACAGGTAGAAAGACCCAAACCCTTCCGCAGGCTCCCCAAAACAAAAGAAACGA
>Ga0307509_10006700_pt1 | contig 15366 bp, 14 predicted proteins | sample 10_EM_MG_FD_202245 | JGI IMG/M metagenome (GOLD analysis project Ga0307509, IMG submission 202245) | Populus trichocarpa ectomycorrhiza microbial communities from riparian zone in the Pacific Northwest, United States - 10_EM | ecosystem: Host-associated > Plants > Roots > Unclassified | place...
CGATGAGCTCTACTATTTCCACTTTTGGTTCTGTCTTCTTAGGAATACGAAATAATTATTACTATATCTTACTCTACAAACACACCATTTCCTATGTACCCTCTCATACGCTTGCCCCATTTCCCTGCTCCTCCTTTCCCGGGTCACTATGAACAGTTTCCTCGAGTTTTGGTTCCCAGATCTCAAGACTCAGAGATAGCTGACACGACGGAGTTGGGCTCACTGCGGCGTCTAACATTAGCCCCACGGACTCCTCTGGTCCACTGTCCGGACTCAGGGGATCCGAATCTAGATATCTGAGAAGGCCTGCTGCTGACCCGGGGCTGAAATCCAAAGACGCCTCTGTCGTGTGGGAACTGTTTTGGCTCTCCGGCAGAGGCCCAAGATGCAGGTTATTCGGAGTTTGACTCCCTGGTGCTGTCCATCGCTGAAGGTTGGTCCAACTTTGACCCTCTAGATCTGCTGCCAGAGCAGCCCAATCGTCTGTGAAGCCTTCCCGGCGATCTTGTCAGACTCCATGCTCTCGCTCGATCTTTCCACGGATGGTCCCATGAATTTTGTCCACAATCTGAGTTTGAACTGAGTCGGGGCATGATGCCCACATTTGCCATTGGGGCGCCAAAAGATCTTAAATAGTTGCAGTTAGGTTAGTCTTCTCGGGAAAGACAAAGGTCAGGGTGCTGACTCACCTCCGGAGGCTTCAGGCTTGAAGTTGCCCTGATCCTTATATTCTCCTGTCTGCCATGCTTGCAGTGCAGGGCAGATTATGGCACACGTTAAGCAAATCATGGTACCTTTGATGCGCCCAAGAAATGCCGGATCAATAATCCCACGCATTCTCCTACTCTCGAAGTACTTTCCCCATATGGCCTCGAGGATCTGGGGCGCCAGGAATCGATTTGTTATTTTCTGCGTCATGTTCACTCTGATTAGTTGCAAGAGGATAGGTCGCATCGTTAATAAGAGTAAAAGCGCACCTCATATCCTCTCGGGGAGCACATAAATCAATCCTTTTCCACTAGGTGGTCCACCCGTCACCCAATTGCCGTTGGGTCTTCCGGGAGATCGTACAATGTTACGATCTCATGCTTTACGTGGTAGACAAACATCGATCTTACCCCCGAGGGCTTTTGGGGTATCTGGAAAGGTTAGTACTAGTCCAGAGGTCTAAAATATTCTTCTAAAATTGGTGGATGTCTACTTACCACTTTTACGCTTTCCTCAGATGCTTCTATATTCCCTGCATCGGATATGTGATTGAGCGCCTGAAGCCAAACACGGTGCACCTGAGTTGTCAATGCAACTGGTCCTGGGAGTTGTTCATCAAAAAGGGTATATAGGAGAATAAGTCCCTTGGCCCGCGCTACCATGGCTTCCTCTGCTCCCATAGCTGTATTGCGCCGTGAGTTAGTCTCAGGCCATATGTGCTCATGCCCCGGCATGCCTTGTTCGCCCTGAGGACTTGAGCGTCGGACTGCTGGCGTTGTGGCTCTGTGTGTAGCCCTTGATGAATAATGCGTTGCACCGGATGCCGAGATCGTCGGTGGAGTGTAGGCACTACTTCGTATTATACGTGCTCGTGCAGCGGGGGTATTCATGATGATTGCTGCTTCCTGCGATCCGGAGGTGGTCGAAAGTCGGACAGTGGATACCCAGTTGTTGGTTGGTTTCTCTCCGGCTGGGGATTGATGACGGGTTATAGATCTAGTGCCATCCGCATTATCATTCTCATCTGTGTCTGGCTCTGTGTCCAATTCGGTTGGATCAGATATGTGGGAATTTTGGTACTCATTGCTGCTATCATCGCTGAGATGAAAGATTTCTGTTATTTGTTGTATATCCTCATCCTGATCGGCCTCGTCATCGTTAGCCAGCACTGTGTGTAAAGTATCGCTTCGGCGGAGGTTGGCTGGTCCGGCCAGAAGACATCTTACGATCTGTGGTGGAGAAGATTTCCGAGCCCCCGAATGGGCACTGTGAGAGCGGCTTGATTCGGTCGGCTTCGTTCCTGATCTGGCTGCCTTATCTACTGGTACGACTTCGCGCCTACCTCGGTTCTGATTGGCTACGGTGCGGTGGGTTGTCTGCGTGAATTGGCTTCTGGTTGTTTATCCATGTTTGAATGCCGGACGTTTGATAAAGGTATAGGATAGAAATTAGGACGTATGCAAAAGCGATATATTGTGTGGTAAAGATCACAAGTGTGTTGTTTTGTTGAGTAGGACACGTCTGGTCTTATACGCTAGGACTTAGAGGGCGAGTGGGGGTGGTTCAGCATCAAATACGAATACTCGTTAATGAAAAAGACTATTTGGCTGCAAAATGGGGTTTTTCTGCTTGTTCATCATTAAGTTAATACTCTGGACGAGCTCATGTATGATGTTCGTCAAGACTCTTGTATGAACCAGTTCGAGAGAATGCGGGGGTCGCTAATGTACGAGGCGTCGTCTATGTCTGAGCATAAGCAAAAACTAGCCACAACGAGTATCACTTAGCGACACCAATTCTAGCAAGACACACACCACGCTAAAAGCAGTTTAGATTGATGGATCTTAATCTCTGGACCTTGATTCAACACCATTGAACTTCAAAACATCAGTTTTCACGTTATGCATCCTCGTTAATTGTCTAGTTCTATTGGCCATCGCCTGCCGCGTTATGGACAGACTATGCGAGGCGTGCCCAATCGGGAAAAACATATTAGACGTTAGCTCAAGCGGAAGTAAGGTCAAGAAGCTGATGCAAGGGCGCGCACAGGTATCATTAATTGTGTTCTATTTGATACTAGCTACGAACAAGAAGCAGAAAAGAAATTCAATGACCCCAAAGGGAAAACAACATCTAGTAAACAGTACTGTTGTTTTGGTAAAAATGAAAAAGAAAATACTCAAAAAAGTACTGAATCTCGTTTTATTTGCTGCCCGTGCTGCATCTTGCTGAACGGCGCACATGAGGAGTAGATAGGGTGTTGTTTGGGCCTAGCGGAGAACTACGGTTTTGAGATCAGCGTGTCGGGTGTGTCACTGGAGCTGGTGGCTGGGTCGGGGACTGATTGATTTTGGCTGGCGGGTGTCCAGGTGGGGGAGAGGCATGTACTATTGGTCTCTCCGGAGTCGTGAGATCGAGCCCAGCATGTGGAGGTGCCGGAGGCGCCAGTGGAAGTGCGTCGCAAATCATATATAGACTGGCAGGAGGTATCACCTCGGCGCCATTGTGTCCTTGATGCCTCTGTAACAAACCGGCCTTCCGTGAAGGTGTTCATAACGGGAAACGACTATCTTACTATCATAGGCTATCGACATAGCCTACGTAGTTTGCTTCGTCTATCGTTATAGACTAACATCTTGCGTTCGTCGTATGTATAGTGATCGTAGGAAGTCCTATCGTGTAGGAATAGAGTACTCGCATACAAGCGAGGTAGAATAGAGATAAGGGTATTGGGTATCTCGAACATATTGCACCTATGGAAGGTCACTGTCAATGGGCTTGGCCCGTGCCCCAGTATCTGAATGGTTTATTACTTAGATGGTTGCGTGAAGATCCTATATCTACGGCCCGTCGTGATCCTTTATATAGGCCTCTTGCCGCAATAACCCTGACCCTGGTGACTCATACCTATGAGTCACACGATCATGACTCATAATGAGTCATACCTGAAATCCATCAGATGACCCATATGAGTCACTGCGCAACATGCCTTAAACCAATCGCAAATCATAAAACATGTCAGGTGCGCAAAGCGCATCACCTGCGTGGAACTCGTGACTCATAATGTGAGTCACGCGCGAAAGTCATTACATCATTATGACTCACAATCGTGAGTCATAAAACATCAACCAATCATAACATAACGATGACACGCAAGTGCGAGTCATATGAGAACTATGAGTCAACTGACTACATAGCGCGAAACATAAACATACCTTATGACTAATAACTATTAGTCATGTGAAATCTTCCTTGCTTAGTCACGATTTGTGACAGCCTCACAAATACAGCTCCTTGGTTTGCCAGCCAATCAAGCATCCACCGGTGCTCCATTGCCATTTCGCGAAGCGCTCAAAGTTTCTCCAACTCAGAAGGCCCAGGAGGGCTTGAAGAGTGCAATCCCGACGCCGTCGCAATTGGATTAGAGCTTGCCAGTACTGCGATTTGCGATGGAATATTCCGCCAGCATGTTGAGGGGCCCGGATCTCCAAGTGCTTGGAGTTCCTTCTGTAATTAGCTATTCCATTTTAATGTGAAGAATAAAGATAGATGAATGATGCTGCGGATTAGATACTTACATCGCTGTCGTCCACATAGATTGCCCCAGCGCTATGAGGTGCCCAAGTTCCCCCCTCTGGCTCGGCCTCTAGCCATTCCTCGTCGTCAACAGACTCTTCATCCCGCATTTCCCTCACAGAGTCTTCTCCTCCAGCCGTCTCATCCCAGACGTCACGGTCAAAAAATGGATACCTCCCATTGGGAGGCTTGGGGGTTTCGTCCACGTCCTCTCCATCTTCGCGACGTCACTCGAGAACCACTAGGTCCAGGCGATCGTGGCCTTTGTTAGCGAGGAATCAGGCACGAATGTCGTCATTTCTATTGAGAAATATGACCTGGCGTAGGGGGAGTGGATCACCCAGCTTCTAACGTAGCATGCCGGCACCTTCTCCTGTCGCACCAATTAGATAGCGGGGGCATCGAATCTCCTCTTCCACATCTTGCCCTCTTACTACCTGGAGCAAATCCATGATGCTCTGTGTTGTGAGAACCCCCCAGGCGATTCCCCTGTCGGAGTCTTTTACAAACCATGGGTGGCCGAGGAACGGATGCACGGTAGGCAGCGCACCAGTCCTTTGAATAATATGTATTCTCAAAGCACGCGGGGAAAATGGGGAGTGCCAATCCGAGTAAGGCACTGGGATCTGCTGTCAGTCAAGGGTATTGGAATAAATATTGGTAATACTTACCTGGAGGTTCCGCAACGTCGCCACGAAGATCCCGCCTAGCTTTTTGGCGCTCATTCGAAGTCTGCAGTTTCTTGGCCGAATCTTTGACCAGAATTTTGAGATAACGGATGAACTCTCCAACATCATCCGGGTGGTGCTGGCTTTTGATGAGCTCAATACGCTTCTTGACTGGCGAAAGGCTACAAGCAAACGAAACAATTGAGTCAACTTGCGATTCAGTTAGGCAACCGGGGTCAAGAAGGCGAGCTATAATAGAGGCCTTGATTTGCTCGGGCCATGTAGCACAGACGGAAGATACGCCACGCGGATGCTTGAATCCACACCATGTTTTCGCATACGCAATGTCGCCCTATACAGTCCTTGTTTGAGTTAGACAGTCAGTATAACCAATTCAGACTACTCAATACTTTGGATCTAAATACCCTGAATTCCCGACAGCTGGCTGGAAGTGTACGCGCTCAACAGGCTCCGGCTCTCGGTTCATTTGAAAAATGAACGATGTGTCAGTTCGCTATTCTATTCATGCACAGCTGGCCAATGCTTGCTCCCCATGAGTCTTCCGCGGGGCGACGGGCTGCTGAACGTGTGAGAGTTCTTCTTCATATTGCGCTCTGAACTTCTGGCATGCGAGGCTGATCCGCGGGACGTCTGAGAAGCCGAGAGTTAACATTGATCTCTAAAGTTAGGTGTGGATGTTTGCTTACTTTCCCTTGCGTAACTGACGTCTCGCTCTGCCTGAGGGCGCCATTTGTGCGTGGATGAAAGAATTGGATCAAGCAGTCAGGGCAAACAAAATGGTTGGCGGACTAAGGCTATTGATACGACGTCAAGTAAGACTTAGTGGGTATGGATTGTGGTTGACGTAAATATCTCTCCCAACGAAGGCCGTTTGGGCGCTTTCGAAAAGCGCAATGGTAAGTGTGGTGTGTCTGGAGGTAACAGGAAGATGTGGATGGGGGCATGCGAGGACCTCTTATAGGCGTCAAGAGCAAGAGCGTTGGGTCTGCTCTTGCCCTTCCTCGTTTGTCGCCCTTAGGGTCCGGCGTGTACTGTAGGTGCCTGGGGTAGGGTTGGATGTAGAAGACACATTCGTGGTAAAGTATCACAAGCGTGACTAACAATGATTGTCGATAGAGGAACGAATTGTAAATGGAGCATATACCAAACGTAGACAATAGATCCATGGCTTAGGCTCCCATCGCGTATTGTCAAACACCTTTTTAAGCCTCATGTGAGTTTGATGCCACGAGATGTCGCGTACTGCGATGCATCTTGGCGTCCCTTGGCATCCATAAAGGGCTAAGGCTGGGAATAAGACGTCAACCCAACACTGCTGCGCATCACACACCGAACACAACCCTAGGGCATCATGACTTGTGGCTGAGAAAGATGAACACCTCCGACTTGATTGACGGACTGTCAGAAATTGAATCTATTCTAAGTCTTATTATAATACTCCATTAAAACTATCAATATCAAATGCTAATACACTCGGGGTCACAGTAGACGTAGCCTCAATCTACGAGCCATAACATGGATTACTCTCTCGGGGGCAAACATTGTCTCTTAACCTGAAGCTCGTCCTTACTATCGTCTGCGAAAACCATTCGGTGGTTGTGAAGCTGGTCGTCTTTCAAAAAGTTTATAGCAGAAGCAACAAGACACTGCATTTTGGACCTGCGCTCATCCCAATTATCAATGTCAAACTGCGCCCTACGCTTCCGTGCCTTGTGGTCATGCGTGGGAATCGATAGCTGTTTCATGATGCGATGTGTATTCAGCATTACCTGCGGTTTAATTGAGAGAGGTATCCGACGTCCTTTGGAATCGCTGCCCTGGTCATCAGGAGATCTCATACTGACAACCCTACTACGGTGCGAATAAAAGTTGTCTGAAACATCTGATGATGAGCTAGAGCATCCCAGAAGAAAATCGTGAGAGTCTTGTGGGTTTTGTGATTCACTGGCCTTAGTACTGTTCATGGGAATAGCTTTTGCCTTCGGTTGAGCTGCCGGGTTGACATTACCTCCGGCTAAGGCGTTTGCCCCATTAGAGAAACCATTTGGTGCGAGGTATCTGTGTCTCGGCTCCGGTGGTATAGCTGGTCTTGCTGGCGTTGATGGGCGATGACAATAGACGAGCACGTCAAGCGGGTCCTCATTAGGTTGATTCGACAACAGCCAGTTACGTACGTCCTCCTCATCACTCTGGATGAAAATATAATTTGAATAATGTAATGCGTGTGTAGGGTCTTCACGAAGCTCGCACTGGCCTTCGCCAGTGGCGCCGAATATGTTGCGAATGCAGTCCGAGGGTACACATCTAAAAATTGCCAATGACAAGCCCCCAATGTCATATGAATTTAACTCTGGCAAATCCACACCATGAATATGAGGATAGCGCCATTTGAGGATCGGATAATTGGGTCGCGGTGCGTAGCTATCAACCGATGTTGTTGCCAAACAATGCGCAGGGCCCGTGGGAGAACAAGTAGAGCCCTCTAGTCTGTATCTCATTTGTTAGTAAGTCACTACACAAATCATTGGGGTAATTTCGAAAAACACTCACTTATTTGCCTTACATCACATAGATCTGGCGGGTTTTGCCTTACATTAGGGTGATCTAGCGCATGGCGAATTATCTGAGCCTCATAATTGGCCGGCACAGGCGTACCAAGGATAGTTAAGGGAGTAGCTGGTTGGATTTGCGGAGGGCTATTCATGAGGGGAGCACCCATTTCGTGCGTCCTGACTCCCGACGAGTGCAATCTTAATATCGCAGGGGCAATCACCGGGAGAGGACTATTCTGCGTTGCGCTTCCTGGCGGACCAGGACCGGCAGACACCATAGAGGGAGCTTGGGTTCCCCCTTGGGGCATTGCTGGGGGAGCCTGGATTTGGTTTCCTGACTCAGCAGCATTTGCAGACGCTGTCCAGGGAGGTTTTTTTGCACTTGGGGATTCGGCGGGAGAGGGTGGATTTGGTTTCCTGACCGACGAGCATTTGCAGACACTGTCGAGGGAGTTTGGTTTGGCCCTTGGGGATTCGGTGTGGGAGGCTGGATTTGGTTTGCACTACCGGCTGTCGGAGGAGGATTGTTTAGTGGCTGGTTATTCACAACGACCTGAGGAAACATTTGTTGTGGGTTATTCGCCGATGCAGCACCTGATATTTTGAGTGTGCTAGCAGCCGAGCGCAACCGCAATTTGAGCGGGGGTATCGCTGGGGGAGGCATATTCTGTCCAGCGCTTCCTGACGGACCAGGATTTCCAGACGGTCGCAAAGCAGGTTGTATTGGCCATTGGGGATTGGGCAGGGGAGGAGGGATTTGGTATGGACCAGCAGCCTGGGCAGGTTGGAATTGAGCTGGCCTGGGTGCATTGGCTGTGGGAGAATTTGGGGCGTCAGCGCCTGCATTCTGTACAGCTGTTGCCAAACCACACTGGCTCCCAGGGGGGGCATTCGCAGGGAGTAATATGTTCGGGACGATTACCTGCGCCGGAGGGACTCCCGGCACCTGCGGAAACGGCTTATTTTTCAAGTTGATTGTATTAGTCAACTTCTTCCCACAGTGCTTAACGAGTTGGACCACTGCCTCGTCTACCTCCTGCATACCAGGTATGTCGTTCGCTGCAGATGCAGTGGCAAGTTCATCGCAGGCGTGTCTGAATTGCCGGAAGCCGGCGACAATTTGCAGGAATTCTGCGTCCGGGAAGTAGTGAAGATCCGTCTGATAACCCCTGGCTAACATTTGATCCTTAACAGCATCCCGCCATGCACCTTATATGGCGTCACCTTGGAGAACAACCGCGATGCCCATTGACCTCTTATGCTCAGTGATTTTTCTTTTGTCCCAGCGAGAAATGAGATTTCGCCAATAAGAGAATTAGCAGGAAGCTGATATGTCTGACCTCCTGGTGCCAGCTACGGCCCGCCGGGTAGCATCAGTGCGTATTGAATGATGTTGATATTCTGCACCATATCAAATATGTTTTCGAGTAGATTGATTTGATAAATATGAGAGGCTACAGATGTGTGTCTTGTGGATCTTGTGGAAGTTCTGACTGGCAGATGATTCTTGGTATGAGGTCCTCCTGTATTGATCTGTTCACATTATATATAAAATACTATAATCTTTTAGGCCGGTTGAAAGATTCAAGTATTTTTAACAATTTATTAGGGAACCGGGATCTGACGCTCTACCACAGGGCACCCCCATAATCTGTTTCAACTTGAACAAATGAAAGGGAATAAAGACTCTTGCTTTCGAACAGGAAATATGCTCGGTCTACTATCAAGATCCTGAAATGAACAATTCAAGGCTGCGCCACGAGACCTTTACGCCAAGCAATTCAAAATACTTGATCCAGTTTAGATTATTCGGGCCGCTTGAGCCTATGTGCAATCCACACGCAATGTTGACATCACCCGGATAGCTTTACACTCGAAACTACACAAGACCGAGATAATATGAGAAGTCTCGCCCCATGCCTAACAAATGTCCATTCTGCCGACGGAAATACAGCCGGTCTGGTGTATATGATAAGCACCGGCGAAATGCGCACGCTAATCTGAATATCGTCTTGGGTCTACAATAAAATATGCATCCTCAGCGACTACTAACGATAACAACGGAAGCAACATAGTGCCCCATAAGGCGCATCTCCGCCTGGAGTGCGACTATGAAAAAGATCCAGATTCCACCGGACATGTGTATGGCGCATTCGATGACATGAGTCACCAGTCTGATACAGAGATACTCATCGAAACTGCGAGTCCATTACCCAGTAAACCGATGCTTTATGAAGGGGCCGGCGAATCTATAGGAGATGTCTGGGGTTTTGAGCAAGAACAAAGCAATTTGTGTCAGCACCCATGGTCCCCATTTAGTAGCGCGCACGGTTTCAAGCTAGCATCTTAGTTCATTGAGGGTAAAGTACCTAAGTCACCAATCAATGAATACTTCTCGAGTGGTCTTGGTAATGGTTCATCGGCCGGCTATAGTTCCATGCATACACTTGAGAACCTCCTCCAGGCATTGGATCCTCACAGTGCATATCTTCAATAGAACGAAGAACAGGTTGATGATGGCAAGCGAACATTGCCATTCTTTTATCGCAACGTTCTAGATTGAGTCAGATATCACCTGCGCCAGATCGCCTACAGAGATAACTTCGTCTACACGCTGCGCAGGGAATACGACAACAATGGACAACGGATATACGCAGAAATGCACACGGCGAACTGGGGCTGGGATCTTCAAGTACAGCCTCATAACCCTTTTTTAAGTAAACAATCGCTTACTGAAACCAGGGGTGACATCTGTCAGGTGCGACGCTTGTTCCGATCATAGGGATGTCCGATCAGCCGCATCTCACAAACTTCTCCTACGACAAGAAATCATGGCCTGTCTATATCACGCTTGGAAATCTTCAGTCCGGCCGGCGCAACAGCCCCATATCCATGGCAGTTCTGCTTCTTCCATTATTGCCCATTCCCCCAAAACTATCAAAGTCCTCCAAAGCAGATCAACACCAGAGAGAAATCAACGATGATACCCGACGGGCCCTATTCGAACTCATCTTTGCGCCTCTACAAGATCCGGCTCATGACAACGTACCAATTGACTGTGCCGATGGGAAGCTTCGGAGGTGCTTCCCACTCTTGGCCGCGTGGATTGCGGACCACATGGAAAACGGTGCGCTGAATGGAATAAAATCCACCGTCTGTCCTAGATGCGAGGTGCCTGCGGTCAAATTAGGCACCAACATGCAAGTATATCCAGTTAGAGATTACGCAATATATCACCATTACGACTATGAAAATTGGATTGGAGAAACCGACCACGCCGACATCACCCCTGAATGTCTTGGTATTAGATTAGGTCAAAATGTTTTTTACGGGCTCAACCCGGTTTCGCCGTCAGATTTAGACAAACCAGACATGCTCCATAGACTTTATCTTGGGTTATTCAAGCACATGATGGACTGGATCCAGGGCTTTCTGAAAAAGCACGGATGACTTGAGGCATTTGACGAAGTTTGGAAGGCATTACCGGGTTACCCAGGATTTCTTGTACCCAAAAAAGCCTACGGCGAGGTTACGCAGTGGCAAGGGAAAGAGATGCGGAACCTTGGGCGGTGTGTTCTATGCGTTCTGGCTGTGGCACTGGGTCAGCCTGGCAGTGCCCAACTCATACAGTTCAAGCATGCTCTCGGATGCGTCACCGCGCTGGTCGATTTCAATATGATGGTGCAATACCGAAGCCACATAGCGGAAACAATCACCTATATAGAAGACTATCTGGACACATTTCACAAGATGAAGGATATCTTTTTAGAGTTTCGAGTAACTAAACGCATAGGGGCCAAGATCGATGAGCAACGAAGGGAGCTGCGACATGACAGGCCTAAGACAAGGGAGCGCATCGCACTCTCGAAACGGTGCCGGATGCGCCAAGCAGATTGGGAAGATGAAACTGGGCGACATATGGCCTTGATCCTTTGTGAATCACATTTCAACTTCATCAAGATGCATTTGCACAGTCACCTTTGTGATCATATAGGCCAGTTTGGCAATATTCCGATATATTCACATGAGTTCGGCGAGCTAGCACAAAAGACCCAAATCAAGGCTGAATGGTGGCAATTGAATAAAAACGATGCCTCACGTCACATTATTCAGAGCTATAGTGGACAGCATGGCATCCGAATGAGACTATTGAATCTGGAATCTCGGCGACGTTGCGGTGCAGATCTCTCTCCCGAGATGGTGGAACAGTTAGACACAACTAGTACCACAACAGGGCCTGACATTTGTAGGAGGATACTGAAGGGACGCCGGGAGGATGTTTCCAATATGACCGATTTCAGTCGCGTTTTGGGGGTTTCCATTCAAATTATATATCGTGGATTGATCCGATACAGCCAGCCTAATCTGCCACTAGAGCGCCGTCTTCCGGAGGACCCTGAGATACTTGAATCACTTCCAGTGAAGCGACTGACACAACTAGAAATTCCAGTTCTTGCATTCCAAGAAACGGAAATATACAACATCCAGCGTGGGCGATGTATTGGGGCTCTCAACTTTAGGAACCACGGGAGTCGCAATGATTGGGTTTTGGTGCTGGCCGGAACGGAAGACATGTATGGTGCGCTCCAGGGCCGTCTTCCAGCCAAGCTCGTTGCACTCTTCAAAATCAGAGACTACAGATGCGAGGATCGAGTGCGCCGCCTCACTGGCGTGCACTTTGTGAGCGCAGTGAACTCAGGGCGAATATCAGATGTACATAGCCTTGTTACCGTCCAAATGAAGGAGGATGCGCGGGAGTTTACTGTAGTTGACATAGGGACAATTCTCGGCCTGGCGTACCTTATCCCAGAGGGGGATCGGCGCGGGATTGTCAATAGCCGTATGGATTTGAGAACATTTAACGAGGTATATTAAGGGATCCGGATATCAGAAGGCATCTGCGATGCTATTTTGCGTCGGGGATTGATTGAGGGAGGAACCTAGTGCTAGTATAGTAGTATAACATCTACTGATGAATAAACAAGCTATAGAGTAGAATCACCATATCAATAAACTACAATGGCGGATGATCAGTAGTTTATGACCCAGGCGCAGAAGACATGATTTAAAAAAAAAAGTGCTACTACTCCCAATGCCAGCCGACGCAACGAAGACGCGATAATAGGCTACATTTATTAGCAGATCGAAGTAACTTGAACGGGCGGGCGCCTGGAGGTATTCAGGATGCTGCTATGAGGCAACCTCCCATCCTGACACAAAGAAGCTCGCAGCGCGGCCCAGGTGGCATGGGATGTGAGCCGGCGTTGCGAGAGAACTCAGGACCCGTGGAATTTGAGCGGGCGTTGCCAGGCCACTCAGGACGCACAGGACGCAGGGGACGGAGAGGACGCAACTCAGGACGCCCAGGCCGAAGGGGACGCAACTCAGGACGCACAGGACGCAGGGGACGCAGATTCAACGTCGCGTGCGTCAGGACGCAATGGCGCCGTATCTGACACAGGGTAATCTTTTGCTGATGCAGCTTATTGGACCGCACCCCCTTCACCCCCCCCCTTCCTCACTCCCCTTCCCCTCCTGTGACCTTATAGCTAGCTCCATGGAGAATTGCCACCTCAGAACCTCCTTTATACTGGCATGTTGCTGCCGTCGAACCCAGCAACTAGGAGCATTCAGATCCAGGATCGGTGGAGGAGTCGTGGTGGAATCTGTCATCGAGTCCTGGGATCCCCAGAGTACCTAATTCTAAAGACCCGCTCCAGAGTAGTTAACGATTTCATCCGTGCTGATGAGACGGCGATGTAACCTATACCGCCATGTAGCTAACGTCGAGCCCAGCACCTGTGCGCCTTCAGATCAGGAATCAGTCAAGCGGCCATTGAGGATTCTGCCATGAGGTCCTCGGAGCACGAGCATCCCCTGTTACCCTTCCCAGGACCCCCCCGCAGAGTTCATAGCGATTTCATGAGTATTGATACACCAGAGACGGACCATATACCAGCGTGAAGCTGGCGTCATACCGAGCGACGTCCTGGTAACGGATTTAAAATCGGTACAGCACTTGGTGAGGAATCTGCTATTGAGTTCAGGATTAGTAGAGAAAAAGGACCACTATCAGGCACGTGGGCGATGTCCATAGGTATTAATATGACTGGGATATACCTTATACCGGCGTAAAGCTGGCGTCTAGCCCAGCAGCGCTGCACCTTTACATCTGGGATCGGTCAAGCGGTTACGGAGGAATGTGGCTTCGAGTCCCGTGATTGCCAGCCTCCTGTCTCAGCCTTGCCTAGACCCCCCTCAGAGTAGATAGTGACTTCATGAGTATCGATGCGCCAGAGACGTACCTTATACTTACGTGTAGCTAGTATCCAGCCCAACGACGTCCAGGTGACTGATGCAACATCTGTTAAGCGGTTGTGCAGGAATCTGCCATCGAGTTCAGGATTAGTAGACTCCAATAACCACAATCTGAAAGGTGGACGATATCGATGAGTATTAATACAACAGACATGTACCTTATACCGGTATGAGGCTGGCGTCGAGCCCAACGATTTCCAAGTGACAGATCTAAGATCAGTAGAGCGGTTGTGGAGGAATCTGCCATCCAGTTCTGGGATTGCCAGTATCCCCTTTCAGCCTTCTAAAGATCCACACCCTAGAGTAGATAGTGATTTCATGAGTCTTGATGCGACAGGATCCTACCTGATACACGCATGTGGCTGGCGCCACGCCCAAAGATGTCCAGGTGACGGATTCAAAATCAGTGCAGCGGTTGTAGAGCAATCTGCCATCGACTTCAGGATTAGTAGAGACAAAGACCCAGTAGCAGGAGGGTGGGCGATCTCGATAAGTATTAATGTGACAGGGAGGTACATTATACCGGCCTGTAGCCAGCGCCAAGCCCAATGAATTCCAGGTGACAGACCTGGAATCGGCCTAGAGGTTGTGGAGGAATCCGCCATTGAGATCTGGCATTACCAGCATCTCCTCTCATGCTCAATGAACCCGCCCCCCCCCAGAGTAGATAGCAACTTCGTGAGTATTGATGCGACAGGGACATTCTCTATGCCCCTATATAGGTGGCCTTAATTACAGCAACCTCCCAGTGTCAGATTCTGCATCGGATGTGTAGTTGTAGTGGAGTACTATCTAGTATGCCAGGGAATATGGATGTTGAGGGTGCTGATAAGAAAAGAGTTTGTTCACGTTGCGTGTGAGGCTAAGTGCCGAGAAACCATCATGAACTATGCTAAGAAATACTCAGGGGTACCCCTGAAGGAAGTATCTCTCAGTGGTAAACCCTGCGAAGCAATGGTGTTGAGGGACGAGTGTGGATGCACAGGAGGGAGAGTTCCTTTGTCCCATATGTCAGGATGAAATATTGTGTATTAGTTTGCCTCCAGATGCAGGGTATTTGGGCAGGGGTTGCCAGGCAACTCAGGATGCACAGGATACACGGGACGCCGAGAACCTAACTCAGAACGAACAGGATGCTGGGGACCCAGATTCAATGTCGCGTGCATCAGGACGCAATGTTGCCGTATCTCATGCAGGGTAATCCTCTGCTGATGTTCCAAGTCCAAACTCGGGGCTGACATTCTGAGTGTCTTGAGGGCACATGTCTATGACTCTCATACTATAGGTAATAATTCTTGCTTATAAAAAGCTGAAAAGATTCAGTATATAAGAAATGTTTAACCTGAATTAAACCAAATAAATATATATATAAAAAGGTCTGTATCAGAGTTCATAGCACGAACCATCTCCCCTACACCTCCGGCGATTGAAATCTCAACACCAGGGAAATCATCGTGGGATTCCACCACCACCCCCTCTCCTCCCCCTTGATGGCTTCTGCCTAGGGGAGTGATGCTACACCC
>Ga0307509_10006701_pt1 | contig 15365 bp, 22 predicted proteins | sample 10_EM_MG_FD_202245 | JGI IMG/M metagenome (GOLD analysis project Ga0307509, IMG submission 202245) | Populus trichocarpa ectomycorrhiza microbial communities from riparian zone in the Pacific Northwest, United States - 10_EM | ecosystem: Host-associated > Plants > Roots > Unclassified | place...
TTGCACACTCTTCAACCTGAGACCTTGGAGTTTTTTCTGGGTCAGGTACCATGGATGGTGGATGACTAGGTCACTTTCAGTCATCAATACATATTTTTCCTGATTTTTACAGTGGCTCAAACAAGCAGGAATTGAGATGGTATGTCTGGATTGGTACAGAAATCACCTGATAACATTAAGCCTACCAGCATGAGCTGGCTCTGGCCCAACGATCAAAGTAGCTTTCCAGCCAGTAGCTTTGGCAATGACATCCAAAATAGGAATACAGAACGCTGTAAGCCCTTGAATACAGCTGTGGTAATATCAGAGAAAACCATTGGGAAAAGGCGGTGGACACATACCACTGACGAAGGTTCAGCCGAGGGTTCACTACTGACCTCTTCCTTCCACCTCTTCACTGCGTTATCATGCTTCTCCTTTGCCAACCTCACCCAGACTTCCTGCTCTTCTTTCGGTATTGCAGCGAAAAGCTCCTTGAGTATCGCTTCGTGCAAAGGAGCGAGTCTCTTCGAAGGGATCCCTTGCGCCAGCACTCGGTGATCAACCTCAGCTTCTGTGTCGTCGCAATGGCCTTTTCTCCACAAATTGGCTGCCGGCCGACACCTAGGCTTTGTGATCGTGACCCCAGTGAGTTTGTGGAGGAGAACGCGATAGGGATTGTTGAGGCCGGCGTCTGTGGTGTCAAAATTGTTGTCCTTCGTGTATTGGTAAGTCAGCCAACGTTTTATTTGCTACAACTTTGTTCTTAGCATCCAGACATTGCCATATCCGGCACCACCATGACAGAAGTTGAAAATCACTCACTCCTTTTTGAAACTGTAGTAAGTGCCGTCAGTCTTCCAGATTCTTCACTGCCTCATTGTACCTCTCTGCCATCATAACCTGCTTGTCTGGTTCCTCAGGTTCATCGTCTGGTTTGTCATCGTCCAGAGTTGCCAGATGCTCCGGACTTGGCTCCACACCTTCAGCAAGATCCAACGGGAATCTCTTGAAGAACCGACGCTGAATGTGTGTGAGAGCGTCCCTGGTGTAGCCTTCCTCTATCGCTGCAGCGAAATCTGCTTTCTCGCCCATTAGAAAGTCTTTGCAAAGACCTTTGAAGGCTCTGGGGTGGACCATGGTTCCCTAGATGGCAGTCAGCCCAACTCTCTGATATCGCAGGGTACCTAAACACACTGCATGAAGACTGGTGGTTTGTACTTGCTGCCAGATCTAGACACGAAATCAGTGAGCATTCACAGGGTATTCGCTGGGCTGCTCACTGCGGACTTGTAGGGTAGGGACGCTAGCCCTTGGTACAGCACATGGCCGTGTTATATGGATCCCTGTCCTTTAATTCAAGTGAACGGCTTTACCCCTGGTTCGGAATCAAGCTCGGTTCATCCAAGCAAACCTGATCTCTATTCCACCTAATTGCTCCCCAGAAATATCTAGCAATCTCAGGATTCACGACGGCAATGTTCAACAAATGCATTTGTTACGCTCTGAATGTTCCAAAATTCCAAAATTGATTTGGACCTGACTACTTGGGGTGTAGGCCAAACCCTTCACCTGATCACAATGTGCGGTAGTTACCACCAGAATGCCTTTCTTTTAGGTGTCTACTTCACTGACAACCTATCCTTCCAAACAATCGTGCTGGTACAGGTCCGCCGTATTACTGGGATGCACATGTGAGGATCAGTTGAAGGTCTTGTTGAAGTCTCGGTGCTGGCCTGTAGCTCCCCTCCGACAGCATGCCATACTCGATTCCTGATGCAAAACCATTATGACCGCGATCTTTTTCAAAAGAAGGCACCTGCCATCTTTTTTTTTCTGGCGCCAAGCTCTCGTATTACTGGTTCGTATTCTGGTGGTTTATTTGGACATGAATGGATATATTTTATCCCAGGACTAGTTCGAAAGGTGAGAAGGGTGGAGTTCTTTTCCCTCACCGTTCCTGGACTTTGGGTTGGCCAGGTATGGTCCAGATTCAATCTTTAAACCCTCCTAATACCTATTCCGTTGTTGAATAGCCCCCACCTTTCAAACCAATGCCCCCCTTTAAGAAAAATCGTGCCCATGAGCCCGTCACCTAGACAAGGCAGTGTACGCCGTGTACGGCTTATAAGGCAGGCATTAGCTGGACTGGACGAAGAGCAGGGGAGCATACCACCAGCGCCGTCCCAGGCTACGAGGGCTCTGAACGCAGCAAGTCTTCATGCTTCATCATCAGGTGAGCTATATTGCCAGACACAACAAAGCACCCGGCTTACGCTGCATGTGAGCTGCACCTTCAAATTGTGCAGTTGGCACTCTACAGCCAGCTGGCCCAGCTTCGCTCACCCGTGAGTTTGTCCTTTCTTGCCTAGCTGCTTCTTAGCCCACCTGTTAGTAGCTCAGACGTCAGGTCAAGGAGGTAGTATATGCCGCATTCCTGGCCCCGAACAATGCCTTCACACCATCGAGGAGGCTTTTGTTACTTTAGGTTATGGCCCTGAACCTGGAGCACCTGCTCCAAACATCATGATCAATTCAACTGTGCCCGCTGCTACCCCTCGCAGAAACCTGATTACAATACCAGCCACTGGGTCGAGGAGTAACCCGATCCTGGTACTGGCTACTCCAATGCCTGGTTCAAGTAGAAATCTGATTGAAATACCCGCTACACCAATGGAACAACGCGCTAGTCCACTCGGACGGCCTGCTAGTCTGCTCAAACAACCGCCTAGTCCACTCGAAATCTCCGCTACCCCAAGGCTCCCGCGTGCTGCAGGAAGAACGTTCACCCCACTTTTCCTCAGCCCAACACCATCGCCTGTTGCACCGGCGGTTATCTTGGACCTCGACCCCTTTGTCACGGGTCCGGAAGCTACACCTTATTGTCCTGCTGTAGGTGCAAATCGCCAAGACCCTGGTTCTTCTGAGGTTACCGCAGCTGAGCCAAAAGATCCTGTGAACAACAGGATCTACAGGTCTGTTGGCATGCAGACGGATGCCAAAAGTCCAAAGAGTGACATGAAACACAGGACCGTGGGTGTGCAGGCGGACATGGACGCCCTCTCTGGGCATTCCACACCAGAACCTGACTGCTCAATACTTTCTGCACCACCATCGACACCAAGCAGCTTGCCATTGAGCCCCAGCCTGTCCAACTCCGAAATCGGGCAAAAGAGATTGGCAGATTGGGACACTGCTTCCGCGGCTCCTTCGAGTCGTCGACGGATAGAATGGCACACACCCCCTAGTGAAGTAGGAAGCCCCTCTCGCGCCCGCAGTCCGCATGTGTCATCACAAGCTGACAGTGGATATTTGGCCGATTGCTCCACGCTGAATTCAGTTGATAGCCCAGGTGTTATCACACACCCCAACCCTTCTGGCACTCGCCGTCAACTGGACTACCCTTTTGAAAGGATGGCTGGCCTTCAGATGGTGGTGGTTTCCTCTGAAGACGAGGAGGAATTACGGTCTATTCCTGCCTCAAAGTCACACTACCACCACCGCATTGTGGTGATTACCTCCTCCGAAGAGAATGACACCAATTCACTGCCAGGGGGTACATCTTCCAAGTCAGCCCAGCTCTAACTCTGTGCCTGACTACCGGCATCTCCTAAAGACACCCGCTGTTTGCCTTCCATTTTTCTCCGTATTCCAAATTCCCCATATACCATATACCATATAGCATTATGCCATATGCCTCTTCTATGCCACATGCCGCTTGTACTAGTATGCCACATGCCGTACCTAAATACATTGCTCCTGTTGATTACCATGTAGGTTTTGATTACCGTGCCTTCTCATGGCTGCCAGCAGCCATCTAAATTAAAGTCCCAATCCATGCAGAAACAGTTTGAGCCCTAAACCTGACAGGGAGCACAAAACGCAACTACGGTAATATGGGAATCTCAGAATAGAAGGTTGAAAAGGTCTGCTATGTGCAGGGGGACAGCAAATAAAACAGGTAACCACTAACACATTTCCCGTAGCATCTCCTCGAAATGGATATCATCTTGCTCTTTGGCCTTCTCCCATTTCTTTTTGTGTCTGAAGCAGATTTTTGTCAGTTCCATATGCCTGAATAAAATGAGGGTGACATGCCTGTACTCCCACGAGCTTACGTTGAGAGCCCTCTGGTTTTCTTCTCGGTATTGAGCTTGGGCCAGGCGATGCTGTTCCTTTCGGTGGTCTCTTTCAGGGGGTGTTTCATGTTCAAGACGTCTCATAAGAAGGTAAGTACACGAGGAAGCAGCCCTGTGATTGTCCCTCACCTACGCACCCTTTCGCGAGCCTTTTTTTGCTCTCTCTTGACATTTCTAGAATTAGAGGTAGGCAGGCTGATGCAGCCGAGCTATAGAAGAGGAATAGTACTCATGCAGCATAGTATTTGCGCTGCTTTGCCAATTTTTCTCTGTGACCATCTTTGGACTGGGTATGTGGCTTGCTGTTACTAGAGGGTACCATTACTAGTAAGGTATCTTTAAGGTAGTTAGAGCAAACCAGTGGTTGTAAGAATAGACATATTTGCTGGGCATGACTAATTGATGTCAATTGCCAGATTAAGTCCCATTTTCCCCATTTAGGCTCACCAGAAATCACCAACTCTCTCAAAAGTTGAGCGCCATTGCACCATAACCTTAGTAGTTACTCCCTTTTTCTCCTGAATGATATCAATAACATTTTGGTAACAATAAGTGGCACCGCTAGGTTTCCGTAGAAAAGCCACACTGTAAGGTTTGATTGTCGTGTTCGTAGAAAAGCAAGAACCTCAACAAGACCTTGTAAGTGCATAATCGTTCCAGCCCTACATCTTACCAACACTGGGGGTAAATTCCCCAAAGTCACTCTCTTTATTCTGGGCCCTGGTATGAGGGCAACTGAACCCGGTGGAAATTCAACCACCAGACCAAGTTCCCAGAGAACAAGATGTCCCCCTTTTGTTGGATCAAACCTCCCAAGCGCTGCAATCCCACACCATCCATAGGCAAGGTTGGCGAAGTTGAAGTGTCGTTTACAGCAGGTCTGGGGGCCTAAGTTATAGGCGGTGGCAGGGAAGATGCTTTTGGAGAAGGGGCGGTGTAGGGTCTTGTCGTGAGCAAAAAGCGATGTGATGTATTTGGCATAGTGCTCGTGGAGTTTCGGGGCCCATGTTGCAAGGACCACTTGATAAATGTTAGCTATGCAAGCTGCGCCAATGACGTGGTGCTTACAATTCATGAAGCCAGCAATGCGAATAAAGGAAGGATGGCTGTTCAATTCATTGAGGGCCCGTTGTTTTTTTTGACTGTTAACAAAGTTCATTGGCCACATACGCCCACCTCCATGACTGACCCCACACCGGAGGGTCGGGAAGTCTCCACGTCGATGGCAGCCATCATCAAATTCTGGACACTCTGCACGTATCTTTTCAAGAAGTGCCGCCGCATCTTCCTGCACTCTGTTCCAGTTTTCGTCAGATGGGCAGCCTGCGAGCAGTGCAACCACATGCCCGTCTTTGTCAACAATGGGCATGGGTGTCCTGCGATACCAGGTGTTATTGACAGTGGGTTGGAGGTTAACTTAGCCCTACTTACTTTCCATCCCACTTCTGTAATTTAAATTTCCATTTCGAATCTGGCCCTGTTAACTCCTCCAGCCTGATGACAGACTGCCCCTCGACCTCGGGGTTCAAGCCTATGTACGCACTTTTGGTGGTGCAGACATCTACCACCTTCAGACCACTTTGCACTGGCTGGGCTGCTCCGAGGTATTTCTCATATGCTACTTGCCTAGGTGCCGCCAATCCAAAGTTTTCCTCCTTCGCCTAGAGGTGCTTCTTCTTCCTCGCAAGATTCGAGTGTTTCGACTTGCGGCGATTGCAATTGCGATGGTGATCTGTGGGTTGTGCAGCTGTGGGTATTTGGTCACTGGTCATCGATGTGGTACAGGTGTTACTTGCTAGGGTCTTTGGCAAGGGTAGCGCCAGAGCTGGGGGAAAGTTGGTGTCGCTGGCTGGGTTGGATGTGGGGGTTAGGGTAGGGGCCAGTGGGAGATCGAAGGGTGTCATAATGGGGGACGAGAGTGGTGTTGAGTCGGGTGTTGAGTTGGGTGTCGTCAGAGGTGAAAGGCTGAACAGATCATCAGTGGGCCAGCTGTCCTCCTGGCGTTCCAGCTCAACCGGCATTGGCGAGGTCGAAGTCCTGTTTTGGGATTTCAAGGCACTGGCTGTTCCACCCTGCAGGCAGGTCAAGCATCTACACTGGGTGAATGCCATTCTGGTGCGGCAAGCAGTCCAGAACTTACATTTTCTGGTGTTTCATGCGCAAGTTCAGCCTCGTCCTAGAAGAGGTACAAGTTAGTTTTGCACCTAATGTTTCATATAAAAACGGAAACACGAGGCTGCCGCTGCAGCCAAGTAGAACTCAGTGCCTGTGTCCGAACAGCCCTCAGCACGATGGCTAGTGGCGGGGGTTGGGGGGTTTGGGGAGAACAGAGACATACCTCTTTTACCAAGCCCAAGGGCATGCTGCTATCTGCACAGTGAGATGCATGTGTCATATCAAGGTTTGTTTTCAGTCCTTGAGGGTGAGTGATGGTTTAGAAGAATTTTAGAGCAAACATACCATCATGTGGTCACAAGGTTGATCACCAACATGTCGCGTCACGTCGCTTGGCTCATCTCCTAGAACTACAGTGCAAGTTCATGTCTTCCCGCTCCACAAAGTGCCTGCGACTTGGATATCATCTTGCGTCAGAGGGTGGTGTACGCCACGATTTCGTTCCCTTCGCATCTGACGACCTCCGCAATGTGTATGCTCGTGAAGGGCGATTAATGAGGCTGGGTCCCAATTTGGCTACAGCACTGGCAGAACGACTCACCCAGAAATCTGACGAACAGTGGAAGACTGTGGCGTCTTGGTTGCCTTTGGATGATCATGAGTTAGCCCTTGACCCCGACGGAGCTTGGTACGATGAGGTTGTTGAGGGTGAGGTCATGGTGGCCGAAAACACTCCTCCCTCGGCCTCGTTGAAGAAGGCTAGGAGTACAGTTTCAGTTAGTGATCGTGTTTCATTTGGTTTCTTTTCCTATGTTAACACTACAGCTTGGTAGAAACGTCCCAATGTTGTATGGAAGGAGCTTCATCAGTCGACATACCTTGACGAGGTCGTCCGCTTGGACAGCCGTGCAGATTTCAGGCATGCAATCGGTTGCCCTGACTGCATCAGTCGATCAGTTGAATCGCTGGGTTCACCGGAATTCCGCTGCACGGAATGTCTAACTCCAGATCTCAGCTGTGTTACGTGCTGTCTTCAGCGCCATCGAGTGCACCCGCTTCACAGAATTGAGGCATGTTTCATCCATTGCCGCCCACACCATTCTAATTGCTGTTTTAGAGATGGACTGGCTCCCAGTTTGTTTCTACTACTCTTAAGGGGATAGAGTTGAAGGTCCAGCTAAACCATTCCAGCGGCTTCTGTGAAAACCCAGCATGGCAGTTCTCCATACAAATGGGACTCATGAAGTGGCATTTCAGTATTGTGGGTGTAGTCGTGCCGTTCCCCAGCACATTCAGCTCCTTCGTCACCGCTTTTATCCCGCGTCTCAGCTGGTTGTCAGGACTTGCGCTTCTTTCGAGCTCTTGAAGCTGCTGCACAAGTTCGCACTTATGACCAAGGCATCTACCTACGACTTCTACCAGGCACTCAAGAAACTCACAAGGAATGACAGCATAGAGACCCCAAAGTCAAAATACCGCTCTCTGTTTAGGATGGTCATCCAGTGGCGACACCTCCAGCTGTTAAAGTGGGCAGGCAGAGCTCATGACCCGGCTGGAGTGGATGCCACTCAGCCTGGTCAGCTGGCAGTTTGTTGTCCTTCCTGTCCCTACCCTGGCATCAATCTACCAGATGGATGGGAGGACACAGTCAACAGCGGAAGGTGTGTTGCCTGTCTTGAATTTTTCTGGTACTGATCACAGGCTATAGGTTTCTCTACATGATGTTCGCCTGCATGGACCCCAATTTCCGGCTCAAGAATCAACTCGTTTCGAATTACTCACAAGATCCTGGCTTAGGGATTGGCTGGGTGTATATGGTGCCCCAGGAAGGATATGAGAATTATGTTTTGGGCCAGGCAAATAACGAGGATGTAAGTTTTCATAGATGTTCACGTCCACTTGTTTCTGAATGGGACATAGATCAGTACTTGCGTTGGCTTTCAAGCTCTTGCACAGGCCAACACCCAATTTTCTCAAGGTCTGCACTATACGGGCATTGGGGGGGTATTTTGTGGGCGGTCGGAGATGTTTCTTCCCGTGGGTGTAGGAAACCTTCAGAAGGGTGAATGGTACGTGCTTCTGTCGTTTGAAGAAATTCTTTTATGTAACCACTGGATGCCATGCTAGGTACGCCAACATGGACTACATATTCGGGTCTGCTCTACAGGGGTTTGCCCTAGCTCTCATCCTCATTAGCTATGACATCGCCTGCCAATGGTTCACCAACTTGATGGAGCGCATGCTTGACCATTGGCCGGACCATCTTCATGTACCTTCCGGCACAACATTAATCCCAGCCATTCCTAAACTCCATGAAACCATGCACAGCCCTGTAAACCACCAGGTTTATTCCTTGAACTATATTCCTGGTGTGGGCCAGTCTGATCTTGAATGCCCGGAGCGCGTCTGGTCATCCCAATCCTGGTTCAAGGCATGACATGCTGGATGACCATTTTAGCTTCTGGAACTGGCAGAAGTACATCGGGCTTGGAAAGACTCTAATGCAAAAGTATCGGGCTGCCTTAGCAGAGCGAAACATTCAAGTTGAAGGCCATCAAGGCCTTACGGCGTCATTGGATGAGGCTGTTGTACAGACGTGGGAGGCAATGTGTGTTGAATGGGAGGCAGATGGTTTTCCAAAGCGGAAGAAGAATCCCTACCATCTTGAAGGTGCCGGTATGTTACTTTCTAACTTGCTCGTTGTGATAAGCTAATTTTCTTCCAATAGCCATGACGGAGGCTCAAGCAAAAAAGGAACTGGCAGAGGAGGAGGAAGAGCGGTTGGCAAATGGGGGTGTATCCCTGCATGCTATGAGTGCGGGTACCTTTGTTGCGATGGGGCTGGATCTGGAGGATGCAAAGTGCGTGGTATCAAAGACGTGTTCTCGTATATTGTCTAACTTTTATTCCAAGGTATCAAATTCAACAGCTAGCAAAGAATGCTACTGCCCATGCCACGGCAAGGAAGGAGGGCAGTTTGACTGAGCAATGAAACCAGCTTTGAACCCGCATATGCGCCTGGGAGAAGCTCCTACCTATTTACATGCCTGGGCTTCTCCAGTATCAGGATAACATTAACGCGACTGATCGCTCAGCAACACACAAGCCAAGCCACCCTGAGAAGGCAACAATTTGGTTGCCCTTGCACCTTCCTGCTGATGTCCGCCATCGCATCTGTTTCGAGAAGCTTCCTGAAATTGAAGAAAAACTGCGCACCACCCAGTGTTTTGATGCCCTGGAAACCCTTCGCCACACGCTGAGGGTCAAGTCTTGCCTGGTCAAATTCAAGAATCAAAATGTCCGAGGCCTGTGTGAAGGCAACTGCTCCTGTGCTATTATCGATCATGTTCATGACAAAGCAAGAACAGCAGCAGAGAAATATAGGACTTCTCGTGCCACAAAACTTCAACTCTCTGGTCCGGGCCCATGGGAAAAGGAGCTACAACCAAGGGGATTTTGAAGATTTGGATGGGGAGGAAGGCAATGAAAGTGACACTGAAGGTGTTCATTTTTATTGCTAATTGTCTTCTGCCCATTTTCAATGGCATTTTGCTTTCAAATACCAGCCATATCACTCCCTTTGTGCAACGTGGTGAGGTGCAGTAGCCATGCTCAACTGGTGTAGCTATTTTTAGATGTACATTCAACAATCCCTGTCCCAGTCCAGCTGATCCCCCTGCGGGATGCGCTCACTGGTGCCAGATAATCAGTAAATGTTATTACACTTTTTATGTGCATTTTCCCCGTCCAAAACAGTGCCCAAGAGGGTGCAAAATGCCGTTTCTGGGCAGTTCCTGGTAGTGTGGCTATTTTTAGAAGCACATCCAACAACCCCCGTCCCAATCCAGCCCATCCTGCCCCCTACAGACCGTGCTCACTGTGCCAGATAATCAACAAATATTATTTCAATTTGTTTGTGTATTTTCCCTGCCCAAAACGGTGCCCAGGAGGATGCTACAGCCTGAAAACCATTTTGGGCAGTGCTGGCTGCCACTTTGGGTGGTGTGGCTATTTTTAGAACATCATCCAACATCCCCCTTCCCAATCCAGCCCTTCTCACCCTCCCAAGGGCCTGCTCACTGTGCAGAACAATAAATATATATCATTACATTCTTTTGGCGCTTTTCCTGCACCCAAAACGGTGCCCAGGGTGCTACAGCCCAGACACCATTTTGGGCAGTGCCGGCTGCTGTTCCTGGCACTGTTGATGACTGTTTACATCAAAAGGCCATTGATGGCATCACCCACTGCCTTTAGGCCCTCCTGATTTATGAGCTTAATGTGCCTAAAGGCACACTTTGAACACTTCAAGTAGCTGTACTGGCTGCACCGCGAGGGGTTCTTTTAAATTTGAACTTCTGACATCTTCACACCTTCGCCCTATTGTTCTGCTCCCATTCACTCCGATCCGCTTCACTCCAACCCGCCTTGTTTCGACCCGACCTGATCCGTATCTGATCGATTTAATACTGCCTGCTGCTGCTTGCATGTCGTTGCCGCATATATTTTTGCTGTCCATCGTGCTCCCGCACATTTGCGCCATCGTAGCCACTGACTTCCACTTTAGATCATTGCCTTCCGCCGCCACTGCTCGTACACTTCCGTCTGCTAGCTTACGCCTGACTTCCGCCAGCATCCGATATTACCATCAAGTACATGCCATTCCGTGGAGAGCATACCGCTCCCATCTTCGATCACGACCAGCCCAGCACACTTTGACAATATTTTGCACAGCTCAACCGACTCTTCATCCGATCCGCAATCACTAGTGATATTGAAAAGAAAGACTTCACAACCTCGTTCCTCAAAAACAACATAGCAGAATGTTGGGAAGCGCTCTCCGAGTTCTCTGATTCAGCCAAGACGTACCCATAGTTCCAGTACCGACTCCTCGATCTCTACAACCAGATTACCGACCGATACACAATCCACAACCTTGTGTGCCTCGTTTCCAACCATGTCCAGAGTGGTACTCGATTGCTACAAGATCTTGGCACGTTCCACCTTCAATACAACACAATCTCGTCATACCTAATCGAGCAAGACTTCCTCTCGTCACGCGAACAGTCCCAGCAGTACTTCCGAGCTTTTGACGCCGTCCACCAGTCCCAGATCGACCTCCGACTACAGATCAAGTACCCACACCACTTGCCATCGCTCCTGCACTCGATTGTTGCGATTTTCGAAGCCGCCCAGTGGATTTTACAAGCCGTGACCCAGACCACGCTTCCGACGATTCCGACGCTCCAACATCTACTACTGCGATCCTGATAGCCCCGCAAGCCAAGGCTTCCCTCCCGAGCGATTCCACCTTTGTCAAGACAGCCCAGCTCAACACGATCCTCTCGACCATCATACAGATCGTTACCGCCGCCCCCATTAGCAAGCCAGATGTTGTACCAACCGATAGCAGCTGTTCTGCAAGCCCAGAAGTCCCAAGACCAATGTCTGCGCCTTCTGCCCAGATCAAGAGTACTCCCGCTCCAGCCGTTGTCCTGGCAGTCTCGAGTCCGCTCCACTCACGACCCCTAGAAGAAGAGATCCGTAGAATCTGCGCTTCTGGCCATAAGACAGAGTACCCCCAATACATTATGCCAATGATCCAAGCACAACCGACGATATTGACCCCAGCAATGCCTCCGATTTCAAACCGCCCGCCTTCGACCATCGATGTTCAGCCCAGTGCGTCTAGTTTAGCCTCAATTCCGCACCAGCCGATCCCGTGGAAACCAATAGCTATCGCCAACAAGCCTTCGCCGACTAGTCATGCTCCCGCCGCTCTCGTCCCTATCATCGCAGTCAAAACATTGTCTGCTCCTGCTCCCGTTCCGCTATCACTCCCGTCCCGCTCCTGCTTCCGTTCCCCTATTGTCGTCCTCGAAACATCGCCTATTGTCTTGTTCACTCCATCGTCACCTATCGAACTGCTGCCGAAAATCACACCTGCTCCCGTCATACCCGCCGTAATCACTAGTAGTGGCTAACTCATATGATATGGAGTAGGTAATTGTCTACAGACGATCTGCATCTGGGCAGTGGCAAGGTTATGAGTGAGGTTCATTTCTGTTGCCTAAGTCATTTCATTTCAATAACTGGCAGTAATATATCAGATTTACTCATTTCATTTCACTGTAAGCAAGGATTTCATTCTTTCTGTCATTTCATTACTTCATTTCATTTCATTTCTGGCAGGAATTTTATTATTTCATTTCATTTAGGATCCCATGGATTTCATTATTTCTGTCATTTCATTTCAGGCAGGCATTTCATTGTTTCTTTCATTATTTCATTTCTGCCAGAGATTTCATCATTTCATTTCATTATTTCATTTTATTTTATTCCAGGCATTTCAATATTTTATTTCAGATCAGCATTTCATTATTTCATTCCAGTCAGAAATTTCATTATTTTATTTCATTTCTGACATTACTTCATTTTCATTATTTCTGTCATTTCATTGCAGTCAGGCATCATTATTTCATTTCATATTATTATTTCATTTCATTTCATTTCTGACAAGCATTTCATTATTTCTGACATTTTCATTCCAGCCAGGCATTTCATTATTTTCATTTCATTTCAGCCAGAATTCATTATTTTATTTTATTTCATTTCTGCCTGTCATTTCATTATTTCATTTCTGATCAGCATTTCATTTCTCACAAGCATTTCATTACCTCATTTTATTTTATTCCAGCCAGGGATTTCATTATTTCTATTATTTCATTTCAGATAGGCATTTTATTACTTTATTTCATTTCATTTCTGGCAGGAATTTCATTAATTCATTCATTTCTTTCCTGAGAATTTTCATATTTCATTTTATTTTCTTTCTTGGTGATTTTATAATTATATATTCATTTCATTTTTTGTTTCATTATTTCTGCTGATGGTTTTATTATTTTATCTTATTTCCTTCTTATCTAGCTATATAATTTTCTTTTTTTAGAAAATTCCAAATATAGCAATGCACTTATTATTATAAATCCAACTACTTAAAGCTATAATTTCACAGTCACCCAATTCTTTTACTGGTAGTTTCTTTCTTTCTTTCTTTCTAGATTTCATTAATTGTTTTCATTTCCTTTCTTGGAAATATTATTAATTAATTTCATTGAATATTTCATTATTTCAGTTCATTTCCTACCTTGAAAATTTCAGTAATTGATTTTATATCATTTCTTATTAGGACATAATTGAAAAAGTTAAATATTTTACTATTTCATTTCACATTATAGAAATGTTATTATTTTATTTTATTTTATTGCAGAACTGCAGTATATATTATTGATTATATGTAATTTTTCTATTCAATACAAATCAATTTGATTTGCCAGATATGTACTCTTTTCTTTTTTGGAAATTTCCAAATATAGTACAAATCACATCCATTAAGCAAATGAAGTCAATTGTCTGGCAAAAAAAAAAAATCTTTTTTGGAAAATTTCCAAATATGGCAATACATAAATCATCCATATAAATATTATCATGTATTTCACAGATATGTATTCTTATCTAGCTATAATTTCCATTTTTAGAAAATTCCAAATATAATATATTAGTAATGCATTTATTATTATAACTATTTAAAGATATGACTTTAAAATCACCCAATCCTTTCTTTCTGTCAGCTCTACATATTAATGTTTATATTGTTCTATACACTCTCAGTGACATCAGAGTCTAACCTTTATTCCTCTAGTTCTCACTTTCTACTTGAAAAAGCATTAACTATCAGTTACCTTGATATATATTCCAGTTCAATTTAGGATACCTTTCATATATCTGTTCTTGGCTCTTATAAATCTTAAATGCAAATAATTATGTACTATGCAATAAGCAATACTTGAGTTCACATAAACATGCATATCTATTATATACTATATTTGCTCAGTCTTCAAAAGTTATTCAAATATCTGAACACTCTCTAGAACTTGAAGTGCTGCCCCATGGCCACTTCTTGAACCCTGGCATGTTGAAAACACAAAAACCAACATAGTTTTGACTTGATCATGTTTCTTTAAATTATCACATTACCTGAATGAATATGACATACTGACAAAAGCAAGGAAGCTGCAGTACTGTATATCTATAGTATCACATTATCTATATCTGAATGAATATGACATATTGACAAAAGCAAGGCAAGTTTCTATTAGTAAACTAAAGCCACAACTTTGTCTTACTAAGATCAACTGGTTGATAATATAATTTGTATTACATGTACCTTTTGTCATACTTATGACTTGCATTGCTATAGTACACAGTATTCTTAAAGCTGCAGTTGATATTGAAACTGAGATATAAGTTGTGATTTTAGTTTACTAGTAGGAACTTGCCTTGCTTTTGTCAATATGTCATATTCATTCAGATATAGATAATGTGATACTATAGATATAAAGTACTGCAGCTTCCTTGCTTTTGTTAGTATGTCATATTCATTCAGGTAATGTGATAATTTAAAGAAACATGATCAAGTCAGAACTATGTTGGTTTTTGTGTTTTCAACATGCCAGGGTTTAAAAAGTGGCCATAGAGCAGCACTTCAAGTTCTAGAGAGTGTTCAGATAGGTCATATTTTCAGATTGGACTAAAGTTACATATACTGATCTGATAGTAGGGCATAACTGAATTGGCTCTTTGGAAACAGTCACAATTCAGTGGAATCAATCATCCACAGCAAGGAGAAATATCTTGAATGGATTTGAAGATGAAACTTTCAGATCTTGGTTTTCAGTTGCCAGATGAAAATAGCACTGCCTCTGCTAAGCAATTTGCTAATGTACAAAGTCTTGAGTCTATTAGCAAAATGGTTGATGCCAAGCGCCCATCCAATGCAGATTATGAGGTTCAGCAAACGAAACAAAAGCGTGCAGACAAGGAAAAAGAAAAAGTGATCAAGAAGCTTGTCAACCGTGCTGACCAACGAATGTCCAATATGTTGAGGAACAAGAATACCTTGAAGCAGAAGAAAATACAAGAAGTTAAACAACAAAAAGGCACTGACAGTTATCCAGAAAGAAGATCCTAAACAATTGGCCAGTGAAAATAGTAAGTTTTTACTATACTAATGATACTCAAATGTCTGAAATATAAATTTGTTTTATAAGATTCTGAATCTGGAAACAATAA
>Ga0307509_10006702_pt1 | contig 15364 bp, 12 predicted proteins | sample 10_EM_MG_FD_202245 | JGI IMG/M metagenome (GOLD analysis project Ga0307509, IMG submission 202245) | Populus trichocarpa ectomycorrhiza microbial communities from riparian zone in the Pacific Northwest, United States - 10_EM | ecosystem: Host-associated > Plants > Roots > Unclassified | place...
ACCTCGATCGGGCAGGGCGCGCCCGCCATGATGCCGGTGCGCAGCGACGACAGGTCGAACTCGGAAAATCTGGGATGGTCGAGCTCGGCGATGAACATGGTGGGGACGCCATAGAGCGTCGTGCATTTCTCCCGCGCCACCGTCTGCAGCGTCACCAGGGGATCGAAACCCTCGCCGGGATAGACCATGGTCGCGCCCGAAGTGACGGAGGTGAGATTGCCCATCACCATGCCGAAGCAATGATAGAGCGGCACCGGAATGCAGATGCGGTCGGTTTCGGTCAGACGCATCGCGCGCCCGACGAAATAGCCGTTGTTGAGAATGTTATGATGCGTCAGCGTGACGCCCTTGGGCGATCCGGTGGTGCCGCTGGTGAACTGGATGTTGATGGGATCGTCGAACTGCAGGGTCTTGGCGAGCGTCGCCAGCGCGTCGCGATGGCGAGCGCCGCCCATGCCCGCGACGTCCTCGAACGCAATGGTGCCGGGTGCGCGCGGGCCGCCGATCTGGATCACGGTCCGCAGCTGCGGCAAGCGGGCCGCGCGCAGATCGCCCGGCGACGATGTCGCCAATTCGGGCAGCAGCGTGTTGAGCATCTCCATGTAGTTCGAGGTCTTGAATGCGGTCGCGGTGACGATCGCGCTGCAGCCGACCTTGGCCAGCGCGAATTCCAGTTCGCTCAGGCGATAGGCGGGATTGATGGTGACCAGGATGAGCCCGGCCTTGGCGGCGGCAAATTGCGTCAGCGTCCATTCCGGCCGGTTCAGCGACCAGATCCCGATCCGTGCGCCGCGTTCGAGGCCGAGCGCGAGAAAGCCGGCAGCCAGCGCATCGACGCGCTCGGCCAGCTGTTTCCAGGTCCATCTGACGTCGTGGCTCGGCGAAATCAGCGCCTCGCGGTCGGCCCAGCGCCGCACGGCCTGATCGAGACTGCGTCCGATGGTATCGCCCAGCAATGGCGCATCGGCGATCCCGCACACATAACTATCCGCAATCTCGGTCAAGGATACCTCTCCATCGGCAGCGTTCTTGGGAAATTTCCTGGGGAATCAAGGACGCGCTACGCCTGGGTTAGTGCATCTCCCGGTGCGATCGGTTCGACCGCACCGGGAGCTGATATCAGCTCACGCCGCCTTCTGGCCGCTGCCGGCATCGAGCCCGGCATAGACGCCGCGTTCGAAGCCGGCGAACGCCTCCAGGCATTTGCCGTCAGCGAACGGCAGCACCTGCATCAGGATCACGCCGGTGACGTCGCGTGCGGGGTCGATCCAGTAATAGGTGTTGGCGAGTCCGGCCCAGGCGAGGCTGCCGGCACTGCGGCCTTCGGGGGTCTTGGCAGTGGTGATCATGAAGGAGAGGCCCCATTTCTTCACGATGTCCGGGTAGAGATCGACGTCGTTGGTGTAGGGCGGGGCTACCGAGGTCATCTTGGTCATGGCGAGTTCGCCGATGTGGTTCTGGCCCATCATGGCGACCGTCTCGGGCTTCAGCACCTGGTTGCCGTTACCTTTGCCCTTGTTGAGGATCATCTGGCAGAACCGGATGTAGTCGGCCGCGGTGCTGTAGAGGCCGCCCCCGCCCATGTGGAATTCCGGATTCTGCTCGAGCTCGAACGGCATCGGCGCCAGCACGCCGTCAGGTCCTCGCGCATGCATGCCGACCAGCCGCTTGCGCTGCGAGTCGGTGATCTTGAAGCCGGTGTCGTCCATACCGAGCGGCGCGAACAGATGGTCGCGCAGGTAAGCGTCGAGTTTCTGGCCACTCACGGCCTCCACGGCCTTGCCGACGAAATCGATGTTGGTGCCGTATTCCCAGCGCGTGCCGGGGTCGGTTGCGATCGGCGTCTTCAGGGCGGCGTTCAGGCAGGTGATGATGCCGGGCGTGCCGGTCTTCTCCATGTATTTCCCCATGTCGCCGTTCCACATGTCGTAGCAGAAGCCGGCGGTGTGGGTCATGAGGTGGCGTAGCGTGATCGGTTTGTTCGCCGCACGCAGCTTCGGCTCGCCCTTGTCGTCGAAGCCTTCGAGCACCTGGGGCGCGGCGAGGTCCGGCAGCAGTTTTCCGATCGGCTCCTCGAGCGAGAGCTTGCCCTGTTCGACCAGCTGCATCGCGGCAGCAGCGGTGATCGCCTTGGTCATCGAGGCGACCCAGAACACGCTGTCCGCGGTCATCGGATCGTCCTTGCCGAGGTCGCGCTTGCCGAACGCGCCCTGGTAGATCACCTCCCTGGAGGTGGCCGCCATGGCGACCACGCCGGGAATGTCCCTGGCGTCGCTCTTTTGGCGGAGAATCTGGTCGATATTCGCTGTATCCCGCATGGCTTCCTCCGGTTGGCTTTTTTTGAGTGCCGCGATCTTCCTCCTGCCGAAAGCACCCGGCAAGCAGGGCGTTGCGGCCGCGGCAGCGCTCGCGATCTCGTGATCGGAGGCGCCAAAAAATACGGGGAAAGTGGTGTAACTTGACGGCGGTTCCCCGGATTTATGGTGAAATTATGCCGATGAGTCGGGGCCGCCGGGGCATCGGCGATATGCTGTTTTGCGAGATCCGCTCAAACTATATTTGCAGTAAGGCGTTCACAACAAAAGCAAGTCGGCGAAATGGCCGAATTCCTGAAAAATGACGAAATTTTGGCGGCCTTGAAGGCCGCGAGGGGCTAGGAATGATTTCGACTTGGAGTGAATGGAAGCGGTATCCGCGGCCGGGGCGGGGCGAGAATATCGAAGCGCCGATCATGCCTGGAATCTACGAAGTTCGTTATGCATCAACGGGGGCGCTGCACTCGTTTGACGCCGTCGACAACGTCGCGCAGGCGCTGGCGCAGCTGTCGGTCGGGACGAAGTCGTGGTTCGGACGGCGCGCGGGCGCGAGCGACGTGCCGGATCTCGAATACCGGACCTGCGCCACATCGACCAAGGCGGACGCCAAGGCCGCCGCGGAACGAATGATCGGTCGCCGCGAAACCTATATGAGCGGCGCGGCCTGATCGGCCTCGGCCGTATCGTCAAGATTCGTTGAGCAGCGCTTGCGCTTGCTTCCCGGTGCATTGTCGCGCGTTTTGAGCCTATAGTCCGCTCAACAGCACAATACTCGCAAGGAGCAACGCCATGACCCCGACCGCTGCCGCACGCGCTTCGCAATCCTCCGCCGAGAGCCTGCGCGACCGTCTGAAAGACCCGTCGCTGCTGCGCGAGCAGTGCTATATCAATGGCGCCTGGGTCGGCACGCCGTCGAGGCCCGTGACCAACCCGGTCAATGGCGTCGAGCTTGCGAAAGTGCCGGTCATGAGCACCGCGGAGACGACGCAGGCGGTGGAAGCTGCCGAACGCGCGTTTCCAGGCTGGGCGAAGCTCACCGCCAAGCAGCGCTCCAACATTTTGCGCAAGTGGTTCGATCTCATCATCGCCAACCGTGAGGATCTCGCGCTGATCCTCACCTCCGAACAGGGCAAGCCGCTCACGGAAGCGCTCGGTGAAGTCGACATCGGCGGCGCCTATGTCGAGTTCTTCGCCGAGGAAGCGCGCCGCGTCTACGGCGAGACCATCCCGACCCAGCGTCCCGATGCCCGTCTGCTTGCGATCAAGCAGCCGATCGGCGTATGCGGCGCGATCACGCCATGGAATTTCCCCTGCTCGATGATCACCCGCAAGGTGTCGCCGGCGCTGGCGGCCGGCTGCACCGTGGTGCTGAAGCCCGCCAATGAAACGCCGCTCACGGCGCTGGCCCTCGTGGTGCTCGCGGAAAGGGCCGGGGTGCCCAAGGGCGTCTTCAATATCCTCACCGGCAAGTCTTCTGAGATCGGCAAGGTTTTGTGCGAGCACCCCGCCGTGCGCTTCGTCGGCTTCACCGGCTCGACCGAGGTCGGCAAGATCCTCTATCAGCAGGCTTCCGTTGGCGTGAAGAAGCTCGGCCTGGAGCTCGGCGGCAACGCGCCCTTCGTGGTGTTCGATGACGCCGACATCGACGCCGCGGTCGATGGCGCCATGGTTTCGAAATATCGCAACATGGGCCAGACCTGCGTCTGCGCCAATCGCCTCTACGCCCAGGACGGAATCTACGACGCGTTCGTGGCGAAGCTGTCCACGAAGGTGGCTGCGATGAAGGTCGGCGACGGCACCGAGGCCGGCGTGACGCAGGGCCCGCTGATCAACATGGAGGCGATCGACAAGGTCGAGAAGCACATTGCCGATGCGGTCAAGCACGGCGCCAAGATCGTGACCGGCGGCAAGCGCCACGCACTCGGCGGCACCTTCTTCGAGCCGACCGTGCTGTCCGATGTCGCGCCGGACGCGCTGGTGTCGCGCGAAGAGACCTTCGGGCCGCTTGCGCCGGTGTTTCGTTTCAAGGACGAGGCCGAGGTGATCGCGATGTGCAACGCCTCGCCGTTCGGCTTGGCGTCCTATTTCTATTCGCGCGATCTCGGTCGGGTCTGGCGCGTTGCGGAAGCACTGGAGTCCGGTATGGTCGGCGTCAATACCGGCCTGATCACCACCGAGGTGGCGCCGTTCGGCGGCGTCAAGGAATCGGGCCTCGGGCGCGAGGGCTCGCATCACGGCATGGAGGAATATGTCGAGATCAAATACGTGATGATGGCGGGGATTTGATCCGGCGTTGCACGCGCGGTGCTCAGATCACCAGATCCGCGCCCGTGATCCGGCGATAGGCTTCGAGATAGCGCTTGCTGGTGGCGTCGACCACGCTGGCCGGCAGCGGCGGTGGCGGGGCGTCGCCGTTCCAGCGGCCGGCGCGGCGCTCGGCATCGAGGTAGTCGCGCAGGGGCTGCTTGTCGAAACTCGGCTGCGGGCGGCCCGGCTGGTAGGCGTCCGCCGCCCAGAACCGCGAGCTGTCCGGCGTCATCACTTCATCGATCAGGATGATGCGGCCGTCGCGGTCCCTGCCGAATTCGAACTTGGTATCGGCGATGATGATGCCCTGCTCGCGGGCGAGCTCCTCGCCGAGCGTATAGATCGCCCGCGTCATGCTCTCCAGCGTATAGGTGTCGTCGTCGCCCACGATCTCGCGCATCCGCGCGATCGTGATGTTCTCGTCGTGGCCGGTCTCGGCTTTGGTCGCCGGGCTGAAGATCGCGGGCTCCAGCTTGACGCTCTCGACGAGACCTGTCGCGAGCGTCTCGCCGGCCAGCGTGCCGGTCGCGGCATATTCCTTCCAGGCCGAACCGGAGAGATAGCCACGGATCACGCATTCGATCGGAAACACTTTTGTGCGCCGGCACAGCATGGCGCGGCCGAGGATGTCGGCGCGATGGTTCTTGAGCGCGGGCACCGATGCGATGATCTCGTCGGCGTTGGCGCTGATCATGTGGTGATGGACCACGCCTTCGAGTGCGTTGAACCAGTAGGCGCTGATCTGGGTCAGTACCGCGCCCTTCATCGGGATGGTCTCCGCCATCACGACGTCGAAGGCCGAGATGCGGTCGGTGGCGAGCAGCAGCAGGCGGTCGCTGTCGACTGCATAAATATCGCGGACCTTGCCGCGCCCGATTTTCGGCAGTGGCAGGTCGCTACTTAGCATCGTGGTCATCGGTGAACTTTCGTTCGGGATTGCTGCCTGCGAGGCGCAGACGGCAGGAGGCAACCCAATAGCCTACTCCGGCAGCGGAATGAACTCCGACTCGTCCGGGACATGGGCGAAACGGCCGGTTTTCCAGTCCTCTTTGGCCTGCTCGATCCGCTCCTTGCTGGAGGAGACGAAATTCCACCAGAGGTGCCGCGGCCCCTCCAGCGCGTCGCCGCCGAGGAACATCATCCGGGTCGGCTTCAGGGCCTTGACCGTGATCCGATCGCCGGGCCGGAAGACCAGGAGCCGTGGAGCCTCGTAGCGCTCGTTGGCGATCTCGACCTCGCCATCGACCAGATAGATCGCGCGCTCCTCGTGATCGGGATCGAGCGGCACGCTTGTGCCGGCGTCCGCCGTGACCTCCGTGTAGAACCAGGGCGAGACCATCGACACCGGCGAGGTGACGCCAAACGAGGTCCCTGCAATGATGCGTGCGGTGAAGCCGCGATCGGAAATCATCGGGAGATCGCCGGCCGCATAATGCTGGAAGCTGGGCGCGATTTCTTCGGATCCCGCAGGCAGCGCGATCCAGCTCTGCAGGCCCAGCATCTTCTGGCCGGTCTGACGCTGCAGGTCAGGCGTGCGCTCGGAATGGGCGATGCCGCGGCCTGCGGTCATCAGGTTCATGGCGCCGGGCTGGATCTCCTGGATGTTGCCCTCGCTGTCGCGATGCATGATGCTGCCGTCGAACAGATAGCTGACGGTGGCCAGCCCGATATGCGGATGCGGGCGGACGTCCATGCCTTTGCCGGACATGAACTGCACCGGACCGAAATGATCGAAGAAGATGAAGGGGCCGACCATCTGCCGCTTGCCGTGCGGCAACGCGCGGCGCACCTCGAAGCCGTCGCCGAGGTCGCGGGTGCGCGGCACGATGACGAGCTCCAGCGCGTCGCAGGAGAGGGGATCGCCGAGCACGGGGTCGTTGGAAGGGAGCCAACTCATGAGAAACCTCCTCTTTGAGACGCTTGTAACACAACGCCGCGCGAGCGTCCCGGCTTTCGCGGGACGGCCATGTTTCGATAGCCTCACTTGTGTTCATCGCCGCGACGACAGTAAGCATGTTGCAAGAGATTTGCGAGGATGGAGACCGATGATCTCACCCGTCAAGCCCGGCGCAACGTTGGCCCGACCGAATGGCCCCGTGATCGAGACCGAACGGTTGATTCTGCGGCCATGGCGCGCCGACGACATCGCGCCGAATACGGCGATGCTGTCCGATCGCGATACTGCAAGGTTCATCACTGCGGATGGCAAGCCAGTCGACGCCATGAATGGATGGCGCAACACGGCGATCATGGCGGGGCACTGGGCTCTTTATGGCTTCGGCATGTTCGTGGCGGAGGAGAGATCGTCAGGCAAGTTTGCGGGAAGAGTCGGTCCGTGGTTCCCGCCCACCTGGCCGGGCTTCGAAGTTGGTTGGGGCATTGCGAAGGAGTTTCGCGGCAAAGGATATGCGCTCGAAGCGGCGCGGGCGACGATCGATTGGGTGTTTTCGACCTTCGATATTGATCGGATCATCCATTCCATCGATCGCGAAAACACTGCGTCACAGGCGGTCGCGCGACGGCTGGGGGCCGAAATCGACAGCGTGACGGAGCTGATCGGACATGTCGCGGATGTCTGGGTGACGAAGCGCAGCGCGTGGCAGCCCCCCTCGTCAAATTGAACCGCCGGACGATCTCGACTAGAAACATGGTCGTACCTTGTGCCTTGAACGAGCCGACCTGATGTCGCTTGCCACCCTCGATCCCGCCCTGCGAGGCGCCACCGTGGCCCTGCTGCTGGTGCTTGGCGTCGTGCTGCTGCGCGATTTCAGAGGCGTCCTTGCCGGGCGACTCGCGGCCGGCTTCGCGCTCGGTTCGGCCGCACACGCGCTTACCTCGGGCATCGGCGTCACGGTGCCGTTTTCGATCTGGCATGCGCCGTTGATCGCGCTCTCGACCGGCAACGTCGTGGTGTTCTGGCTGTTCACCCGGGCGCTGTTCGACGATGCCTTCAAGATGGGCTGGTGGCACGGGCTGATCTGGATCGCGGTCACGGCCTTCAGCTTCGTCAATTGCCTGTGGATCGCGCCGGTCGCCAGTGTGCGGGTTTCCGTCGTCGCCGTGAATCTGCTCGTGCTCGGCTTTGTTGCGCTCGCCGTGATACAGAGCGTCAGCAACTGGTCCGCCGATCTGGTCGAAGGCCGACGCCGCGTGCGCGTGTTCATCGTGACCGCGGCGGCGCTCTATGGCGGTCTGAACGCGCTGTTGCAGATCACGGTTTCGGGTGCGGAGGCCGCCGCGATCGCCTACGCGGTCAATGCAGCGTTGCTTGCCAGCGTCACGGCGGCGATCTTTCTGGCGATGATACGCATCTCCGTGGACGATCTGTTCCCGGCCTCTGTCGCGGTCATGCAGCCGTCCACGGCTGCCGTCGCGCCGGTAACGGTGCCCGAGACGAATGCGGCCGACCAGAAGCTGGTCGATGTCCTGCTGCGGCTGATGGCGGACGAGCGGATCTACCGTCACGAAAATCTCACCATCGGGACCCTCGCGACGAAGCTCGGCCTCCCCGAATACCGGCTGCGGCGGCTCATCAACCAGCGGCTCGGCTACCGCAATTTCAATACCTTCCTCAACAACCACCGGATCGAGGAGGCGAAAACAGCGCTCGCCGATCCGACCCAGGCCGAGGTTCCCGTCATCACCATCGCGATGGACGCCGGTTTCCAGTCGCTCGGGCCCTTCAACCGCGCCTTCAAGGCGACCACGGGCGTCACGCCGAGCGAATATCGCCGCCTCAGGACGTCGGCGGCCTGATTCATAAGTCATTGACATAATATCGTAATTCCAGAATCGGCGAGCACGGTTCAGCTTCGGCTGGCCCGATTTCCAATTCCGGCGAGCACGCATCGGCACATTGCGGTTCTTGCTCCGGCACCCCTCGTGCTGGAGAACCCTGATGACCCGACGGAAGCTGATCTTCATTCTTGCGGCGACGACCGCGTTAAGCGCGCTGGCGCTCGGAGCTGCGCGCGCCCGCGACCTGCCCAAGGTCGCCACCGGTTTCGTTGCGAATGTCGTCTGTTCGGAGACCTTCGTGTCCGGACAGGATCCGGACAAAATCTTCGCCGATACGACCGCGGCGATGCCGGGCGCTCGCCTGATCACCTGGGCCATGGACTACAAGGTCGACCGTAACGCCAAGGATGTCACGGTCACGCTGTTCGGCCTCGGCAGGAGCCATGCTGTCTATCGCGGGGAGCTTGGCTGCTATCTCGATCACGGCGAGCCCACCATCGACGTGATCGTGCCGGCCGAGCGCAAACCGCAGCCGGCGCTGTTGCCGGAGATCGCCGGACCATCGGTGGTTCCGCCCGCGACGCCGCAATTGGCCGAAGCGCTCGATCACGCCTTTGCCGAGCCCACAACACCGCCGTTCCGCCGCACCAGGGCGATCGTCGTGGTCAAGGAAGGCCGTGTCATTGCCGAGCGCTATGCCGTTGGTTACGGCATCGACACACCCATCCTCGGCTTCTCCGCTACGAAATCGGTGACCTCTGCGCTGATCGGCGTCCTCGTTCGTCAGGGCAAGCTTGCGCTCGACAAGCCGGCGCCTGTTGCCGCGTGGCAGAGCGACGACGATCCACGCCACGCCATCTCCGTCGATCAGCTGCTGCGTCACACCGCGGGACTCGCGCTCGGCAGTTCGCTCGAGGCCTCGCTCGGCGCCGCGCTCGAGCCGGTCAACCGCATGAAATTCATGGCACGGGATATGGCCGCCTATGCCGAGAGCACCGCGCTCGCGACCACGCCCGGGAGTGCGTGGAATTACAGCGACGGCAACAGTATCATTCTCTCGCACCTGATCCGCCAGGCGACCGGCGGACATCCTGCGGACGTGCTGCGTTTCGCCCGCAGCGAATTGTTCGAGCCGCTCGGCATGCACAACGTGACGCTCGAATTCGACGGTGCCGGCACGCCGGAGGGATCGAGCCAGCTGCTGGCATCGGCGCGCGACTGGGCGCGTTTCGGGCTGCTCTATCTCAGTGACGGCGTGGTCGGAGGACAAAGGATCTTGCCCGAGGGCTGGGTGAACTACTCGGCATCGCCGACGCCGGGCGGATGGGTCGGTATTGGCGCGGGCTTCTGGACCAATCGCGGCGACAGTGTCGGGGCGAACTACCGGGCCGCGCGCGGCATGCCGCGCGATGCCTTCTTCGCCAAGGGCACGATCGGGCAATATGTCATCATCGTTCCCTCCGAGCGGCTGGTGATCGTTCGGCTCGGCCGCTCGCCGAATTGGCCGCTGGAGGCCGATGGTGTGTTCGAGCTTGTCAGCGACGTGATCGCGGCAACCGGCGGCAAGGCGACACTCGCGGGCAGGTGACAACGCTATTGCCGCCCCAATAGCGTGGCCTGCGCGACGCGATCGAAGCGCTCCAGCGACAGGATCGCGTCCGCGAACTGATCGGCCCGCCCGTGCAGCACCGGGCGGGCCAGCGTCAAAAACTTCTGCTGCATCGCCTGCGCGTCCGGGAACGCATTCGGTTCGCCCGAGGGATCGGGATAGAGCCGCTCGTGCACGCCGTCATCGGTGGTGATCGAGACGCGAGCGCCGAACGGATGGGTGCGGCCGATTTCGAGACGGTCGTCCTGCACCACGTCGAACTTGTCGGCGAGCGCGTCGATCGCCGCATCGCCGAGCCGCTCATAATCGTCCCAGCCGAAGCGGCCCTGATCGAGCGCCACCGCGCCGGTAAAGAACATCGAGAACTGGCCACCGACGATCGATGTCGGATGCCGCTTGGTGGCGGCGTCGCCGGTCAGCGTGATGCCGTTGCGGTGCAAGCCGATCTCGACCCGCTTGATCTGGTCGGGTGTCAGATTGTGCTCGCGCCGCATGGCGATCAATGCGTCCAGCGCGGCATGGGTGTAGCGGCAGCTCGGATAGGGTTTGACGCCGACCTTCATGGTCTCATAGATCGTGCCGAGGCCGGCCGTCGCCCGATCGGGATGGGCGTTGTCGCTGTAGCCGACCAGCAGCCCGTGCTTGCCTTCGACGGATTCGCTGGCGCCGACGAAGTCGTTGCGCGCCAAGGTCGCCGCGATCACGCCGTTCATGGCGGCCGCGCCGACCTGGTAGCGCTTGTTCCAGGCGCCGTTGACCAGGAACTGCAGCGAGCCGGCAGCCTGGCTGCCGGAGACGCCGAAGGCGGCGATGATCTGCTCCTTCGATAGCCCCAACAGCTTTGAGGCGGCCGCCGCCGCGCCATAGGTGCCTGCGGTCGCGGTGGGGTGAAAGCCGCGGGCGTAATGCGAGGTCGGATCGAGCGCATTGCCGAGCCGGCAGCACACTTCATAGCCGGCGACGATCGCGGTCAGCACCTCCTGGCCCGACGCGCCGACCATCTCGCCGACCGCGAAGGCGGCGGGCACCACGGGCGCGCTCGGATGCAGCGAGGAATCGGCATGGGTGTCGTCGAAATCCAGCGAATGGCCTGACGCGCCGTTGAGCAGCGCCGCCACCGCCGGAGTCCAGGTCCTGGAATCGCCGAACACCGTGGCGTCGCCCTTGCCGTCGAGCGCGAGAGATTCGAGCATCTTCAGCAGCGAGGGTGTGGATTCCGCGTCGCGCCGGGCGCGGATGGCGCTGCCGAGGAAATCCAGGGTCAGCGCCTTGGCGCGGTCGCGAACGTCGGCCGGAATATCGTCGAATTTCAACCCGGCGACATAGGCTGCGAGCGTTGCGGTTTCGTGGGCCATCGTGTTTCCTCGTTTTGGCACGCAGGGTAGGCGGGCTGATTTTCGGTTTCAAGCGGGCTGCGGAGCGCGGGCAGCAGCCATGCTCAACATCGGGACATGCGACCCATGATCGTTTCGGCAAGACGCATGCTCCGCCGCCTGTGGTCGCGGAAGGCCCAATTGGCGCTGGCCGTCAGGGTCACCGTGGCGGCCGTGGTCGCCTTCGCGGTCGCCACCGCGTTGCATCTGATGTTGCCGTTGTGGGCGGTGCTGACCTCTCTCATCGTGACCCAGATGAGCGTCGGCCGATCGCTCAAGGTGACTCGCGACTACATGTTCGGGACCATCGGGGGCGCAATCTATGGCGGCGCCATCGCGATGCTGATTCCGTATTCCGGGGAGGTCGAGCTGCTCGGGTTGCTGGTGCTGGCCGTCGCGCCGCTCGCTCTCGTCGCATCCTTCAATCCGAGCCTGAATACGGCCATCGTCACCGCGGTGATTGTGCTGCTGGTTCCGACAATGCACCACACCAATCCCCTCGGGTCCGCGATCGACCGGGTGATGGAGGTTGGTGTCGGCGCCCTCACGGGGCTTCTGGTTTCGTTTCTGGTGCTGCCGTCGCGGGCGCATCGCCAGGTGCGCAGCAACGCGGCGCGGGCGCTCGAACTGCTCGCGGCGGCATTGTCCGAATTGCTGGCCGGCCTGGCGCGCGGGCGCGACAACGATGCGCTGCACCGGATCCAGGATGGCATCGGCGCCGCGCTGGTGGATTTGAACGCGACCGGCGTGGAGGCGGAGCGCGAGCGTGCGGCCCGTCTGTCGTCGGGCCCGGATACCGGGCCGCTGCTGCGAACGATTCTGCGGTTGCGCCACGACGTGGTGATGATCGGGCGGGCGAGCGTGGTGGCGTTGCCCCCGAATCTGCAGACGCGGCTTGCGGCGCCCCTGGCTGATGTCAGTGGGGCCATCGTCGGTTATCTGCAGGCCATGGCCGCGGCCCTGCGCAGCGGTGCTGCTCCGGCCGGGATCGCGCCTGTCGACATCGCGCTGCAGTCCTATGCCGCGACGGTCGCGGCGTTGCGCGGTGAAGGCCTGACGCGCGGCCTGCCCGCCGACGTCATCGAGCGCTTCTTCGCGTTGGGCTTTTCGCTGGAGCAGATGCGTCAGAATCTGATGGACCTCGAGCGCGTCGTCGCGGAGTGGTCCGAAACCCCGCCGGCGGCTGTGAAGGAGTGATCGGTCAGCCCGCAACCTGCCGCAGCAAGGCGCGGACCACCAACCGGTGGAACGGCAGAATGACCGCGAGATAAACGCGGCCGAGCCAATTGTTGGTCCGCACCAGCGTCGTCGCGGTGACCTGCTGACCATCGTCGCACGCACTTACATCCACGATGACACGGAAATCGAGATGACTGTCGTCGAATCCGGCAACGAGCCGGTCCGGTGTTTCGCTCAGGACGGGGAAGATTCCGATGATGCCCTTGCTCCGGGGCTCGCCGGCGCCCGATGTCTTGAGGCCGAACGGTGCGACCAGCGCATTGCGCAAGGCGACCAATCGTTCCACCCAGCGCGGCGAGCGGCCCATCATGCGCTCGGCGGCCTGTCGTGCATCCAGGGCCTGGCCGGCCAGGGCGATGCAGAAGGCATCTGCGAATTGCGCGCCTGCCAACACTGCATCGCTCTCGACATCTGGCGCGACTTCTTCGACCTTCATGCTGCCACCCTGTTTGAAAGCCGCCGGAAGCGCAAGATCAGGAGCCCGGCATAGACCGTGGTTCCGATCGACAGGCCGATCCAGACGCCGACCGCGCCGAGATCGGCGTAGAAAGCGAGCGCCCAGGCGGTGGGAAAGCCGATCGCCCAGTAGCCGATCACCGCGAACAGCAACGGCATCCGTGTGTCCTTCAGGCCGCGCAGCGCACCGGCGACGATGGCCTGCAGTGCGTCGGTGATGAAGAACGTCGCGCCGACCAGCAGCAGCGTTGCGGCAAGCGCGATCGTGGCGTCGGCGGTCGCGTCGGTGGTCCCCAGGAACAGCCGGGCGATGGCGAACCGGCCCAAAATGACCGCGGCCGTGACAGCCATGCCAAGCATGAGCCCGAGCAGGGCAGCGGCGAGGCCGGCGCGCCTGACGCCGTTGGCGTCGTTGCGGCCGGCGGCGTGGCCGACGCGTATCGTCGCCGCCATGCCGATGCCGAACGGCGCCATGAACAGAATGGCGGCCACCTGCAGCGCGATCTGGTGCGCGGCCAGCGCCGTGGTGCTGATCAGGCCGGCCAGCAGGGACGCCGCGGAGAACAGGCCGTATTCCATCAGGAAGGCGACCGAGAGCGGCGCGCCGATCGCGAGCAACTGGCGCATCATGGCCCAGTCGATGCGCCAGAGATGTCCGAGCACATGGTATTTCGAGAATGGCCGACGCGATGTGGCGAACCACAGCCCCGCCAGGAACATGGCGCAATTGATGATCGTGTGGGCGAGGCCCGCGCCGAACAGGCCGAGTTGCGGCAGTCCCCACAGGCCGTTGATCAGGAGATAGGCCAGGAGCGCGTTGGCGGGGATCGCGGCCAGCGTGATCCACAACACCGGCTCAGGACGATTGAGCGCGCCCATGAAGCCGCGGATGGCAATCAGCCAGAGCGCCGGTGTCGCCCCCCACACCAGGCCAAACAGGTATTGCTGCGCGAGCCGCGCCGGCTCGCGTGCCTGTCCAAGTGCCAGCAGAATTCGTTCGCCGTAAAGCGGAAACGCCATCATCGGCAGCGAGATCAGCAGCGCGGCCCAGAAGCCGACGCGCAGCGCGCGGCGCACCTGGTGTGCGTTGCCTGCGCCGTAGGCCTGGGCCGCGAGCGGCGCCACCGCCGATACCACGCCGAGGCCGAAGGTGAAGCTGACGAAGTAGACGGTGCTTGCCAGCGCGGCAGCGGCGATCGCCTCGGCACCGAGACGTCCGATCAAGGCGAGATCGGTCGTCATCATCGCAATCTGCCCGAGCTGGGTCAGGGCCATCGGCACGGCAAGCGAGAGCGTCTCGGTCAGCTCACGCAGCAGGTGATGGCCGGACGGTGTCTCGGTGGAGATGTCTTCGGACGTGCTCATGGACCTGCATCAGATGTGGCGGCAAACGACGGCGTCACACGGACGCGTCGATCTGTCCCAAAATCCAGCCTTCGCGTGGATCGGACGTCCATAGCGCATCAGGCGCCTCGGCGCGACATCCGTCCGCGACGTCGATCATGCCGCAGACGCCCGTGATCGCATCGAAGGGATCTTCGCCATCGTCGCGTTCGCCGAAGCCGTCGCGGATCAGGCTGGCGAGGTCCGCGCCGACCATCACGTTGCGTTCCGACGCCCACGCCAGCATCGCCGCGCCGGCCGCCTTTCGCCCGCTCTGCGTGCGCTTCCTCACCGTCCGGTTCATGCCGAGATGTCGGTAGACCTCCGCCGGATAGGTTTCAGCCAGGGTCAGCGCGTGAGACGAAAGCGATGACAACGTTCCGTCGAACGGCCAGAGCCGCGCGCCGCGCGCGCGGGCAGGGCTGAGAATCTCTCGCCACCCCGACAGCGCGGCCTTGCCAACCTGCTTGGCCCCGACGGTCCAGAAGATCGATTCGGCGCGCGACCTGTTGGCTGTTGCCCTGTCGCAGGCGCGCAGCAACTCGTCGAATCCCGCGCATTCCAGGCGTCGCAGCAAATCTGCCTGCCGGCCTCCCGCTGGATGTCTTCGATAGAATGGCTGGGTCGGAGAAATGTCGAACAGCGTATCGGCCGGGGTGAAGAAGCGCCGCGCGCGGTCGGTCGCCGGCAAGGTGAGAAGTTCGCAGAAGCCGATGCCGATCCTGTCCAGATAGAGCGAGGGCAGGCCGATCGGAAAATCGAATCCGGCAAGGGTTTTGGGTCCATCGAACAGCAGGTCGAGAAACTCGCGAGACGGCGGCGTTTGCGCCAGGCTGGCGATGGACCAGCCGTTCGGTGAACGCTGCGCGATCGCGCTCCAGCGCTTGTGAAGGCTCACACTCCAGTCCGAATGAATGAGGCGATCGAAGGCAACAGGCGCCGTC
>Ga0307509_10006703_pt1 | contig 15364 bp, 21 predicted proteins | sample 10_EM_MG_FD_202245 | JGI IMG/M metagenome (GOLD analysis project Ga0307509, IMG submission 202245) | Populus trichocarpa ectomycorrhiza microbial communities from riparian zone in the Pacific Northwest, United States - 10_EM | ecosystem: Host-associated > Plants > Roots > Unclassified | place...
CACGCTTCACTCGGATGTGCCTTAGAGACTCACTGTAGGCTTGTGTATGTACTTTCTTGGTTTGGAAATTTCTCCTTTTTTGTGTTTTTGTGTTTTTTTTTGTAATCTGGATATCTAAATTCTAGTGCCAGTAATAGATATTTTGTGGTTAATGTGATAGAGGGCCCTAGGGGGGCACTCCTTCCTTCCACACTCGACACCTCAACGACAACTGCGTCTCGGCGCCACATGTTTAATGTTTTAAATGTCTCGAATCAAAGTTCGACCTACATACATAGGCTTCTTTCAAGACCAACCACCCATCACCGGGAGTTGGTAGATTAGAGCGGTAGGGATGGGGTTCATCCACCTTCATCCCCATCCTCTCTTCGCCCTGGAGTCGGGACCCTGGACCCGTTTCCAGGTCGTCCGACCCTCGCACCCCCGCTACACAACTACCGCTCTTTTGAAGTTTACCTTCCGTGAAAGGTACGCGATGATAAGACAAGGGGCTTGACGCATCGGGGGGGGCAGAGAGACAGAAAGTTTTATCTGTAAACAAACGGGGATCTCACGAATTCGCAAATGAATTCGGTGTTCGCTAGGTTTGGGATAATGGGGAGCCAACTGGAGCCAACTACTCCTCGAGCATCGACCATACTCCAGGAACCGGCTGCCGATGAGTTGCCCTCCAGTTAAGGACCTGGGTGATAAGCCCTTTAGCACTTCGCGTTGGGTTTAGTGGATTAAAGCATCTGTCGTCGAGATTGGGGAACTTGCAGACCACAAATGAGTAAGGGTCCTGAAATTTCTTGTGCTTATCTTCCACCACTACTTCCTGGATGGGTGTAGCAAAATGTGTCGGATCTCGAGCGTGAGCTTGGAGTTCGTTGGGGAATCCGAGACGGCCTCTCGGTAATGGCTAAACCCTTGATACATGCATTTCTGTCCGATCCTCATTGATATGAACTGAAGCATATCAGTCCAAGGACAAAGCGTAAAAGATGAGAGCGAATTGACAATTAGATGGATATTCGTCGATGTTGGAATACAGCGCAGGGAATGTGCGAAAGCTTGGGCTTACTAGAGAAAAGTGGAACCTGAGCGACCATGGAGGACAAGCTGAGACTTGTGTCCCCATAGTTTCTGCTTGCCTTGCAGTTTCCCACAGAACGTCGAGCTTTAACGACATGGAATAAGAATCTATGATTGAGAATCGACGAGTGGAATGTGTAGCACTTAGAGACGCAAGGGTACTGGTAAAAATGGGGACCGTGATGGATATGCGACACAGATTGACAGAGTTCGGACCCACTGTTGGACCGGAGTGCTTCAGATGGCTGTTGCGACATGGAGTCTATGTTTCGGTCCTCGGATCGCAGGGTACCACTGATGCGGTAATGTTGGTGCGTTAAGGGCTGAACGACCGAGATAAGCGGTATCTGGGCCCAAGCAGGTGATTATGAGTGAGCTGGGTAGGCAATGGTATGTACATAGGCCCGAGTAGATTTGGCAACCGCCAACATCCCCCACTCTGTAGGTAGGTGATGATAGTGACGCCAGGTACCCAGTGAGGAAACGAAGAAGTTTTTTTGGGATACAGTGAACGGGGACGGCACTTTGGATAAGGAGGAATGGAAAGGGTAAGGGTTACTACATATGTAATCCATGAATCACCTCGGTGAGATCACCGAGTGAAGATGGAGAGAAATTAGCTGAAGGGCCGTGACGGTAGTCCATCGACGCAGATGAGGCAATGTCGCTAGTAACGCAGCAAGCATTGCAAGTAGGGTAAAGTCACCCAGAGTTTGAAACGTCGACCAAGGACGGCCCCGGCCCACCAGAGGGGAATGATTTAGAAAGACACAAAGAGGGTTGCTAAGACACGACCCCGGACAACATTGAATGAATAATCACTAATGGACACTCTCTGTGTGCTCCAGGAGGGCGTGCTGAGTATCCAGTTAAATGTACTCAGAGGTAGGAGGTAAAGCAGAGGCAGCTGGATGGCGAGGGATGGTCCGTCATTCCAAGATTTCTTTTATAAGCAAGAGCTAAAGGATTCAATCAGACTGCCTTGCCGCCCCTCGAGGATTCTTGGATTTAGTCTAAATCACTCCTAAAAAAGGCCAGCACACACCATTTGTTATTCTCAATCAATCGATTATCACCCTATAATCTGGGGTAATAGAGTGACAAGCAGGTCTTATTTGATGGAAACAGAGGACCGGGGTATAGGGCGAGAGTTGTTGTGAGGCCGAGGAAGGCGGCGGTCTGATCCGATTAGGTGGCAGTGCTGGCAAAATGAACGATCACGTGGTCTACATGTTCAAGTTTCCATCGCGTTCGTGCTTTTGTTTCTTCACGCTGTTTCCTGTTCTTCAGGACTGGCTATCTCTGCGACACCACCCACAACGACAAGGTCTTTAAACCAGTATGTTATTATTTCATATCGGTTGCTCGATGCTAATAATTTAGTTCAAGCAGCAGATCATCCATCAGATATTAAGGTACTTACCAGTTCGTTCAGTATAATCTACGCATGATTTATCTTGCCCGATGGATAGCGATAGCCAAGATCACAGACAGCTCTTACGCGTTAACAATCTGCCTCAACACGAGCAATCATGACCTCCATGGGATCACTGACACGACAAATTTCTCAACTGGACATTTCGAACAAGAAACCAGCTGCTACTGCAAGCTCGTCTACTCGACCTCCAGCTTTGAAGCAACCAACTCAACCCAACGTGACGAAACTCCTGACCAAATTCGCTGCCCCGAACCCCTTTACGAACGCTTCGAATAAGCCTACTAACCCTTCCTCCCTGCGACACCAGGCGCAAGCCACTACATCTTCCAAACCCGCTCTTACCGCCCAACCATCCATCGATATCGGAAGCTACGATGGTGGTCTAGAACTTGACAACGAAAAACGAGGAGAACGAGTTTACGGAGAAGCCGCTGAAGAGCTTGCGCTCGACTCGAGCGTTTCACGGTACGCCACACGATTTTTTTTCCTCAGCTTAACCTAATTTATCATGAAAGAAAATCTCCAACTCGAGAGTGGACTCTCCATGACTTCGACATGGGACGCCCACTCGGCAAAGGCAAATTTGGACGCGTGTATATGGTCCGAACTAAGGCTGAACCCAAGTACATCGTCGCACTCAAGACACTTTACAAGTCGGAAATTGTCCAATCCAAAGTGGAAAAACAGATTCGACGAGAGATAGAGATTCAACAGAACCTCCGCCACCCTAATGTTCTTCGGCTCTACGGCTACTTCCATGACGAGAAGCGCATCTTTTTGATGCTCGAATTCGCAGGGAAAGGAGAATTATACAAACAGCTGTCGAAACTCCACCGATTTTCTGAGAGGCGTAGCTCGAGGTACATCGACCAGATGGCGGATGCCCTCATCTATTTGCACGGTAAACACGTCATTCATCGTGACATCAAGCCAGAGAATCTACTCCTTGGTATCAATGGAGAGCTGAAGATTGGGGATTTCGGCTGGAGTGTCCATGCTCCTGGAAACAGGCGTATGACTCTCTGCGGTACACTGGACTACCTTCCACCGGAGATGGTGGAAGGTAGGGAACACACCGAGAAGGTCGATTATTGGGCACTCGGCGTCTTGACCTACGAATTTGTTTGCGGCTTCCCGCCTTTTGAAGATCGAAATAGTGTCAATAGTGAGTATCTATGATATTCTTCATCGATGTGTTTATTGATAAATTTCGCAGATACCTACCGCCGAATTGCCAAGGTTGATTTGAAGTTTGAGGATAAGGAAGTTCGCCTGTCCGAAGAAGTTAAAGACCTGATCACAAGAGTATGTCGTTAATGTCCACTATCCCGTTCCTTATCTTATTCTTGTCCTAGCTTCTTCGACACGATCCTCAGAAGCGGATTCCACTTACAGAGGTTCAAAAGCACCCATGGATCGTGAAGTATCGGCCCAAAGGTGTTGTGAGGGATAGCGCTGCCTGAAGGTTCTTTTTTCTGTGTCATTCATGGTCCGGACTTTCAAAACTGTGACCCCCTCAGCATTCATGAAACTCCTTTTCGCCTCATCGATGTTCAATTAGTCTCCAACATTCCAATCACCCTTGTTGTATGAGCACTTACTCTCTATTCACATGATATAGGACTGTATACTCCATGTAGATATTGACCCTTATATAATAGAAGAAATTTCCGAACCCGTATATTCGAAAGAGAGCCAGAAATCGATAATACGGCGATAACGGATACTTTCACGCAACCTGGTTATTTAAATCAAAGACCGTAAACTAGATTATTCCAACTTAGTTGTTCTAATATATGGCTTGTCTGAAAATGTTATTACACTCAAGTTGATGAATCTCCACAATCCCTCCGTGCCAAATTCATCTCCAGACAAACAGAACAAACAGAACGGGGACGAGTTATCAGCCGCAGTATCAAAAATGAATGCATGCCAATGCGGGAGTTATTCAGGCACTTGACAACCTGTCTATGTCTTGCCGAGGAAGTGGTCAGCGGACATGTCAAGCAGAGATTGCGGTCGCCGGCCCGATTTCCCAAGCAATGACAGTTCCTCTTGAATCGTCGATTTATTTAAATCTTGTTATAAGTTAATTTTGTTCGCTTAAGCCGTAGGCTCGGCTTTACATAAATGTGCTTCTCGTTAAAAAAAAATAAACAACACCCGAACAATTAAGCGCCCATACCTCTGGAGCAAACTTTTCCAACAGTTTACTGGGCGAATTTCCCCCATCTTGTCCCTCATATCTAGTACCTGAAGCCATGTGACGAGTTGTATGACCCAATATAGTGATTACTTGGGTTAGGAAACTTTGATTGATGAACATCATGCCTTCAAATTACTCAGAGCCGATTTCTTATTTCAACTCAAACCCTCGTAAGGGGAGAATGTAATTCCTCAAAATGGGTCCCTTTAGGATGATTTCGCGGATTTTTTTTGTGCCCTCCTTCCCAGGCTTCTCTTTCCTTTCGAGCAAGATTCAGATCATGATGGAATGCGGTGGATTTAAACGAGTAGCGCTGGTCGCTAATAAGGGCTTTATCCATCTATAAATATCAAATATTTCTTCCTCTCATTGATGGCAAGATTGTTGCTGGTTGGGGTGGTCTCGACTCTCGGGTCTCGACAGGTACTGGATTTTGAGCGGAACTTCCCCTTGGCGATGTTCCGTTGACCGAGACGCGTCGCCTCGCGGCAACAGAATTCATTTGTACAAAGTACTCAATCCGGTGCCGGGACTTGTTACTTACTGTTTGAAGCTCTGATGCATATTAATTACTGTCCACTTCACATATGAAAAACCACTACCCCGGTCCACGGCCAAGTACGACTTGGGCCTGCCGTCCTATCGTTTCATTGGGCGCGGCTCCGAGTAATCGCCCGTCACCCACCTTGATTCTTGCACAGTGGCTGAATTTATCGCTAGGAACTCCAGGGGGAGTGCAACTGTTACAAATGTTTTTGGCCATAATTCCGAGTCTACAATCATGAATACCTTGCTGCGATGCTTTCTTCGTCTCGATCACTTATACATTCACTTCCTATTATTATTAAGTATACACGCGTTCAGGGACCCTCGATTTGTTGCACGTGGCTATTACATGAGCAACCAGGTATAGTGAGTATCAACGCATAGCCTACGCTGTTCCAATAGTCTAAATCAGATCGACACACATTCGTTATATGCGTCTGGCAAAACTCCGGAAGAAATGGTTTCATGACGCAAGAACGTCCGTACACTCCGTACCTGTCCTACTCCTCCATGCCCAATATTTCAACAAAGTCGGCTAGCACGGTTTTCCCACGATGCACTGGTACACTCCATTCCATCAACATCTTGCCTTCGGCGACTTGGACCAGAAGTGTTGAGTTTACGCATTCGACCATATGTCGGGCATCGGTACTCTAAATGAGATCTAGATTAGATTTTGATGGGAATGTCAAGATTGTCGTCGAGCTGGTATGTTCTCCGAGTCTAATCGACCTGACCTTCGGTAACAAAATCAGCACTCCGTTTCAGAGAAGGAAGGATATGTTTTGAGCATGAAAAGAAAAACATGAAACCGTACAGCTTTGTCAGTCTGGTTGAAGTCAGTGAAATGTAAATATTGTAAAGACTCCTGTAAGAAAAGCGCAAAGCTATGCCCGACATACCAGAAAGCTACAAATCATTATTGAGCGCTGATGGCCCATGTAGTCATTGACGTTAACTCTGCACCCCATGGCAGATGGGTAACGACAGTTCCCGAATGAATCGTACATATCTCAAGTTGTCGATCATCAGGACATTGCCGGTCTGTCAGTGATCATTCCCCTTTTGTTAAAAAAAATATGGAGGAACATAGAATATTGAAAGCTGATAATCTGAAATTTCTTGAACGCTTCTTAGGGGTGCAAAGAAATATTGAGCATGTGGAAGCCTCACCAAATTCCCACGTTTCCTCATGCAGTGCCCGAGGGGAAGAGTCACGAGTCATCCATTTCGAATCGAGTCAAAAACCCCAAACGCCGAGCGCCTTCGGGTAAGCTTCCATTTTTAGCACATTCATCTCGAATTTTGTTCCGTCGCAGAAGCATCGCCTTCGCCTTGACAAAAATATCTCCTAGTGTGACCCTGCGTTACTCTGCTCTGGTACCAAACTACAACTAATCCCTGTCTCTCAGCTTTATCTGGAGTATAAAAACTGGGACGAATAAACCATGTAAATCACTGCTTCTCACCTTCTTTCTCTCCAATGAATTTCTCTAAGCTTCTGTCCTTTGTGGTTGCATCTGTTTTAGTCGCTCCTTCATTGGCTGTGACAATCACGGACGCCTCAGCAGTCGCATCTAAAACATTCGACTACGTTATCGTTGGAGGTATTATTTTCTAAGCACCTCTTCGAAAGACCATTTACTCACTCACACCAGGTGGAACTGCCGGACTTGTCGTGGCTAGTCGCTTAACAGAGAACCCAAACGTCAATGTTCTTGTTCTCGAAGCTGGTGTCAGGTACACGTTCAGTCTGAGCTTGTGATTGCACATATGCTGACATCGTATTGTTTTAAAGTGATGAAGGGATTTTCCAGATCCAGGTTCCTTTCCTTGGTCCAACGCTTCTTCCCAGTAAGTTTGTAGCCAGCCGTTTCATTTTCGGGTGTTGACCCCCTCATTAGATACGCCCCTCGATTGGAATTATACCATTGTTCCCCAGGCTGGAATGAATGGAAGGAGTTTTGCCTACCCTCGTGGAAAGCTTCTGGGAGGTTGCAGTAATGCCAGTAAGCCCAATATTTTTCTTTTCTTTCTGAGCCTCATACTTATCGAAACACCCAAGACTATCTCTTCCATCAGTACGGTACGGATGAGGATTGGAACAGAATCAGTTCAGTTTCCGGCGACGCTGGATGGTCTTGGAGTAACATGAAGAAATATGTCCAAAAGGTGGATGAAAATAATTTCCATTTGTGTTCAAATATTAACTTGATTCACTAGCACGAGAAGTTTACTCCTCCGGTCGATGGACACAATACCACGGGCCAATTCATTCCAGAGCTTCATGGATTCAACGGAATGACTTCGGTCAGTCTCCCGGGAGAGAGCACACCACTTGACGCACGCGTCATAAACGCTACCCAAACATCGCCAGAGTACCCCTTCAATGAGGATATGAGTGGTGGTGACCACAGTCTCCTTGGAGTTGGTTGGCTTCAATCTTCGGCTGGCGGAGGTGTTAGAAGTAGCTCCTCTACGAGCTACCTTGCTGCTGCGAAATCCCGTCCCAATCTTACCGTCTTGGTCAATGCCACCGTGTTGAAGCTCGTTCAGACTGGAGTTAAAAATGGCGCCCCTTCTTTCAAAAAGGTGCAGTTCGGAAGTTCCCCAGGAACTGGTTCCACCCCCGCAGGTAAAGTCACAGTATTGTGGTGCATAAATATCTTGCTGATATTATTTATATGTAGGTGGTGCCCCAACGACAGTCTCGGCCAGGAAAGAAGTTATCCTTTCTGCAGGATCAGTCGGCACGGCACAGATCCTCCAACTCTCCGGAATCGGAAACCAGAAAGATCTCCAAGCTGTGAAGGTCAAAACCATCGTCAACAGCCCGAAGGTGGGGTATAACTTGGGAGACCACACTCTACTCCCCAACCTCTACAACGTCCAACCCGGCTCGAGCTTTGATGACTTCCTCAGAGATCAAAACCAGATTAACGATGCGGTGAACCAATGGCTCACAACGAAGACCGGAAAACTAGCCAACAACGTTGTCAATAACTTTGGGTTCGCTAGGCTCCCAGACAATGCAACAATCTTCCAGACAAACAGGGACCCTGCTCCAGGCCCGAAATCTCCTCATTGGGAGGTCATCTTTGGTGTACGTTGGTTGTTATTATCAATCTGACAGAGCCTCACATCCACGATAGAACTTCTGGTTTAACCCAGGAATCCCCCAACCTTCGACTGGTGATTTCTTGGTGGTCGTCTCTGTCCTCCTCAACCCCACATCTCGTGAGTCGTCTGAAGAAATGATTCGGGCGGAATATTTACAATTTCAAATATTATAGGCGGAACAATTAAACTCAAGTCGAACAATCCCTTCGACAAGCCACTCATTGATCCCAACTATTTGACAACCGACATGGACATTTTCGCCATGCGCGAGTCCGTCAAGTCAATTAACCGATTCGTTGCTCAACCAGCCTTGGCGGACTACGTTGTTAGCCGCTTTGGAGACAATTTTGCCTCGGCCGACGATGATAGCATGATTGATGCATATGTCCGAAGCCTCACAACGACAATCTTCCATCCCGTTGGGACTGCCTCCATTGCACCCAGGAACTCAAATAACGGTGTCGTGAATCCAGACTTAACAGTGAAGGGCACCGATGGCCTTCGCATAGTAGACGCTTCGGTCTTCGTAAGTCTTTCTTTACATTTCAATTCCCCATCATTCGCTAAGAGATTCCAACAGCCATTCGTTCCGAGCGCACACACGCAAGGCCCTGTTTATCTTCTTGCGGAACGCGCCTCCGATATACTCAAGACCACAACGTATTGATCTACCCCATTGATGCTATCTAATTTCTATTACGCGAAGATTCGGTCACAAACCAACCACTCCTTTTGATGAAGAACACACCCTCACTACTTATTTCTTTCTCTCTTTCTCTTTCCATCTCAAAGCATTATATTAATCAAGCTAATTATTTATTGGGAATCCGGTGCATAGCTACAGACCTTCATAATAAAATATATCTATTCTCTCTCTGGTGACCGGTGACCAGCCATTGTTTTGGCGAGTGAGCCGAATTAATCACGTGTTTAATGGACGAAATTACTTCCGCGAGACGGGCGCCTAAATCAAACGATCATGAAAAGAAGGATCACTCGCTCATCTCTCCCCCTGGGGTCCCTCAAGAATTGGCTGATGTGGATCTCTTTGGGTGTTCTATACAACCCAATACATTTGCTTTCGAGAACATAATGTAGAACGGATTTGATTTTGGGCATCCAGCCATTATTAATTCAATAATGCCCCCTCCACTTTTCTATGCCAGTGTTTGTGGGATGCTTCAAGTTGGGCCTATCTCCAAATGTGAGGGATGTCAATAACCTCCCAGCTCAATATTGCGGCCTCCAGAGTCTTCCGCCTTCGCCATAAGCTTTCATGGGCTCCAGCGCTGATGAAGTTTTGAAATCCCATCACCTCTCTCTCACTCATACGGTATCTCAAGTACTGTCCTGGTACTGTCATTATTATTATTGCTGTTGTTGCAGATCCTGCTGCTGATCACCCCCGTTATTATTTTGTTCAGAGAAGCCACTATTTACCTGTTGGCATGATCCATAACCTTAAAAAAAAACTTGTTATCAAGTTACATGTCTTCAACCCTAAATTATTGGACGTTATTCTAAAAAAGGTAATCCTCTATGCCGCCAGGAATCGGGATGGTTGTGCAAACGTAATATCACGTGATCATTTCCTGACTCGGCCTGAACGACAACACTGCACATTGTGCATTGACCACCGTCCACCATCCGCTTTCCACCCTCGCTGCTGCAACTCGACAAGAGAAAACCTCAACCATCATGAGTTTTCAAGATATTGAAGCAGGCCACAGCCACCCATCACGGTCACCGTCGTCGTCAATGCCCCAGTCACGAGAGGACAATGCATTTCAGAGCCTACAGTCTTCATTGTCCCTACAAGTCTTCAAGATGAACGCAAACGTGCAGGGAGTACTGAAACTTGTCGATCAACTTGGAACAGGGAAGGATTCTGCCTCGTTGAGGAAGAGCTTGTGGGTTTGAAGTTCGACTTTATACATCCGCAGCTGAATGAGTTGCTTTGATTGCACTAGACACGATTTAACTGAAACAACCCGTGCAATGGCGAAGCGTGGATCCGAGGACCTGAAGAAGCTATCGGAATTGCAAGCTGCGCTGGTGCGTCCTTGCGTCCCCACCTACGACAAAGTGACAAAGTCTAACCATTGCGCAACATGGGGATTAGCCGCATCAAAAGACGGCACTTCAGAAGACTTCGCATGATCTACAGATGTCTTTGGTTGCCTTCCAACGAGCACAACAAGTCAGCGCAGAACGACAGAGAACAGTAGTTCAAGGAGTGAAACTGGCAATAGATGACGAGCAGCACCATCCTCCGTGAGTCAACATTACTCCTTTTTACTGCCGACCTGACCCGTGAGTTGGACTAGGAACCCCGATGAGTCAGAACCAACACCTCAAGAACAACGCCAAGCACAGATCCTACAGGCCCAGCTTTCACCCCATGAACTTGCCTATCAAGAATCGCTGATACAGGAAAGAGAAGCTGAGATTCGAGAAATTGAAACAGGGATCCATGAGCTCGCGGAAATTTTCCATGATTTAGGAACGCTGGTTAACCAACAAGGCGGTATGATCGGTGCGTAGCGTGCATCTCATTTTTGAACGCCTAGCTTTGGAATGCAAGGCTTTTTTGCTGAATTCTAATTGGTGTTCTATAGATAACATTGAATTGAATGTTTCATCTGTTGCCGTAGACGTTGGTTCGGCTTCTCGGGAACTGACAACGGCAGCAGAGTATCAGCGGAGAGCGGGCAAGCGGGCTGCATGTCTTATGCTCGTCCTCGCGGTTGTTGTCGCCGTCGTTTTACTCGCTGTTAGTGCCTGCGTCTCCTTTGGTTATTTACTCCCCTCTGATGCTTCATCCTAGGTGCTTTCTTGATTCCGAATACCCGCTTATCTATACCGTAATTTAATTTTGGCCCTCCATATCAATGGAACTGTCGTTCTCCCCATCGCTGTTACTTATGCCTGCCCCTTTCGTCAATGACAGTTAAGAGTTTGTTCCTTATATCATGTTGTTTCATTATTTTACATGGTCTAATTTCTCTGTGGTATCTGGAAGAGTGATAGTCGGGCCCCACCGCACCTGCGCGGGGTCGAAGAACAAATCTCAGAAACTCACCATATTTTCGTGGCGTCTGTCATATCGTGGACCATGGGGCCCCTTTTCTGCGATCCATGAAGTACCTTCACCAAGCGATCACCGATCCCTTTGAGCCAGGGGAAGATTGTACAGCGGCCCCCGCACATTGGCCCCACCAGAAGATCTGAAGGCCATTGAACGATCAACAGACTCCCATCCAAAATCCACCTTAGAACAAAGACATTCATTTTTTGTGAAGTTGGGGGTGGTACATAGGATAAAAGGCCGAGCCAGGCACACCATAAGCACATGTTGGGTTCAATCTTAGAATTCTGTGGGTAGATTGATACGAATAATGTGTACACGGGCTGTGCGCATGGACAGGTATGGTGTAAACTGGCAGGTATACTCGGCGGATGGTGAACGTGGGCCCCTACCTTATGTTACTGATGTGATGTCATCAATATGGTCACCAGATCGCCCTGAGGCAGGCCGTAGTTTCCGAACGGCGAACGCTTAAATCCTGAGGTCTGATGCATCTATCGATTGACGTTCAGCGCCCAGCGCCCAGCCTTTATCTTCTCTTTTCCAGTTTTATCTTTGTCACCCTCATCTCTTTTCACCGGTGCCACCAGTCAATTCCTGTTCAACGCAATCTCGGATGATTTTCTGATCACGACTTGTGAGCTTGTATGTGAAGCATTCAAATTCCCGGTAGGTCAACCGATAGCCGACTTTGAAGAGCTTCGAGGTCGACGTTTGCCTGAATGTGCACCGTTGTGCGGCACGCCACACGATTGTATGCTGGGTGGATGTCACCTTGCCCCGATGTACAGTCGGCCGAGGCATCGTCAGCAATATGCACATACACAAGCTCGTACTCTCCTTTTCTCGATTTCATGTTCCTGACAACTCGTTGTTTGAATGGTAGGACGACCGTCAAAAGGCCTTTATACCCTACATCAAGCCCGATTATTTCACCACGTTTTGTTTTCGCCTCCTGGTCTCCGCCTCTTGCGATAGCTACTAGTAGGCTGGATCCGCACGCTTCTCCTGCCTGCCACCACGCCGGTTTACGCGGCCTCACCTTTTTTTCGGTACATTCGACAAACCAGCTTTTTGAACGCCAGCATACGAGGAAACATGTCACACCAAGCTTTTCCATCGGTGATTGACGATATCTCAGCAATGTGAGTTTTTTTTTACTTTTCCTAAACCTCTTCTTGAAATTTCTCACAAATGGTTCCAACTCAGGTATCGTACTAATGTAGGTGATCATACGAAGGCGCGAGGAATCTAAAGGCTGATGGACATTTTTAGTACATAGGTTTTGCGAGTTTTTCTATGCTCATTTGGGATCATGTGGACACGTTCCAAACGGAGGTCAGCCCCTCGATGTGTTGGTTTTTCAATCTGCGTACTCACCTGGAATACATAGGTGGAATACATTTGGAAACGCCCGAAAGGATTGCGTTAGTCAATTCATACAACAATCCCATTCTTCTTCAATCCCACTGATGTACATTCAGTCGTTTGTTTATTCCTGATTGTAAGTTACATCGACCTATTTAACGAATACTCTCTAACGGTCTTTCCTTTCAAAGAATCGATACCTCACCCCGCTTGCCTTTGTTATTAATCTTTATGGTTCGATCCCAGCCATTGGAGTCGTCATGAAACTAATCCTCCCCAACAGCTTACTTGTCGCCAGTGTGGACTACCGAGGTAAAACTTTCCTCACCCCAATGATAGCATGCACCTACCATTCTAACTCATTCCCCCAGATGTATGATACCCGACATTGCCATAAGAGTGACAGTTATCAATTCAGATTGCAATTCTCAGGTGTAATGACTTTATTCGATTCGAGGGTTCGATGACGCTTATAGGAATCAACATTGTTGGTGAGGACTTCGATTTGTCAAATTTTTCTGCCGGATATAATGGCCCCATTGGTGATACAGCGATGATGATGTTCCTGCGTGTGTACGCGCTGTACAAACAGCAAAAAATTGTGTTGGGGATTCTTGCTTTCCTTCTCTTATTTCAAGTGTGCATGAATGGGTGGCTTCTCACCAAAGGGGAAGGTGCGTTTTTTTTTCCTCTTCAATTAATACCACCTTTTTTATATTAGCTCCAAAATATAGCTGTGGTACATAATGAAAGATCAGGCGTTCTCGGTAAAGCCTCCTCTTAAGTTTTTGTGGGGTCTACTCATTTTATTGTTGCCCTCGAAGCATGCACAATGATTTTCGACCCCCAAATGTTCGTATGGAATCCATGTGGTCGTTCATACCGTCCCATTACTGATGATATTTATTCTCTAGAAGCGTACTGGCGTCTTCTTCGGCGTGGTTGCCGCTCCTGTACGACACTGTCGTCCTTGTCCTTATCGCCTATAGGACATTTCCATCTTTCAAGTTCAATAATAGGTACTCGACAGTGAAACGCCTGCTTGAGGATGGTCTACTTTACTATACGTAAGCTACCTCCATTGTTATCCCAAATATTTAGATCCACATGTTTGGTTTTAGAGCTATTTTTGCGGTCAATGCGGTTTTAACAATTATGATCGTCGCTGCGCCTCCGGGTCTGAAAAACATCACGGCGCAGTAAGTGACTGCTTTCCTTTCCTGTCCGTAAGGTCTAAAAATGGCTTCCATAGACTTGAGTTGCTGTAAGTGTAAATGATTTCTTCCACTCCTCCAAGTCTCAACCTACTTTATGAAATTTTAACTGCCAGTCTAACTGTAAGTTCCCCAGTTTTTTTTGTAAGATCTGCCGCTAACAAAAGGCGCTTCTTTCCCCCCAGGTGACCATGATGTCTCGAATTACCCTCAATCTCAGAAAGTCTGTTGGAAGGGTACACGGACTACAAGTAGAGATGCCCAGCATGTTCATGCAGAGCCGTTTCAGCGTAGACCCCGGTATCAGGACTGTCACACCGGCTTTCAAGAGCCAGAGGGGCCGTGCAAACTCAAAGAGCTCTGGCGGGGAGTTCGCCATGATAAGTTTCACGCCCCCTTCGCCGGGGAAGTGGAACGGCTGGGCAAATGGAGGGATTTTGGAGGAGTCGGATTCGTGGGAGGAAAGGGCGACGCGAGTCGATGAACTGCGAACTATTGGCGGTACATTGAGGTTTGCGAATGGTGAACAGAAAGGTCCGCATGGGAGGTAATTGATTACATATCCGTCTCTTTTTTTTTTTTCTAATTTTATCTTACGTTCTTCCGGAGAACTGTCAAAGCACTGTGCTCCGGAAAATTATGTACATTCTTGGTTGTATTTTTAAGTTGTATTAATCAAATGGAGCCCTCGCGCGGTATAGCGTTTTGACACTCTGATATCTATTGATATTTATCTCGTGTAACTCTGGTAACAGACCGGTAATTAGGCCAGTGGTTTTGGCGAGTCCATCCTCTGAACGCCACCGATATCTAAGATATAGAAGCCACGGGGAACGTCACAAAGAGGTTGAATAGATTATTTTGTGGCGCCATGGCGCTGTGGCTGGTGTACATGGTTTCAGGCTCCTGCCTCAGATGGCCATGGAGCTACCCCCTCATCGCAAGCTTGAAGCCACGCCACACTGACACTGTGTTCATGGTAGCACCAAGAGCAAGACGTTGACTCAGAGCGACACCAAGAAGTCCATAGTAGTCACCCTCTGTTCGTATGGTGCTGAGAAATCAGTGCCCCATTTAAATTTACAGTTTGTTTACAGTGATCTCCTGTGGTAATGAATAGCGCGTTGAACGGCCTTCAGTTCGGCTACCAATGAAGACTAAGGTTTCTCAGATGACTCGAACAATGGAGGGCATGACGTTGTGAGAATTCCGAAGACGATACAGATAGAGCCTGAGGAGGGGTTTGGTTACAGGTGTGCACCTTCCTGATATGTAGAACACAAACATAATTATACAAGAACTCGAGTACA
>Ga0307509_10006704_pt1 | contig 15363 bp, 14 predicted proteins | sample 10_EM_MG_FD_202245 | JGI IMG/M metagenome (GOLD analysis project Ga0307509, IMG submission 202245) | Populus trichocarpa ectomycorrhiza microbial communities from riparian zone in the Pacific Northwest, United States - 10_EM | ecosystem: Host-associated > Plants > Roots > Unclassified | place...
GATTGTTGGACTGCACGAACTGTTTCTCAAAGCAGCCACCATGGCGAGCAATGCCGCATCGAACGCATTTCCGTCGTAGTTTATGCATGTTGCGTCGACATAGAGCACCCACGCGGATTTTCCAGGGCGTATGCAGAGGGAGGAGAGCGGTAGAAGGTTGGATCTACAGCCATTTTGTATTTCAATTTCAGTGGTATACATGTTCTTGGTTTGGAACACACGAGATGAGGACCTGGTTTAGCCGATCCGAAAGCACCTGAGCCTCTTCTGATGGTGGCCCTGGCTTGAACTTGGGCGAACACATTGCTGGAAGATCGAGGTTGGGCACTTGGGGTTTTAGGATGAGAACGTTCCTTCTAACCTTCCCTATGGGCCATCGCAAAAAAGAAAATACGCACCTAAAAAACCTTCGTTCTCTCTGTCCAGCTCTGGCTCTGCTATCTCTGCCTTTATCCCACATACGACTGTGGTTGCACCCATGCGAACGAGCGCGGAGCCTTCCGCTGTAGAGATGGAGCCTACGCTTTCGCATACATTTCAAATTGATCAATTATGTATATTTATTTTGTCAATATGCAAAAGTAACACACCCACATTCACTGATACGTCTCTGAATGTGTCAAAGGCGCGTCCGTCGGGGCGAACATCCTCGGCAATGAACCGTTCGAGATATACTCTTGGGTGTAGTCGTTGGAAAACAGCGGCTTTTAGCGCATCTTGTTCTTCTTGCGATATATGTGTGGGTTGTGGAAGAGGTGTTGTTGGTGATGTTATGGATGCCATGGTCAACGATGATAGTCGAGGAAAAGAAATCAAGTGAACCTCTGCGGCCCGGACTTCCCACACGTGACAAATTTATTGAGTCTTGGCTTTTAGACTTGACTTCCAATTGCTTTGTGTTCTGCGTATACTCGCCCCGCAAAACTACACCGTTAGCTTTGTTCTGGCTTGAGATATGGTTAGACGGCGCTCTACTAAAGGACGCGAGGGCAGATCCAAGCCTAAGCCCTTAAAAAGGGGGGATGGCAAAATGAAAAAATGGAACACCATACAGGACATACCAATGGACGAAGAGGATCAGTGTGCGTGTTGTCATTTCCTGAATATGTAGGAACACATATCTTACGGCTTTATTTGCAGTTCATCACTCTAAGGACCAAATTCTGCTTGACGGAGGCAGAGGTAGCAGAGATGAGGATGACGAAGACGAAGACGAAGTATTTGCCTTGAAAGGCTTGGATGACGATTCGGAGGACGAAGAAGAACGTAACTATCAAGGAGATGATGTTGACGAAGAGGAGGCTCTTGAGGAGGATGTCCCAGCCCCGAAAAAGAAGTCAACGAAAGGCAAGAAAGGAAAGGGAAAAGCTGTGGAGGACAAAAACTCCGACGACGAAGAGGAAGAGGAAGGGTGGGGAAGAGGGAGGGGTGCTTATTACGCCTCTAACGCTGACCAGCTGGAATCCGACGATGAGGAAGGGAATGAACTCGAAGAGCAAGAAGCGAAACGACTTCAGTCCAAGACGCGTGAGGAAATGATAGATGACGACTTTGGTTTAAATGACAATCCAGAGCTGGATGAAGGAATGGAAGTTGAGTAAGTAACGATTTCCTTCTCTCGATTGGTATTAAATTGGCTCCTCCCTGTTCAGTGATGTTTTGGAACCTCCACCTTCCGTCCTGCCTCTACCTACAACCGACAAAAAATCCCGGCTCCGCCATTTGGAGAAGACTAGCCCTGAAGCTTTGGCCCTCGCTCGGGATTGGGATGATACTGCGCGTTCTCTGCAGAAAACTCGCGATAGGATGGCCCAGTAAGCTGAAGGTTTGGTGTCTGTAATTTATTTTTTTGACTAATTGCCTCAGGTTGGAATCAGAGGACCCGGATTCTCTCAGCCTTGGAATGATTCATATTCATTACCGTGAGCTTTCTCTCTGTTGGTTTTATCTTATGAAAGTCACGCTATGCAACAGAGGCGCTGTTATCCTATAGTACCATGCTGGCATTCTACCTGCATCTAAGATCTAGCGCCAAATATGCTCAGCGCCCAGCCATGTTGCAGTCTCATCCTGTCCTTGAACGCCTCCTCACTCTCAAACAATCACTACAGACCCTGGAGGACCTCGACTTTGCTGTTATTGACTCCGAGAACGACGACGAAGACGAATATACGGGAATGAGCATGGATGACATCCTAGCCGACGGCGAGAACGTCTGGAGATTCCAGCCAGATGAGGGGTTGGATTCCGATGAGCTGGAGGATCTCTTAAACGACGCACAAATACCTGTCGTCCAAGCGCCTGAGGCGAATACTGCAAAGCCTCTTAAAAAGAAACGTAAAACACAAGCCGAAGCGGAATCAACGATGGTGGAACCTGTCTTTGACCTCGTGGAACCAGAGTTTGTCTCTTCTAAATCATCGTCGACTCGCCATCGAACTGTGGACGACGCTTTTGATGCCTATGGTGAATCTACTGCTCTACATTCCATCGATGCGGCCGACAAGACAGCGAGGAAGAAGTCTCTACGCTTCCATACATCCAAGATCGAAAGCGCCAGTGCGCGTCGACAAGGTGCACGGAATCAAGCGGCCGGTGGTGACGACGATATTCCATACCGAGAACGGAGGAAAGAGAAAGATGCAAGGCTTGTCAAGGAGGCAGCCATCCGAGCGAAGAATGAAGTTGGCGTTCCTTTAGACAGCGAGGATCATGAGCCTCAAGCTGGTCAAAAACGATCAAGAGGCGACAACGAAGATGACGAGGGTGAAGAGAGTCCTGATGACTATTATGAACTTGTCAAAAAGCGCTCGAAGGAAGAGAAGGCCAAGAAAAAGGGAGAATATGAAGAGACCCACGGCCGAACACGGTCAGTAGTGCCTTTCATACTGTTTTTTTATTTTTATTGCTAATGCCTGGTCCAGAATACCACTTGACAGCGACGAAGCCTCTGGCCCACGCTCGCTCACAAGGGCTATCCTCAAGAACAGAGGTCTTACCCCCCATCGGTCAAAGAGCGTCCGGAATCCCAGAGTCAAGAAAAGGGAGAAGTTTGAGAAGGCCAAAAAGAAGATTTCGTCCCAGAAAGCTGTCTATAAGGGTGGACTTTCCCAATCTGGTGGTAAATACGAGGGTGAGAAGTCAGGTATCACCAAAGTTGTTAAGAGTGTTCGGTTGGGCTAGCCGTTCGACGATAGAACTATCACGTAGTCCACTAATCACTCCTATTCATTCCATCCATCCATATCTCGGATGAGTGTATTGGCACAACCCAAAGGCACGAAACGATCCTAAATTAAAAATTTCTACCACTTTGGTTTCCGTTGCTTGGCACGTAAGGTATTCTTTCCCTTCGCACCCCGAACGGATTGCAAGTCCTCGAATTTCTTTTTCGCGTACCGTTTGGCTTCGGCGTCATCTACTAACTCGTCCACAAGGGTCCTCTTGCGGTTGGCGCGCGTGAGGTTGTCGGCACTGACAGTGCCAAACGGTGTTGATGAAGGAAGAATAGTACCAATCTAATAGCTATGTAATGATGTGAAAATGAGGGATTTTTTTGGTTTCGACATACCGCAAAGTATTTGGGTAAACCCTTGATGCCTTTCCCTTCACCTTCGTCCCTTTTATAAAAACGCTTGGGGTCAAGTTGATTCCGTAATCGTAATGCCTCAACTTCTCGGTGTAGACGTGGAAGATCCGCCTCAGATGGAGCAGGAAGGTCAAACCAGCCAGGTCCGGCAGTCTTGCTTCTCAACTATCACAATGGCAGTTAATATTACCTGTGTCTAGTTGGGAAGGCAATATAGCAGTACCTCTTTCTTTTCCTTCTTAGTTAATGGCTTCCCAGCCTTTGTCAGTTCTTCGGGTCGTATTGGAGGTGCAGGCAGGGATGTAGAGCTGGTTGCCCTTTGTGCGCGTTCAACTTCGGGATCTCTCATAGATAGTGGTCCATCGAACCGTGTCTTGCCGAATGTTATGTAGGGTGGAGGCAGTAGGCCAGGGTTTAGTTTCGGTAGAGGTCTAACGGATTTGCTATTAACTTTTGTCTGTATTGCAAAAAGTATACCCACATTTGTCTATCGTTGTCGAGTGTGATGACCTCCTCTTCCTTATCTTGGTCTTCTTCTGGGGCGTGAAGGAGTTTTTCGGCAGCCTCTGCATTTCTGCTGGCTTTTTCTATCGGATCTTCTTGGGTTAGTTCTGCCTCACTCTCTGAAGAAGAGTCGGATGATTCGGAATCTGAGGAGTCAGAAACGTCCGAGTCGGATGCTTCTGACAGTCCATGTTCCTGTTCTGTGAAAGATAAATGAGAAAAAGATATAGCCAAGGGTACTAACGCACCGATTGCCTTTTGCTTTCCCTTGTCTGCGCTTGTCATCTGCAAGTCGAAAAATGATCGAGGGATCACCAATTTTGGAAAAACCGGAACGGTCACGGTGACGCGGTTCCAATGTTCTGCAAAATGCAGACGCTCACCAGGAGGATATCCAGTCTACAACCCCGCCTCGCAACCTCGATTTCTCGGTCGAATCATACTCATGGGCCTCAATATTCAAGTCCGGACGGACAGCAACGAACAGCGTCTTTTGGCTTCAAAACAGTTCCCGAAGACCAAAAGGAACATCTGGTCAAGAACGTGTTCGATTCTGTAGCCTCAAAATATGACCTCATGAATGATGCGACCTCATTCGGTGTGCATCGCTTGTGGAAGGACGCGTTTGTATCCCAACTACGACCAGGTCGGAAAGGGCCTATGAAATGCATCGACGTTGCCGGCGGCACTGGAGACATCGCGCTTCGCATTCTAGACTACGCTAGAGAAAACTATTACGACCGAGAAACAAGTGTCGATGTCGTAGACATCAATGCACAAATGCTGAAGGAGGGCTTCAAGCGTTTCAAGCAGACTATGTACCACAACAGTGAGCAATCTTCCTTCTAAGACTCCAAGAGCGTTTTAAAATGGACACTAACTGCAGCACTCCAAATCTCTTTCAATGAGTCAAATGCTCAAGAACTTGGGGTAGAGAAGTTTAAGGACAACACTTATGACCTTTACACCATTGCTTTTGGCATTCGGAATTGTACCTCCATTCCCGACGTGTTGAAGGAAGCACATCGCGTTCTAAAGCCAGGAGGAACATTTGCTTGCCTGGAATTTAGTCGCGTCAATAATCCTTTACTAAATGCGTTCGTGTCTACCATTTTGCTATTTGGCGTGGTTATCTGAATATCGACTTTCAGCCTTTATGATCAATACTCCTTCACAGTGATACCTCTCCTGGGTACCATTCTGGCTGGTGACCGTAACTCCTACCAATATCTAGTCGAATCGATCCGCAAATTCCCACCTCAACCCGAGTTCGCAAGGATGATCAGAGATGCTGGGTTTGCCACTGGTAAAGATGTTGACGGAGGGGCTTGGACAGACCAGTGGGGTGGGATTGCTTGTATCCACACTGGTGTTAAAATATAGACCTTGAAATATTTGGTATTATACAAATTACTACGTTGAGGCCTTCGCGAATCACGCCCCCTGTGAAATTAACGTTTGTTTGCGCCGATCTTGGCCTCTTGTATTCTGCCTACAATGTCCAACTTTCCATCCTCTATGCCTCCGCCCTCGGCAGACCTCCAAACGACATGGGCATTTCTCGAAGAGGGCGTCGACCACATCATGACCAAGTTACAGACTGGTGTCTCTTACTCCAAGGTATTTTATAACCACCTTCGTACCCCTTGCCGTTTCTGACCGATAGATCGCAGTACATGTCTCTATACACCGTGGCATACAACTATTGTACCTCATCCAAGATGCATGGTGGACCACCATCAGAAGCAATTGGTATGCCTGGGCGATGTGAGTAAGGCAAACATATCTCCAGTTGTTCAGATTTTGAGACTCTAGAAAGCCGGTGCCAACCTGATGGGTGCCGATCTATACAACAATCTCATTCGATACTTTGTGACACATCTGAAAGGTCTTCGAGCTGTAGGCATTGCCCCTTCCATTGCCGTTCCATACTCACGCGCGATTACTTTAGCAAGCCGAGTTAGAGCAGGACGAAGCGCTGCTGCGGTATTATGCAGCTGAATGGTCTCGATACACGACTGGAGCAAACTATATCAATCGTCTCTTCACGTATCTGAATCGCCATTGGGTAAAGAGGGAACGCGACGAAGGCCGCAAAGCCGTTTATCCCGTGTACACTGTAAACAGCTCCCATGATCGTCGTTTAAAAACACTGAAATAACCCCTACTTCCTTCAGCTCGCTCTCGTGCAATGGAAAAACAATCTCTTCATTCCAATCCAACAAAAGCAAACGAAACTTGCAAGCGCGATTCTTCGATTGATTGAAGATCAAAGAAACGGAAGTGTCATTGATCAAGGTCTGGTCAAGAAAGTCGTCGACTCTTTCGTATCGCTCGGTCTTGATGATACCGACACAAATAAAGCCTGTCTGGATGTCTACAAGGAACATTTTGAGCTTCCATTCATCGATACGACCGAGAAATATTACAAACAGGAAGCGGAGACTTTCCTCGCGTCGCATTCCATATCAGATTACTTGAAGAAAGCTGAAGAACGCTTACGGGAAGAAGAAGATCGTGTGGAGCGTTACCTCAACACCCAGACACGAAAGCCTCTTATCAGCAAATGTGAACACGTTCTCATTCGAGAATGTTCGGCATTGATGTGGGACAGCTTCCAAGGTTTATTGGACTTTGACCGCGACGAAGATCTTCAACGAATGTACTCGCTTTTATCCCGAATTCCGGAAGGGCTGGAACCTATGCGAAAAAAATTCGAAGAACACGTCAAAAAGGCCGGTCTAGCTGCGATTTCTAAGTTGGTCGGGGAAGCAGGCTCTAGCACGGATTCCCTGGATCCCAAAGCTTACGTTGATGCCTTGCTGGAGGTTCACCAGAAGAACTCAGAGACGGTGACGAGGAGTTTTAGAGGTGAAGCAGGGTTCATTGCAAGTTTGGACAAGGCGTGTCGGGAATTTGTCAACAGGAACGCAGCCACTGGCCAATCCAATTCCAAATCACCCGAGTTGATTGCCAAACACGCGGATCTCTTGCTGCGCAAAAGTAACAAACTGGCGGAAGAGGATGACTTGGAGGTGGCTCTGAACCGCGTGGTATGTTGTCGAATACCATCTTCTCACCACCTAATTGTTTATTCTTGCGAGCTAGATGATTTTGTTTAAGTACATCGAAGATAAGGACGTCTTCCAAACGTTCTACACGACAAAGTTATCAAAGCGTCTTATCCATGGAGTATCTGCATCAGACGAGAGCGAGGCGAGCATGATCTCTAAATTGAAGGAGGCTTGTGGCTTTGAATATACAAATAAGCTACAGCGCATGTTCACAGGTATGACATTTTTTTTAAATAACATTCCATACAATGACTCAAGCTCTGTCAGATATGAGCCTGAGCAAGGATCTTACGGATTCTTTCAAGAGCCGGATGGAACAAAATCACGACGACATGGATATCAGCTTCAGTATCATGGTACTCGGTACCAATTTCTGGCCATTAAATCCTCCTGCACACGAATTCATGATTCCAGCTGAAATTCTGCCAACTTACGACCGATTCCAGAAATATTACCAAATGAAGCATTCTGGCCGCAAGCTTACCTGGCTCTGGAACTACTCTAAGAACGAATTACGGACGAATTATCTGAACCAAAAGTATATTTTGATGACAAGTTCATTCCAAATGGCTGTACTCTTGCTGTACAACAACAACGACACCTTATCCCTCTCGGAACTCGTACAGGCCACCTCAATTCCCAAGGACCTGTTATCTCAAGTGCTGGCCCTTTTGGTAAAGGCCAAAATTCTTATCAACGAGGAGTCGGATCAATACGACCTAAATCCCAGTCTGTAGCAGTTGCTCCTTGCTTTAGAGTCTAGCTGATTTGCATGGTTAGACTTCAAGTCGAAGAAAATTCGTGTTAACCTCAACTTGCCAATCAAGGCCGAAACAAAGGCGGAATCAACGGAAGTATTAAAGACAGTTGACGAAGACAGAAAATACGTTATTCAAGCCACCATTGTGCGGTGAGCATCATATGGGGCTCCTTCCCTTGTCAAGTCAATTAATGCTTTTGACAGGATTATGAAGGCTAGAAAGACAATGAAAAATCAACCTCTTATCCAAGAAGTGACCTCTCAAATTTCGCAAAGATTTGCTCCCAAAATTCCTGACATCAAGAAAGTGCGTCGACTTTTTTAATTTAAATCGATTCTTGCGAGCTCAATTTCCGGATGTTTCCAGGCGATCGATACATTACTAGAAAAAGAATACATTGAACGGGTAGAAGGAACAAGAGATACCTTTTCCTACGTTGCGTAATCCCCAGCCCAGGCCAAGCTTGGTACGAGAGTGCTAGCGTAATCAGCCCATCTTTTCTGTTATGATTTCCTGGATTCTGTAGCATTTCCCTCCTCTTCTCCGTTGCATGCTGTATATATTTAATATTGCTTTGTACTCAGTTCTTCACTCAAGCCTGTCACGAATGCTCCTAGGAAGCGGAGATCGCACCCAAAGTCCTTTTCGCGGTTGTGGCCTGGAGATGGCCGCGCCACTGTTGCTTAAGGTCTGTGGCTCCACCATTTATAAATCACCTGAGGCCGACAAGCGGCAGAGCCCGCCACCTCCTTGTAACCTTACACACAGTATAATCGTATAACGGTGTGCGCTGGACTGCCGATCACGGTATTCATAGGCTGAGGGCTGCTCGTTGCCAACCTGCAGTTGACTCCTTTCTCTTCGCAATGCTTATGAATTGAATTTCTAAGTTTGACTAATTGCCTAGCGGCTTGAGTTGATGTGCCGTTTCAGAAATAATTTGAAATAAAAAAGAAAAAATTGAGGAGACTGGTTTGCAGGGTCAACTCGAACTTGGAAGTGGCGTTGTGTAGGATCTAAGCAATTGCCGAATTTACGACCAATCCCCACCGAACCAACCGCCAGAGCGCAAATCGGTTGGAGACCCTGACACAAGAATTCACACAATGCGAAACGAAAGGAGGAAGCTAGAACTCAGCTCGGCAAGAAGTGCCGTGAAATGTTAATCACACCGCAAAGGATTTTTGGATTTTTGAGGCCGGAGGCTGCTTGAGCCTGTAAATTCAAGCAAAAGAATAGTAACCTTGAATACAAGTACAAGGAGCTCAATGGAAGCCTCCTGCATTCTTTCTACAGCAATCTGGCAACAGGCAGTCGTGCATTCATGAGATCAAGGGACCTCCGGGGCAACCGAAAATAAGCAAACAGCATCATGAATGAAAGCTCGAAAAGTGGAGGAAGCCACGCGAGAGGCAGGGGAGAGGGACCCAAACAAAAAGCTTGAGGCACGTCCGAAGAAAGCGATTTTTGGATGCAGTTATCTCCAGAGGCCATCGATTGGTCCGTCCCGCACCGAGGTGAGAGCGTCGAGAACATGGAGAGCACTCTGTCCCGCGCTGAAGGAGAGCAGACGCCCCGGTGACCGTTCTCTCCGACCCACGCTGACCCGTTCGCGGGTATCGAAATCAACAAAGCACAGTGCGAGTATCAATTGACACTGCTGTACAACCTTCGAGGTTATGAAGGTGGTGATCAGGGTTGTTGTCGCAGTCGTCGTCGAAGAGGTTATAGTGGGGTGGACGTCGTCTCGATTGTCGGCCCTGTGCTCGCTTGGCTCATCGTGAGCACTCGCGGGACTACATATCTGGTGGGAGATGTGGCAATCACGGTATTGAAGAGGATTGGGTCGCGGCGTGTCCTAATGTGTTTTCAATGTAATAGGCAGCAAGGAAGTTGGGTGAAGGGACCCTCGCACTTCCTACCTGCCCTCAGCTTATATACCCTCTTGAAATCCATCAAAGTCACGTCGGGTTGCCTACATCCGAGGCCAGATAGCTAAGGAGGGACCTAAAGAAGGCAACGTGCCCATGGTAAGAGGGTAATGAACGAAATATGTGTGACCGGTTGAACTCGATTGAAACTCCGCCAAAGTTGTGAGTTAATTGGGCGCTAGTTAGTAGGAAGGGTCGTGTTTGTATCTTCATAGTTGTGAAACTGCTCCACCTTCACACAACGATAAATGACAATGTTTCATTACATTCCTCTTCTCCCTTTACTATGTCGTATCTGTAATTCTCTGTACATGTCAGACACAATTCTATCTTTTTTAGGTTAGGGTGCGCTGGGAGCACCGAATCGAGTAGTGGACGAGCTAGGATGAGCGACGCTCCGGTCCTGGCTCCGCCAGGGCAAAAGGGTTTGGCGTAGGTGCAGAGGCCTACGAAAACACTCCTTGCCCTTGGAACCCGCCTTTGCGACGAACATACAGAATCAGATGAGATCTGGAGGCGAGTTCATATCGAGTCCATATATGGTACAGAGTGGATTGCTTCGTAAGGCAGTCATAAGGCCGTACACGACGAAGGATGAAAAGCCAAGGCAGGTTTAGATAAGGAGAAATCACATCTGCTACACACTATATATTCCCTGGAGTGTGTTCATTTCAAACGCCGAATGGTCGGTTTTTTTGCTCCAAACCCCGTAAGCGGAGGTTCTGTTGAACGACGCTGGAGGATTAAGAGTGCTTAGTGGAGGGCGAGAAGATAAGGCAGATTAGATAAGGAGGAATCACATTTGCTACACACTATGTATTCCCTAGAGTGTATTCATTTCGAGCACCGAGTGGTCGGTTTTTTTGCTCCTACCCCCATCGGCAGAGGAGCTGTTGAACGAGGGCGGAGGATTAAGGGCGCTTGCGTGTAAGAAGGTACTTTGTGGTATGATCATCTTTTCGCGAAGCGAAACTCGAATATTCAGTCTGTCAACAGCTTCAGTCATTTCGTCCTAAATGCAAAAGGGATCAGTGGACTCAACGCTGCTAGTACTGAATTGACATAGCCTGGATATATCGATGAATCAATGCATAGTACATATCTATGAGACGGAGTTGCTCACATCTCCCTATAATCCAGAACAACCCAATCCAGATATAGGTCGAGTGCGCAGCTTCGAACTGCGAAATGAGTAGATTTTCAGCCAGTCCGACATTCGCGGGGAAAGAACCATTATTGCTGGGCTAACGAACCGTGATCACACACGCAACTGCTATGACACTAAAGCCAAATTACGCCATGGAATCCAAAAATGATAGGGCTCTTCATACCTTGTAACCAGCCCTGTTGTTATGCAATATGCAATGAGGGTAGAAATAAGAGAATCGGTTCTACACGATTCGACTTCGTCAGGTAGGAGCTATAGGAGAGTGCAACTGCCGACTTGCCGTGCAAATCCAGTTCGGCTCTTTAACAGGTGGTAGCAAAGCGTAGCCGCAATTATAATATCTGCAGCTGCCGCAGATCCCAGTCCAGCAGCTATTATCCACTGAGATGGAATCAGTGTCAGTAAACTCTGCTATTGGTGCAATGGACATACTCTGAGCCCCAAGAGATCGTCAGGGCCCCTAACCGCAAAACTGGGGGTGGATAGTATAAGGTATGTCTTTTAGGCACCATAATCCAACTTACGATTTGACTGTTAATACTAAAAAAAATTATGGATATGTTAGCAAGCCCTCCAACAATTCATGGAGATAAGACATACGGATTCCCAGACCTATCAGATAGTAACTTAAGTGCATTAATCGAAGATGACGAAAGAATTGCCTCACCAAAATATGTGAGACCGCAGCCAATCTGTTTCCCCCCAAAAACCTCAACGCCTTGAATGATGAATGAGAGAGAGCACCCACAATGAGAACCGTAGGGATAATGTGTCCGGTCACTGTTTCCATCGTGTTTAGAGATGATTTTAGAGCCCAAAACACATCACACCATACTCATTAAGACCCTCCGTGCAAAAAAGCTGATTTTGAGGTCAGAGCAATGACGACTGTAACATTATCCGATGAACAATACCATTGAGCAATTAACCCTATTAGTCCCTAGTAGGAATTGGCATAAGCAGACGTAGGTAACCAGGAAAAAAAATAGGGCTAACGTTACAATCTATTTGAAGCTTCAGGCGGGCCTAAATAAGCTTTTCATCCGTCCATGACATGGGGACCTTACATTCATACTCCTGAAACCATGAACCTTTGAAAGTTGGGATGGAAAACGGAGACGTACCACAAAAGTAGGAAAACTCCTGGACTGTTGAAGTTTGTGATCAAATAACTAGAAGAGACATGATGAAGAGGCTATCTGAGAGTTGCTCTGTAGGGTACCAACGTATAAAGTGTGATTGTACAAAAAACCAGATGAGTAGTGTCCAGTACCCATAGCAGAAACACCTGGAGTTTGAATGTAATAAGGCTCCAAGGATAACAATGATTCGTCCTTACTGTTAATTTCGTTAGCCAAGGATCATTTGGATACCGTCTTGTTGCTTGAATCAATATGTTGTAAAAACTTGAAGCTCAACGAACTGATATCCACCTGTAATAGATAAAACTATCTGAAGGTCAATAATATTTCAATTGAGAAATAGGGCGCGAACTCACGTCTGTAGCACTGTAATACCATAGAGGCTGCCAAAAGAAACGAAAGTTAACACGGCTTAAAGAGTCTCGTGTTCTTGCTTACGCGCTGCTAATTATAAGAGATACTAAGAGTGCGCCGTATGTGAGATTCAAGCTCTGCATGGCAGACTTGCAGTTGGAATCACCGTATCATAAGGGGGTTGTGTCGAGGTTGTGGCGAAACAACTCAAGTGGACAGGTAAGTATATCAACATGCTTCCCATGGGAAATTTCCTCCCGATCCCAGTGGAGAATCTGAATCATATCAGGGGACGAACTGCCAAAATGCAATATTGATGGCCGTCGGCGTGGCGTTATGAACCGGTTATCATATTGTCGGCAATGCAACACATAGAGAAAAAGTGCTGTCCCCACCGGAAATGTCTGAGACATCCAATTTGAACGTTGTCGTTCGTCTCACAGGAGAAGAAGCAGATCAACGACACTGGGTCGTTGATGAGCGACATATCCGTATATGGGAATTTCATGACTAAGGCTTGGCAATTGACAATTTGAGGTCAGCTCGAGAAGGGCCCAGGCGCTGCGACTGGAGAATTCCGAGACGTCAACGTTGGCAGACGTTGGGCCAGAGTTAAGAAGACTTTGACCCTTCTGATCCTCTTGGTTCATGTCCCACTGCCTAATGCTCGAGGGCGTTCTATGGAAGGCATCGCTGTTAGGAATGCCATAATCGTCTCTGTATTTCATCAGATGCGAACCTTTTTAAGGTTATCGAATGGAAGAGGCAGTGTAATGAATGAAACAGTACAAAATATCGGTCAACAGATCAATGGAAATGGGGAGAGTCCTCCCTTACAGTGTCTTTCATAGCCGTTTGCACAGGGAAATCATCGTTTTCGTGTTTGTATCTGTGTATCCGTCACTCTCAGGGACCATCGTCACCACCTACCCAGGATCCGATCCCTCTTTTCTGAGCCAATGCGTGACAAAATTCTCGTGGATCAAACAGACAACACAGATACAAACACGAAATTTACGAATCATCTGTGCAAACGGCTATGAAAGACACTGTAGTCCAAAAACTCGAGGATTTCGGCTGGTGACATGGCAAGTGGACCAAAAGTGGACACAGAAAATCTACGGTCCCGTTAAGTAGCCGAGAGGTGATTACCGAAACACTGCTATAATATAATTGCCAGGGCAGCCTTGACGTCTCGGAATTCTCCAGTGGGATTGAATCGACCACGCTGGATTATTATGAATTGATACCATGACAATAGGGCGGCTGCAATATTATCAACAGGATATCAGATTCTCGGATACTCGCTAGCAGGAGTTGGATGCCGAGGCCAGCTATGCTTTGTACATGGCCCAATTTTTTCTAGATTTTGACCACCACATCATATCGTGATCCGTAGGGCACATCACATCGATGTCTGTCTAGCTTTAACCCTCAATCAGCCTCTCATACCCCAGCAACAGTGATTTTTTCTTTCTCTAGCTTGTCTCGAGCTCCTTATCCGCCAGAAAGTGGCTTATATCGATTAAGCTTTAATTTAACCTAACCCTTAGGCCTTAATGCCAACACCGATGATTGTGCGCGACAGCGATGAAAAGAGAGGCATTGAGCTCAACGTCGTTCTCCGCCCCCCCAAAAAAGTACATTGGGTAGTAATCCAGGGCCGTCCTAGTAGCCTATGTACGGTGGATTTGAGAGGTAAACTATTTTTTTTTCTGCTACTCAACATCTCAGCAGTGCCCTTACTCAAGTTATTGATGCATCAATTGAACCAAATACATATTAGGGTGGTTCACGGTAGCCCAACTTGGTCCCAACTTGGGTTCCAACTTGGGTCCCGACTTTGATCCCCAGTCAGAATCCCATCTGACGGGATCGAGTATCACCTATTCGGGTCGTTGTTTCTCGGCATACAGGACACTTGACCACTGGCAGGAAATTTCAACGATCCCAGCCGAGCCACATCCTGAAATGTTAGGCCACCATCGAGAAACTCAGATGCTAGTAAATACCATAGAATTTATTCCCATTTGCAATGATTATATGACTGGTTCAATTATGTATATTTATTAATTACTACCTCTACACGCAGGCTCATACAATAAGAATTCTACACAAGGTACAATAAGAGCGGGTGACAAGGTCCACTTACATGAGCAACACATTGGTCGGGTCTTCATACTACAACCGGATGGTAATTAGCAGAGGGAAGGGGAAGTGGGGCGAGTAAGAGCATACCATGAAATTTTAGTGGACACTGAGAAGTTGGCGGGTACCTGAACATGAAGGAAAAGCTTGCAGTGAAGGTAGTAAGTATCCTGAGTGAAGACAAGCCCATAGGACGTACCAGAACCCACCCAACCCAGAACCAGCATTCAACCAGATCGTCTACTGTGCATGCTGGATGTCAGTGAGAGATGAGAAAAGAATATACACAGGGAACTAAGAGCTTACAATGTCAGAGAGACGTGAAAAGGATAGAAGTCTGGAGGATGGTGAGATGTCTGAGGTGGAAGATTTAGCGTGGTGGTGAGTGGTACGTGGCAAAGGAACAAGTTGAAGTTTGCGAACTTGAAGAAACCCATCATTTGTCAGCAGCTTCTACGCCTCAGCAATGCCAAAAGGAGTGCCAAGGCACTTATTTGATCGGAATGCACTCGAAAACGCTCGATATTCTTACCTCTTATCCACAACTTATTCGGTTACATGGGAACGGCTCGAGTTTACTCGATTTCACGCGATTTCACTAGACGGGGTTTTCACTGGGTTTGATCAAGTTGGAATGCAAATTTCAGGGCAAACTTCGAAGTTGAATCACACCAACTTGAGAGTTGTGTGTT